>Ga0315287_10004290_pt1 | contig 13888 bp, 9 predicted proteins | sample YL17G11_0_MG_FD_205037 | JGI IMG/M metagenome (GOLD analysis project Ga0315287, IMG submission 205037) | Sediment microbial communities from Yellowstone Lake, YNP, Wyoming, USA - YL17G11_0 | ecosystem: Environmental > Aquatic > Freshwater > Lake > Sediment | place: USA: Wyoming | collected... | reverse complement strand
TGAACCGCTGAGACGCTGGCAGGACACTCGGGAGCAAGGTTGTGCAGAACAGGAAAATCCACAAGGTCGTCATTGCCGGCGGTGGCACGGCGGGATGGATGGCCGCGGCTGGGCTTTCGAAGCTGCTCGGCCGGACGCTGGACATCACGCTGGTCGAGTCCGATGCCATTGGCACCGTCGGCGTCGGCGAGGCCACGATCCCGACGCTGCTGACATTCCACGAGCTCCTCAAGATCAAGGAGCAGGAGTTCCTCGCTGCGGTCCAGGGAACCTTCAAGCTGGGCATCTCGTTCGAGAACTGGCGCGACCTGGGCAAGGACTACATCCACTCGTTCGGTTGGACCGGCAAGGACTGCTGGGCCGCGGGCTTCCAGCACTTCTGGCTGAAGGGCCGCAAGCTGGGCATCAGCCGCGAGTTCGGCGAGTACTGCAAGGAATGGGTGGCGGCCAAGCGCAACCGGTTTGCCGTGCTGCCGAACCAGGGCCTGAATTACGCGTATCACATCGACGCGTCGTTGTACGCGCAGTTCCTGCGCAAGATGGCCGAGGAACATGGGGTCCGGCGGCAGGAAGGCCAGATCAAGCAGGTTCTCCGGGACGGGGAGAGCGGCTTCATCACCTCGCTCGAGCTCGATTCCGGCGGGCGCATCGACGGCGACCTGTTCATCGACTGCACCGGCTTTCGCGGCCTGCTGATCGAACAGACGCTGAAGGCGGGCTACGAGGACTGGACCCACTGGCTGCCCTGCAACAGCGCGGTCGCCGTGCAGACCGAGTCGGTCGGACCGCCGCTCGCGTACACGCGTTCCATTGCGCACGAGGCGGGCTGGCAGTGGCGCATCCCGCTGCAGCACCGGGTGGGCAACGGCGTCGTATTCAGCCGGGACCACTGGTCCGACCAGCAGGCCGTCGACAAGCTGCTGGGCAACATCGAAGGCCGGACGCTCACCGAGCCGCGCGTGATCCGCTTCAGCGCAGGCCAGCGACGCCGGCACTGGTACCGCAATTGCGTGGCCGTCGGGTTGTCGTCCGGCTTCATCGAGCCGCTCGAGTCCACCAGCATCCACCTGATCCAGCGCAGCGTGATCAGGCTCATGCAGATGTTCCCCTACGACGGCATCCGGCAGCCGGACGTGGACGAGTTCAACAAGCAGATGAGCTTCGAGATCGAGAACGTCCGCGACTTCATCATCCTTCACTATCACGTCACCGAACGCACGGACTCGCCGTTCTGGCGCCATTGTCGTTCGATGGAGATCCCCGAGACTCTCAAGCATCGCATCGAACTGTTCCGGCAGACCGGGCGGGTCTTCAAGGTGCCGACGGAGCTGTTCGGCGAGAACTCGTGGATCCAGGTGATGCTGGGCCAGGGAATCGTGCCCGAACAGTACCACCCGATCGTCAACATGATGGACGACGAGGAACTGGAGCGATTCCTCGGTGGCATTCACGAAACCGCGCAACGGCTGGTGGAGCAATTGCCGGAGCACCAGCGTTTCATCGATCACTACTGCAGGGTGAAGTCTTGACGGTGGCTTCCGTTCTCGGCCGGTGCACAGCGTCGCTCCTGTGCACGACGATCCTCCTGGCCTGCGTGAACACGACCGCACGTGCCGAGGCGAGTCGCGCATCGATCGATGCGCGCGTCGAACGTCTGCTCAGCCAGATGACCGTGGCCGAGAAGATCGGCCAACTGGCGCAGGTGAATGCCGACGAAGGCAAGATGTCGGACAAGCTGCGCGCGGCGGTCAAGGCCGGCATGGTGGGCTCGGTGCTCAACGCGGTCGACGTCGCGACCGTGAACGAGCTGCAGCGCATCGCCGTGCAGGAGAGCCGTCTCGGCATCCCCTTGCTGATGGGGCGCGACGTCATCCACGGTTTCAAGACCGTGCTGCCGATTCCCCTCGGCCAGGCGGCGGCCTGGAATCCGGAACTCGTCGAGCAGGGGGCGCGCATGGCGGCGCTGGAGGCCGCGGCATCGGGGGTGAACTGGACGTTTGCGCCGATGATCGACGTTTCGCGCGACCCGCGCTGGGGGCGCATCGCCGAGAGCTTCGGCGAGGATCCGTACCTCACGTCGGTGCTCGGCGTCGCCTCCATCCACGGGTTCCAAGGTGATGACCTCTCCCGGCCGGACGCGATCGCGGCCTGTGCCAAGCACTTCGTCGGCTACGGGGCGAGCGAGGGCGGGCGTGACTACGGCTTCGTGGGAATCCCCGAAGTCGAACTGCGCAACGTCTACATGCCGCCCTTCAAGGCGGCGGTCGATGCGGGCGTTGCGACCTTCATGACCGCCTTCAGCGACGTCAATGGCGTGCCCGCATCGGGCAACCGCTTCCTGATGCGGACCGTATTGCGTGACCAATGGAAATTCCCGGGCTTCGTCGTCAGCGACTGGGAATCGATCCTCGACATGGTCGTGCATGGCTTCGCTGCCAACAGCAAGGAGGCGGCATTCGAAGCGCTGAGTGCGGGCGTCGACATGGAGATGGCGAGCACGACCTACCGCGATCACCTCGCGGAGTTACTGGCCGAAAAGCGCATCGACCAGGCCACGCTCGATGCGGCGGTGCGCAACGTGCTGCGTGCGAAATTCCGGCTGGGACTGTTCGAACGCACGGTCACGGACCCCGCTGCGTTCCCGCCAGTGGCGAGCGCGCAGAACATGGCGCTGGCAAAGAAGCTCACGACGCAAAGCCTGGTGTTGCTGCAGAACCGCAATGACGTGCTGCCACTCACGCGTGCGTCGCTGCACTCGCTCGCGGTGATCGGGCCGATGGCCGACGACGACTACGAGCAACTCGGCACGTGGATCTACGATGGCGACCCTGCGCTGAGCCGCACGCCTTTGCGGGCGATCCGGGAAATGGTGGGTCCACGCGTCACCATCCGCCACGTGCGGGCGATGGAAACGACACGCAGCCGGACGACCACGGCATTTGCCGATGCCGTGGCCGCGGCCAGCAGTTCGGACGCCGCGGTGCTGTTCCTAGGCGAAGAATCGATTCTTTCCGGTGAAGCGCACTCGCGCGCCAACATCGACCTGCCCGGCAACCAGATGGACCTGGTCCGCGCCGTCAAGAGCGCCGGCAAGCCGGTGATCGTCGTGATTCTCGCCGGCCGGCCGCTCACGATCGAGCCGATTCTCGCCGCTGCCGACGCCGTCGTGTACGCATGGCATCCCGGCGTCATGGCGGGCCCCGCGATAGCGGACGTCCTGTTCGGCGTCGAGTCGCCGTCCGGCAAGCTGCCGGTGACCTTCCCACGCGTGGTCGGGCAATTGCCGCTCTACTATGCGCATCGCAACACGGGCAAGCCGCCGCTGCCGGGTGCTTTCACGCACATCGACGACATCAAGGTGCGGACGTCGCAGACGGGGCTGAAGAACAAGTCCTGGTACCTGGACGCGGGCTACGAGCCACTCTATCCCTTCGGTTACGGGTTGTCGTACACGAGCTTTGCGTACTCGGATATCAGGGTCGAGCCGGCGCGTGCACGCGTTGGCGTGCCGGTCACGGTGCGTGCCGTCGTGAAGAACGTGGGCAAGGTCGAGGCGGACGAAGTGACGCAGCTGTACGTCCAGGACCTCGTGGGCAGCGTCACGCGACCCGTCAGGGAGCTGAAAGGCTTCCGGCGGGTACATCTCAGGCCCGGCGAGAGCAGGGAAGTCTCGTTTCAATTGTCGGCCGATGACCTGGCCTTTTACGGCAGGAACATGACGCGTGCGACCGAGCCGGGGGCGTTCCATGCGTGGGTCGGCGGCAATTCCACGGCGGAGCTGCGTACAGACTTCGAGCTGACAGCCAACTGAACAAATAACTGCAGGCGGGGGGATTGTGGAAGCAACTACGTTCTATACGGTCAGGACGGCGCTGATCGTTGCATTGGGCGGATTTCTCATGGGGTTCGACGTCTCGGTCATTTCCGGGGTCGTGCCTTTCATCGAGACCGAATTCCAACTCTCGAAAATCCAGCTTGGCTGGGCCGTCGCTTCGCTGACGCTCACCGCGACGCTCGCGATGATGGTGGCGGGTCCGCTCAGCGATCGCATCGGGCGCCTGCCCGTGCTGAAGATCGCGGCCGTGCTGTTCGCGCTGTCGGCCATCGCTTCGGCCGTCGCCCCGGATTTCCTCACGCTGGTCGTGGCGCGGCTCGTGGGTGGTCTCGGCGTAGGCGCCGCGCTCATCATCGCGCCGATGTACATCGCTGAGCTTGCGCCTGCGCACCTGCGCGGACGCATGGTCTCGTTCAATCAGCTGAACATCGTGATCGGCATCTCCGCCGCGTTCTTCAGCAACTACCTGATCCTGAGCCTCGGCGACAGTGACCAGGCGTGGGTGCAGCAACTCGGCCTGGCCCGCTGGAACTGGCGCTGGATGCTCGGCATCGAGGCGCTGCCGGCGATTCTCTATTTCGTCGCGCTGTACACCGTGCCGGAGAGTCCGCGCTGGCTCGCGATGCACGGCAAAGACGCGGCAGCGCGCGACGTGCTTGGCAGGGCGATCGGTCCCGCGCAGGCGGACATCGAATTGCGCGCCGTCAAGCAAGCGCTGGCCACGCACGAGGAAGAGGCCTCGCTCGGCGAGTTGTTCCGCCCGACCATGCGGCGTGTGCTCACTCTCGGCATCCTCGTGGCCGTGCTGCAGCAGATCACGGGTATCAACGCCGTGTTCTTCTACGCGCCGATGATCTTCCAGCAGTCCGGCGTCGGGACCGACGCTGCGTTCATGCAGGCGATTTTCGTCGGCCTGATCAACCTGGTCTTTACGGTGCTGGCGATCAGCCTGATCGATCGTCTCGGTCGGCGGCCTTTGCTGATCGCCGGGCTGGTCGGCATCGCCGCGAGCATGCTGTTGCTCTCCTATGGATTCGGTTCGGCCACTTACACCATCCGTGACAACGCCGTGGCGGGCCTGTCGCAGAAGATCGATGCAACGGCGCTCGCGCCACTGGTCGGCCAGACGTTCACGAGCGATACCGCCTTCCGGACGGCAGCCGTCGAGGCGCTGGGCGACGCCTCCTACAAGGCGCACGAGGCCGACTTGTTGACTGCAGCGATCAGCATCAATCCCGCGCTCATCCTGATTGGCATCCTGGCCTTCGTCGCGAGCTTCGCCATGTCGCTAGGTCCCGTGATGTGGGTGCTGTTCTCCGAACTGTTCTCGAATCGCATGCGCGGCATCGCGGTCTCGTTCGTGGGGCTGATCAACTCCGCGGTGAGTTTCGGTGTGCAGCTGATCTTCCCGTGGCAACTGCAGAACCTCGGTAACTCGAAGACCTTCCTGATCTATGCGGCCTTCGCCCTGGTGGGACTGCCGCTCGTGATGAAGCTGCTGCCGGAGACGAAAGGCAAGAGCCTGGAGGCCCTCGAGGCCGAACTCACCGTGAAGAAGCGGGGTGTCGCATGAGCACGTCGCGCATCGTCTGCCTGCTGTTCGCGCTGCTGACCCTGTGCGTGGGCAGTGTGTCTGCCGCTGAGCCTGCACCGGCTGGCGCTGTACCGGTGCGAGTCGTGCGCGACGGCACGAAGTTCGTGCTGCTGCGTGACGGTAAGCCCTATCCGATCAAAGGCGCAGGCCTCGAGTTCGGCAGCATCCCCGCGTTGGCTGCCCACGGCGGCAATTCCTTCCGCACCTGGCGCACCGAGAACGGCCAGCGCAGCGGCCGCGAGGTGCTTGACGAAGCGGCGCGACACGGCGTGACCGTTGCGATGTGCATCGAGATCGGCCGGGAGCGCCTAAAGTTCGACTACAGCGACGAGAAGGCTGTTGCGAAGCAACTGGAGTACGCACGTCGCGAGGTGCTGAAGTACAAGGACCACCCGGCACTGCTGGCGTGGATCATCGGCAACGAAGCGAACCTGCACTTCAAGAATCCGCAAGTCTTCGACGCGATCAACGACATCTCGAAGATGATCCACCAGCTCGACCCGAATCATCCGACGGCCACGGCGCTGGCGGGTTTCGATGCGCGCCTGGCGCGCCTCATCGAGCAACGCGCGCCGGATCTAGATTTCATCGGCATCCAGATGTACGGGGACATCGTGAACCTGCCCCGCTACCTGGCTGAGGCGAATTTCAACAAGCCATACATGGTGACGGAGTGGGGCGCCACTGGGCATTGGGAGGTCGTCAAGACGACCTGGGGCGCGCCCATCGAGCACACCAGCAGCGAAAAGGCGGCGTCCTATCGCAAGGCCTACGAGACGGTCATCGCCTCCGGTGACCCGCGGCTGATCGGTAACTATGTCTTCCTTTGGGGCCAGAAGCAGGAGCGCACGCCCACCTGGTACGGCATGTTCCTCGCGGATGGGTCCGCGACCGAGGCTGTCGACTTCATGCAGTACGCATGGACCGGTACATGGCCCGCCAATCGTGCGCCGCGTGTCGAGGCCATCACGCTCGATGCGAAGCAGGCGGTCGACAACGTGGTCCTGGCCCCGGGGCAGAGAGTCTCCGCCAAGGTAACTGCAGCGGATCCTGAGGGGAGCAAGCTGAGCTACTCCTGGCAGCTCGTGCGGGAGATCAGGGTGAAGCAGACCGGCGGGGACGACGAGCCGATACCGCGAACGGTACGCGTGACCATGGAAGAGGGCGACGGCGCCAATCCGACATTCATCGCTCCGGGCCGGCGCGGGGCCTATCGACTGTTCGTCTACGTGCACGACGGGTCTGGCAGCGCCGGGCATGCGAACATTCCGTTCTACATCACGCCGCCCGGCACCGTTCCGCCCGTACCAGCACCGGTGCCGGTGACAGATTGAATACGTCCGAGATCTTCCTGGTCGCGATGGTGCTGATCTTCGCGCTGCCGTTTCTCGTCTGGAGACTCGGCCGCACGGAGTACTTCGCGCCGCTCGTCGTGGTGCAGATCGTCACCGGCATCGTGCTCGGGCCCGGCATCCTTGGTGCGGTCTTTCCTGAGTACTACCGCTTCGTCTTCAACCCCGCCGTCGTTCAGTCGCTGAACGGCATCGCCTGGTGGGCGGTGATGTGCTTCGTGCTGCTGGCGGGGATCGAACTCGATCTCAAGCACGCATGGGAGCATCGGCGGGAGAGCAGCGCGGCCGCCGGTCTCGCGCTCGGCGTCCCGTTGCTCACCGGCAGCATCGCCGCCGCGGTCCTGGCCTTGTTTCCAGGCTGGATCGGCCCCAAGGCTCATACCTGGCAATTCATCGTTGGCGTGGGCATGGCTTGCGCGGTGACGGCACTGCCGATCCTGGTGCTGTTCCTCGAAAAGCTCGGCGTGCTGCGCACGGCGCTGGGCCAGCGCATCCTGCGTTACGCGAGCATGGACGATATCGCCATCTGGGGCGTGCTCGCGCTGATCCTCATGGACTGGAACCGCGTGGGGCGCCAGGCCGGATTCCTCGTCGCCTTCGTCGTCGTGGCCTTCGCCTTCCGTCAGCTGATGCAGCGCATGCAGGAATCCGATCGCTGGTATGTCGCGCTGATCTGGCTGGCGCTGTGCGGGTTGGGCGCGGACTGGTCCGGCCTGCATTTCATGGTCGGGGCGTTCCTGGCCGGTGCTGCCATCGACCGCGACTGGTTCGACCAGGACCGGCTCGATTCGATCCGGCACAACGTCCTGCTGGTCATGATGCCCGTGTTCTTCCTCAGCACCGGATTGCGCACGGAATGGCAGGTGGGTGGCGCGCAGGTCTTCCTGGCGGCGGCGATGCTGCTGCTGGCATCCGTCGGCGGCAAACTCATCGGGACGGGCCTGGCCGGGCGCATGCTGCGCTGGCAGCCGGGCGAGGCGAGCCTGATCGGCTGGCTGCTGCAGACCAAGGCGCTGATCATGATCATCTTCGCCAACATCCTGCTGGACAAAGGGGTAATCACCGCCTCGACGTTCACGGCACTGTTGTTGATGGCCGTGGGCAGCACGATGCTGACCATTCCCGTCGTGACGCCGATGCTGGCGCGGTTGCGTCACCTGGTGGGCAAGAGCGACTGAAGGCCAGCTCGCGATTTGGCCCAAGGGCTTATGGACTGAGCGAGTGCCTCAGTTCCAGAACCTCCACCAACGATCTTTCTTCGACTGGTCTTGCCCGCGCTGGCCGACAGTATCCGGCGTGGCGTTGGCCTTGCGGACGTTGTCCGTGACCTGCGCCAAGTCGTCGATCTCCAGCCTGCGGTACGAAGCCGCGAGGATTTTGAGCGCTTCGTCCACGGCCGGCGCGCCGTCGTAGCCTTCGATGACGCCCTTGGCGCGGTTGGCCGCGCCGACGTAGGCGCCGCGCTTGAGGTAATAGCGCGCCACCTCGATCTCGTAATCCGCCAGCCGGTTGCGCAGGAAGATCATGCGCTGGCGCGCGTCGGCGGTGTACGGGCTCTTTGGGTACTGTTGCACCAGGACCTGGAAGGCCTGGAACGACTTGCGCGCTTCGTGCGGCGGGCGCTTGGCGATGTCCGCCTTGAACTTGCGCTCGAGCCAGTTGGCACCCGACTCGAAATACACGAGACCGCGGATGTAATAGGCGTAGTCGACGCGCGGATGCGTCGGGTTTTCGCGGATGAACTGGTCCGTCTGGTCGATCGCCGCATCGGCCGACCGATTCTTGTAGTAGGCGTAGATAAGGTCCAGCTGGCCCTGCTTGGCCTGCTCGCTGAACGGGTAGCGGGCCTCGAGCATCTCGTAGCGCTGGATGGCGCTCGGGTAGTTGTTGCTCTTGATGTCGTGGATCGCGTCCCGGTAGAGCTGCTCGGGCGAGCCCTCGATGACCTTGTCCCCCTTGTTCTTGTCCCAGAACTTGAGGCTGCTGCAGCCGCCGGTGCCCAGCAGGGCCAAAGCAAGCAGAGCCGAAACGAGTAACCGTCGGGAAAAGGCAGCAGCCATGCGGGAATCCTGGGTCAAACCCTGCGGAAGGGCGTGAAGTATATAGAATTCGACCCCATGCCGACCTCAACCGTTCAACTCAGCCTGCAAATTCCTGACGCCGAAGCGGGCCAACGACTCGACCAGGCGCTCGCCCGCCTGCTGCCGGATTACTCGCGCAGCCGCCTCAAGACGTGGATCGAGGCTGGTGAGGTGCTGGTCGATGGGTCCGTCCACCGCCCCAGGGACAAGGTCAACGGCGGTGAAACCGTCGTCATCGCCGGCACGATGACCGAGGAATCGACCGCGGAGGCCCAGGCCATCCCGCTCCTGATGGCGTACGAAGACAAGCACGTTTTCATCGTCAATAAGCCCGCCGGGCTGGTCGTGCATCCGGGGGCCGGTAACCCCGACCAGACGTTGCAGAACGCGCTGCTTGCCCGCGACCCCGAACTCGGCAAGTTGCCTCGCGCCGGCATCGTGCACCGGCTCGACAAGGACACGAGCGGATTGCTGATCGTGGCCCGCACGCTGAAGGCGCACACCGCGCTGGTGCGGATGCTCGAGGCGCGCGAAATCCATCGCGAGTACGAAACGATCTGCCGGGGCGTGATGACGGCGGGCGGCACGATCAGCGCGCCGATCGACCGTCACCCGACCGACCGCGTGCGCATGGCGATCCGCGACGGCGGGCGTGACGCCGTCACGCATTACCGCGTGATCCGCCGCTTCCGTGCGCACACCCACGTGCGAGTGCAGCTCGAAACCGGCCGCACTCACCAGATCCGCGTGCATCTCGCGCACGTCAATTACCCGATCGTCGGTGACCGCGTGTACGGCGGCCGCCTCGCGTTGCCGAAAGGCGCGACCGAAGAGTTGCGCGTTGCGTTGCGTGAATTCCCGCGGCAGGCGCTGCACGCGGCGAAGCTGCAGCTCGAGCATCCCGTGACGGGCAAGCCGCTCGAAGCGCAGGCGCCGTTGCCCGGGGACATGCTGGGACTGCTTGCGGTGCTGGCGGCGGACCTCGCCACCGCCAAGGCATGACGCAGGGCGTGTCTTTGCCGCAGGCTTCGTGGCTGACGCCCGACTGGGACGTCGCACCGCACGTGCATGCGCTCTCGACCCTGCGCGGCGGCGGTCTGAGCGTGAAGCCTTTCGCGGGTTTCAATCTCGCCCAGCACGTCGGCGACGATCCGGAACACGTTCGCGCGAATCGCGCTTTGCTGCGGGCGTCGGCGAAACTGCCGGCGGAACCGCTGTGGCTCGAACAGGTGCACGGCATCCACGTCGTCGAACATTCGGCGCAGGCCGCGACCGGTGGCGTACCGCCACGCGCGGATGCTGCCGTCGCTTTCGAGCCGGGCCACGTCTGCGTGGTCATGACGGCCGACTGCCTGCCGGTCGTGTTTGCGGACCGCGCGGGTACCCGAATCGGAGTGGCTCATGCGGGCTGGCGTGGACTCGCGGGCGGAGTGCTCGAGGCCACGGTGGCTGCGCTGCAAGTGGAGCCCGACCAGCTTGTCGCTTGGCTCGGTCCGGCGATCGGACCGGATGTGTTCGAAGTTGGTCCGGAAGTGGTTGAGGCATTCATCGCACGCGACGGCGCGAACGGCGACGCGTTTGTGCGCAACGCGGCTGGCCGCTTCCAGGCCGATTTGTACCGGCTGGCGCGCCTTGCGCTGGCCCGTGTCGGCGTCCATCGCGTCAGTGGCGGCGGACGCTGCACGCAGCGCGAAGCCGCGAAATTCTTTTCCTTCCGTCGCGACGGCGGCCGGACCGGCCGCATGGCGACGCTGGCATGGCTCGCGCCCCGCACCCCCAACTATTCGCACGCGGACCGCGTGCTAACCTGACCGGCATTTCCGGCACCGCACGCAGCAGAACGACCCTTGAGCAGCCTGACCCTGATCGTCGTTTACACGGCGCTGAGCGGTGTGTTGAGCGCCCTCGCGGCCGGCGTGTTCCTGGCGCTCGATGCGCGCTGGCGCACGGCCGTGCTGCCGCACCTGGTCAGTTTTGCGACCGGCACCCTGCTTGGCGCGGCGTTCCTTGGCTTGATTCCACACGCGCTCGACGGGGCCGGTCCCGGGTCGGCTCATCGGATCGGCCTCGCGCTGCTGTGCGGCATCCTGCTGTTCTTCCTGCTCGAGAAGTTCGTGCTCTGGCGTCATTGCCACGACGACCCGTGCGAGATGCACTCCCCGAGCCACGACGCCCGTGACCGGGCATCGGCCAACCTGATCCTGGCCGGCGACACGTTCCACAACCTGCTCGATGGCGTGCTCGTGGCCGCAGCGTTCATGACCAACCCGCAGCTCGGCATCGTCACGGCGCTTGCCGTGTTCGCCCACGAAATCCCGCAGGAAGTGGGCGATCTCGCGATCCTGCTCCATGGTGGCTTCAGTCGCGCCCGGGCGATGACCCTGAACCTGGTCTCGAGCCTCACCTCCGTGGTGGGCGGCGTCATCGCGTATTACGCGCTCAATACGGCGATGGATTTCCTGCCCTATGCGCTGGCCCTGGCCGCTTCGAGCTTCATCTACGTGGCCGTGGCCGATCTCATCCCCGGACTGCACCGCCGCGTGGATCTGCGCGCGAGCCTGGGCCAGGTGCTGTTCATCGCCCTGGGGGTGGGGTTGGTGTACCTGACGCACCAGGGCATGCACTAGGAAAGGGGTTAGGGGATAGGGGATAGGGGTTAGTCGGAAAAGGGGTTAGGGGATAGGGGTTAGTCGGAGGAGCGGCTGGCTCATCGAGATAGGTGTAAGTGGCTGACCGCCATGGATTTAGGTCGCCGCTGTACTCATTCCGAAGCGCGTTCCGACTAACCCCTAACCCCTATCCCCTAACCCCTTTTTTATCGCGGGTCCGTCCCCACTTCTGGGCGCATACCGTCCCACGGACAGAGCCTCCATGCGCCAAGACAAATTCACGACCAAGCTGCAGGCCGCGCTGCAGGAATCGCAGTCGCTCGCCCTGGGTCGCGACCACCAGATCATCGAGCCCGTGCACCTCGGCCAGGCCCTGCTGGACCAGCAGGGCGGCACCGTGCGGCCGTTGCTCGACAAGTGCGGTGCCAACATCAACACGCTGCGCTCGCAACTGCGTGAGGCGCTCGACCGGCTGCCCAAGGTGGAAGGCACCGGCGGCGAGGTGCACCTTTCGAACGATCTCGCGCGGCTGCTGAATCTCACCGACAAGATCGCGCAGCAGCGCGGTGACCAGTACATCACCAGCGAGTTGTTCATCCTGGCCGCGCTCGAAGACAAGGGCCCGCTCGCCAGGATTCTCAAGGACGCGGGCGTGCAGAAGGCCGCGGTCGAGCGTGCGATCGACGAGATCCGCGGCGGCAGCAAGGTCGACGATCCCAACGTCGAGGAGCAGCGTGGAGCGCTCGACAAATACACGATCGACCTGACCGAACGCGCGGAGCAGGGCAAGCTCGATCCGGTCATCGGCCGTGACGATGAAATCCGCCGCACGATCCAGGTACTGCAGCGTCGGACCAAGAACAACCCCGTGCTGATCGGCGAACCGGGCGTCGGCAAGACTGCAATCGTCGAAGGCCTGGCGCTGCGCATCATCAACAAGGAAGTGCCCGAGAGCCTGCGCGACAAGCGCATCCTGTCGCTCGACATGGGCGCGCTGATCGCGGGCTCCAAGTTCCGCGGTGAATTCGAAGAGCGCCTCAAGGGCGTGCTGAACGACCTCGCCAAGCAGGAAGGCCGCGTCATCCTGTTCATCGACGAACTGCACACGATGGTCGGCGCCGGCAAGGCCGAAGGCTCGATGGATGCCGGCAACATGCTGAAGCCCGCGCTCGCGCGCGGCGAGCTGCATTGCGTCGGCGCCACCACGCTCGACGAATACCGCAAGTACGTCGAAAAGGACAAGGCGCTCGAGCGCCGCTTCCAGAAGGTGCTGGTCAACGAGCCGTCGGTCGAAGACACGATCGCGATCCTGCGCGGCCTGAAGGAGCGCTATGCGGTCCACCACAAGGTCGAGATCACCGACCCGGCGATCGTCGCCGCGGCCACGCTCTCGCATCGCTACATCACCGACCGGCAGTTGCCCGACAAGGCGATCGACCTGATCGACGAGGCCGCGTCGCGCATCCGCATGGAGATGGACTCCAAGCCGGAAGAAATGGACCGCCTCGACCGCCGTATCATCCAGCTCAAGATGGAGCGCGAGGCGCTCAAGAAAGAGAAGGACGAAGCGTCGAAGAAACGTCTCGAGGCGCTCGACGAACAGTTGGGCGACCTCGGCAAGGAGTACGCCGACCTCGAGGAAATCTGGAAGGCGGAGAAGGCCTCGGCGCAGGGTGCCGCACAGATCACGCAGGAACTCGAGGATGCGCGACAGGCGTTCGAGACCGCGCGTCGTGCCAGCGACCTCGCGCGCATGTCCGAACTGCGGTACGGCAAGATTCCGGAACTGGAGAAGCGCCTGAAGTCGGCGCAGGACAGCGAGACGAAGGCGCCGACGCTCGTCCGCAACAAGGTGACCGAAGAGGAAATCGCCGAAGTCGTCTCGAAGTGGACCGGCATTCCGGTCTCGAAGATGCTCGAAGGCGAGCGCGAGAAACTGTTGCGCATGGAAGAAGCGCTCGCGAAGCGCGTCGTCGGCCAGGATGAAGCCGTCAAGGCGGTCTCCGATGCGATCCGTCGTTCGCGCGCAGGGCTGTCCGATCCGAACCGGCCGAACGGCTCGTTCCTGTTCCTCGGTCCGACGGGTGTCGGCAAGACCGAGCTGTGCAAGGCGCTCGCCGAATTCCTCTTCGACACCGACGAGGCGATGGTGCGCATCGACATGTCGGAGTTCATGGAAAAGCATTCGGTTGCGCGTCTCATCGGCGCGCCGCCGGGATACGTGGGTTACGAAGAAGGCGGGTACCTGACGGAGGCCGTGCGTCGCCGTCCGTACGCGGTGATCCTGCTAGACGAAGTCGAGAAGGCGCACCCGGACGTGTTCAACGTGCTGCTGCAGGTGCTCGACGACGGTCGTCTCACGGACGGGCAGGGCCGCACCGTGGATTTCCGCAACTCCGTCGTGATCATGACCTCGA
>Ga0315287_10004289_pt1 | contig 13889 bp, 14 predicted proteins | sample YL17G11_0_MG_FD_205037 | JGI IMG/M metagenome (GOLD analysis project Ga0315287, IMG submission 205037) | Sediment microbial communities from Yellowstone Lake, YNP, Wyoming, USA - YL17G11_0 | ecosystem: Environmental > Aquatic > Freshwater > Lake > Sediment | place: USA: Wyoming | collected... | reverse complement strand
TCCGCGTGAGCTCTTCAATCCTAATCAGCTCATTAAGCTTTGCGGTCCTCTCGCTGCCCACGACGCCTGTCTTGATGGCGTGGCATCCGAACGCTGCGCCTATGTGGGCTATGGACGTGTCCTCCGTCTCGCCGCTCCTGTGGCTTATGACCGTCTTGTAGCCGTGCTGGTGCGCCAGCGTCACCGCTTCGTAGGTCTCCGTCAGGGTGCCTATCTGGTTGGGCTTGATGAGGACGGCGTTGCAGGCGCCCATGTCTATCCCCTTCTTTATTCGGGCGCTGTTGGTGACGAAAAGGTCGTCGCCGATGATGATGCACTTCTTGCCCACCCTTTCCGTAAGGTTGGCATAGCTCTGAAAGTCCTCCTGGTCCAAGGGGTCTTCCACGCTGTAGAGATTATAGCTGTTGATGAGCTTCTCGACGAAATCTACCTGTTTGTCGGGCGAAAGCGATGAGTTGCGGTAGCGGTACTCGCCGTTCGTGAACAGCTCGGAGGCTGCAATGTCCAGCGAGGGCTGGATAGTGAAGCCCAGCTCCTTGGATGCCTCCTTGCAGCAGTCCGCAACGAGCGCCAGGGCCTCCTCATCTCCCAGACGGGCCACCCAGGCGCCCTCGTCCCCTTTCCCGATGGCAACGCCGGGGAATCTCTTGGTGAGGGCGTTCTTTACCCTCCGGTGAACGTTGGCGTTCCCGAACACGCACTCCTTTATTGTCGGTGCGAATGAGATGACCAGATACTCCTGGAAATCCGTTCCGCCCACGGCATGCTTTCCCCCGCCGAGGACATTTCCCATCGGAAGCGGGAGGCTGTAGGTGGCGAACGTTCCACCAAGGTACTGGTAGAGCGGAAGCTCGACCTCGGCCGAGGCGGCCTTCGCCACGGCCAGGGACGTCGCGACCGCAACGTTGCCCCCCATCTTCGAGAAATTGGTCGTGCCGTCGAGCACCTTGAGCTGGGAATCGAACTGGCGCTGGAGAAGGACATCGAGGCCCTTCAGCGCCGGGGCAAAGTCGCTGTTGAACTGCTTGATGGCAGCGTCGACCCCTGATGCAGGGAACGCCTGCACCTCATGGATGCCGGTGCTGGCGCCGCTGGGCGCCGCCGCACGGCCGAAGCCCTCATCGGTCCAGACATCGACCTCGACGGTTGCATTTCCACGGCTGTCGAGAATCTTGCGTGCAAATACCAGCTGGATATCGCTCACTTCGACACGCCCCCGCGAGCGCTTTCCACGCCGCCCCGGGAAACGATGCGGTCATCCCTCATAACGGTTATCGGGATGACGTTCTTCTGGTACTCTAGGGTGGCAATCATGATGGGATCGATGATATCTTTCGGGACGACGACGAGAATCGGGGCGCCCATGGTTATCTGAAGGGCGCGCGCCCCTATTATCCTCGCCCGCTCGAACCTCGTGTAATCGGAATGCTTCACTAAAGTTCCCCCAGGTTCACCCCTCATCTATGCTACCCCACTTAAGGCTTTCCCATAGCAATGTCCAATAGAAATACCCCCAAAACCTAAAATCCACCTTCATTCATGGGTTTCTGATAGTTTGTCAGAACCCCATCAGCACGCAGGGCATACAAGCAGGCATCATGTCGACGCTGAACGCCTGCTCAAGGAGACAATGGTCGGCCCCGGCAAGATATTGGTGGACGCCGGTTGCGGGGACGGACACATTTCCATCGCCGCATCGCTCCTTGTCGGTCCGACCGGGACCATCTGGGCCCTGGATGTCGATGCCCCGTCCCTGGAACACCTCACGCGTGAGCTTTACGTCAAGGGGCTCAGGAACATCAAGGTCCTCAACACGGACATTTCGGAAAGGCTGCCCCTGCCGTATGCACTGGCCGACATCGTGGTGATGGTGAATGTGCTCCACGGTCTGTCGTCGGAGGGCAAGGCATGGAGCGCGCTCGGCGAGCTCAGGCGTATCCTCAAGAGGGGCGGTCACATGCTGATAGTCGACTTCGAGAAGAAGTTCGCTCTTTTCGGGCCGCCGAAGGATATAAGGCTGGACCCCGCGGAGGTCGAGGCGCTCGCATCACGGGCGGGTTTCAAAAAGGTGCGCCAGTTCGAGGTGGCATCTTCGACGTATGGCATCATCTTCGAATAGCTGGAAACGAAGGGGCCGGCAGGGAAGGCGGCAGAAGTGGGAACCCCACCTTCCCTTGGTCCGCCGAAAGCAGGCGGGCCGTTTCCGGTCCCTTCGTGGGCGGCCACCCGCCGCCCTGGGGTCAATGTGAATCTTTGTTCCATCTTCGATCCTTGGGGCAGGACCTCATCTGAACAGGTACGCTTTGGTATCCAGGTCCGTTTTCTTCATGGCGACATTTCCGTTCATGATCTTCATTGCGATGTGGCTGGGCCAGCAGCCGCCGGCGGTATTGTCCGTTCCAAGGCTGTTGATGGAATATGATTTTCCGCAGTTGTTGCACACCATTTTGTCGCCGGACTGCTTGTAGCCCTTCTTTGCAGGATAGCAGACGTCGCAGGCATCCATCGCCACGTGGATGTTCCCGTCGGGACCCTTGACAAGGAAGAATCTTTCGATGGTCCCGCCGGAATCGTAGGTGTAATATTTCGCGGATGAGCCGACATCGTTCACAGGCACGGTCACGACCGTGGTATCGTTGCCGGACTGGGGGTTCTGCGCTGGCTCAGGGGCCGAGCCCAAGTCATTCGACCCCCTCAGCCCGTAATAGGCCGCGATCACGATGACAAGCACCACGACCATCCCCGCCAGTGCATAGAGTCCCACCTTTCTGCGCCCTTTGGCCGTGAAGCGGCGCCTCTGTGCCTCTTGCCTTCTTTCCTGCCACCTGTTCCTGCTCCTCGCCATCTTCATCCCTCCCACCGACTTATCATCGCCATTCTTCCCATCCATCGTGTCATCGTCATTCATCGCACCTCAGTACCCGGCGGAAACGCATGTATTTTCCGCCTTCGCCTTGAGGTCATTGCGCCTGTCGCTCGCGACCTTTCCGTCTACGAGCTCTATCACCCTGTCGCCCAGTGCCGCAACCTGCGGGCTGTGCGTGACCATGATTATGGTGTGGCCCTCCGCTCTTAATTTTCCGAGCAGCTCCAGCACCTTTCGGCCGTTCTCCGAGTCTAGATTCCCGGTCGGCTCGTCCGCGAGAAGGAGCGCCGGTGCATTCACCAGTGCACGGGCGATGCACACGCGCTGCTGCTCACCACCGGAGAGGTGGGCCGGGGTGTGCTCGAGCCTGTGGCCGAGTCCCACCTCGGTGAGCATCTGGGATGCCTCCTTCTCGTCCACGGTCCCTGCAAAATATTGGGACAGCAGCACGTTCTCGAGCGCCGTCAGGTAGGGAACGAGGTGGTACTGCTGGAATATCAGGCCGATGTTCTCCCTTCTGAACCGGGTCAGCTCTTTCGAGGAAAGTTTCGTCACATCCTTTCCCGCGATGACCAGCTCCCCTCCCGTCGCCCGGTCGAGACAGCCCAGCAGGTTGAGGAGCGTCGTCTTGCCGGAACCGGATGGTCCCATGATGACGGTCCATTCACCCTCGGCCATCGTGAGGGTGACATTGTCCAGTGCCCTAGTGTTCGTATCGTAGTCCTTGGTGACCATGCTGGCCTTGATGACATCGCCCATTCAATCACCCCTCAGCACTACTGCTGGCTCTATGGACGTCGCCCGTCTGATGGGTAATGCAGCGGCAAGCAGTGTTATCCCGATGGACAATCCGAGCGTGACCGGTAGCACTAGCAGTACAGGGGAGACGGCAGAGCCGAAAACGCTCTGGCCTATGAACTCAGACAGTATGAGCCCCGCACCGTAGCCCAGCAGACCGCCCGCCAACCCTGCAATGGACGCTTCAGCAAGGAAAAGCGATGCAATTCCGAGATTGTCCGAGCCGATTGCCTTCATCAGGCCGATCTCCTTCCTGCGCTCTATCACCGTCGTGGTCATGGTGGTCATGACGCCCAGAGCGGACGCTCCCAGCGCAACCACCGTCACGAGGAGCATCATCTGCTCGAGCCGCATCATGATGTCGTTCTCGGCCATCACCAGCTGCCGCACGCTCTTTGCATCGACCCCCGGCAGCGAATACTCGATCTCATCGGCTATCTTTTCCGCCGGGCAGTTCACGCACAGCGCGCTGACCTGGACGTCGTGGACCTTGTCGGGCCTGCTGCTCATTTCCTGGGCTATGGCAAGATTGACGAATATCTGCGAATCTTCGGGACCCCCGGTGCTGACGATGCCCGTGACATGCAGCGTCCTGTTCGTCACCTCCTTGGTCTCCGGGTTCGAATAGCGGGCCACGAACTCCGACCCCTGCCCCAGACGGAGCCGGTCCGCAACGGATGTCCCGACCATGGCCTCGCTGGTGCCATTATCGTCCAGTGCCCAGTTCCCGTCGACCTGCCAGTAGCGGGCGATGGTGCGCAATCCCGTCGTCCACGGTCTCCCGTCACCGGTGGTAACGCCTTCGACCGCCTGGTCGAAGTACGTGCCCGCCATGACGACATTGCTCGCGTAGGCTTCGCTGGCGGCCTCGACAACCTGGTAGAGGTAGGGCGCGAAACCGAGCACGTTTGCGCTCCAGTTTGCTATCTTTTTTATCCTCCACAGCTGGCTCTCGTTGATGTACCTCTGGTCCGTGACGGAGCCCAGCGATATCCCGGGAAGCCCGACCTCGATGGTGTCGGACTGGGGAAGGACAATGATGTTCGCACCGAACTTGCGGAACTCCTCGCTGAGCTTCTCGCTCATGGACATCGATGTGTTGAGCAAAGCGCTGGAAACGGATGCGCCCAGCATCACCGCCAGTACTGCAAGGGCCACGCGCGATTTTCGGCGGACCAGCGATTTTCCGAGTATCCGGAAGAACATGGCACATCATCCCGTCGGTCTGACTTTTGCCTCAGTGGCAGGGACTGCCGCCGGCACAGCTTCCCTCGCAGTTGCCGTCCCTGTCGGAATCGCAGGGGGCCGTGCAGTTGCCGCCCTCGTAGCTGTCGCACTTGCCGCTGGAATCTGAATCGCACGTTCCGTTGCCACCGTTGGTACAGGCAGCGGTCCCGCCCGCATGGCAGGCATTCGGTGCGGCCTGATTTCCGGCGCCTCCCGTGCATCCGGCCCCGCCTGAATGGCACCCGCCGGAAACGGGTCCGATATAGTCCGACTGGCTTGCCAGGCTGGCGGCACCGACCCCCAGCCCAGCCATCAGCGCAACTCCCAAGACCACAAATAATGGATTCACAGGCATCTTCCTACCTCTGAGCTGTCATTCGCCTGCCGGGTATTTATCGGGTTACCGGATTCATACCCAAATCTTGCCCAAATGGCTATAACTATTGAACACCCCGTCGAATGTTCATTTCTCTCCAAGGTAGAGCAGCATTATCAGCGCCAGCGCGGAGAAAACATCCGGGATCATGGTGAATGGACCCAATCCTGCCACGCAGAATCCGCAGGAGGCCGTGATTAGGGGGTTAGATGTCGTCGCATAGACAAAGAGCGTGAATGCAACGAACACCAGTCCTATTGAGAACTTCGCCTTGGTATCGGAATAGACGCCGATATAGAGCCCCATAAGAAGGATGGATGTGACCATATTCATGGTCGTCAGAATGCATTTCAGGACGATGTAGAATCCATGCTCGCCCATGAGGTCAATGTTCCGGGACGGAAGGAGCACCTCGGAGAGGGCAAACCCGACCAGAGCGCCCGCTATTATCGCCGCCAACATCAGCCCGCTCTTCATGCTCCTCTCCATCTTTAGTCCTCCTCTCCGCTATCCGGGGTCCGGCTGTCCCCGTCCGTTGCCGGGGCCTTCTTGTCCAGGTCTTCGACCGTGGCCTTTCCGTCCTTGCTGGCTTCCAAAGGGTCCCCGCCGCTCTTCCTATCCACGGCCTGCCTTATCAGGGTTTTACCTATTTCTTCCCAAATCTCCCTGAAAGAGGCCATCTCGCGCTCGAGCAACGGTGAAAGGAAGTACATTTTTCCGTAACCCTGGCCGCGGGAAATGACAAGCCCGTTTTCCTCCAGGACACGGATGTGATGGCGGACCGTCTTGTAATCCAGCCCTAGCTCCTGGGCTATCTTGTTGGCGTTGAACGGGCGCATGTCCAGCAGGTCGATGATACGAGCCCTGTTTGGGCCTCCGGAGCTCCCCGCAAGTATCCACCAAAGCAGTCTTTTTACGGACTCCATCGTAGAATGGATGCAACCACAATGACTTAACCTTTAGTGTCATAATTGGGCCAATTCCAAGATACGCTGAACTCATATATGCGTCTTGACTAGGAGACTATTTTATCCATCCATGACCATCCTGCGAGAAGCATGCAGGAGCGTACACTCCGGAAAGCAATGGACGCGGGTGCTGATTACTGTGACATCCGCGTGGAGCGCAAGCACGGGCTTTCCCTCGAGCTCAAGGACGGAGAGCTGCGCGAGGCCATTCCCGGCGACGAGAGCGGGATGTGCATCCGCGTGCTCTTCAATGGTGCGTGGGGCCATTGCTCCGTCAACGACCTGTCTGCGAAGGCCACCGAGAGGGCCATGGATACAGCGGTCACCCTGGCAAGGGCCCGCGCCGGCCGCATCAAGCCATCCGAGAAGGTCAGGCTCTCCCCTCTGAAACATGAGAAGAAGAGCGTCATCAGGAAATTGGGGCGAAATCCCCACGATATCCCGCTCGAAGAAAAGCACAGGCTCCTTCTTGAGATCAACGGTGCCCTGACGGCCATTCCGGAGGTAAGGAGCGTCACGGCCCTTTACGGTGACGGAACGAAATGCATGCATTTCATCTCATCGGAAGGCGCGGACATCTACACGGAGGTGACGCGGGTCGTAGCCAGCGGCCGAGTCGTCGTGAAGAACGAAAATGGCGCGTTGGGCGGGCGCGCTGCGGTCGGCGGCACCTCGGGCTACGGCATATTTTCCGACGAGGACCCTGTGGAAAAGGCCGTGGCGGCGGCCCGCTCGGCCATCGTCACCCTTTCAGGCAAGAAGGCGCCCAGCGGTCGTTTCCCCGTTGTCGCGGACCCCGTTCTGACGGGCGTGTTCGCGCACGAGGCCATCGGTCATGCAGTGGAAGGGGACATCGTGGTCTCCGGCGATTCATGCCTGCAGGGTATGTTCGGGAAGATGGTCGGCTCGCCCCTCGTTACACTTGTGGACGACCCCACTATCCCCGGAGCATTCGGCTCGTTCCCCTACGATGATGAGGGTGTGCAGGCCAGAAGGAAGGTGCTCATCGACAAGGGCAGGATGACCGGCTACATCACCGACAGAGAATCGGCGTTCCGTCTCAAAACGGAATCCAACGGTGCCGCCCGTGCGGAATCGTATTGTGTCAGACCCATCGTAAGGATGAGCAACACGTTCATCGAGAAGGGCGATGCAGCCAGCAAGGAGCTCTTCGAGGGGATCCGGCTCGGGATCTACGCGCTCGGCTCGAGAGGCGGCCAGGTGGACACGGCGAAAGGCTCCTTCCAGTTCAGCTGCAAGGAGGCATTCCTGATAGAGAACGGGGAGGTCACAAGCCCCCTGAGGAACCTTGCCCTCTCCGGCATCATCCTGGAGACATTGAAGAATGTCGAAGCCGTCGGAAGGGACATCACCGTAAGGGAGCCCGGTTACTGCGGAAAGGGGCAGACCGTTGCCGTCGGCGACGGAGGCCCTCACATACGCATCTCGTCCGTCGCAGTGGGAGGTGGCTGAGATGCCCCGAAACCCGAAAGATGGGCACAGACCGTCCGCAGCCTCACGGAGGACGTCGACGCCCTCGCTACGGAGACCGGCTGCAACATTTCAAAAGATGACGAAGGCATCATCTCGACAATCATCCAATGCCATCGAATCGCCATGGCCGGACGGGGATATGCTCGCGCTGGGCGACACAGCGCTCCTGAAAGCACGCTCCAAGGGTGCCGAAGAGGCGGAGGTCTACCTTGGCTGGGGGACTGAAACGTCCGTTGATATCGAGGGTGGGCGGCTGAGCTACCTGTCCAAGGTGAGCGTCTCCGGCATTTCCATCAGGGTGTTGAGGAAGAAGAAGGTCGGGTTCGCCTACTGCACGGATCCCGGGAAGCTCGGCGCCGCCATCGAGCGGGCCATCGATATCTCCTCCGTCGGAAAGGAGCTGGAATTCCATTTCCCCAATAAAGCGACGTACCCTAAGCCCAGGCAGGTAGTGGACGAGAAGATCATGGAGCTCGAAGTGGATGACGGTGTGCGGCTTTCCCTTAATATGATGGATGCCGCTGCGGGCATCAAGCGCGGAATCCAGGTCACGGGCGGCGGGGTGGAATTCGGCCATTCCGAAAGCGCCATCCTGAATTCCTCTGGCGTGGCCGTCACGGAACGGAGCACGGGAATATCCGGAGGCGTGAGCGTCATCCTCAAGGGCCGGACGCCCAGCACAGGTTCAGAGTATCTGTCCAGCAGGATGAACGACCTCGACTTCGAGAAGATAGGAAAAATAGCGGCAAAGCAGGCCGTGGACGGCCAGAATCCCACATCATGCGACACGGGCCAGATGCCCGTCATCTTCACGCCGGACGCCTTCTCCAACCTGCTGGGAGTGGCGACCATCCCGGCACTGATAGGCGAGGCAATTCACAGGCACGAAAGCGTCTATGACGGGAAATTGGGCGAGCGGATAGCCGCGCCATCGCTCACGATAATCGACGATGGCCTGCTGCCGGGCGGATTGGCCACATCGGCGTCGGACGACGAGGGCATCCCCTCCAGACGGACCGTTCTCATGGAGCGCGGAATTCTGAAGGGATTCCTTTTCGACACCTACTCGGCATCGGAGTTCGGTAAGGCTTCCACGTCGAGCGCGACCCGCGGGACATACAGGGTCCCGCCGGACACAGGAGCCCGGAACATCCTGGTCGGAGGGGCGGACAGGCCGCTGGACACGCTGATATCCGAAATGGGCGAGGGTCTCCTTGTCCACGAGGTGCTCGGAGCCCATACGGCCAATCCCGTCTCCGGGGAATTCTCCGTGACCTCGTCACTTCTTTTCCGTATTCACAAGGGCGAGATATCGGGAGCTCTCAAACCTGTCATGTTGTCCGGCAATTTCCCGGCGCTTCTTGGAACCCTCTCGGGATTGGGCACTGACACCAAGAAGGTCGCCGGCTATCCCGTCGTGGTCACGGGCTCCGTCAGGCTCGAGGGGCTCATGGTCACGGGAGATAAATAGTCACATCACGGGCTTGGCCTTGCCGTGGGATTCCAAAGCGACCGCGATGTTCCTAGCGACAGCGATGATATCCTTCTTCTTCAGGGTGCATTCGCCGGCGCCGACAGCGATGCCCGTGACGTCTTCCATGACCCGGATGCAGACCAGTTCGTCCGAATCCGGCGAGCTTGGAATTGTGACCGGATGTGCAATGGGCCTTTCTTCCGTTTTCGCGGGGGCTTTCACAGAGGCCTTTGATGCTCCCGCCGGCGGTTCGATTTCCGGCGTCTCAGTGACCGCCTCGCCCGGTTCCGCCCCGGCCTCCGATTGCGGGGTGTCCGGCAACGCCACACCGCCTTCGATGATCCTCACGCGGCCGTTCTGGAGTGCCCCCTGAACGGCATCGAACAGATCCTTCTCCTCCGGAGTGATGTTCTTGGTGTCCACCATGCTGCCCACCACGCTCTGGTGGGCCAGCAGGAGCAGTTTCCTTGTGCGCTCCCTGAGGATGGCCATCCGGAGGTCCCGCGCCTTCTTCAGCTGGTCCGCCAGCTGAAGCGTTTTCATGGACGATGAATCCTTGGCATGCTCGCAGTCATAGGCTTTCTCGAGCCGGTCCACGAAGTCCCGCACCTGCTTGTAGAAATCTCCGGGCAGCTTGACGAGAGGCCCGGGCTCCTTGACCTGCTGGTGGACCTGAATAAGCTGGTTCAGCGTGACCTCGTCCTCTTTCCCCATCCACCCACGTAATCGCTTTGCATGTTAATAGATTTCCATGCCCAACCTCATTATCTTGAAGGTGGCGCGGTTCGTTTTCAAACCGCAGGAGATTCCACCGTTTTTGACCGGTGGAATGACCGAGGACCGCAGACGAGCGAGCTCGTCAACGGTCCGGTTGAGCAGCGAGCCGGTCTTTGAAAAACCTAGAGAAATCGTTCGAACAACTTTGAATAGTGTGGAAAAGCACCAATGATTATGGCTTCATGAGATGAAAAACAACAGAGCCCTATAAATAGTACGGTATTCTCAAAATAATATTCAAAAACAATAAATACTCGTGGCAACATAGAATTATATATTGCAGAGGGCGTTCATAGCTATAGTGCCGCGAAAAAAGGCTTCTGGTTCGAAGAAAGCGATACGCGCCATAATTCTTTCACAGAGGGACGAAGTGCTGTTGGTCAAGAAGGACAGCGACGACCCGGCATCCGACAAATGGCTCTGCCCCGGCAACTGGCTCCGTCGAGGAGGACAGCCGACGAAGGAATTGCGCAAGGCCGTGAAGGACCAGGTCCATATGGACATCTGCCTCGACAGGAACAAGTGTGACCCCATCTTCGATGGTGATACGAGCGTTGAATTCCTGCTATTCAATGCCCACCCCAAGGTGGATGACCTGATGCCCGAGGGTGATGTCTGGAGCGCTGGCTGGTTCACGAGGGACGAGCTCAAGTGGCACTGGAAGAACCTGCACGAGGAGACGAAGGTGCTTTTGCGCGCAGCAGGCTTCATGGAACGGATCGAGCTATAGAAATCCGCGTTGCTGACATTATTTCAGATGCCGGCATACATTTTACTCAAACGCCGACTTCCATCATGTCGTAATTCTTTGCGCTCCTGCCTATTGACAGCAAGAGCCCGCCCGCCATCATGTCTGCGGAGAAAGCCATCGCCAGAATGCCGAGGAAATGGTCCTTGCTCATGATATAGCCGGGGATGCCGACAGCTGCCGCTCCCAGAACAAGACAGGCCATCATGATGAGATACATCGTCATGACGTCGGGAGTGCCGCGGGTGCCCTCGTCGAAATTGGGGAACATCGTACCTGTCACAAGGCCTATCGCCGTGAATCCGAAAGCGAGCGCCAGCGCTGCAATAATAAAGAACAGGACCCAGTCCGCGCCCATGTTCGCCGCCACCGGCAAGGGAATTGCGATCGCCAGCACGATCAAAGGCGTGAAGACCAGCAGGGCTTCGGCCTTGGCCACGAATATCTTCTCGCTCTTGACCGGCAGGTGCTTCAGGATCCAGAAGTTCTTCCCTTCCTTGCCCAGGCTGCTCAGACCGAGCATCGCATATTGCAGGACCGCCGCTGTGTACAGGCCGATGCAGACCAGAAGCGGATAAACCAGGTTGAAGAATGGCGTGGCAATGGTTCCCCCCATCCTGGACTTGAGATAGAGCAATACCACCGCAAGTCCTATTATCGTGAAGACAGTGCCGCCAACTTCCTTCCTCGATATGTTGATGATAAGCTCCTTCCTCATCAGCTCGCGGGTGACCGGTTCCATCCATTTCGTAAACGCGCTGAAAAATCTCCCGGGTGCACCGCGGCTCGCCTTCTGTACCATTCCCTCGGTCCCGCTGACCTCTGCATTCCAGGCATCGAGGAAGAACCTGCTGGTCACCGGCACTACCGCAAGCGCGGCGGCGAACAGCAGCATCGTCACGGGCAGTAAATAATTGGGAGTTCCCTGCAGCCGGTCGTACGCGATGTAGAGGGCGGATGCCAGCTGGCTGAAGACCGCTGTTCCGACCAGACGCCTCCCAAGCGTCGGCTGGGATGTGATTATCGAGAACGAGAATCCCATTGCCGAAGCCAGCAGTGTCAAAGGCACCAGCGTGCCCACGAACCAGAACGGGATGTAGAGCTCTGGCGAGAATATGGCCCTCATGGCCGTGAACGTTCCCGTCGCGAGGGCGAGCAGACCAAGATTGCTCATCATGATGTATGCTAACTTGCCCCAGAGCGCCTCGTAGATGTTCACCGGCTGGCCCAGTATCATCAGCATCTCCTTGTTCTGGGTCGCTCGTCCGTTCGTGTCCATAACGGATTTGCCCATGAGGATGAGGAAGAACACCAGTAGCAGCGTGTGCGGCTGTATCGCAAAATCGCCAGTGTTCAGGTCGTTGGCGGCGATGAACTCCGTCACCTTTATGCCCATCCACGTGGCTGTGAGCATGAGCAAGTTGAACCACGCGGTCATTAGGGGATGCTTGGCCACCCTCTCGAGGAACGCGCGGTAGGCCGTCAGGGTGTCCGCCGTGTAGACGGTAAACGCCGCCATTCCTTTCCTCCCACGAGCGCCACGAATGCATCTTCGAGGTTCCCGGTCCCGGATGCCTCCAGAACCTCCTTGACGGAGCCGAGCTTGAGCAGCTTGCCCCCGTGTATGATTCCGATGCGGTCGCATATCTCCTCTGCGGTGGATGTGACATGTGTCGAGAGCAGGACCGTGTTGCCATCCTTAGCGTGGTCCTTTATCCACTCCTTGAAAAGTTTCCCGAATCTTGGGTCCAGGCCTGGGAGAGGCTCGTCCAGTATCAGTATCGCGGGATCATGCATCACCGAGGCCGAGAATGCGAGCTTCTGCCTCATGCCCCTCGAATAGGTGCCGACATTTTTGTTCTGGAACGAGGCCAGCTCCAATATGTCGAGGAGCTCGTCGATGCGCTTTTTGAGAGCTATTCCCTTCATGCCCCTCAGCGTACCTATCATCTCGAGGAATTCGCGCCCGGTGAGCAGGTCGTAGAGCGCCGGCGCCTCGGGCAAGTAGCCCACAACCCTCTTTGCCCCGACCGGATCACGGAGCGCGTCTATCCCGGCGACCCTGACCGACCCAAGGTCCGGCTTGAGAAGGCCGCAGATTATCTTGAGCGTGGTGGTCTTTCCGGCGCCGTTGGAACCGAGTATCCCGAAGACCTCCCCCTCCTCGATGGAGAACGAGATGTCGTCCACGGCCTTCAGGCTCCCGAACCTTTTCGTGAGGTTCGCGATCAGTATCGCAATGCCCTCCCCGGAGCGGGGCCCCATGGTCAACCCTACGGCACCCGTCAATAAATAAGATTTTTGTGTCGAAACCAATAAATTCGCAGTGGGCCTTCACTCTTCCATGGGCCAGGACACCTCAATCCACCGCTACCTCAACGAGGACATCGGGAAAGGCGATGTCACCACCAATTCCCTGCTGGGCAAGGAGGACGTCGTCCTGAAAGCGGTCATTACCGCCCAGGAGGACTGCATTGCCGCGGGGCTCGACGAAGCCGAGGAAGTGTTCCACGAGCTCAAGGTCCATGTAATGCGCAAGATACTGGACGGCGAGCCCATTTCGAAGGGCACGGAAGTGATGACGCTACAGGGCAGCGCCAAGGGCATCCTGGCCGGAGAGCGCGTGGCCCTCAACTTCATTATGCAGATGAGCGGCATCGCCTCGACGACCCACGCCCTCGTGAAGAAATGCAAGCGCCTCAACCCGGACATCAAGATAGCTGCGACCAGGAAGACGACGCCGGGCTTCCGTCATTTCGAAAAGAAGGCCGTTGCCGTAGGAGGTGGCTCCACCCACCGATACGGTCTTGATGACATGGTCCTGATAAAGGACAACCACCTGCTGCTCGTGCCTTCGGTCACCAAGGCCATCAAGAAGGTCCGCAGCTCAGGATATGCCGGGAAGCTGGAGATAGAGGTCACGACGCAGGAAATGGCCGAGGAAGCGGCAAAGGCGGGAGCGGACATCATCATGCTCGACAACTTCGACCCGGACGGGGCGGCCAAGGCCTACCGCGCTGTGAAAAAGACAAACGACGACATATTGGTCGAGATATCCGGCGGCATCAACGAGAAGAACATCCTCCAATATGCGAAGCAAGCGGACATCATCTCGATGGGCGCCCTGACGCATTCGGCCCGCTCTCGGCCATTCCACCTCA
>Ga0315287_10004288_pt1 | contig 13890 bp, 15 predicted proteins | sample YL17G11_0_MG_FD_205037 | JGI IMG/M metagenome (GOLD analysis project Ga0315287, IMG submission 205037) | Sediment microbial communities from Yellowstone Lake, YNP, Wyoming, USA - YL17G11_0 | ecosystem: Environmental > Aquatic > Freshwater > Lake > Sediment | place: USA: Wyoming | collected... | reverse complement strand
TGGGGACGCCGGCGGGTCCTCCGGCCTTGCCGCGCGTGGGTCGGGCGCGCTCGACTGAAGGGCGGTGGCGCGCCCCCGGCCGAGACGGACCCGGCGGCGTCCCCACACCGGGCGCGCCTGTTGCGCGCGCGGGCTGATGGCAGCCGCGCCGGCGGGGCGTCGCCGATCGCGATCTGCTCGGTGAGCTTGCGGTCGGGCTTCATTGCCATCGGGACACGGCACGACAGGGGGACGGAACCCCTGCGGACACCCCCGCGGTGCTTCCCCCGCAGCGTACGCTCGTGGGCGTGGCGGGGGCAGGGAGTAGTTGCCCGGCGGTCCCCCCCACCAGGCGCGCGGCGCGGGACTGGCGCTGCAAAGCGACCCACTACCCGGAGCGGTCGACACCGGAGCCGGTCGTGGCTTGACCCGCCTCAACCGATCGATCTATGTAGAACGAAGATGAAATCTACATATTCGATCAGCGCGGCGCAGAGTCAATTGCCAGGACTGGTTCGCGAGGCGGAAGAGCGCGGGTCGGTCACGATCAGTCGCCACGGTGAGGCGGTAGCGTACCTCGTCTCGCGAGACCGCATGGAGGCCATCGTCGAAACCCTGGAGATCCTGGGCGATGGCCGGGCGATGAAGGCGATTGCGGATCATCGAGGTGGCGCGATGCGGTTCAGTCCGCTTTCGAGCCTCGACCGAGACAAGTGACGGTCGGCGTATCGGACCAGGTGGTGGCGTTCATCCGCCGCCTGGCGCCGGAGCCGCGCCGCGCTCTCCGTCAGGCCCTTCGGGGTCTGGCCTCAGGGAAAGGCGACCTCCGTCAACTCGAAGCGCCGCTCCAAGGGTACCATCGCCTCCGGGTCGGTGCCTACCGCGTCATCTTCGCGTATGGCGAGAAGCGCGCGATCGAGTGCGTGTTCGCGGAGCGCCGCAGCCTCGTGTACGAAATTTTCGCCCGCGAGGTCGCCTCGCGACTCATTGCCGCGCATGAGCCGTAGCGTCTCGGGGCGTGCCGTTCAGCCGCCGTGATCCTTCGACTGGATCAGCTCGATCTTGTAGCCGTCCGGATCCTCGACGAAAGCGATCTCGGTCGTGCCGTGTTTCATCGGGCCGGGCTCGCGGATGATCTTCGCCCCTTTGGCGCGCAGCTCGTTACAGGTCCGGTAGATGTCCGTCACCCCGAGGGCGACGTGACCGAAACCGGTGCCGAGGTCGTAGCGCTCGGTGTCCCAGTTGTGGGTGAGCTCGATCACGGTGTGGTCGGCCTCGTTGCCGTAGCCCACGAAGGCAAGCGTGAAGCGGCCACCCGGATAGTCTTTCTTCCGCAGCACCCGCATCCCGAGCAGCTCGGTGTAGAACGCGAGCGAACGGTCGAGATTCCCGACGCGAATCATGGTGTGGAGCATGCGCATGTGCGGGCTCTCCTTGCTTCGAGTCCTTGCCACAGCTGCGGACGAGTAGCGATCAGTCGCGGGTCAGCTCCGCCTCCATCGCCAGCGCCGCGTCGCGGAACTCGGGAGGAATGCGTTGCGGCTTGCCGTCCTCGCCGATGACCGCGTGAGTCGTCGAGCCTTCGACGCGCAGCTCGCCGTCGAGGCTGCGGATCTCGTAGCCGATGGTGATGCGGGCGCGGCGCGTCTCGGTGACGGCGGCGGAGATGACGAGCTCGTCGTCGTACCGAGACGGCCGGCGATAGCGGCAGGTGGTCTCGATGACGCCGAGGTAGAGCCCGCGCGCGATGTAGACCGCGAAGGGGTGGCCGAGGCGGCGGAAGAGCTCGGCGCGGCCGATCTCGAAGAGACGAAAGTAGTTGCCGTAGTAGACGATCCGCATCGGATCGCAGTCGCCGAAGATGACGCGATAGCGAGCGACCTCGATCACGGGCGAGGCGCTACCATGCCACCCTCACCTTGACAACGCGGCGGCCGGCTGGCCTCCTGCACGACTACTTTCTGCGACACCAGGAGGATGAACGATGCGACGACAGACTCGATGGCTCGTGCTCGGCACCTGCGTGCTCACGTTCGCGGGCTGCGCCGAACGTGCGGCTCGTCCCGCCGAGCGCGATGCCGGCGCCGCGCCGGCCGCCCAGGAAAAGCGTGAAGCTGCCACGGACGCCGATGCCCCGACTCCGCCCCCTGCCGGAAATCCGCTCGCCAAGATCACCAAGGGGATGGGCATGAGCGAGGTCGTGACCATCCTCGGCGAGCCGACCGATCGGAACCAGTACGTGACCGGCAAAGCGTTCATTCCGTGGTACTTCGGCGACGACGTGACCCGCATCGAGTGGCACTATAAAGGCCTCGGTCGTGTCGTCTTCACTGGCGGCGGGGCCTGGGGCCAGCGCGGCGGCGCGGTGGAATGGGTCGACTACGATCCGAAGGAGACCGGCTACCGGAAGTAAGACACGACGCGGATCTTGATGGCCGGGGAGCCGGCGGCATCCTAGGCGAGTGCCAGTCGCAGGATCAAGAACTTCAGCAGCGCGGGTGTCAGGATCAACGGTGTGTGGAGCTCTGCCACGATCGCGCTGCCGAGCCGGCGGTGTGGGCAAGCCTGAGCGCGGAGCCCCGCCTCGCCGGCGCGGCGGGGGATCCAACGCGAGCCCTCGCTCAGGTAGTCGACGTATGGTTGTCCGTAGTTGTGCGAGAGGATCCGTTCTTCATGGCGTACGACCCCGGAGTAGAGAACGGCACACCACGCGAGCGCGATCGGGGCGAGCCAGAGCGTGCCGCACGCCATGACCGTGCCGACGATCATCGCGGTGTTGGCGATGTAGATCGGATTCCGTACCCACGCGTAGGGTCCGCACCCGACGAACGTCTTCCGCGCCCGCAGGCGATAGCCGAGATGGGATTGCGCCCACATGCGTAGCGCCCATCCGGCTGCGATGAGTGCGACACCCGGTATCCAGGTCCGGCGTGGATCGAGGTCCAGGTTCCAGGTGCTCACCGCCGCCGTCAGGATCGGCACGGCAGCCAGCATTCCTCGCCATACGTACGCCATCTTGAAGAATTCTTGCTTGGCGCCGGGCTCGGCGAAGGGCAGAGATTCGAGAATGGGCAACCGCATGCGCCTCCAAACTATCGCAGAAAACTCGAAATTGACATGATAAATCGCCCTGCGGTTCGATCGTCGCCCGGGATCCTCTTTGGTCTCGGTCTGGCGGCGCTCCTCGCCTTGGCGAGCATGCTGCTGTCGTTCCCTCGGCTCGTGCCGATCGACGCCACGATCTGGTCCGTGATCCTGCTCGGACGCGGTTGTGCAACCGATCACATCGTCGATCGCCTGGTGGACGTGACGACGTGGAGCACGGCGGCGCTCGTCGTCGTCACCATCGGGCGGCGCGGGTGGCGGATCGGCTGGCACGCGGGTTGGCCACCGTTGGCTTTGATGGGCGTCGGCCTCTTGCTGAGCAAGGTCTTGAAGAACGTGCTGGTTCGCGAGCGGCCGAGCATGCTGCCGGGCGTCGCGCTCGGTCACAGCTTTCCGAGCGGCCACGTGATGAACACCGCCGTGGCGGCGCTCCTGGTGATCCTGCTCACCCGCGAGTCGCGCTGGCGGCATTGGTGGACTGCCGTGGCGACGACGCTCGTGATCGTCACGGCGGCCGGTCGGGTGCTGCTCTCCCATCACTGGCTCTCGGATGCGGTGGGAGCCGTTCTGGCGGCGACCGCGCTCGTGGGACTCGCCTGGTCGCCGTTTCAGCGCCGCCCGCTGCTCGCACCGACTGCCTTGGCAGCTGGCCTCGCCGTGCTGCTGGGCCTCGTGATGCATGCCCGCCATCTCGCCGTCGTGTTGCCGTCGCCGTTGGTGGGCAGCGGGGCCATGGCCACGGCTGCTGCCCCGCGGTTCTGGGTGGAGGGACACGCGGCGATTCCGGTCGAGCTCCCCGCAACGGCAGGCGGCCTGACGGAGGATGGGAGGCCGGACGGCTATGTCGTCCTCGCCGGGCGACCCGACATCGAGGTGCGCCGCTGCGTCGCGTTGCGGGTGACCGTCAACGGCTACGAGCTTTCGCCGGTCGTGCCGTTCGTCGGGTGGCGAGAATATCGCCTCCGACTGCCGCCCGGAACCCTCCGCGCCGGGACCAATCACGTGGAGGTGGATGTCCGGGACGAGCGCGGCAATCCGTGGCGCTTCGGCGTCGCCTACGTCGACCTGCGCTTCGGTTCACAAGGGGGATTCTCTCCCCCTTCTCCACGCGGCTAAGCCGCGCGGAGCCTCATCCCCCGGCTCGCTCTCGCTCGGCCGCGCGCTCCGCGCGCGGAAGTTGGCGTCTTGGGCAGCCGGGCTCAGCGGACGACTGCGAGACGCTGCGTGATCTGCCGGGTGGCGTCGTTCATCGCCGCCCGTTGCGCCTGCCCGAGAGCACTCGCGGCGTAGGCGGTGTCGGCCCCACCGATACCGAACATCGAGAAACCGCTGGTGGCGGCTTCCGAGACGAACTTGCCGGCGCACACCGCCGTACCGACGATGCGGCCGTTCCGCGGGTCGAGGATCTGCAGATCCATGCCGACCGAGCCGGTGCGGCGCATGCGGGTGTTGTTGTAGGTCGGATTGGCGAGGGCCAGGCTCGAGCCCGCAATCGTCGCCGGGGTGTTGCCGGCGATGGCGCCGCCGATCGCGACTCCCGCGCCGACCCAGCCGAGGCTGCCGCCGCGCGCGCTGCCCTGCGCCTCGGCGACCTCGTTGAACTCGGTGATGTTGCCCTTGATGACGAGCGGGCCGACCTCGCCCTTCTTGACCAGCGCGCCGGGCTTGCTGTGGTTGGCGAGGTAGTAGTCGTAGTCGATGATCTGGACGTTCCCGGCGTTGCCGAGCGCGCTCACCAGCTGCGCCGAGACGCCGTGACCGACGCGATCCGACATGCCGGCGGGCGGCGGATTGTAGGCCTCCGCGTGCGGGCCCTCGGGCAGCAAGCCGTATCCAAACGGGCCCCAGCCGTAACGGCGCCCCGGAGGCGGCGGCGGTGCTCCCGGCGAGCCGTCGACGGCGACCTGAAGCGGCGCCACGGTGACGACGTAGGTCGGCAGGTTCGGATCGTACGGAATGCGGACGACCTCGACCTGCAGCGATTCGGGCTGACCCTCGGTGGCGCGGACGCCCTGTTTGTCGACGGTGGCCGGCGCGCACCCGGCCATCAGAACACAGGCCGCCGCTACGAGCATGGATTTTCGCATGTAGTTTCTTCCTCCTTCGACGAATTGCCGCCGCGGGTACCACGCCGGTCTGGATCGGGCAAGGTGACCGACACGACTCTCAGCTGGCTCGGGCGCGAGTCGGTTCGGTCGAAGAGAATCCGGTGTCGTTGCCCGAGCCCGCATCCGGGGCAGCATCCTCTGGCCAGTACGGAGCGAACTGGAACCATTGCTCGGGGTGCTGGCGGACCAACTGCTCGAACTCGGCGACGATGCCGGTGAGGATGCGATCCATCTCTTCGACGCTGGCATGGCGTGCCACCGTGCGCTCTTTGCCGAGGATGATGCGGTAGTGTCGCGTGCCGACGCGGAGGGCGAAGACCGGGAAGATGGGGGCGCCCGCGAGCCGCGCGAGACGGAGCGGGCCGGCTTGAAACAGGGCGGGAGCGCCGAAGAACTCGACCAATCGCGAGCCGTCGCCGCCGAGCGGACGGTCGAGCTGCATGGCGACGACCTCGTTCCGTTTGAGCGCCCGCATCATGTTGAACGAGCCGTACACGGAGCTGTCGGAGAGCAGGACGTGGACCCCGGCGTCCTCGCGTGCCTTCCGGACGTAATCGGCCGTCGTCTCGTTGGCCTCGCGCGCCATCACGAGGTTGAAGGGGCAGCCGAAGCGCGCCAGCGTGCGCGCGCCGATGTCCCAATTGCCGAAGTGACAGGTGATGAGCACGGCGCCGCGACCGCGGGTGATCGCGGCCTTGATCGGATCGTCGGTGGGCTCGTCGACGCGCACCGGCTGCGGGTGGGAGCTGAAGTACTCGAGTGTTTCGGTCATGCAGTGGGCGAAGCTGATGAAGACGTCGAGCGCGGCCAGGTGATCGCGGAGCCAGCCGCGGCGTCCGAGCACGCGCCGGATGTTGGCGAGCGCCCCGCGCCGATTGCGGCCGATGCAGAGATAGATGATCGCGGCGATCCAGGCCGGGGACCAGCGCTTCCACCATTCGGGTCCGTAGACGCTGCCGAGGTGGGCGAACTTGCGCCACCACAGGCCGTCGAAGCGGAGCGCGCGGAGAAGGGAGCCGAGGGTCACGGTGCCGCGGGCGCCTGGATGTCTGGTCGGGGAAGGCTACCGACGGGGGTGGCCGCAAGCGCGGCGGGGCGCGCGACGTGGGTGGTCCGGAGGCTGAAGGCGCTTCGGCGCTCGCCCCGGCGTGCTCGGTCACCCGCGAAATAGGCGCGGGCATAGTTGACGAAGCGTGGGATGTAGCTCGGCTGGGCCGCGAAGGCGCGCGCCAGGCCCCAGAGCACGCGCGGCCGGCTGTAGAAGGCGCGGTAGCAGCGATCGAAATACTCCTCGAGGACCTCCTCGGTGAGGCCGTGCGGGATGAAGATGAAGTTCATCGCGTTCATCCGCTCCCAGTCCTCGGTGAAGACGCCGTACTTCTGGATGTTCGGATAGGCCGGCGTGCCGGGATAGGGGGTGAACTTGGTCACCTGCGCGACATCGAGATCGACGTCCTCCAGGAACGCCCGGGTCTCTTCGAGGCTCGCCAGATCCTCGGTCGGATGGCCGAGCATCAGGTAGCCCTTGGCGCGGATGCCGGCGGCACGCGTCATTCGGAGCGTCTCGCGGAGCCGCGGCAGCTTCACCTCGTGCTTGACGACGTTCAGCACCCGTTGCGATCCCGACTCGACGCCGTACGCGATCTGCCAGCAGCCGGCGCGCTTCATGAGCTTCATCGTGTCGAGGTCGAGCAGATTGGGATGGCTGTTGCAGCTCCAGGTGAACGGCAGCCTGGCGCGGACCAGCGCTTCGCAGAGCTCGATCACGCGCTTCTTCTTCACCGTGAAGAGATCGTCGTAGAAGATCACGTGGCGCGCGCCACGCGCCGCCAGCATGCGGCACATCTCCATCACGTACTCGACGCTGTGATAGCGGCCGAGTGTGCCCGAGGTGGAGCGGTCACAGAAGGTGCAGGAGAACGGGCAGCCGCGCGAGGTGACGAGGGTCGCGACCGGCGTGCAACGATAATTGAAGATCGACGGGCCGAAGCGGTGCGGGAAGGCGTCGCCGAGGACGTCCCAGGCCGGGAACGGCAGGCTGTCGAGGTCGTCGAGGTAGGGCGCGCGACAATTGGCGCGCACCGCGCCGTTCGCGTCGCGACCGACGACGCCGAGCAGATCGCGCGGCGAGGTGCCGCTCGCGAGCGCCTCGAGGAGCGCGAAGAACGCGACCTCGCCCTCGCCGGCGACGCCGTAGTCGAACTCGGGGAACGCGGCGAGCGTCGCCTCGGGCACTGCGCTGACGTGCGGGCCGCCCACCACCGTGGTGACGTTCGGCAGCACGTCCTTGACGGCGGCTGCGATACGGGCACCGTTGGTGATGGAGATGGTGGTGGCGGAGATCCCGACGACGTCGGGCGCGAGCGCCGCGACCCGTGTCGTGGCCTCTGCGAGGGTGATGCCGCCGCCCTTGGCGTCGACGATCGCGACCTCGTAGCCGCGCTGCTTGGCGACCGCCGCCAGCACCAGGACCCCCCAGCCCGTGACGCTCTCCTCACCGTCGCGGATGCGGTCCATCTCTCGGTCCCAAAACACGTAGGGAGGCTCGAGCAGCACGATCCGCTGCGGCATACGGTTTGGTCTAGCAGACGGGTTCGAACAGTGTCTACTCGACGTCGTCGGTGATCACGGGGCTTCCTCGACGATCGCCTCGGCTTCGATCTCGACCAGCATCGTCGGATCGATCAGCCGCCGTACCTCGACCATCGTCGCAGCCGGCCGGATGTCCTTGAAAACCTCGCCGTGGGCGCGGCCGATCGCCTCCCAGTGCGCGATGTCGACGACGAAGATACGGGTGCGGACGACGTCGGTGAGGCGCGCGCCGGCGCTGTTGAGGGCGGTCTCGATGTTTCGCAGTACCTGTACCGCCTGGGCGTAGGGGTCGCCGACCCCGACGATATTGCCGCCTGAGTCCGTCGCAGTGGTGCCGGCCACGTGTACCGTCGCCCCGACCCGTACCGCGCGCGAGTAGCCGATGCTCGCCTCCCAGGGCGCGCTGCTCGAGATGTTACGACGCGAGCTCATGGGATGGAATCTACGCAGCCCGCCGTCGTCATGGTAGGCCCGGCGTCAGTCGTCCTCGTTGGCCAGCTCCAAGTGGAAGCGGTGCAGGAAGCGATGGACCAACGGCGCCATCAGCACGGCGACGATGGTGAGAAACGCGACCCCGCTGAAGAGCGCGTAGCACGAGGCGAAGATCTTTGCGGTGTCCGACTGCAGCTGATCGACGGGTCCCATGCCGGTCAGGATCATGGAGGCGTTGAGCAGCGAGTCGACCCAACCGAGCCCGGCCGTGGCGTGGTAGCCGACGACCCCGATCGCGAGCGAGATGATGATCAACCCCGTGGCGATCACCGCGTTCCAGGCGACGCGTCCGACAAACTCGGTCCGGGACAGCAGCGGAGCATGCCGCCAGCGCGTGGCCATGGCACGACCGCTAACCGGTCGCTTCTGGACCGTCAAGCGCGCAGCGGCGGGACGGTCGACGTCTCGACAGTGTAGAGCGTCGTCGTCGCCACCCGCCCGCGCACCGTCACGGTACCGAGCCCACGGGTCGCAAAGCGGGTCTGCGCGCCGGCCTGGGTGGCCTCGTTCATCAGGAGCCCCACGTCGTGCTCCTTGGTGAGGGCTTGCAGCCGAGCCGCCAAATTCACGACGTCGCCGAGCACCGTGTAGTTCATGCGCTCCGAGGAGCCGACATTGCCGGCGATGACGGTGCCGCTGGCGATGCCGATGCCCATGCGAAGCGGGGCCGCGGGCACCCGCTCGGCGTTCAAGGCCGCGAGCGCGTCGATCATGCCGATCGCCGCCGCGACCGCGCGCTCGGCGTGATCCGGGAGATCGAGCGGCGCCCCGAAGACCGCCATGATCTCGTCGCCGACGTATTTGTCGACGATGCCGTGCTCGTGCTCGATCGCGTGCGCCATCCGGCTGAGGAACGCGTTCAGCAGCTCGAGCAGCGCGGTCGGTGTCAGACGTTCGCCGAGCGCGGTCGAGTCGCGGAGGTCGGCGAACAGCACGGTCACCTCGCGGAGCTCGCCGCCGAGCGCGAGCCCGCGGGCGAGCAGCTCGTGCGCGACCTCCGGTGAGACGACCTTGTCGATCATGGCGCGGATGCGCGCGCGTTCCGCGAGTCCGCCGGTCATCTCGTTGAAGGACGTGGCGAGGAATCCGATCTCGTCGCGGCGCGTGACCGCGACCCGATGCTCGAGGTTGCCGCGCAGCACCTCGCGCATGCCGGCGACGAGCGTCGCGATCGGCGCCGTCACGCCGTGCGCGATCGCGACGCCGACCGCCAGCGCCACCAAGAGCGCGCCGGCGCCGATCAGTGCCATGCGCCGGCGGAGCGCCCGCAGCGGCGCCAGCGCTTCGTCCCACGATCGTTGCACCAAGGCCTGCAGCGGCGAAGTCAGGCTCGCGGCGACCGGTACCAGCAGCGACAGGTGGCGGCCGTCCGGGAGCTTGCTCAGGAACGGCTCGCCCCCGTCCGTCGTCGGCAGGACGAGGCGGCCGCGCGTCCGCACGTCCCACGACGAGGCGAAGAGCCGGTCGGCGGTGAGAAACGAGACCGACGAGCCGGTGCGGGTCTGGAGGTCGCGCGCGGTCGCGTCGTCGATGTTGGCGCCGAGCACCAGCAATCCGATGATGTCCGGTCCGAGCACCGGCACCGCGACCAGCTGTACGAGCGCGTCGCCGACCGCCGCGATCGCCGCCGCCGGCTTGCCCGTGGCCCGCGCCGCGGCGACCGGGGGGCGCTCGCCGTCACTCGTTCCCGCCGCTTCGCGTCCGGCGGCGTCGGCGAGCACGTGACCGGTCTCGTCGAGAATCCACAGCAGGTCGACGCCGCTCCGCTCCCGGTAGTTGACGGCCACCGTCGCGAGCGTCGCCGGGTCGTAGGTCGCGAGCGCGCGTTTCAGCGCGAAGTCGCCGGTCAGGAGCACGCTGTTCGAGGTCAGCCGCTCCTCGCGCTCGGCGAGCAGCTGCCGGAAGACCTCGCCCGTCACTACGAGCTCGCTCGTGAGCGAGCGCTCGGCCTGGCGGCTCACGGCCAGCTCGACGAGCCAGAGGCTCGCCAGCAACAGGCCGATGACGAGGGCGGAGAAGGCAACGAAGATCTTGGTGCGGAGCCGGCTCGCTGCCCACCACGTCATGGATTCCGCGCTCCGTGCGTGGCGGGGCGCGCGCGATCGGGGCGCACCGCGAGCGTGAAGACGAGGTCGGGGATGTTCTTCTCGTCGAGGGCGACGCGCCGAGTAGCGTCGTCGATCGAGGTCTCGCTCGCTTCGTGCCACGCCGTCAACGTCACGTCGCCGGTGGGCGCATCGTGCAGCACGAAGGCTCCGCCGTCGTCGGTCGTGGCGAAGAAGGGCGTCGGCACGACCAGGATCACGCCCATCATCCAGTCGTGGATGTTGCAGCCGACCTTCACCACGCCCGGCGTGTCGAAGAGCACCGGCGCCGCCTCTTCTCCCTTGGAGAGCGGCAGGTCGAAGCTCTTCACGCGCGAAAACGAGTAGACGTGATGGTGGATCTGGTCGTGGTTCGGGAAGCGCACTTCGGTCCCGATGGCGATCGGGAGGACGTGGGGCACGAACTGCTTGTCGACCTGGTCCATGATGGCGGAGCGCGCCGGCGTGCCAGCTGCCGCCGGTGGCGGCACCGGCGTGCGGACGAAGACGACGGCGCCGGCGACGCCCGTGCCGTCGCTCGCGACCACCCGTCCGCGCAGCTCGCCGGCACGCGCGGCCGTTGCCAGGCTGAGCGAGCTCACCAGCAGGAGCGCGGCGGTACCCCCGATCGATCGCGGCATGCGCGCTCCGTACCAGGCGAGGCGCCCGTGATGCAAAAGTCCGGCTCGTGGAGCACGCGCTCCCCCTTCCACCATGCCCGTATCGATTCTATATATCCAAAGCCTATGCTCAGAGACGCATTCGGTCGCCTGCGGCCGATCCGATGGGGGATGATCAATCTCGGGGGCTATCTCACGGTCTTGCAGCTGCGGGTCCTGAACCGCCTCCGCATCGAAGGGGTGGAGCATCTCAAGAGCCTGCCGTCGCGGGGCGTGCTGCTCGTCTCCAATCATCTCACGCACTACATGGACTCGATCGTCGTGTTCCATTCGGTCAGCTATTTGCGACGCCCCTACCTCATCTGGCCACGCACCGATCTCTACATCGTGGCGGCGCTGGAAACGATGAAATCGCGTGGCTGGCTCCCGCGCCTGATGGCGTACAACGGTACCATCTGCGTGAAGCGCTCTTGGAAAGAGGGCGACCAAGAGGTCCAGCGGCCGATCGATCCCGAAGACGTCGACAAGATCAACGCCGGGTTGAGCGGGGGTTGGGTGCTGACCTTTCCCCAGGGGACGACCACCCCCGGTGCGCCGGGTCGGATCGGCTGCGCGCGCATCATCAAGCAGTTCCGGCCGATCGTCGTGCCTGTGCAGCTCAAGGGCTTGCGGGACGCGTTCGACAAGACCGGCCTCAAACTGCGCAAGCGGGGCATGGAGCTGAGCGTCCGTTACGGCCGCGCGCTCGACATCGACTATGGTCAGTCGCCGTCCGACATTCTCGACGCGGTCATGGCCGGCATCGGCGAGGCGTGACGAGCGCGGAGCGTCAGGTCATCGGCGCCGCGATCGCCCGGTCGCGAATGGACCGAGCTGCCGCCGCTCGTTTCCACCACCCTCCGCGACACCGTCCTCAGGCTAGTAACGGTAGCGGTAGCTGAACTGCCACCCGCCGTCGGACGGATCGTCGAAACCCGTCGCGGGGCGATGGCTCGTCACGCGCAGATACTCGATCGCCAAGCGATGGCGGAGGCCGATCTCGACCAGATAGGCGAAGGTGAGGGCCTCGCCGTGCTCGCGGGTGATCGGTGGGCCGTCGTGATCGTCGACGCGGAAGAAATCGTAGCGTGCCGTCAGGCGGTGTCGTTGGTAGTCGAGCGACACGAGCGCGTAGACGGCGCGAAACGCGCTGTCGAAGGCGTTGACGCGGGTGCGGGTCTCGCCCTCCAGGTACTGGGCGGCGACCGTGACCCGTGGCAAGGGATGCAGCAGTGCGCCGACGGTGCCGAAGCGCGTCGCCCAACCGCCGCTTCGTTCCTGCTCGGTGAGATTGTCGAAGTAGCCGAGGTGTAGCGCCGCCGTCTCCTGGCGATCGGTGAGGACCGCCCGCGCGTAAATCGCGGGGCGATGATCACGTTCGCTGAAGACCGCGCTCGTCTTGCCGCGCGCGGGGAGCGGCAGCTCGACGTTGACGCCCGCCAGATAGTCGCTCAGGACCCAACCGCGCTGGGCCACGAGCGCGCCCATGTCGTCGCTGCCGAAGCCGGCGCCGGCGATGAGGTCGAGGCGCAGATGGTCACCGAGCCGCTGCCACCATTCGCCCTCGAGACCGGTCGAGCGCATCTCTTCCCACTGCCAGGTACCGAGTGCCGACGGGGTCAGCGTGTAGGCGGGAGTCCACGCCGGTCCACTGTGCTCGAGCGAGAGTGGCGGGTTCATGGTGCCGGCCTGGAGGCCGAATCCCCGTGCGGCGCCACCCCATTCCCGGCGTACGAAGGTTTCGATGAGCAGCGGCCTGGTGCTCGAGTCGGAGTCGGTCTCGAGCTCGACCTGGGCCCGTGGCACCAGCCCGAACGGCAATGAGCCGCCGACCTCGAGCGCCAGATGCGAGAGCACGAGCCGCGTGTCGCGACTCGGTCCGTCGCCGTTCGGGTTGCCGCCGTAGCGCGTCTTGCCAGGCCCGCGATCGGTCCAGCCGAGATCGCGGCTGCCGTGGACGACGCGGGTGTCGAGAAGCCCGCGCAGGCGGAGCGGGCTCTCGGTCTCGAGGGCGTAGGGATCGTCGGCGGCGACGGCGGGCAGGGTGACCGCGAGTCGGGCGATCGCGATCGCGAGGAGGATCGGAATGCGGAGTGCGGGCTTCGTAGCGGCGTTCATAGCGCTCGGTGCGCGCGCTGCTCAAGTCGCCCGGCCCGCTTGTCGCCCCGGTGTCGCTATGCGATTGCTGCGCGATGTCTCGCGGTCGCGTGCTCGCTGTGACGCTCGTCGGCTGCGTGCTCGGCGCGCTCGCCATTGCCGACGGCGCGCCGGCGGCGACGGCCGGTCCACTCGCGCCCGCGTACGTCGTCGACGCGACCCTCGACCCGGGGGCGCGCACGATCACCGGCACGGTCGAGGTGCGGTTCGTCAATGCGACGCGGCTGCCGCTCGGCGACGTTGCCCTCGTCCTCTATCCGAATCGCTTCGCCGTCCCGGACGCGGGCGTCGACGACGTCAACCGTCCGTTCGTGTACCCGCGCGAGGAGCTCGTGCTGGGTGGCATCACGGTCGACCAGGTCGAGGTGCGAACGGAGGCACCGCCCAAGGGCCGTACGCCCGCGATCGAACCAGTGTGGGCGGCTGCGGGCACGCCACGACTCGAAGCCGTGGGGGGAGTCGCGGCGGCACTGCTGCGCGCGCCTTTGCCGACGCCCCTCGTGCCGGGCGCAACGGCAACCGTGCGGGCCCGCTTTCGCACCGTGCTCCCCGAGCGTTACGGTCCCTTCGGAGTCGCCGACGGTCGGGTGATCGCACTCGACGGCTGGTTCCCGGCGTTGCCCACGCTCGCCTCCGACGGCGCATGGGATACCGCCGTCCCGTCGCGTCCGGCGAAGGTGAAGGGCCATCTGCGCGCGCCAACGTCCTACAAGG
>Ga0315287_10004287_pt1 | contig 13891 bp, 14 predicted proteins | sample YL17G11_0_MG_FD_205037 | JGI IMG/M metagenome (GOLD analysis project Ga0315287, IMG submission 205037) | Sediment microbial communities from Yellowstone Lake, YNP, Wyoming, USA - YL17G11_0 | ecosystem: Environmental > Aquatic > Freshwater > Lake > Sediment | place: USA: Wyoming | collected... | reverse complement strand
CAAGCTGACGGGCGAAGCCGGGGAAAGGACGCGATGGACGCAGCAATTGAAGTCAGAGAGATTCGGAACGCGCTGAGTCTGACGGTGGAACAGTTCGCCGCCCGCCTCGGCGTCGCGGTTCGCACGGTCACTCGCTGGGAGAGGGGCGAGTCTAGGCCCTCTCCGGTGATGCGGAGGCTCCTCGTGTCTATCGCGAAAAGGAGGAGGGCCGGGGCCTCTGTGCGTCCCTCCCTATCCTCCCGTCCCCGCACGTAACCCGCCCCTCCTGCGGCGTTCGGGGTGCGCGACGGGGGGTGATAGGGTCAAACGCTCCTGGGGCAACGTCGTGCGTTGTTTGCCTCTGCCGTCAGGAGTGGCAGTTCGCATGACGGTTAACCGCGCTGAGGTTTTTCACATTCAATGTCACGCCGGCCATGGAGTGGCACTTGAGCTTCGGCAGGTTGATGAGGCAGGTGGCGTTGTAGATCGTGCTCGACAGGCGCACCCGTTGGAGGGAGAGCGGGCGGGGGATGACCACCTCCTCCGTCTCATCCCGAAACGCGTTCACCAGTCGCACGCCCAAGCGCTCGGCCAACTCGGGCAGGCCCACCATCTGGAAGGCGCGCTCTGTTCGCTCCAGAGTGGCCCCACCCTCGGCGATGGTGATATTCCTCACGCCCTGGTACTGCAGCCACTCCACTACCGCCGCGATCACCCGTGGATCGGTGGTCACCCCGGTGTCGGGTAGCATCGGCTCGACGTAGTTGGGCTTGAGCACGACCACGTCATCCGGCCGCACCACCTCGGCCGCGCCGAGGCGCTCCAGGGCCTCGTGGACCATGGCGCGGGGGTCTTCGCCATGGGAAATGGCAACCACAGGACGCGACATCTCCTGCCTCCCCGTCCTACCGCCTGAACCTCGCTCCCGCTACGAACAGGCCTTCGTCGCCGAGGTCCCGCGCGCCCAGGAGGAAGTCCACGGTGGTCCGCCCCGGGAGGATCGGCAGTCCCAGCAGGACATCGGCGCGGAGGTTGTTGGGGTCGAAGACATCCACCGAGAGCATCCCATGCTTACCGACGCGGAGGTCCGCCCCCACCCCGAGCCGAGATCGAAACAGACCGTAGCGCAGAATCCGGTCTCCCTGGCGCTCACCGATCTGGAGATTAGCGGCGCTGCTCTCCCCGATGTCGTCTATCCCGAGCCGCAGAAAGCGATTCTCGTGGATGGAGACGTAGAGATCGCCCGTGGAATAGGTCCGCCCCGCCGTCGGACCATAGAGCACATCGAAGCGGGCGTTGATCTCCGGCGGCTTGAGGCGCTCGCGAATTGCCTGCGATATCTCCGCGACCTTGCCTATCTCTTGCATCGCCCCCGGGATCGCGGGCGCCGCCTTTCGCACCTCCTTCGAGGCCACCTCGAGGTCCTCCGTTATCCGCTTCACAGCAGCCGCGGACTCGCGAATGTCGGTCAGCGCGCCGCGCAGGTCGGCCTGCACTTTCTCGTCCCCGGTCAGCTTCTCGACCTCCGCGGTGATCCGCTCCAGATTGGCGGAGGTTTCCCGCGCGCTCCGCACGGTCGCCTCGAGGTTGTCCAGCGTCTCCCCCTTCTCGACGCGCCGGCGGAGCTCGCCGGTCACCGCCTTCGCGTCGGCCGAGGCCAGGCGGATGTTCTGTAGGGAGGCCTGCAACTGCGGTCCGGTGATCTCGGTCATCTTCGCGGTGGAGTTCACCAGCCGCGCCGCCGCGTCCGAGGCGGCCGCGAGGCTGTCCAGCGCGCGCTTCACCTTGCCCACGATCGCTTCGTCAGAGAGCGTGGTGCGCAGCAACTGGGCGGTGCGATTCAGGTTCTCCAGCACGGCCGCGCCCGAGGCGATGAGCTCGTTGAGGCCGGGGGTGGCGACGCCGGTGACGCACTGACCGTACTCCAGCTTCCTTCCCTGCGGCTGCCGCGTCGCCGGCGGGAGCACCTCCACGAACCGCTCCTGGATCAAGCCGGAGATGGAGATCTGAAACCGGTACGCATCGTAGAGGGTGACGCCGCGATGGATGGCCAGATAGGCCTTCGCCTTGCGCGTGGTGGGCTCGAGCTCCACCGACTGTACCTCGCCGATCTGCACCCCGGCCATCCGCACCGGGTCGCCGGAGACCAGCCCCTGCACGTTGTCGAAGATCACGCACACAGGGTAGGTGGCCGCGCCCGGCCTCAGGCCGGTGAGGGAGAAGGCGAAGTAGACCAGCAGCGCCAGGCCCAGCAGCGCGATCAGGCCCACCTTGACTTCCGTTCCCCTGTACATGCGATCCCTACTTCCTCTCTCCGCTCACTCCGTCATCGGCCCTTCCGGGCTGCCGGAGAGGAATTGCCTCACGGCCGGGTCGTCGCTCTGCTCCAGCTCCGCGATGGACCCCGTCGCCAGAAAGCGACCCCGATGCAGGAGCGTCGCCCGGTCGCACACCCGCCGCAGGCTGGCGACATCGTGCGAGACGATCACCGAGGTTACCCCCACGCTCTCCCTCAGACTTCGGATCAGGTTGTCAATCGCCGTGGCATAGATGGGATCCAGGCCGGCCGTGGGCTCGTCGTAGAGCACGATGGCCGGCTCCATCGCCAGCGCCCGGGCGACTCCCACTCGTTTGCGCATGCCCCCGGACAACTCCGCGGGGCGCAAGGCCGCCGCCTGCGCCACATCTACCATTTCCAGCAATCGCTGCACCCGACCTGCCACCTCCTCGCGCCGAACCACGCGGTGCTCCACCAAACCGACCGCCACATTTTCTCCCACGGTCATGGAATCGAACAAGGCCGCGCCCTGAAACACCAGTCCCATCCCCGCGCGCACTCGATCCAGTTCCCGCTCCCTCATCCGCGTGATGTCCTCGCCGTTGACGAAGATGCTCCCGCGCGCCGGCCGAATTAGCCCCATTATCAGCCGCAGCAGCGTGGTCTTGCCGGCCCCGCTGCGACCCATCACCGCGAAGATCTCCCCGCGCTGCACGGTCAGGTCCACGTCGTCCAGAATCGCCGCCCCATTGACGACATAGCGCACCCGCTCCAGCCGAATCGGCGGAGCGTCGGTTGCGTTGTTCCCCTCCTCTAGGCGTACCTCCCTCTCCATTACCTCTGCCTCTTCGACTCTCGACTCTCGACTCTTCGTCCTGTCACGGCGTGTACAGAATCGCGGTGAGCGCCAGATTCGCCGCATAGATCAGCACGATGCTCAGCACCACCGAACTGATGGTGGCCGCCCCCACTCCGGCCGCGCCTCCGGCGGCGCGCAGCCCCTGCCGACAGCCTACCAGCGCGATGATCGCGCCGAAAAAGAACGCCTTGAGGATCCCCCCGGATACGTCCGGCCACTCCAGCCACTGCCGGATGGAGGCAAAGTACTCCCCTCGCGCGATCCCGAAGTGCGAGGATAACAAGTAGGCGCCGAACAGACCGGAGGCGTCCGACACAATGGTCAGCAGAGGGAGCATGAGCAGGCACGCGAGCAGCCGCGGTACGACCAGGTAGTAGACGGGGCTGATCGCGAGGGCGCGCAGCGCCTCCACCTGCTCCGTGACCGCCATGGTCCCGAGCTCGGCCGCATAGGCGCTGCCGATGCGCGCCGCCACTACCACCCCGCACAAGGCCGGCCCCAGTTCCCGGGTGATGGCGATGGCCGTGCTCCCGCCGAAGTAGCTGGTCATTCCGAATTTGACCGTAATCGTCGCCGTGTGCCAGCTCCAGGCCATGCCCACCAGGAGCAGCGTGATCACGGCAATGGGCAGGGAGTCGGTGCCCGCGATGGACATCTGAACTAGTGTGCGCCGCGCCCCCATCTTGCCGCGCAGCAAGAAACCCAGCGCGCCGGCGAGGAGTATCATCTCATCGCCGACGAAAGCCAGGAACGCGATCGCCATGCGCCCAACCGCGGCTAGCATCGTCACCCCCGCACGGGCAGAAAACTACTCCTGGGAGCGCAGGCCTGCCCTGAGCAAAGCCGAAGGGCGTCTCGCCTGCTCTTCCCTTATCCCCGCATGGACAGGAAATACGCATGTACTCGCGTATCCTCCGTCAACTCCGGATGAAAGGACAGCGCCAGCAGCGTGCCTTGCCGCGCGGCGACGATCCGCTCCCCGTGCCACGCCAGCACCTCCACCTCCGGCCCCACCGACTGGATGATCGGCGCCCGGATGAACACCGCCCGCGTCGGTCCGCCATTCACGCCCGCGAACTCGAGGTCGGCCTCGAAGCTGTCCACCTGCCGGCCGAAGGCGTTGCGCGCCACCGTGATATCCATCACCCCGAGCCGGGGCTGGTCCGCCAGGCCCCCCTCGATCCGCTTCGCCATCAGGATCATCCCGGCACACGTGCCGAGCAGCGGCCGGTCGGAGGCCGCCAACTTCCGAATCGGCTCCAGCAGCCTGTAACGCGCCATCAGCTTCCCGATGGTGGTGCTCTCACCCCCGGGGAGGATGAGCGCCTCCACGGCCTCCACCTCCTCCGGCGTGCGCACCGTGATCGCCTCGACTCCGAGGCGGCGCAAGGCCTCCAGGTGCTCGCGCACCGCGCCCTGCAACGCCACTACGCCCACGACCAAACCAACCTCCTGCGCGTCACCCGAACCTAACTCTTATCCCAGGTCCACGGCCCGACCAGCATCGCGCTCACCGCGGTGCTGCAGATGAGCACCCACTGGTAGACCCAGCCCGGCAGGTTCGCATGCCCCGTCCCCGTCAGCCCGATCGCCAGCCCCACGCCGATCCAGATGCCGGCGATCCCGATTCCTCTGCCTATCATCACCTGCTTCTCCCTTTGCTGCATGTCCCGCGCGCGCGGGCGGGTGAATGTGTTGCTGTTACTTATTACCGTCTTTCCCGCCAATCGTGCACCGGCGGGACGGGCGACCCGCCGGGTCGCCCCTACCAACCGCGCGTCTGCAAGAGGTCTTTCTCGTCCAGTTTCGCGATATCCAGGCCGGGCATGGCCTCTCCGATGCCCTCGGAGACGCGCGCGACGACCTCCGGCTTATCGTAGTAAGTGGTCGCCTCCACGATCGCCTTCGCCCGCGCCGCGGGGTCGTTGGACTTGAAGATCCCCGATCCCACGAACACCGCCTCCGCCCCGAGCTGCATCAGCAGCGAGGCGTCCGCGGGAGTGGCGATGCCGCCCGCCGCGAAGTTCGGCACCGGCAGCTTCCCAGTCCGCGCCACCTCGCATACCAACTCGTACGGCGCGCCGAACTCCTTCGCCGCGGTCATCAGTTCCTCCGGCGGCAAGACAGTCAACCGGCGCATATCGTCCTGGACTTGTCGCATGTGGCGCACGGCCTCGATCACATTGCCGCTGCCGGCCTCGCCCTTGGTGCGGATCATCGCCGCCCCCTCGCCGATTCGCCGCAAGGCCTCCCCCAGGTTCCGGCAGCCGCACACGAACGGGACCTTGAACTGGTGCTTGTCAATGTGATAGCGGTCATCGGCCGGGGTGAGCACCTCGCTCTCATCCACGAAATCCACGCCCAACGCCTGCAACACCTGGGCCTCGGCGAAGTGCCCGATCCGGGCCTTGGCCATCACGGGGATGGTCACCGCGGCCATGATTTCCTTGATCTTCACCGGGTCGGCCATGCGCGCTACCCCGCCCTGCGCGCGAATGTCCGCCGGCACCCGCTCCAGCGCCATCACCGCCGTCGCGCCGGCCTCCTCCGCGAGCTTCGCCTGCTCCGCGGTGGTCACGTCCATGATCACCCCGCCCTTGAGCATCTCCGCCAGGCCGACCTTAGTGCGCCACGTTGACTTTTCGGTCATCTGCATCTCCTCTGCACGCGACCTATCACACCAGCTTCACCCTCCTATCTTATTACGCTCTCGACGGGGGCGCAAGTGTGGGGGGTCTCAAACCTGGGGTGAGCGCCATCGGAGACCAGGGTTATCCGGTATCGCAGGCGACCTGCTTTCGCAAGACAAGCCATCTCCGACCGGCAGGACTTCGCCACTAGGGTGCCAAAACCAGTGATAGCCGCCAAGCGGATAGGCATATGCCGCGGTGCGAGGAGGACATTTGGTCATGAGAACCTGCGATCAGGAGCCGTTCTGTCTAGCGGAGATCCCTACCCCTTTCGACGGACTCAAGGCGCGTAAGATCCGCTTCACAAGCGCATTCCTGCCCGACCGCTGCACGCCTCCGGGCCCATGCGTTCGCAAAGAGGGCCGTCCTAAGCCTCGTGCTGCCATCGGCAGAGCCGTGGTACTGGACCCTGGGCAGTTCGATCTTTGTATCTATCCGTTCTACGAACTGATACACCGCACATGGTTACCCGGCACCCGGGACTTCGTCCGTTTCGGCCCGAACCTCGGGACTAGCCTATATGAGTTCATCTACAACCGCGGGGGGCCGGAGCTGAGAAAGGCGACGGAACTGGGGGTCAAACGCCTGGAACAGGCGGAGCGAGCGGAACGCATTGGCAAAGACCTCGGTCGGTGCATCTTCGCCTGCAACAGCCTTCAGACCAATTTCGTCCGCGGCAACGGATTCGTCATCGCTCCGCCCGACCCCGACCCGGGCGCGAGGAAGAGGGAGGCCGAACTCATCTGCAGGCCGTGTGGGGCTCCAGGTATGTATGACGACCACTATGAGGCGCTCGGTCCGAAGCCTGTAGCCAGCAAGGATGGCTCGGCTACAGGCTTCGATGGCAAGTATGACGTCATTATCTTGGAGTGTGAACAGCGTCAGCCGGTCGTAGGCTCCTTCCTCGTAGAAGACGGAAAGTGGCAGGACCAGAAGCTGCCGATGCCAGACTTGGCGATTTGTAGCCCAAGGATTCTCAAGTGTGGTGTGCCTGTGGCTGCATGCGAGATCCCATACTGTGACAACAAGGAGCGCCAGACCATCGGCAACGAGGTGAACTGGGACCCCGCGGCAACGTGTACCTCCTTCACTGCTTTCGGGGTCAGCGCCAGAGGGGAGATCATCGTAGCCTCCATGTTCGAGGGCGCCCACCTCGGCGATACCGCAAGGAATCGGGGAATCCTGGCCACGGAGATGGGTTGCCTCATGTTACAGCTCGGTGCCACGGATGCGGTGATCGGCGGGGGCGCGGCAGACACGCAGCAGTTCCTGGACGCGGACTGTGGTGACATGCCCCCGCTCATGCTCGCACCGCCCAGAGCCAAGCGTCCGGAGGAAGCCGCAACACGCGAGGTCGAGGGCCCCAGAGGACTGGGGGCCATCTTCGCCGTCCTCCAGAAGTGAGCCGACAACCCGCGCCCCGCAGCCCTCCGTTATCCTCCTCCCCCCGGACGTGGTATCTCCTCCTGCGGCCGCCGCGGGAGTTCGCTCCCGCGGACTTTTGGTGTCGCGTTCGCGAGGAATGCAGCCGGGGCCGCACACGAAAGGTCTGGGATCATGAAAGACCACTCGCCATTGGGGGTGGCTCGCGCCGCGCGCGGGCCCGATGGGATCCTGCATCTCTCCGTGGAGCCGCGCCGCCGACGTCTCCGCTACGAGGTGATCGGCCTGGGCTGCTTCGCCCTGGGCTTCCTGCTGGTTGCCAACCTCCACAGCCCCTCCGGCGTCGTCGGCCCGTACCTCAACCTCGCCCTCTCCTTTCTCTTCGGCACCGTCGGATCGAAAGCCATCGCCAGCGCGTTCGTATTGGCCGGCGTGGTGATGGTCTTACGCTGGAAGCCTCTCCCCTTCGGCCGCTTGACCTTGGGCTTCGGGGTGCTGTTGTGGCTCGGCCTCGGGATGTGGCAACTTGCCGTTCCCGAGGGGTCGTTGTGGGGCCTGGACTTCGCGGCCCAGCCCGGGGGCGTCCTCGGGGCCGCCCTCGCCGCCGCCCTCCGCCCGCTCGTGGGTCGCACCGTGGGGCTGGTGGTGCTGTCGCTGGCCGGGCTGTGTACGGTGGGGTATGTCACCGACACGCCGCTGGTTCATATGTTCGCCGGGCTACTCGTGGGCCTGGCCTGCGTGCTGCGGGCCGTGGTCCGCGCCATTGCCCATATCCATCTCCCCCGACGCCGGGCGCGGCAACCCCTCCCGCTGCCCACCGCGCCCAAGCGCACGGTCGAGCCGCCCTACGTGCTCCCGCCCAAGCAGCCCGAGGAGCCGGCCCCGCCGCCCCAGATCGAGCTGGTCCAAGTCGAGGAGGAGCCGGCCCGCAAGGCGAGACGGCCGCGGCCGAAGCCGGGCGAATACCAGCTCCCACCTCTCAGCCTGCTCTCCGTTCCGCCGGCCTCCACTGGGTCGGAGCGGGATCAGGCCGGCAGCGCCGAGATCCTGGAAAAGGCGCTGTCCAGCTATGGGATCGAGGCGCGCGTCGCGGGTATCGAGCGCGGCCCTCGGGTGACGCGCTATGAGATCCACCTGCCGCCGGGCGTGCGGGTGAGCCGCGTCACCAACCTGGCTGACGATCTCGCCTACGCCCTCTCCGCCTTGGCCGTGCGCGTCGAGGCCCCCGTCCCCGGCAAGGGCGTGATCGGTATCGAGGTGCCTAACTCCGAGGTCACCTTCGTGCATCTGCGGGAGGTGCTGGAATCTCCGGTCGCGACGCGCCTCAAGTCGAGGATCGCGTTCGCGCTGGGGCGCGATATCTCCGGGCGTCCGATGATGGCCGACCTCGCCACCATGCCCCACCTCCTCATCGCCGGCGCCACCAACTCCGGCAAGAGCGTCTGCCTGAATTCCCTCATCGCCACCTTCCTCTGCCGCGCCAAGCCGGAGGAGGTGAAGATGCTCCTGATTGACCCGAAGCGCGTCGAGCTCAGCCTGTTCGAGGGCATCCCCCACCTCGCCGCGCCGGTGGCCCACGATGCCCGCGAGGCGGCGGGGCTCTTGCGCTGGGCGATCCGGGAGATGGAGTTGCGGTATGTCCAGTTCGCCGATCTCGGGGTGCGCAACATCGTCGGCTGGAACGAGCGGGCGAAGATTGACGACGAGCTCGAGTCGATGCACTACATCGTGATCGTAATTGACGAGCTGGCCGACCTGATGATGCAGGCCGCGACCGAGTTCGAGACCTCCATCTGCCGCCTGGCCCAACTCGCCCGCGCCACTGGGATCCACCTCGTGGTCGCCACCCAGCGGCCGTCGGTGAACGTCATCACGGGCACCATCAAGGCGAACATCGCCTCCCGCATCGCTTTCGCGGTGGCCTCCCAGGTGGACTCGCGCACCATCCTCGACGTGAACGGCGCGGAGCGGCTGGTGGGGTCGGGTGATATGCTCTACCTCCCGCTGGACGCCCCCACCGGCAAGCCCATCCGCATCCAGGGCGCCTACGTGAGCGAGAAAGACATCAATGCAGTGGTCGGGTTCCTCAAGCAGCAGGCCAAGCCCGAGTTCGCCCCGGCCGCGCTGGAGACCATCGGCTCGACCCGGATCGCGGGCAAGCCGGAGGAGGGCGACCCGGACAGCGACCCGATGTTCGAGAAGGCCCTCGAGTTCGTGCTCGCCACCAAGCACGCCTCCGCCTCCATGCTCCAGCGCAAGTTCAAGCTGGGCTATACCCGCGCCGCGCGCATGATTGACCTCATGCAAGAGCAAGGCTATATCGGCCCCAACGACGGCAAGAAGCCGCGGGAAGTCTACGGCGCGCCGGGCCGGCCGATCTCGGGGAGGGTGAGGAGAGACGAGACGGAGGGCGAAGACGGCTTCGGGTCGTTCGAGGACGAGCCGGAAGACGACCTCGCAGACCAGTAGGAGCGACCCGCGAGGTCGCCGGCCTCTCCACGCCATCGACTGGGAGTTCATTGACGAACCCATCGAGGTGAAGTTCGCGAAGAAGCCCGGCCCGCCGACGGCGCTGCTCTGGCGCGGGGAGGAGATCGCCATCGCCGAGGTGCTGCGGATGTGGGTGGACCACAGCTTCGGCCCGTTCCGCTACTCCGCGCGCTGGTGGCAACGGAGGCACCGGAACCACTACCGGGTGCGAACGGAGCCGGGCGACATCGTCGAGTTCTACCTGGACCGCGGCGCGCGACAGTGGGTGCTGTACCGGAGGACGAGAGCGACGCCGCAGTGATCGGCGGAGGCCGGAGGCTACGCGCGAAAAAACAGCCGACATCAAAAGCATACGTAGAAGCTGGCCGTTGCCTTCTCAGTACCCGACCTCCCGGCTCACCCGCACCACCTCCGCGCAGAAGTGGTCGAGCGCGCCGAGCGACACCTCCGAGGTCATGTACGTCGTCCCCATTACGAACGCGCCCTCCGCGCCGGCCGCGCGGATCTGGCGCTCGACCTCCCGTGTGATGCTCTCCCGCCGGTCTTGGATAAAGTCCAACTCCCAATTCCACCCGAAGACGCACAGGTTCTTGCCCACACGACGCCGGATCTCGGCAGGGTCGGAGGAGTAGCCGCGCCGTCCCTGCTCCACCACCAGCGCGTCGATGCCCAGTTCCACCAGATCATCCAGCAACGGCATACAGTCGCCCAGAAACCAGAACAGGGTCTGCAGGCCGCAGGCGCGCGCCCGCTCCACCTGAATCCGGTGTCCCGGAAGGGCCACCCGCCGCCATACCGCGGGGGAGACCAGGTCCGCGCCCTCCAGGTAGCCCCCGATCCAGGCCGCATCCGCGCCCTGCCGCGCGCCGGCCTCGATTACCACCGAGCGGCGGAGCGCCATCTGCTCGACCGCGGAACGAACCAGGCCGGGCCATTCCGTCAGCGCCAGCATCCCCCGCTCGAATCCGCCCAGGAGGTCTATCGCGGCGGGGAAGATGGCGTGGGCGGAGACGGACAGATAAGCGTTGTCTCCCAGGTCCCGCCGCAGATAGGCCAGCGGATCGTACAGGCCCTTGTCGAGCAGGGATTGCACACTCGGGATGGGGCCTAGCATTCGCTCGATATCAGGCTCGCAGGTGACGGTTTCCTCCCAGGGAGATTGGGACGTGGCGATGTGCGCGCGGGGGTCGCTCCACACCGCGGCGGTGGGGCGGGGGGCGATGGGAGTGCGTTCCCCCGTCTCCGTCCGTTCCAGGAAGGGCTGTCCGTCCTCCATCACGACGCGGCGAGAGGCGGCGGTTTCGTGGCTGACCCCCGTCCAGCAGTACACGAAATCGTTGTCCGGAAAGCGCAGGTGGGCGGCGCGCTGAATCGCCGCCCGCGCCGCGTTGTCGCCATACTCGAACTCCCACATCGGCCGCCCCGCGGCCTGGCAGTAGAAGTCGAAATCGGCCACCATGGCGATGGGGACGCGGTCCGGTTTGCCTCCCGCGATGGCGGTGCGCATACGTTCCCGTGCGGTCATCACCTTACCTCATGGCAGAATCGCGTACGGTTTGACGAAGCCCCGCGACAGCATCGGCCGAAACGCTTCGGCCTGCGCGACGCCGACCTGCGCGCCGCGGGTGCGGGATCGCTCCAGGATCCAATCGTCAATCCCGAACCCGAGCCCGGCGCGCATCGCGTCGTCCTGGCTCTGGTGGCAGTTCGCCAGGTCCTGCTTGCGCGCGAGCTGCGCGGTGATATCCACGTAATGCGTCGGCTGGAACTCGAACCCGCCGCTCGGCTCCACCAGGAACACCGCGGGCGGGGCCGGCAGCGGCGACGCCTCGGTGCGGATCATCGGAAACGGGGCCTGCATCGCGCACTGCCGCACCAGCAGGTTTACGGTCATGTGATCCACGTTGTAGTCGGGTGAGAAGTGGGTGAAGATCACCTCCGCGCGACAGGCGCGAATCGCGCCGATGAGGCCGACGCGCACGTCGGGAGTATCGTAGAGAAACTCGTCTCTCTCCCCGAGACACGTGTACGTCGCGCCGATCTGGGCCGCGAGGTCGCGCATCTCCCTATCCCTGACCGCGGCCGCCTCCTCCCGCGGCATCTCCGGTCTGTGGATCATCCCCCCACAGCCGTCGGTGACGCAGACGAAGTGCAGCGCGTCGCCGCGCGCCTGCATCTTCAGCATCGTGCCGAGACACACCAACTCGTCATCCTGGTGCGCCATGACCGAGACTACGTTCATCTATAACACCCCGTGTTTGTCATAGACCTCGCGCAACGTCTTTCCCTTCCGCAGTTCGGCCCGCGAGGCGCTTTCCTTGTCCACCTTCTCCGCCGCCTGCGACAGAGCTTCCTGCTCCACTTCGCGCGGTACGACGACACTGCCGTCGTAGTCGGTGAACACCAACTCGCCCGGCCTCACCAAGACCTCGCCGCATTTCACCGGCACGTCGTAGGCCATCACCCGCGCCCGCCCCATGCTATCCAACGGGCGGATGCCCTGATGGAATACTGGAAAGCCCAGCGCGATGATCTTCAAGCAGTCGCGAATCTGGCTGTCGCAGACGCACCCCACCGCGCCGCGCTGCATGGCAACGGTGCTCATGAGCTCGCCCCAGGGCGCGTTCGTCCCCGCGTAGTCGGTGGAATGCACCACCACGTCGCCGGGCTTGAGCGAATCCATCGCCTCGATCTCCAGCCCGTAGGGGTCCTCTTGCACCACGAAGTCCGTCTCCATCCAGCGAAACGTCCGCGCCCGGCCGACGATCACGCAGTTGCTCGGATCGAGCGGGCGCAGCCGCTGGTGCATCGCCTGGTTCCGATAGCCCAGTGCATCCAACGCATCGCACACCGCGGGCACGTACAGTGTCTCGCGCACCCAGGCGAAGAGCTCGGCGTCACTGTCGAACATACACTCTCCTTATTCCCATACGAACGACTGCCCTGCCTCCAACACCACGCACTCCGTCGGCAAGCCCTTCGCATTCCAGAAATACCGGAACGTCTCCGGGTTCTCCGCGTTCAACGCCATCACGTCATAGTGACACGGGATCACATACCGCGGCCGCACCGCCTCGGTCAGCGCGATCGCCTCGTCCACGTCCAGATTGCCCCACTTTCCGTTGATCGGGACCAGCAGCACCTCGGCCTGCGGCGCGGCGTTGAGGAGCAGCTCGCAGAACGCGGTGTCACTCGCATGATAGAAGTTGCGGCCGTTCGCGAACTCGACCCGATAACCCGTGGTGTCGAGCACATCGGCGCCGGTGGGCAGGGCGAACACGCCGGTGGCCTTCACCTCGCGCACCTCTGCGGTCTCGCCGACGTCCACCGCGATCACGTTCGCCTCCGGCACGCCCAGTTCCACCAGCTTCGCCGCCGCGAACCGCGGGGCGACGAAGGTCGTGGTGTCCTTGTGTTGATACCGCGCGATCGTCTCCGGATCGAGGTGATCGGTGTGATCGTGGGTCACGATGAAGATGTCCGCCCTCAGCTCCTCCGGCTCCATCGGCGGCAGCACGCAGCGCGCGAACGCCGGAGACCGCTTGCCCACGGAATCGGTGAGATAGGGGTCAATGGCCACCGTCACCTTCCCGGCGTGCGCCACGAAGCCGGCCTGGCCGAGAAAGCAGAGGGCGGCCTGAGACTCAGTGAGGGGTTGAGCAAGTAAGCGGTCCACGATTTCCCAGTCTCCCGACACTCAGTTCCGTGCGGGGGAGGGGATACCTACCGCGTTCATCCGTACCCCTGCCGTCACCCGGCTCTCGCTGAGTGGGGGACCAGTTCACGACGGGGGAGGCCGGGAGCATGGGCGGAGGCCGGTGGGGCAGCGGACAGGTCTGTGCGCAGGGAACGAGGGCATATCGGGGGAACTACTGCCTGGGGAATTAGGGATAGATTACGCATTGCTTTGACAACCTGCCCCTTTGCTGTCATAATGACAATGCTATGGCTTGATCGGCGTGCATCGTGGCAGCGGGATTGCCCCGCTACGTCACCCAGCATGGCAACCGGTGGGTGGAGAGCCTCTCCACGGAGGACCAAGGCCCAGGACGGTGGGGGCAGATGGTAGTTCGTAGTCTATCCCCACACCACTGACCTTCTCCGCGTAACAGTTCACTCTTCATGAGAATATTCTGCGAAAACGCGGAAGTATCCAGATGTGGAGAATCTCGGCACTGCTTCCAGGGATGAACTGATCGCGATCATCGAAGC
>Ga0315287_10004285_pt1 | contig 13893 bp, 12 predicted proteins | sample YL17G11_0_MG_FD_205037 | JGI IMG/M metagenome (GOLD analysis project Ga0315287, IMG submission 205037) | Sediment microbial communities from Yellowstone Lake, YNP, Wyoming, USA - YL17G11_0 | ecosystem: Environmental > Aquatic > Freshwater > Lake > Sediment | place: USA: Wyoming | collected... | reverse complement strand
GCATCGACCCGTGGTTCGTCGGGCAGCTGGTCGAGCTGTTCGAGGCCGAGCGGGAGTTCGGCGCGGCGTACCCGCGAGCCGGGGCGGACGGGCGCGCCGGCCTCCTCCGTGAGATGAAGCGGATGGGGTTCTCGGACGCGCAGCTCGCCCTGCTCGTCGGGTCCAGCGAGGCCGCGATCCGGCGCGAGCGTCACGACCTCGGCGTGCGCCCGGCGTACAAGACCGTGGACACCTGCGCCGGCGAGTTCCCGTCCGCGACGCCCTACCTGTACTCGACCTACGACGAGGAGAACGAGTCCGAGCCGTTCGGCGAGCGCGGGATCGTCATCCTCGGCTCGGGACCGAACCGCATCGGCCAGGGCGTGGAGTTCGACTACTGCTGCGTGCGGGCCGCGCTCGCCTTCCGCGAGCTGGGCTATCGCACGATCATGATCAACTCCAATCCCGAGACGGTCTCCACCGACTTCGACATCTCGGACAAACTGTACTTCGAGCCCCTCACCTTCGAGGACGTCCTCGAGATCGTCGAGCTGGAGCGGCCCCTCGGGGTCGTGGTGCAGTTGGGTGGACAGACGCCCCTGCGCCTCACCAAGCGGCTCGAGGCCGCGGGGGTGCGCATCCTCGGGACGTCGCCCGACGCCATCGACACGGCCGAAGACCGGCGGCGCTTCGAGGCGATCGCGCGGGAGCTCGGGATCGCGCAGCCGCCGAGCGGGACCGCGACCAGCACGGAGGAAGCGCTGGAGATCGCGGAACGGCTGGGGTACCCCGTCCTCGTCCGGCCGTCGTACGTGCTCGGCGGGCGCGCGATGAGGATCGTGTACGACGCCGGCACCATGCGCGGCTACTTCCAGCAGGCGGCGCGCGTCGCCCCCGAGCACCCGGTGCTCATCGACCGGTTCCTCGAGGACGCTTTCGAAGCGGACGTGGACGCCATCGCCGATGGCGAGCGCTGCGTGATCGGCGGCGTGATGCAGCACATCGAGGACGCCGGCATCCACTCCGGCGACTCGGCGTGCGTCCTGCCGCCCTACCTGATCGGCGAGCGCGAGATCGACGAGATGCGGCGCCACACCAGGGCGCTGGCGGCGGCGCTCGGGGTGGTGGGGCTCCTCAACGTCCAGTACGCGATCAGGGACGGGGTGGTGTACTGCCTCGAGGTGAACCCGCGTGCCTCGCGAACGGTGCCGTTCGTGTCCAAGGCGACGGGGGTGCCGCTGGCCGCGCTGGCCGCCGGAGTGATCGTGGGCCGGAAGCTGACCGAACTCGGATTCACCGAGGAGGTCGAGATGTCCTACGTGGCGGTGAAGGAGGCGGTCTTCCCCTTCACCAAGCTGCCCGGTGTGGATGCCCTGCTGGGGCCGGAGATGCGCTCGACGGGAGAGGTGATGGGCATCGCCGACTCCTTCGGCTGGGCGTTCGCCAAAGCACAGATCGCCGCGGACGGGGCGCTGCCGCTCGAGGGGGCCATCCTCGTCACAGTCAACGACAGCGACAAGCCGACGGTCGCCCCGATCGTCCGGCGGTTTCACGAGATGGGCTTCCGGCTGTACGCCACCGAGGGAACGGCTCGCTACTTGCAGAAACGCGGGATACCCTGTGAGCGGGTCCTCAAGGTCTGGGAGGGCCGGCCGAACGGTGTGGATCTGATCGTCTCTGGGCAGGTGCAACTCCTCATCAACACGCCGCTGGGCAAGTTCTCCCAGCGCGACGACTACGAGCTGAGGCGCGCGGCGCTGATGCACCGGGTCGCATACACCACGACGATGTCGGCGGCGTCCGCTGCGTGTGACGCGGTCATCGCTCTGCGAAGCACGCGGGGCGCTGTCCGGTCACTCCAGGAACGGCACCGGTCGACAGCGTCGCTATCGGCGGGGGTGGTCTGATGGCATCGGGCAAGGGTGGACGCGAGAGCGCGAAGAGCGCGAAGGACGTGAAGGACGTGAAGGACATGAAGGACGCGAAGGCGACGAAGCCGGCCAAGGCGGGAACCCCGCCGGCCGGGGCCAAGCGGGCGGGCGGGACGGCGACCGCGAAGAGCGGCCGCCTGCCGCCGTTCCCGTCGGCCGCGCTCCCGGGCGCATTCAAGGAGAACGAGCCGCTGGTGCGGCACACCACCTACCGGATCGGCGGACCGGCCCGGTACCACTTCACGCCGGGCAGCACCGAGGCGGTCGTGGGCGCGCTCGCGTGGGCGCGGGAGAACAAGGTGCCGTGGCTGGTGCTCGGCCTCGGCTCCAACGTGCTGATCCGCGACGGGGGTTTCCCGGGCCTCGTCCTCAAGATCGGGAAGGGCCTCGACCAGCTCTCCCACCGCGCCGGCATCTGGAAGGTCGGCGGGGGCGTGCCGATCCCCATCCTGGCGCGCAAGACGGCCGAGGAAGGGTATGCCGGCATCCATCGCCTGATCGGCGTCCCCGGTTCGGTCGGCGGCGGCGTCTACCTGAACGCCGGAGCGCACGGCAACGACTTCGCGTCGGTGCTGGTGTCGGCGACGGTGGTCGAAGCGTCGGGGGAGGTCCTCGAGATGGCCCGCGCCAAGATCCCCTTCACCTACCGGCGCAGCGGCCTGGGCCAGCGGATCGTCCTGGGGTGCGTGCTCAAGCTCGAGCGGGACGAGCCGGGGCGGCTCAAGGCCGAAATCACGAACCTGCTCCGGCGGCGCCGGGCCGGAACGCCGTTCGACCAGCCGTGCTGCGGCAGCATCTTCAGGAACCCGGCCGAGACCACGGCGGGGCGGCTCATCGACCAGTGCGCGCTCAAGGGCCGGCGCGTGGGCGACGCGGAGATCTCCGCGCTGCACGCGAACTACATCGTCAACAAGGGCAACGCCTCGGCGGACGACGTGCTCAAGCTCATCGACATCGCGCGGACGGCGGTGTTCAAGGAGTTCGGGGTCGAGCTGGAGCTCGAGGTCAAAGTGCTCGGCGAGGCCAAGTGAGCGACGTCTTCGTGCATCCGTCGTCCTTCGTGGACGAGGGGGCCGTGGTGGGCGCGGGCACGAAGATCTGGCACTTCTGCCACGTGATGCCGGGCGCCGTGATCGGCGCACGCTGCAGCGTCGGGCAGAATTGCGTGATCATGTCCGGCACGCGGCTCGGCGACAACTGCAAGCTGCAGAACAACGTCTCGATCTACGAAGGCGTGGTCCTGGAGGACGACGTCTTCTGCGGCCCGTCGATGGTGTTCACCAACATCGGGACCCCGCGCAGCCACGTGAACCGGCGCGGCGAGTACGAACTCACGCTCGTGAAGCAGGGCGCCAGCATCGGCGCCAACGCCACGATCGTCTGCGGCGTGACGCTCGGCAGGTACTGCTTCATCGGCGCTGGTGCGGTGGTCACGAAGGACGTGAAGGACTTCGCGCTGGTCGTGGGGAACCCCGCGCGCCTCGTCGGGTGGATGTGCCAGTGCGGTGAGCGCCTGCGGCTCGACCGGCAGGCCGGCGCGTGTGCGCGCTGCGGGAGCCGCTACGAGGAACGGAACGGGGAGCTGGTCCAGTCGTGAACGTGCCGCTGCTCGACCTCAAGGCGCAGCATCGGGCCGTCGCCGACACGGTGCTGGCGCGGGTGATGGCGGTGGTCGAGTCGCAGCAGTTCATCCTCGGACAGCCGGTGCGGGAGCTCGAGGCCGCGATCGCCGGGCTGTGTCACGCCGGGTACGCGGTGGGCGTCGCCAGCGGCACGGACGCGCTGCTGCTGCCGCTGAAAGCGCTGGACCTCGAGCCGGGGGACGAGGTCATCACGACCCCGTTCACCTTCTTCGCGACCGCCGGCACGATCCACAACGCGGGCGCCCGTCCGGTCTTCGTGGACATCGAGCCGGACACGTACAACATCGACGTGGCGCGGGTCGAAGCGGCGATCACGCCGCGGACGCGGGCCATCGTGCCGGTGCACCTGTTCGGCCAGATGGCGGCGCTGGAGCGGCTGCTGCCGCTCGCGGAGCGGCACGGGCTGGCCGTCATCGAGGATGCGTGCCAGGCCATCGGGGCGCGGCGGCGCATCGATGGGCGGTGGCGGCTGGCGGGCGAACTCGGAGCGGCCACGAGTCTCTCGTTCTTCCCCACGAAGAACCTCGGCGGGTGGGGTGACGCGGGGATGGTGGTCACGTCCGACGAGCGCCTGGCCGAGCGCGTGCGCCGGCTCCGGACGCACGGCGGGATGAAGATGTACTTCCACGAGGAAGTGGGGACGAATTCCCGGCTCGACGCGATCCAGGCGGCGGTGCTGCTGGCGAAACTGCCGCACCTCGCCGCGTGGAGCGCGACGCGGCGGACGCACGCCGAGGCCTACGGTGCGGCTCTCGCGGGCGTCGCGGGAGTGCGCGTGCCCGCCGTCGACCCGGCGAACGAGCACATCTTCCATCAGTACGTGATCGCGGCGGAGCGCCGCGATGCGTTGCAGGCGCACCTCAAGGCGGCGGGCGTCGGCACGGCCGTGTACTACCCGCGACCCCTGCACCTGCAGGAGTGCTTCGCGTACCTCGGCTACGACGCAGGGGCGTTCCCGGTCTCCGAGACGGCGGCGGAGCGGGTGCTGGCGCTCCCGGTGTTTCCCGAGCTCGCGGAGGCCCAGCGGGACCACGTGGGTGCCTCCATCCGGCAGTTCTACGGTGCGTGATCACGGCCGGCGGGAGGGCGCGCCCGGCGGCGGCCGAAGAGACCAAGGGGGAAGAGGGTGACCAGGGACTACGAGCGCGAGCTGATCGAAAAGGCGGAGTCGCGGCAGGCTCTCATCGGCATCGTGGGGCTCGGATACGTCGGCCTTCCGCTCGCCGCGGAGATGGCCGAGGCTGGATTCCGGGTGCTGGGCTACGACGTGACGCAGCGCGTGGTGGACACCGTCAACCGCGGCGTGTCGCACGTCCTCGATGTACCGTCGGAGCGGCTGGCGAGGTTCGTGAAGCAGGGCCTCATCACCGCGACGTCCGACGAGTCCAGGCTGAGCGAGCCGGACATGGTCGCGATCGCGGTTCCGACGCCGCTCTCCAAAACGCGGGACCCGGATATCTCGTACATCGTGGCGGCGACCGAGTCGCTCGCCAGGCACCTGCGTCCCGGACAGGCCGTCGTGCTCGAGAGCACGACCTATCCCGGCACCACGCGCGACCTGATGCTGCCCGCGCTCGAGAAGTCCGGCCTCAAGGTCGGGACCGACTTCTTCCTCGCGTTCAGCCCGGAACGGGTCGATCCCGGGAACCCGAAGTACCGGACCCGGAACACGCCGAAGATCATCGGCGGCATCACGCCGGCGTGCACGCGCGTGGCGACGGCGCTGTACGCACCGGCCATCGAGACGATGGTGCCGGTCTCCTCGCCGGAGGCGGCGGAGCTGACCAAGCTCCTGGAGAACACCTTCCGCGCGGTGAACATCGGCCTCGTGAACGAGATGGCCATCGTCTGCGACAAGCTGGGCGTGGACGTCTGGGAGGTCATCGAGGCCGCGAACACCAAGCCGTTCGGCTTCATGAAGTTCACGCCGGGCCCGGGCGTGGGCGGACACTGCATCCCCCTCGACCCGCACTACCTCGCCTGGAAGATGCGCGCGCTCAACTACCGCACGCGCTTCATCGAAGTGGCCGGCGAGGTGAACTCGGAGATGCCGGAGTACTGGGTGCAGAAGGTCGTGCACGCCCTGAACGAGCACGGCAAGGCGGTCCGCGGTTCCCGCGTCCTGGTGGTCGGCATCGCATACAAGAAGGACATCGACGACATCCGGGAGAGCCCGGCCATCGATGTGGTGCGCCTGCTGCGGCGGATGGGGGGCGAGGTGTCCTATCACGACCCGTACATCCCGGAGATGCGTGAAGACGGCATGGTGCTCCGGTCGGTGCCGCTCGAGGCGGCGACGGTGCGCGCCGCGGATTGCGTGATGATCGTGACGGATCACAGCGCGATCGACTACCTGATGATCGGCCGCGAGGCGAAGGCGCTCGTCGACACTCGGCACGCGGTCGCCGATCGGACGAAGGGGCGCTAAGGTGCGGCTCGTCGTCACGGGCGGGCTCGGCTTCATCGGCTCCAACTTCGTGCGGTTGGTGCTGCGCGATCGGCCCGACTGGCAGGTCACCAACCTGGACCTCGTGACGTACGCGGGGAACCCGGCGAACCTGCGCGACGTCGAGGGCGATCCGCGCTACCGCTTCGTGCGCGGGGACATCGCGGAACCGGAGGATGTGGCGAAGGCGCTGGGGGAGGGTACGGACGCGGTGGTGAACTTCGCCGCCGAGAGCCACGTGGACCGCTCCATCCTGTCGGCGGCGCCGTTCGTGCGCACCAACGTGGTGGGCACGCTGGTGCTCCTCGAGGCGGTGCGCGCGCGCGCCGGCTGCCGGATGCTGCACGTCTCCACCGACGAGGTGTACGGCGCGCTCGAGCCCGACGAGCCGGCATTCACGGAAGCCACGCCGCTGGACCCCACCAGCCCGTACGCCGCCAGCAAGGCCAGCTCCGACCTGCTGGCGCTCGCGTTCGCCAAGACGCACGGCGTCGACGTGGTGGTCACCCGGTGCTCGAACAACTACGGCCCCTTCCAGTTCCCCGAGAAGCTCATCCCGCTGATGGTGACCAACGCCATCGATGGCAGGCCGCTGCCGATCTACGGCGACGGCCGGCAGGTGCGGGACTGGATCCACGTGGAGGACCACTGCGCCGGCATCCTGGCGGCGCTCGAACGGGGCCGGGCGGGGCGGGTCTACAACTTCGGCGGGCGGTCGGAGCGCCGGAACGTCGACATCGTCCACCGGATAGTCGCGCAGGTCGGAGCGCGGCCCGAGCTGATCCAGTCCGTCACCGACCGGCCCGCGCACGACCGGCGCTACGCCATCGATCCCGCCCGCGCCGAGCGCGAGCTTGACTGGACCGCGCGCTGGACGTTCGAGGCGGGCTTGGAGGCGACGGTCCGCTGGTACGCCGAGCGGGGCGATTGGTGGCGGCCCGTGAAGGATGGCAGCTACCGGGACTTCTATCATCAGTGGTACGGGGAGCGCACCGGATGAACATCGCGGTGGTCGGGACAGGGTACGTCGGGTTGGTGACCGGCGTGGGCTTCGCCGAGACCGGCAATGCGGTCATCTGCGCGGACGTCGACGCGTCCAAGATCGAGCGCCTCAAGCGCAACGAGATCCCCATCTACGAGCCGGGCCTCGAGCCGATGGTGGGGCGGAACCAGGCCGACGGCCGGCTGTCGTTCACGACCGACGTGGGCGCCGCCGTCGAGGCGAGCGACGTGATCTTCATCGCCGTGGGGACGCCGCAGGACGAGGACGGCTCGGCGGACCTGCGTCACGTGCTCGATGTCGCCACGCTCATCGGGCAACGGATGAACCGGCCCAAGATCGTCGTCACCAAGAGCACCGTGCCCGTCGGGACGGCCGAGAAGGTGCGGGCGGCCGTGGCGGCGCAGACGAAGCAGAAGTTCCACGTCGCCTCGAACCCGGAGTTCCTCAAGGAAGGCGCCGCCGTCCAGGACTTCATGAAGCCGGACCGCGTGGTCCTCGGTGTGGACGACCCCGAGGCCGAGGCGAAACTGCGCGAGCTCTACGAGCCGTTCGTGCGGTCGGGAAATCCGATCCTTTTTATGGACATTCCCTCCGCGGAGTTCACCAAGTACGCGGCCAACGCGATGCTCGCCACACGCATCACCTTGATGAACCAGTTCGCGGACCTGTGCGAGAGGGTGGGCGCGAACGTGGAGCACGTCCGGCTCGGCATCGGCACCGACGAGCGGATCGGCAAGGCGTTCCTCTTCCCGGGCCCGGGGTACGGCGGTTCCTGCTTTCCCAAGGACGTGAATGCTCTCGTCGCCACGGCGCGGGAGGCGGGGTTCCCGCTGGAGCTGCTCGAGTCCGTGGATCGCGTGAACGACGCGCACAAGCACGTCCCGTTCGCGAAGGTGAAGGCGCTCCTCGGCGGCTCGGTGAAGGGCAAGACGATCGCCCTCTGGGGTCTTGCCTTCAAGGCGCAGACGGACGATATGCGCGACTCGTCGGCGCTGACGTTCGTGGCCGCCGCCCTTGACGAGGGGGCGGCGGTGCGTGCCCACGACCCCAAGGCGCTCCACGAGGCCCATCGGCGCTTCGGTGACCGGGTCACCTTCTGCGAGCGGCAGTACGACGCGCTCGAGGGCGCGGACGCGCTCGTCGTCCTGACCGAGTGGCAGGAGTACCGGGTGCTCGATCACGGGCGCGCCAAGCAGCTGATGAAGCGGGCGGTCGTGGTCGACGCGCGCAACCTGTATGATCCCGCGCGGATGCGGCAGGCCGGCTTCGCGTACGACTCGATCGGGAGGCCGTGATGCGAGTCCTCGTCACCGGTGTCGCCGGGTTTCTCGGCTCCCATCTCGCCGACCGCCTGCTGGCGGCCGGGTACGAGGTGGTGGGGATGGACAACTTCATCACCGGCAGCCCGGACAACATCGCGCACCTGACGGGCAACGGGCGCTTCAGCTTCTACCGCCACGACGTCACCAATTTCACCTATGTCGCCGGCCCGCTGGAGGGGGTGCTCCACTTCGCCTCGCCGGCGAGCCCGCGCGACTACCTCGAGCTGCCGATCCAGACGCTCAAGGTCGGCTCGCTGGGGACGCACAAGGCGCTCGGGCTGGCGCTGGCCAAGAAGGCCCGGTTCCTCCTCGCGTCCACGTCGGAGGTCTACGGCGATCCCCTCGAGCACCCGCAGACCGAGAGCTACTGGGGCAACGTGAACCCGGTCGGCCCGCGCGGGGTGTACGACGAGGCCAAGCGCTTCGCCGAGGCGATGACGATGGCGTACCACCGCTTTCACGGGGTGGACACCCGGATCGTGCGGATTTTCAACACTTATGGCCCGCGGATGCGGCCGCGCGATGGGCGGGTGGTGTCGAACTTCATCGTCCAGGCGCTGAACGGGGAACCGCTCACCGTGTATGGCGACGGCGGCCAGACGCGCTCCTTCTGCTATGTGGACGACCTGATCGAAGGCATCGTGGGGTTGTTCGAGCGCGGCACGCCGGAGCCGACGAACGTCGGCAATCCGGTGGAGTTCACCGTGATGCAGCTGGCGGAACACGTCCTCCGGCTCACCGGGTCCCGCTCCCGGATAGTGCGCGAGCCACTGCCGGAGGATGATCCCAAGGTCCGGCAGCCGGACATCTCCCGCGCCCGAGCGCTCCTCGGCTGGGAACCGAAGGTTCCGCTCGCGGAGGGTCTCGAGCGCACCATCGCGTACTTCCGCACCAAGCTGGCGTGACGTCCTTCCTGGTCACCGGCGCGGCGGGTTTCATCGGCTCCCACGTCGTCGAAGCGCTGCTCGCCGGTGGCCACCGGGTCATCGGACTCGACAACTTCGACGACTTCTACCCGCGGACCGTCAAGGAATCCAACCTCGCGCGCGTCCGCGACGCACCCGCGTTCCGGTTGGTTGAGGGAGACGTCCGCGACGCCCAGCTCGTGGCGGGGCTGACGATGTCCGATACCGTGGTCGTCCACCTCGCCGCCCGCGCCGGCGTGCGTCCGTCCATCGAGATGCCCGAGCTGTACGCGTCCGTGAACGTGCTCGGCACGGCCACGGTGCTCGAGGCGGCACGGCTGGCGGGGGCGCGGCGCATCGTGTACGCCAGCTCGTCATCCGTGTACGGTGACACCGCCCCGGTGCCGTTCGAGGAGACGTGGCCGGCCGTCCAGCCGATCTCTCCCTACGCGGCGACCAAGCGGGCCGGCGAGCTGCTGTGCGCGACCTACGCGCATCTGTACGCGATGCGCATCGTCGCGCTGCGCTTCTTCACGGTGTACGGACCCCGCCAGCGGCCCGACCTCGCGATCCACAAGTTCGCCCGGCTGATGGCGGAGGGCCGGCCGGTCCCCTTCTTCGGGGACGGGTCCACCGAGCGCGACTACACGTACATTGACGATATTGTGGCGGGGGTGCTCGGGGCCGCGGACTGGACGGGGGCCTCGGCGGCCGGCGCCGGGGGGGGGGGCTTCGAGATCGTCAACCTCGGCGAGTCCCGGACGACGCGGCTGGACCGCCTGCTGGAGTTGATCTCGGCGGCCCTTGCCGCCGAAGGGCTGCCGGCGCGCCCGGAGTTGGACCGACGGCCGGTGCAGCCCGGCGACGTGACCCGGACGTGTGCCGACATCTCCAAGGCCCGCCGGCTGCTCGGCTACGCGCCCTCGACGACGGTGGAAGAGGGGATCCCGCGGTTCGTGCGGTGGTTCAAGGAGGCCTATGGACGCTCGACCTGACCGCCAGGTGGCGCGTGCGAAGGAGCGCCTCGACGCGGGGGATCCGTACGGCGCGATCCACCTCCTGCGCGACGTGGTCGCGGCCGGCCGTGCCTTTGCCGATGCGCACCACCTGCTCGGCCTCGCGTACTCGGCCATCGACCAGAGGGCCGAGGCGCTCGCCGAGTTCGACCGCGCACTCGAGCTGAACCCGCGTTACGTGGACGCGCTCCTGAACCGCGCGGTCACGCTGAACGAGCTGGGGCGCACCGACGAGGCCTCCACCGCCTTTGGCGCGGCCCAGGGGCTCGGGGCGGTGGACCACACGGGGTTCTCGGCGCCCGTGGCGTCGCGGCTCGCCAACATGCACGCGGAACTCGGTGAGGCCTACATCGAGGCCGGCGGTGCGCGCCAGGCCATCCAGCAGTTCGAGGCCGCGGTCGCGCTTCGCCCCGAGTTTCTCGATCTGCTCTATCGGCTGGCGCGGCTCCGTCTGGGCGACGGCGATGCGGCAGGCGCGCGCCGCGACCTCGAGGAGATCCTCGCGGCGCGCCCCGGCCACACGACGGCACTGTCGTCCTTTGGCATGGCCTGCTACCTGATGGACGACGCCGCGGCGGCGCGCGCGGCATGGGAATCGTGCCGGGACGAGGACCCGAGCGATCCCCGGGTCGCGGCCTACCTCTCGCTGCTCGAGCGCGCGGGACGGTGACCTCGCTCCTGCGCCGGGTCGCGGTCGTCGGGGCGGCGGCGCTGGTCGTGGCCGCCTGCGAGCGCGGGCCCGACCACGAGCGCCTGGGCGACCGGCGCTACGCGGAGCGGTCGTTCACCGACGCGCTGGCCGAGTACCGGCTCGCGCTGCGCCAGCGGACGCCGTCCGCGGAGTTGCGCGCGAAGCTCGCGGCCGCGGCCCTGCGGGTCGGAGCCCTCGGCGAAGCGGTCGGCGCCTACCGCGACCTGGCCAAGGCCGAGCCCGCGTCGGCGGACGACGCCGCCGACGGCCTGATGCGGGCCGCGCGGCTCGCCGTGGACGCCCGCGACCTGACGGCGCTCGCTCAGGCGGTCGGGGCGCTGCGCGAGATCCAGCCGGACCGCCCCCTCGGCGCGCTCGCCGCGGCGCTCGGGGCGTCCTTCGACCCGTCGGGCCGTCCCGCCGACGCGCTGGACCTGCTGGTCCAGGCGGCCGCGGTGAGCGGTCCGGTCGTCGCGGACTCGCTGCTCGTGCTCTACGGGGACCTGAACTTGAGGCTCACGCAGTACGACGCGGCCCAACGGGTGTATGAAGGGGTGCTGCGCCGGTCGCGGGTCCCGGCGGTGGTGCGTGCCGCGCGCGCAGGTCTCGCGGGAAGCGCGGTCGAACGTGGCCGGGACGCGCTCGGTGCCGGCTTCCTCGACGATGCGGCGGAGTGGTTCGCCAAGGCGATCGCCTTCGGCGAGCCCGATTCCATCGTGCGGGTGGCGTGGCTCCTGACCGGCGATGCGCGCTGGGCTGGCGGTGACACGACGCGCGCGGTCGAAGCCTACCGCCTCGCCGTGTCCGGAGGCGACGACGATGCCACCACCGCGCGGGCGAACGAGCAACTGCGGAAGCTCCTGGGCGGAGGAGACCGCTAGCGTGAAGAAGGGTAGAGACACAGCGTGATGACTTGGTTCAGAGCGGTGCGCCGGGCCGCCCGCACGCCGGTGGTCCTGGGCGTGTCGGCGCTGGTGCTGTCGGCCTGCGCGCGCTTCAACCCGGCGGCCTTCCAGGACTCGGAGACCCTCTATCGCGCCTCGCTGCGGGAGTTCCGCCACGGGCGCTTCGAGAGGGCGCAGGCCGGGTTCCAGCGGCTGTCGTTCGAGTTCACGGGGCGCGATTCGCTGTTCGCGCTCACCCGGTTCTACCTGGCGGAGACGTACTTCGGGATGCGCGACTACGTCACGGCGTCCCGGGAGTTCCGCCGCGTGTCGGACGAGGCGCCGGAGTCGCCGCTCGCCCCGACGGCGCTGCTGCGAGCGGGCGACAGCCACGCACAGCTGTGGCGGCGGCCCGAGCTCGATCCCACGAGCGGCCAGACCGCGCTCGCCACCTGGCAGGAGCTCCAGGGCCGCTACCCGGACAGCGAGGCCGCGGTGATCAGCGGCGTGCGCATCCGCGCGCTCAACGAGGCGTTCGCGGAGAAGGAGTACGAGACCGGCCTCTTCTACTACCGGCGCGGCGGATTCGACTCCGCCATCCTGTACTTCCGCAGTCTCATCTCGACGTACCCCTCGTCCGCGCATGTGCCCCTGGCGTTCGTCCGGCTCGTCCAGTCCTATCGCGCCATCGGCTACCGCGAGGAGCAGCAGGAGACGTGCGAGCACCTGCTGCAGTACTTCGGCACGCGACCCGACGTCCGGGAGGTCTGTGGGAACCGGCGTCCTGGGCGGTAGCTTCGACCCCGTCCATCACGGGCACCTGATCGCCGCCGATCGTGCCGCCGAGGCGCTCGGGCTGGACCGGGTGCTGTTCGTGCCGTGCGCGCGGCAGCCCTTCAAGCCCGCGGGGCCGCTCGCCGCGGCCGACGACCGCCGCGCGATGCTGGCGCTGGCCCTCGCCGGGCATCCGCACTTCGGGCTCGAGCCGATGGAGCTCGAGCGGCCGGGCCCCTCGTACACGGTCGATACGCTGCGCGCCCTGCGGGGCCGCGCTCCCGACGAGCGGCTGGTGCTCATCCTCGGGGCGGACGCCGCCGTGGAGTTGCCCCGCTGGCGGGCCGCCGACGAAGTCGCACGGTTGGCCGAGATCGCGGTGCTCACGCGGCCCGGCGTGCCCGAGGTGGCGTCGGCGTTCGTGACGCGCTACGTCGCCACGCCGGCCATCGAGATCTCGGCGAGCGAGATCCGCGCGCGCTGTCTCGCCGGCAAGAGCATCCGCTACCTCGTGCCGGACGCCGTCGCCGAGTACATCGTGCGGCGCGGGCTGTACCAGTGAGCGGCCGCCCGGATGCCGGGGCGCCAGGGAACGACGGCACGGACCCACAGCGGGCCAGGATAGCGCGCCTTCGATGCAGATCCAACAGCTGATCACGAAGGTCTTCGGGTCGCGGTTCTCGCGCGAGCTCAAGCGCCTCCAGCCGATCGTGGATGAGATCCACGAGCACGAGGAGGCGCTGCGCGGGCGCTCGGACGCCGAGATCCAGGCGCAGACGACCGTGTTCCGCGCCCGGATCCAGGAGCACGTCGGGACGCTGCGCGCGGAGGTGGACCGGCTCAAGCAGGCCAAGCACGCCTGTGCCGACCCGGAGCAGCGCGACGACCTCGACCGGGAGCTGCTCGAGCGCGAGCGGGAGCTGGCGCGGGACACGGCCGAGGTCCTCGACGCGCTGCTCCCCGAGGCGTTCGCCACGGTGCGGGAGGCGTGCCGCCGCCTGGTGGGCACCACGGTGATGGTCACCGGCCGCGAGCTCCCGTGGGACATGGTCCCCTACGACGTGCAGCTCATCGGCGGCATCACCCTTCACCGGGGCAAGATCGCCGAGATGGCGACGGGTGAGGGCAAGACCCTCGTGGCGACCCTGCCGCTCTACCTCAACGCGCTCCCCGGCAACGGCGGCCATCTCGTCACCGTCAACAACTACCTCGCCCGCCGCGACTCGCAGTGGATGGGCCATGTCTACACCTGGCTCGGTCTCACGGTCGGCTGCATCGACGACACCGAACCGGGGTCGC
>Ga0315287_10004284_pt1 | contig 13894 bp, 14 predicted proteins | sample YL17G11_0_MG_FD_205037 | JGI IMG/M metagenome (GOLD analysis project Ga0315287, IMG submission 205037) | Sediment microbial communities from Yellowstone Lake, YNP, Wyoming, USA - YL17G11_0 | ecosystem: Environmental > Aquatic > Freshwater > Lake > Sediment | place: USA: Wyoming | collected... | reverse complement strand
GCGCTCGCCGCCGCCGGTGCCGGCTCGGACAGCACCAGGATCGGGGCGTCGATGCCTGCCTCGCGGAGTGCCGCGCCCTCCTCGACCAACGCGACCCCGAGCCAGGTCGCTCCCGCTTCGAGCGCGGCACGCGCCACTGGCACCGCGCCGTGCCCATACGCGTCGGCCTTCACGACGGCGAGCAACACCGCGGGCCGGGCGAGCTCGGCGAGGACGCGGGTGTTTGCCCGTACCGCATCAAGGTCGACCTCTCCCCACACGGGGCGGAGGCTGGGCATCTCGCTGGACATCAGTGCTCCAGGCTCTCGAGGGTGCACGGGAGCGCGGCGACGAGGTCACCGGCGACCAATCCAGTATGCCCGGCCCGATCGGCTGCGCCGGCGTGGAGAAACGCCCCGCCCGCCGCGGCCTCGAACGGTTCCAGGCCACGTGCGAGCAGACCGCCGATGATTCCGGACAGCGCGTCGCCACTGCCCGCGGTACCGAGCCACGGGCCGTCGTGCGGGTTGATCGCAGCACGCCCGCCGGGCTCGGCGACAACGGTGCCCGGGCCCTTGAGGAGCACGACCGCGCCGGTCGCGTTCGCCAGGTGCCGGGCAGCGGCGACGCGGTCGTCGCCCACCGGCACCCCCGCGAGGCGGGCATATTCCCCTGCGTGCGGCGTCAGAACCGTCGCGGCCGTGCGCTTCGCGAGGATCCCGATGCCTCCCTCGAACGCGTTGAGTCCGTCGGCGTCGAGCACCGTAGGGATGGTGAGCAGTCCGATGAGGTCGCGCACCGCGGCGCGCGTCGCGGGTGCGGTGCCGAGGCCGGGGCCAACGACTGCGGCACGGAATCGCGAGGTCCCGGCGCTCAGCTCACCGAGCCCGGTCAACGCGCCGTCGTCCGTCGCCGGGAGCGCCTTGGTGACGACCTCGCCACCCGCGGCCCGCGCGGCAGCCTCGCTCCCGGGGACACCGCACCACACGATCCCTGCCCCGACTCGCATCGCGGCGCGACTGACCAGCTGCGGCGCCCCGGTCATGCCCCCCGAGCCACCCACGACGAGGAGTCCAGAGGTCCACTTGTGTGCGGCCGGATCAAGGGGCACCAGCCACCGACGAACATCGCTCGCGTCGGTCAAGGTCAGTGCAGGCCCGCCGCCGTCGATACCGACGTCGATCCCGATGTCGACCAGGCGGACCTCACCGGCACAGCTGCGCCCGGGTTCGAAGCACACGCCGGGCTTGCGAGCGGCGAACGTGACCGTGGAGTCGGCGTGCACGACGTCGCCCGCGGCGCGGCCGGTGAGCCCGTCGATACCCGAGGGAATGTCGATCGCCACCGTCGTGATCCCCTTGCTTCGACGCGCGACATGCGCAGCGACACCATCGAGCGAGCCGGTGAAGCCGGTTCCATACATGGCATCGACCAGCAGATCCGCACGCTCGAGTGCCGCATCGGCAGTGGCGACGTCGAGTCCGGAACCGAGACCGAGAACCTCGACGCGCACCCCCCACCCCGCCAGGACGCGCGCCGCTACCAGCCCGTCCCCGCCGTTGTTCCCCTTTCCGCACACGACCGCCACGCGATGGCCGTACGTGGAGCCGAGGACACGCCGGACCTCCCACGCCACGGCGCGTCCCGCGCGATCCATCAGGATCCGAACCGGAGTCCCGGCCGCGATTGCTCGGCGATCGGCCTCGCCCATCTCGGTTGGCGTCAGGACCGGTTCCATCCTCAGGCACTCATTCGTCGACGCTCAGGGCAATCGCGACCGCCATGGCGGTCGTCGCAGTGTGCGTGAGGGACAGGTGCCAGGTCGCGATCCGACGCTCCGCGGCCATCTCAGCCGCACGACCGGTCAGTGAGATGGACGGGGCGCCGCTCGCTGCGCGCACCACCTCGACATCGCGGAACCGGAACTTCCAGAGGCCGACGCCCATCGCCTTCATCACTGCCTCCTTCGCCCCGAAGCGCGCCGCGAGGCTCTTGCTGGGATCCTTCTGACGGAAGGCATACGCGCGCTCGTCGTCGCTGAACAGCCGCTCGGGCAGCGCCGCCCGACGCTCCAGCGCGAGCCGAAACCGCGCGACCTCCACCAGGTCCGTTCCCAGGCCGACGATCACTGGCTCGCTCGCCTCCTCAACGCTTGCGTGTCTCTGCTCGTCCTGGTGCCGTTCCCGGGGCCGGTCTAGGTACGCCAGCGCTCTGCGAGCACGTTGACCGGCGCGGTCAGCAGATCCGTCACGGAGATCGTCCCGAGTCGCGCGTCGTCGAAGGTGGGCTCGGTCTCGGTGACCGCGTCCTTCAGTGCCGCGTACCGACTCTGGTAGCCCTGGAGCACCGCACGCATCACCGCAGGTGCAAGGTGATCGGCGAAACGCACGTGCAGGAGCGTCAGGCCGACCGTCTCGTTCTGCTTGACCTCGGGGACGATCACGAGGGTCCGACCGTCGCTGCGCCCGCTCACGGCAGTCACCTCGCGCTGGGTTGCGACGCGGTGCTTCGTACCCCGCAAACGCGGATCGGACTCCGAACGCGACGCGATCCCGGCGGCAACGCCACCCTTGTCGACGACGTGCAGTGTTGCGGTCTCGGCGGCGATGTCTCCCTCGATCCGGTAACGCGTGTAACCCGTGACTTCGACAACTGCCGGATCAAGATCGATGAGGGTCCGCAGGGCGCGGTAGCTCAAACCGTCGCGTGGTGCCCCTGCGCTGAGCACCTCGCGCACGAGTGGCGCCTGGAGGAGCGTCTCGTCCGAGCGCGAGATTCCAACGGTCACCGTCTTCGCCTGATGCTTGATGGCGTCGACGGGGCGAGTGAGCTCTTCGATGCCCTTGGTCAACGCGGCGGTCAGGTCCTGCACCACGGTGCTCGGCACTCCGACCTTGCCGTGCTCGACTTCGTACGAGTCGAGCGACACGGCGCCCGTCGCGTAGCGGAGCAGCGACGCGAGCCGCGCCGCCGTGCTCGCCTCGAGGGTTCCGTCGTACCCGCCGGAACGCAGGCCATCGAAGAAGGTCCGGGCCGGTTGCTCGATCGCGGGTGCGAGCCGATCGAGCAGACCTTCCGGACTCCCGGGCGCCATGGCCTCGACCCCCGCTCGGGCCTCGCGCAGCGGCCGCGCCGAAGCATCGATGGCCAGCGCGGCCTCATACCCGAACAAGTGGCCCACAACGGTCGCGAGCACGAAATCGAGAGCCGGATGCACCGCGCGTACCGTGATCGTCTCGAGCGCGGCCGGATACCGCATCGCATCGTTCGCGATCACGATCGGGGCGGCTCGGTGCGCCCGGTAGATCGCGACCTCCTTACCGATGTCGTCGGCATTCGAGCCGACGAGCCCGGCAGCGCAGACGATGATGAGCGGCTCGGATGACAGATCGATGTGCTTCTTGTCCTCGGTGACGTCGTACGCAATCGCCTTGTAACAGAGCTCCGAGAGCTTGATCCGGATCTCGTTCGCAGCGATCGCGTTCGCGCCGTTGCCGACGACCGCCCAGTACCGACGGCTCAGCACGTGGCGCTGAGCAACCACGGCGACCTCGCTTCGACGGTCGATGATCTCGCTCATCGCTTCCGGAAGCTCGCGCAGCCCGGAGAGCAGTTGGTACGACCACGCGGTATCGAGTCCCGTGACCGCATCGGCGATTGCGACCGCGAGCAGAGCGCCGGCCGCGATCTGCGCATAGAACGCCTTGGTCGAAGCGACACTCATCTCGACGTCGCGCCCGTCCGACGTGAACAGCACACCGTCGGCCTTGTCGACCAGATCGCTGTTACGACGATTGACGATGGCGATCACGAATGCACCGCGGTCGCGCGCCACGTCGACCGTACGGTTGGTGTCGGTCGTGGTTCCACTCTGACTGATCGCGACGATGAGCGTGTCGCGCATGTCGTCACGCAGGCCGAAACCTGAGAGCTCGGTCGCCAGCATCGGCTCGACGAGCAGATGTCCGTCGACTGCTACCTGCAAGATCGCGGCAAGGCTCCGACCGGCGACGGCTGCCGTGCCCTGACCGATCACCGCAACCCGGCGGATCTCACCGGATGCGAGTCGACCACGCACGACATCGGGGAGTGCCTCGGGACCGAGCGCCACCGAGAGCCGGTCACCCTCCTCGGCGATCTTGCCCCGCAACGTCTTGCGAAATGATGCGGGCGCCTCGGAGATCTCCTTGAGCAGGAAATGCGGGAAGTCGCCCCGGTCGATGTCTCGAGTCGTGATCTGCGCGTGCTGAAGTTCGCCGACATCGATCGGCAACGGCGTACCGTCGTACGCGACACGGTCCAATCCGTCCATGGTCCCGGCGTCTTCGGTGCCGATGATCACGATCTGTCCGCGTGTCGCTCCGGCACGCGAACCATCGGCCGGCGTCTCGCCGTCGAGGCGAACGTAGGTCGAGGTCTCCTCGACCAGGCCGTAGGGCTCACTGGCAACAACGAACGTGTCCTCCGCAAGACCGACGTAGAGCGCCTGGCCGCTCCCGCGCAGCGCCAGGAAGATGCGGTCCGGCGCCGCGGCCTCGCACACCCCGATCGCGACCGATCCCTCCAGCGTGGCAACGGTCGCCCGGAACGATTCGGCGGGTGAGGCCCCGCCGGCGAGATGGTGCGAGACGAGGGTCGGGATCACCTTGGCGTCCGTCGTGATCTCGACGGGGACGGCCAGGCTCTCGAGCGCGGTGAGATCCGCGTAGTTGTCGACATCGCCATTGAGCGCACCGACGACGTACGGACCGTCGTTGCGCCCGACCTCCTCGGAGTTCAGCGGGTGCGCGTTCGGCTCCGAGATGATCCCGACGCTCGCCCAGCGCGTGTGCCCGAGCACGACCACCTCGGCGGTGTCATTGGCGAGCGAGAGGTGCAGCAGCTCGTCGCCGCGAATCGCCGCACGGAGGTGACGCACGTTGTCACCGAGCTCGCCGATCTCGGCCGCCGCTTTGTACACCAGAGAGAGCAAACCGTCGGGGGTCCGGACCGCCCCGTCTTCGAAGAGCGGATCGGCAGCTCGGCGCGCCATCAGACCGACAACTGCACCATCGGTGAAGTCGAGCGCGTGGTCGCGCACCAGCAGATGCAGGCCGGCGGAGTCGCGCCCCCGCACCTCGAGGCGATCAAGAGCCGAGAGCGCGACCTGAACCGATGTGAAGCCCTCGATCGCGGCGATCCCGGCATCGGCGCCGGCCAGGTCACCGACGGCGCGGGCGTTGCGCAGGCGGTCGTGGCGAACCGCCCACGCGGCGTCCTTGCCTCGCAGCAGCGCCGCGTTCACGGCCTCGAGATCGGCCCCGACGACGCCGGCGTCTCCCGCGTCCAGAGCGGCTTCCGCGGCAGCCAGCAAGGCGATGATGGCGTCGACCCGATGCTCGATCGCAAGCGCTCCGGCCCGTTCGGCGATGAGGGCGCGCACGCCCGGCACGCCCCGAAGCGCGCCGTCGACCCGCTCGACGCCTGCCGCCGAACGCTCGAGATCGTCGACGTTGCCGGCCCATCCCTCGATGCATGCGATTGCGACATCGAGTTCGGCGACGAGTGCCGCCATCTCGGGCGGAACGCGGGAGCTGCGCCGCCGAACGACACCAATGATGCCGCACATGCGACTAGAGGACCGGGGCCGGGACGCCGCAAGCCCGTTCGACTGCGTCCACCAGGCGGTCGGCGACGAGCTCGGCCCGCTCGATGCTCGGAGCCTCGACCATGACCCGGACCACCGGCTCGGTGCCGGAGGGGCGCACCAGCACACGCCCATCGGGAGCGAGCTCCTCATCGATGGCTCGGGCCTCGTCCCAGAAGTCGGAGTGCGAGTCGAGCGCGCTTCGATCGGCTACCGCGACGTTGCGAAGGATCTGGGGAAAGCGCTGCATGACGCCACCGAGCAGCGAGAGGGGGTGACCGGTCCCGTGCACGACATCGAGGACGAACGCACCCGTGAGCGCGCCGTCACCGGTCATCGCGGCGTCGCTGAAGATGACGTGCCCCGACTGCTCGCCTCCGAGCGCGAGGTCTCGTCGCTCGAGCTCGTCGAGCACCTGCCGGTCGCCGACGGGCACCTCGATGAACTCGATCTCGTGTGCTGCAAGGCACCGTCGGAGCCCGAGGTTCGACATCACCGTGGCGACGACCGCGTTCCCCCGCAGCCGCCCGCGCTCCTTCAGGTCGAGCGCGCACACCGCCATGAGCTGGTCCCCGTCCATCATGGCGCCACGTTCGTCGACCGCGACGACCCGATCACCGTCACCGTCGAGCGCGAGCCCGGCCTGAGCTCCTGAGGCGAGCACGGCCTGCTGGAGCTCGGTCGGATCAGTGGAACCGCACGCCCGGTTGATGTTCGTACCGTCGGGTTGCGCGTTGATCACTTCGACCTCGACCCCGAGCTCGCGGAAGATCCGCGGCGCCGATCGGAACGCGGCCCCGTTGCCACAATCGAGCACGAGCCTGATGCCGTCGAGGCGGCGGCCTTCGAGCGCGCCGACGACATGCTGCACGTACTCGTCGAGCGGGTCCCTGAGCGGACGGTCGACACCGACGGCCGCGCCCGTCGGACCGGCATCGGGAACGCGCGTCGCCAGCAACCGGAGCTCGCCCTCGATCTGACGCTCGAGCTCCTCTGTGACCTTGCGACCTCCCGGCGCAAAGAGCTTGACGCCGTTGTCCTCGAACGGATTGTGGCTCGCAGAGATCACGGCGGCCGGTGCGTTGCGAGCCTTGGCGAGGAGCGCCACGCCCGGGGTCGGGAGCACGCCGGCCAAGTCGACATTCGCGCCCTCGGCGCACAGGCCGGCGACAAGTGCCGCCTGGAGCAGCGGTCCGGAACGACGCGTGTCGCGTCCAACCACGAACGGCACACTCGCACCGAGGACTCGCGCCGCGGCGCGACCGAGCGCGGTCACGAGCTCCGGAGTCAGCTCGCCGTTCGCGATGCCGCGAATCCCGTCGGTACCAAAGCGCAAAGTCACATCAGGCCGCGCGCCACGGGGCGCGGTTACCGCTTCGAGTACTGGGGCGCCTTACGGGCCTTCTTGAGGCCGTACTTGCGGCGCTCCTTCTCGCGCGCGTCGCGCACGAGCAGACCGGCCTTCTTGAGCGTGGGCCGCAATTCGTCGTCGAGAGCGACGAGCGCCCGGGCGATGCCGAGACGCAGCGCACCGGCCTGGCCGCTGACGCCGCCGCCGTGGATGGTGGCGTCGACATCGTAGACATCGGCGGTCTGCGACACCCGGAGCGCCTCCGTCGAATGCTGACGGTGCGTGGGTACGGGGAAGTAGGCCTCGACAGCACGACCGTTGATCATGACCACACCCGTGCCGGGACGGAGTCGTACGCGAGCGACGGCCGACTTGCGGCGTCCGGTGGTCTGGATCAGAGGCTTGGGCACAACGAACTCCTTCGCGGCGGAGATCAGCCGGATTGTTGGGTCGACGGCGACCGTCGAGGTTCCTCGGCGCCGGAACGCCGCGCCGAGGTGAGGGCCCTCGGGGTCGGCTGCTGGGCGGCGTGAGGGTGCGTCGGCCCCGGGTAGATCTTGAGCTTGCCGATCATGGCCCGACCAAGGCGGCCCTTCGGCAACATCCCGCGCACCGCAAGACGCACGACGCGCTCAGGGTCGCGGCCGAGCAGGTGCTCGAGCGACTCTTCGCGGAGGCCACCCGGGTATCCCGAGTGGCGGTAGTACTTCTTGTCGGCAAGCTTGCGCGGGCTCACGTCGAGTCGTGCGGCGTTCACCACGATGATGTGGTCGCCGGTGTCGATGTGTGGAGCCCAGATGGGCTTGTGCTTCCCGCGCAGGAGCATGGCGACCTCGGACGCGAGGCGACCGAGGACCGCGCCATCGGCGTCGACGACGTGCCAGGCGCGCTGGATGTCGTCAGGCTTGGGTTGGTAGGTACGCACGCGGATCCTCGACGGGGAGCGATGTGGGTTGCGCCGACGACCAGGGGCCGTGGAGCAAGAAGGGCAATCCTACCGATCCGGGCCGTCCATCGGCAATCGGGGCCCCTCGGTCGAGGACGGACATGAGCCCAGCGAGGCCTGCCATGGCCACGCCGTACAGTGACCCCCATGACAACCGTTCCCCGGACAGCCTCCGGCCTCGACACAGCCGGTCCCACCTGGCTCTCCGACGAGCGCGCCGCGGCGGCCGAGACAGCCCTCGGGATCCTCACGGGCGCAGCGCTCGAGCCCATCGTCGACATGGTGCTCCTGGCTCGGGAGGGCGCCTACGAAGCCCGATCGCATCAGGGCTCGGTCCGATTCCGGCGAAACGACGACGGCTCGTTCCGGGTGCTCGAGGTCCTGGGCCGTGACCCGCTCGTCGATCAGGCAACGGACCGGTTCGCGTCGTTGCGCGACGAGGTCGCCCACCAGAATCCACACCGGTCCGAGAACTCCTACCCGCACGCGTTCGAGCAGGTCGCCCAGCTCTTCGATCACCCCGCCGCTCCCGACCTGTGCGTGATCCACTCTGCCGATCACAACTGGGAGGACCAGGGTGGTCACCGGGGCGAGCACGGATCCCTCGGTGTGGTGCAGGCCCGAGCGCCGTTCGTGCTCGCCGGCAAGGGCGTGCGCGCCGATGGCCTCGTGCCGCGGGCAGCCCGGCTCGTCGACGTCGCGCCGACCGTGCTCGAGCTGCTCGGGGTCCCGGCCGGGCCCGATGGCAACCACATCGCCGGCCAGGACGGAGAGGTCCGCCACGACGCGCTCGACCCCGCTTCCGGCGCACCCTCGCATGTGGTGGTGTTTCTCTTCGACGGCACGAACCCGAACGTCCTCTACGACATGGCCGCACGGGGCGACGCGCCGAACGTGGCCCGTCTCATCGCGATGGGGACGGCATACGGGCACGGCGCGATGGCCGGCCTCCCCACCGTCACCCTCGCGAACCACACGTCGATCCTCACCGGCCGTCTCCCGGGGCACCACGGCATCCTGCACAACGCGTGGTTCGACCGGCGCACCGGCAAGCAGGTGATCACGAACTCGAACGCCACGTGGCCGTGGGCGATGGACCACACGTTCGAGGGCGTGGAGTCGATCCACACGGTGTTGCACCGCCACGAGCCTGAAGCGTTCAGTGCATCCGTGAACGAGCCGTGCGACATCGACGCCGACTACTCCACCTTCGGGTTCTTCCGTCGAGGAGAGGTACCGCCGATCCCCAAGAGCCCCGATGGGCTTCCCCACACAACCGAGCGGTTCGTGCGCCCGTCGAAGGACTACTCGTGGTCATCCGTCGTCGACCACATGGGCACCGATCAGGCTGTCGGCATCTGGCAAGGCAGCTACCGCGACGAGAGCTACCCCCTCCCACGGTTCATGTTCGCCAACTTCACACTCACCGACGCAGCGATGCACGAGGGTGGCCCGTACTCCGAGATCGCCGCGGCGGCGATCCGCGACAGCGACGCCCGCATGGGCGAGATCATCGCTGCAGTCGAACGGGCCGGCGTCTTCGACGACGCTGCATTCATCCTCGTGGCTGACCACGGCATGGAGGAGACCGACCCCGAAGTCCGGGGCGACTGGGGTGTCGCGCTCGAGGACGCGGGGCTCACGTTCCGCGACGAGGGCTACGGCTTCCTCTACTTCGGTGACGCCCCCGGCTGATCGGCGTCACGTCGGGTCGTCGTACGCGACTTCCCACAGGCAGAGGCCTCGGGGGGGCGCGACTCTCCCCGCTTGCGCGCGGTCACGTGAGTGCAGCGTCCCCAGGAGGTCGCCCGGGCAGCGTTTCCCCATGCCGGCTTCGACGATGGTGCCGACGAGCGAACGCACCATCTGCCAGCAGAACGCGTTGGCCCGCACCTCGTAGACGAGGACCCCTGGGCGGTCGTCGGGAATCCAGCGCGACACGAGTACCCGCCGCATCGTGGTCGAGCCTTCCGGGCCACGACGGCAGAACGCGGCAAAGTCGTGTTCGCCGATGAACGGGTCGGCCGCGAGACGCAGCACGGACACGTCGAGTGGGTTGGGCACCCACCAGGCCTGCCGCGCGAGGAAAGGGTCGGGCACGTCGCGATTCAGGATCGTGTAGCGATAGGTGCGCGCGGTCGCGTTGCGCCGGGCGTCGAAGTCGCCGGGGACACGATCGACGGACCTCAGGACCACCTCCGGTCCGAGCATCCGATTGACGGCACGCCGAACGCGCTCGGCGTCGGTGTCGGGTGGCATGTCGATGCTGACGACCTGACCCCAGGCGTGCACCCCCGAGTCGGTGCGTCCGGCACAAGCCAGGTTCAGCATCTCGCGCGGCGATCGAAGCAACTTCTCCAGGGCATCCGAGAGGACGCCCTCGACGGTGCGAACGTCGCGCTGCGCGGCGAACCCGTGAAAACCAGAGCCGTCGTATGCGACGACGAGCTTCAACCGCTCCGACGATGCCGGCCCATCGCCCCCGGCATCGAAGAGTGTCATGCCGGCCGCTCGCTAAAGCGTTAGACCAGCTCGATGCGGGCCATGGGCGCGTTGTCTCCGGGGCGCGGCCCGAGCTTCAGGATGCGCAGGTAGCCACCGGGGCGCGACGCGTAGCGCGGTCCGATGTCGGTGAAGAGCTTGTGTGCGACCTGCTTGTCGTGGAGCTTGGCGATCACGACGCGGCGGTCGTGAATCGAACCTCGCTTGGCCTTGGTGATGAGGTGCTCGGCGTACGGGCGCAGCACCTTCGCCTTCGTGACCGTGGTGACCACGTGCTCGGCCTCGAACAGGCTCGCCGCGAGGTTCGCGAGCATGAGGCGCTGGTGGGCAGGGTCCTTCCCGAGGCGCGGACCTTTGCGCGGCGTCGGCATCGTCTACTCCTTGACGCGCAGCGACAGGCCACGCTCATCGAGCTTCTGGAGTACCTCTTCGAGCGACTTCGAGCCGAAGTTCGTGATCGCGAGCAGGTCATCCTCGGTCTTCGAGACGAGCTGACCGATGGTGTCGACCCGGGCGCGCTTGAGACAGTTGCGGGGGCGCTCGGACAGGTCGAGCTCCTCGATCGCCAGCTCGAGGTCGGGAGACGCCGCCGTGGTGGGCGAGACCTCACCGAGCTCGAGACCCCTCGGCTCGTCGGAGAGATCGGCGACGAGGGACACGAGGCTGCGCAGCGTGTCGCCGGCCGAAGCAAGCGCTTCACGCGGCGAGATCGAGCCATCCGTCTCGATCTCGATCGTGAGCTTGTCGTAGTTGGTGGCCTGCTCGACGCGCGTCGGCTCGATCGAGAACGAGACACGCCGGACGGGCGAGAAGATCGCGTCGACCGGGATCACCCCGATGGTGGAGGTGCGCTTGTTGCGCTCGGCCGACAGGTAGCCCCGACCCTGCTCGACGGTCAGGTCGATCGCGAGGCGACCCTTGGAGTTCACGGTCGCCAGATGCAGGTCGGGGTTGAGGATCTCGACGTCGGAAGTGGTCTGGATGTCGCCTGCAGTGACATCGCCCGGACCGCGCTTGTCGAGCCGGAGATCCACACCTTCACCGCTCGCGCTTGTCAGCACGAGGTCCTTCAGGTTCAGGATGAGGTCGGTGACGTCTTCCTTCACCCCCGGGATCGTGTCGAACTCGTGCAGCGCTTCGTCGAAGCGCACCTGCGTGACGGCGGCGCCGGGAATCGACGACAGCAGCGTGCGTCGCAGGCTGTTACCGAGGGTGTGGCCGAAGCCCGGCTCGAGCGGGGAGACGACGAACGACTGCGTGTTGCCGTCGGCATCGCCGGCCTCGACCTCAGGGCGCTGAATGATGAGCATGAGCAGTACTTCTCTCGCGTGCGTGCGGTCCCCTCCGGGGGGCCCGCTCGGGGGCTACGACCAACTGTGCTTGGCGGCTTACTTGGAATACAGCTCGACGATGAGCTGCTCGCGGACGGGAACGTCGATCTGCTCTCGCAGCGGCAGGTCACGCACCGTTGCCTGGGCGGCGTCCTTGGAGACGTCGAGCCAGGCGGGGGCGGCGCGGTCGATGGTGTCGAGGTTGTGACGAATGACGATGTTCTGCTTGATCTTCTCGGCCAGACCGACCACATCGCCCTTTCGGCACTGGTAGGAGGGAATGGTGAGGCGCTTGCCGTTCACGGTGACGTGACCGTGGCGGACGAGTTGGCGAGCCTGGCTGCGGCTGGCGCCGAAGTTCGCACGGAACACCACATTGTCGAGACGCGACTCGAGCATTCGCAGGAGGTTCTCGCCCGCGATGCCCTGCTGGCGCGACGCCACGGCATACATGTTTCGGAACTGCTTCTCGAGCACCCCATAGATGCGGCGGGCCTTCTGCTTCTCACGGAGCTGGAGCAGGTACTCGCTCTCGCGAATGCGACCCCGACCGTGCTCGCCGGGTGGGTAGGGCTTGCGTTCGATCGCGCACTTCATCGAGTCGCACTTGGCTCCCTTGAGAAAGAGCTTCATGCGCTCGCGGCGACAGAGCCTGCAGACGGCTTCGGTATACCTGGCCACAGTCAGATCCCCTTTGTCATGTTCAGGCCAGTCATGCTGAGGCCAGTCATGCTCAGGCCGGTCATACTCGGCGTCGCTTGGGCTGACGGCAACCGTTGTGGGGGATGGGCGTGACGTCCTTGATGCCCACCACTTCGATGCCGGTGTTCTGAATGGTGCGAATCGCGGTCTCACGGCCCGAACCCGGACCCTTGACCACGACGTCGACCTTGCGGACGCCGTGCTCCATCGCGCGCCTCGCCACCGTCTCGGCCGCGAGCTGCGCGGCGAACGGCGTGCTCTTGCGAGAGCCCTTGAAGCCCACGTTCCCCGACGAAGCCCAGGCGAGTGCATTGCCCTGCTGATCGGTGATCGTGATGATCGTGTTGTTGAACGACGACTTGATGTGCGCGACGCCATAGGCGACGTTCTTACGCTCTCGTCGCTTCGGACGCCGTGCGCCCGGGGTTGCCTTTGCCACCGCTCCTGCTTCCTGTTCGTCTTACTTCTTGGCGCGCTTCTTGCCGGCCACGGTCTTCTTCGCTCCCTTGCGGGTGCGCGCGTTGGTCCGGGTGCGCTGGCCGTGCACAGGCAGGCCTCGGCGGTGCCGGATGCCTGCGTAGCTGCCGATCTCGACCTTGCGCTTGATGTTCGCCGAGACCTCGCGGCGAAGATCTCCCTCGACCTTGAGGTTGGAGTCGATCCAGGTCCTGAGCTTCGCGACTTCGTCCTCGGTGAGGTCACGCACGCGGGTGTCACGCGACAGTTCGGACTGGTCGCAGACGAGCTGCGCCGTCGAACGTCCGATGCCGAAGATGTAGGTGAGCGAGATCTCCAACCGCTTCTCGCGGGGGATGTCGACACCGGCGATGCGGGCCATGGATGCTCCTCTAACCCTGACGCTGCTTGTGTCGTGGGTTCTGACAGATGACGCGCACGGACCCGTGACGACGGATCACTTTGCACTTCTCACAGATCTTCTTGACTGACGGTCGAACCTTCATGATCTTCCGCTTCGCTCGGGCACCTTGCTCGCTTCGTCTCGTCTACTTGTAGCGGTATGTGATGCGGCCACGGCTCAGGTCGTAGGGCGTGAGCTCGATCTGAACCCGGTCGCCGGGGAGGATCCGGATGTAGTGCATCCGCATCTTCCCGGAGATGTGGGCCAGGACCTTGTGCCCGTTCTCGAGCTCGACGCGAAACATGGCGTTCGGCAACGGCTCGACCACCGTTCCCTCGACCAGGATCGTGTCGTCCTTGGGCTTTGCCAGCGACTTTCCTCACCTACGTGCGGCGCGCGAGAACACGCCAAAACCGATTTGGGGCCGAGGAGAAAGGCTACACGACGAGAGCGCGACAGCCCAAGTCGCCGTGGAGGCCGACCTCCCACCTGGCTCCGCTCGCTGCGCCACAGCACTCCCTGCGGCGCGGGCGCTCGCTCCGTGGGGACCCTAGACCCGTTCGGCTCCCGAGGGGCGGACCCCAGGCTCCTGCTGGGT
>Ga0315287_10004283_pt1 | contig 13895 bp, 13 predicted proteins | sample YL17G11_0_MG_FD_205037 | JGI IMG/M metagenome (GOLD analysis project Ga0315287, IMG submission 205037) | Sediment microbial communities from Yellowstone Lake, YNP, Wyoming, USA - YL17G11_0 | ecosystem: Environmental > Aquatic > Freshwater > Lake > Sediment | place: USA: Wyoming | collected... | reverse complement strand
AATTCATCACCGACATTGGCCGAAAGCTTCTGACGCTCGAGCAATGGTGCATCGGCTGGGCTCGGATCGGCATTTCCGATTTTCTTGAGGATCCTGCTTCCGCGCAATTCTCTTGGCTCAAGCCTTTATCGCCACGTGAAATTCTCGCCGATCCATTCGGGCTCGAGGAGAATGGCAACCTCGTCATTCTGGCGGAGCACTTGAAGCGCGGGACGAGCAAGGGCCGGCTTGTGCGCATTGATCCGCACGCAACTCCGTATCGATGCGCACCGCTTCTCGCGCGCCCATTTCATCTGTCCTATCCTTTTCTGGTCGAGGACGGCGCCCAGCGCTACGTGGTGCCGGAGCAGGGTGAAAGCGGCACGCTCGGCTTTTATCCGCTTACGGACAATGGGCTCGATGGACCTGCGGCCGTCATTGATAGGCTCGACGCGATCGATCCAACGTTTCTGCGTCATGACTGCTTATGGTGGCTTTTTTGCACGCGCGCAAGCTCGGGTCCCAACGGACCCCTTTTCCTCCATTACGCAGAGACCCTGCTTGGGCCATACCGGTCCCACCCCCAAAATCCAATCGTGACCGATCGCGGATGCGCGCGGCCCGCCGGCCGCATTATCCGAATAGGAGAGACACTGCTGAGGCCAGCCCAGGATTGCGCAAGCACGTATGGTGCTGCGATCGTCCTATGCGAAATCGAGACATTGACCACCGAAATGTATCGCGAGCGCCCGATCCGCCGCCTCGAGCCCGGTCATATTCAGGGCGGCTTTCCGAGCGGACTTCATACGCTCGACCACACAGCGCATCATGTGCTTGTGGACACCAGGCGGTTTGCCTTTCATCCCCTCGCGGCTCCCATCAATTTGGGAAGTCGCCTGCGCGATGCGTGGGTGGGTTGGGGACGCGATTCCGACGCGTCCAAAGCGTGACGGTTTCGCCGCCCGCAAGGTGGTAGTGGTCCCGGCGCGGCGCGCTCCTTGATCTCCTGATACTCCTACTCGGTACTGACGGCGAGAGGATCGTTATCTGCGCCAAGAAGCCGGCGCCCGAGCGCCAGGCCCATTTTGATGGAGTCATCTGCATTGTTATAGCGGAATGTGCCGCCGCAGCCCGCGACATGGGCGCCTTGGAGGCGCGCGAGATAATCCATGATTGTCGCGATCTTCGACTTATAGCTGAGGGTCATAGACAGGATAGGCCTGAATGGTCCGAAACGCTGTCCGGCCTTTGACTTCGTCGCGGTGAAAAAATTTGAGCTTGTCGACGGAGTCGTCTATGCAGCGCGCGGCAACCTCCGCATCGTCCAATCGCCAAATGGCATCGCCGCGGCTGCAGAAGCACTCGAGAACGAGCGAGGTGTGCGCATCATCGGGCACCATCGCCTGGCCGAGCATCATTTTTCAGCCGCTTTCGTTGGCCAGATCGATGATCGATGCCAAGGTCTGGGAGCGCGCAACACCGCTCGACCCAAATGAGCGGGCGGACTATGCCGAAGCGGCGCGCCCGCTGCGCCAAGCTATGCCGGCCGACGAAAGCGAACCTGCCGACGAAAGCGCGTAGACCATCATCCAGCCAAAATTGCGTCCGGGGCGAGGGCTGCGGCGTTCTCCCCGATCTCCCGCGCCACGTAGATCATGCCGTCCGCTTCAAACGCCCTGAACAGCCGTAGCTTGTAGGCAGAGCATATCGATGTCCCATCGCGCCACCGAAAGGCGATACCGTGGCCCGGGCAAAAAACCTGCGAGTCATCATGGCTGCCATCTGCCAGATCGATTCCAAGATGCGGGCAGGTCCGGCTCACTGCCCGCAACTCCGCGCCATCCCGAAAAAGAAGCAGCTTTGCATTGGCAAGATCGATGGCGAGCTTTTCACCGGCCTTGATCGTGTCGGAGGAACAGAGGGCGAGCGGCGCTCCGGCCTCGAGCTGCTGTTCCTTTTTAAGACGAACGGTGCGGCTGGCATGATGATAGACCGCCCGTTCCGTGATTGAAGGCTCACCCAGATAGTTCCCCGCGGGAAACACCTTCATCGACCAGAATCTGCGCCGGCGAAGATCCAATGACGAGTACCAATGCTCAAAATGGAACGGCGCCTTCGCTGAAAAGCGTGGCTGTCGAGGATTGATCCGGGTCGTAAGCGCGACCCGTGTCTCATCGGAAATATTGACCTGCGTTGCGTGCAAAGTCTCGGGATTGAAGACGAGAAGCTCGCCGGGCTTGAGGTCGATCTTAAGCGGCGGGCTCAGCTCGACGCCGGGGGCCAGATACATGTTGACAGGATCAAACGGCAAGGGCCGGCCGAACATATCCGGGTAGAGAATGACGGTGTTGTCGACATTCACGCCGTCGATCGAAAGCCAAAGATTGATGCCGTCATAGGAGTGACCGTACCAGGTGTCGATGTGCGGGCCGTGCGAGCGTGCCGCAATGGGCATGGCACCATGATAGGCAAAGGGATTGTACGCGGCGTCCTCTTCCACCTTTCTCTCTCGGCGCTTGGCGAGGTAATAGCGCAGCATCTCCCAATTGCCGAGGGCTGCAAGACCCAGCCTGATCCTTTCGCTCCATTGAACCGGAGGATTCTCGATGTTGCGCGCCGCGCGCGCCATGAGATGCGGATAGTGAATGCGAAAGACAATGAGGTGAACGACATAGAAGGGATCAGCGAGGCCGAGAGTCTCCGATCCGACCTTATAAGACCAATAATAGAGATTGTCCCGAAGCGTCTTCGTCAAATAGGCTTCAAGGTGATGGATCTTCTCGATCGGAAAATGCTTGTGAAGATTCTTGAGGCCGTCCCGCTCCACCGCGGCGCGGCCAGCGCGGCCCGCATAGAACTCAACGCCCCGATGGAACGCCGAGACGACTTTCTCATAAAGCTCGGTGCGCAGCGCATAATCGGCAAGCTTGTAATAAGCGCCATCACTGAGGACGGAGCCTACGTCAACCTTCTTGAGTGTCGTTGTCACAGGGTACCATGAGGCTTGGACCTGAACACAAGGACATCCCCGTCGCCAAGTGTACCGGGAAAACGCCGGGCTTGAAAATGGCTTGCGAGATAGTCGGTCAGGTCCTTGTAACGCCGCTCCGTCACCGCGGGAAATGAATAGACAAGCCAAACATCCCTGTTGGATTGCTGCACCGCTCCGAGTTCACCGATCGTTTCGACAGCCTTCCAGGCGGGCGCATAGTATTCAGCGTAAGGCATGGTGGCAAGGCCCAGCGTTAGGACGACAGATCCAGGGCTTCGGTTCGCCTCAATGAAGTTTCGCGCGCCCACGAAATCCTGCTTGGGATAGAGATAATTGCGCGGGAGGATGGCAAGCGAGGCGGCGACGCCGAGCAACGCGAAGGCTATTCCGAGCGTGCAGGGCCGCGGAGGGCGAATCCTCAATTTTTGCAGAAGCAGGGCGGCGATCTCGCCCAAGGAAAACGCGCCCTCGACCAGGAAGAGACAGATGAACGCGATTTCGACGAAAAAATACCGGGGCCATATCCGGAATGACAGCGCGACAAGAAGCGCAAGGGTGAGCGGGATATGCACAAGCGCCATGATGGGAACGAGTGGCGCCGTCTTTCCCATGCGGAGGATGCCGGCAAGGGTCACGATGAGAACGGCGGGGATCGCGACCGCCAAGACAGGCCCCTGCGCGGAGAGGCTGCGGCCAACTTCGAGGATCATCCAAAGCGGACTTTTCCAATGAGCCGCCGCAGCCGTTACGGCCTCGGGCTGAGGGCCTGCGACCTCGCTGAACGTTGCAATCATGTCCGGAATGAGCGGAGCGTGGAGAAGCACTGCGCCGAGGCCACCCGCCGCAAAGCCGAGCAAGGGCAAGGCTCCGGACAATCCCATGCTGGCATCGTCTCCCTGCCGCCGGAAAAGATAGTAGTGTGCAACAAGGCCGATATAGACGATGCCCTGCGCCGCGAAAAAGAAGATCGCGGACAGATGGGTGTAGAGCGCGAGCGCCATGACCACGCCATAAAGCACCCAAAGCCGCCAGGAGGATTCCTTCCAGCCGCGGATGAACAGGTAGGTCGCGATGAGGCACCAGAACAAGATGCCCGTATAGCCACGGGCATTCTGAGAAAACCAAATGTGATGATAGGAGACGGCGAGAAGCAAAGCAGAAAATCGGGCGACCCAGGGGGAGGCGATCTCTTTCGCGAGAAGCCAGAGCGCCCAGATGCTCGCAACGCCGAACAAAAGTGCCGGCAGACGCACGGCCCATGCACTCTCGCCGAAAAGCAAGACGCAGATGCGCGCCTCGAGGCTGAAGAGAACATGATGGTTCAGCGAGGGGTAATGCGTGATGAGATCGCCGAAAGGCAGACGCACCTCGTGAACGAGCGTGTCGATCTCGTCGTACCACAGGCCGGCATCGAGATGGATGGCGCGTAGCACGCACGCAAGAACAAGAATTGCGCCGATCCAGACCGTGTCGGCAGACGCAAGCGCAGAGCGCTGGCGTAAAGCGAACGGGCTTTGCGTTCCGCATTTTTGCTCTACGAAGAGGTTCACGGCGCTCCGTCCCCCGATGCCCGGAACTGGCCTTTCCAAATATCGATCTCCGTGTTCGGCAGACGCACGGAGATCTCGAGCGGTCCCTTGATCATGTGCTCGAGCCTGTCGAAATCGGTTCGCGCCACGGTCGGAAGTCCGAAATCCTGACCCATCTCTCGGGCTCGGTTGTCGATTTCGACAATGATCGCGCGGCGCCCTTTCTGCAGCGCGCGAATACCGGCGTGAAGGCGGTTCCCGACATAATCGATATCGAGATTGGAGGAGAGAACCGCATCCAGCGCGCCGAGATTCGGATTGACGAAGAGAAGGGCAGGATCGAGAGAGCGCGCATATTCGAAGTCGGTATATGTCTGAATCCAGAGATACACGTCGCGATAGTGGCGCCTCAGCATCTCGAACATGCGCCGGTCGGCGTCTTGGTCATAGAGCTTGGGATAGCTGTTGATCGTGGTCAGAACGGATCCTGCCTTCTGCTTGGGAAGGCGCGCGCAATGGGCGGGTATGAGCTGCCAGAGCGTGGGACAACCCGTGTTCACCACTTTCGTGATGCCGAGCGAAGTGAGCTTCTCCAGCGTGTAGCTGTCGCGAACCGAATGGATGGCCGTCCGATTGAGAAGGCTTCTCAGCATCCAGTGGGAGTAAGGATCGGGCGCACCCTGATATTGGTACCAGCCTGCTCCCATCAGAACGACGTTAAGATGAGACAGCGCATCGATCGGCTTGACCCGCCAATTGGACCGGAACCACATGCGAGAGTTCAAAAGGGTTGTTCCGCCCGCGATCGCCCAATCGGCTTTGCGGATGAGCCGGCGGCTATGGGGGCCCATCCATTCATGGCTCGTCACCGCGAACACCGCTGAATCGGGAAAAAGACCAGCGATCTCATGCCTGACCGCCTCCATGATAACGCTGTCGCCAAGATTGGTTGACGCGGCTGCGGTATCGAGGACCGTCACCCGATGCATCGCAATACGAGGCGAGACGCCTTCAACAGCGATCTGCTCTCGCCGCTCGTTCATCTGGCGCGAAGGGTAAACCTGCACCATACGGGTTCCTCGTTCCTTCGCGCCGCAGTTCTGCCCTTTCGGGAGCAAGCCCTATGCCAAGCATGGCACGTGCTGCGAGCGTCTTCACTCATGGCTGTCATGCGCGGACAAAGCCTTTTGGTAGAAGGTCACGGTGCCCGGCGCGGGCAGCTGCGCCGAAATGGCCTTGCCATCGGCCATAAGAGGGGGAAGCTCTCGCCCCGTCTCCTGGTCTGTCGTATATCGGACGTAATACCGGCCTGGGGGGACGCCGCGGACCGTAAACGTTCCCGCACTTTCAGCCCGCACGACGACGACATAGGTCCCGTCGGTGTTTCTGAACGCCACGGGTTTCAGCTCGCTCCGATTAGCATGCGCTTCGATCCGCTGCGCCCCAAAACGAATGTAACGGAAGTATTGCGCCAAGATCCGCGTGCGTTCCGCCATTCTCAGCACGGGCGCCGCAGGGTTCTTAAGGTCCAGGATATAATAATACCCGATCTTGTCCGGCCTGCCGGCAACACTCCGCGTCGCGATGGCATATTGTTGCCATGCCGAGACATTCGCCAGCGTCATATCGTCATGAAGCTCCTGGCCATCGCCCGTCAGGTGCTCCAGCATCGCCGTCGAGATTCCCAATTTCTGGGCTCTTTTCAATATCTCAGGCAAGACTTTCAACGTCCCCGACACATCATAGCGATGATAGGACAGGGTCGAGATGAGAGCGCCGGCGCCGGGGACGCTTGTGAGCTCGTCGAAATAGGACGGGGCGGCCTGCGCCGCAGCTGTGGAAGGCGCAATGATTTCGGGGGAAAATCCAGCAGCCGTCAGCCGCCGCACCACAGCGACCACGGCCTCGCCGATCTGCTTGCCGCGCCACTGGTCGGTGTGGTCAGGCTCCAGAATGATTTCCAGCGCATCCGGGACCAGGCTGTATTTTTCTTTCAGATGGACAAACGCCGCATGGATAAGCTCGGCATATTCCTCGGGATTAAGCGCATGAGATAGGGTGCCTTTTTCCTCGGTCTGGCCGAAATCGACATAATTGAAATTTACAAAAAGCCGCTCACCATTGGCTTCAATGCGCCGCCTGAGCGGCAGAACGATGGCTTCGACCTGATAGTCGAGCGCCGAGAACTGAATTCCGGCTGGATTGATCCGATCCGGTACATCGTTATCGTTGATCTTTTCGTAGTAGTGGCGGCGGTAAGCCTTGTAGCCGATCTCGCCCTTCTCGAACTTCGTCCAATAGTCCACAGGGTTCTCGGCGCCACTCTTGATTTCGAGTCGCACCCGGTTGATGCCGAGCTCGTTAACGAGGCGGTCAAAGATCAGGTCGCGAAAGCCGAGCCAGGACGGGTCGTAACGATCCTCTTCCTTGTTGGTCTCCCAAAGCCGGGCCGTCGCCTCCCAACCTTTTATCGTCTGGTAAGTCCTTGCCGGGTCGACCATTATCTCGGCCGGGTCACTGTCTGCATCGGTGTAGCCGCCAAAGGCGAGGGCGCCGATGAAGAGCAGTCGTGCTGAGGCTGATACCCAGCGCCTCATCGAACACCCCCTCCGCTACGTGGATCAACAGCTGGATTAAACCCGCAGTAATCTATAACATATGGAAAGCACTTAGATAATTGATCCCTCCGACACTGTGCCGAAAAAGGATTTCGACGGGCCCAGAGCATTGGTCCATATGTTGCACCCCTGCGGCGGAACAGGATAAGCCACCATTTTCGGGGCTGGAAGATGCAAGGCATGGCGCTCACATCGGTTTCGCCTCGCGCATATGAGACCAAACCCACCTCCGATCCGGTCGAACTGAGTATCGTTATCCCGGCCTATAACGAGGAAGGCGCCGTCGCCGCAACCGTCAAGCGAATCCGCGCCGCCCTCTCCGAACTGCCCATGCGATTCGAGATCATCGTCGTCGACGATGGGTCCACGGATGGCACGCGGATCGCAGCGGAACTGTCCGGCGCGGTCGTTCTGTCATCGGCCGAGAATGGCGGCTATGGCTCGGCGCTGAAGCGCGGCATCGCGGCCGGCCATTCCGACTATGTCGCGATCATCGACGCCGACGGCACATATCCGGCCGAAAGCCTCATTCCCATGATCGAGCTCGCGCAAACGGCGGATATGGTGGTGGGCAATCGCGGCGCAGCAATGCGCAACGTGCCTCTCATCCGGCGGCCGGCCAAGTGGATCTTGAATGGACTGGCCAATTATCTTGCGCGCCGCGAGATCCCCGACGTCAATTCGGGCATGAGAGTGTTCCGGCGCGCCAGCCTCGAGAAATTCATTCCTCTTCTGCCCGACGGCTTTTCCTTCACGACGACCATTACCCTCGCCATGCTCTGCACCAAGCTGCGCGTCGTCTATTTTCCAATCCAGTACGCCAAGCGCACCGGGAGCTCGAAGATCCGGGCCGCGCACTTCTTTGCCTTCATCGTGCTCCTGCTCAGAATCGTGATGCTATTCGAGCCGTTGCGGGTCTTCATGCCTTTGGGAGGCGCGCTCTTCGCGCTCGGGCTCTGCAAGACGATCTATGACATTACTGTTTGGAACCTGTCGGAAACTGCAGTCTTATCGTTTCTCGGCGCACTCATCATCTGGTCGATAGCGCTCATCGCCGATATGATCGGCCGTCTGCATCTGCGGCCCTGATGCGCCATGGACTCTTCGGACAAGACAAATGCCCCTAAGTTCCGCGGGTGGGTCTTGCGCGCTGCCCTGTCCGGCATCGTCCTTGCTCTGATTTTCTCGTTCCTGCCTCTCAGTGACGTCCTTGCTACGGCCCGGCGCGTCGATGCCGGCCTCTGGCTCGCAAGCCTCGCCATCTTCTGGGTCGGCCATGTCATTTCTGCCGCGAAATGGCAGCTCCTCGCCGATAGCGAAGCCGGCTTCGGCGCGGTGTTGCGCGCCCATTTCGGCGGGCTCACCGCCAATTTGTGCCTGCCGGGCGTTGCGGGCGGCGATGTTGTGCGTGCTGCTCTCCTGTTTCCGCGCGTTCAGGACAGAACGCGGCTTGCGCTTGGTTCGCTCGCCGACCGGCTCATCGACACCATCGGGCTGCTGATTCTGGCGATGGGAGGGCTTGTCTTCACCTTGCGCGAATTTGCATGGGGCCGCACCCTGCTCCTCAGCATCATTGCAATTCTAGCCCTTGCCGCCCTTGCTGCGGCCATCGGCATAAGCCTCCACCCTGTCATTCTTCGCCGTCTCAAGCAGGGGGGCCGGCTGCACAAGGTTGCAGAGAAGATCGGCGCGGGCATAGGAGCGCTTCTGCGCGAGCCCCGCGCGCTTCTGCTCTGCCTCGCGCTGTCCATGGCCGTGCAAAGCGCCTTCATCGGCGTGAATGTCGCGCTCGCGCAAGCGGCCGGCGTGGTAGTTCCCATCGCAGCTTGGTTTTTCGCCTGGCCTCTGTCGAAGATCATCGCGAGCCTGCCGCTCAGTCTGGCGGGGCTCGGCGTGCGGGAGGCAAGCCTTGCCGCATTCCTGGCCCCGCTCGGCGCAGCGCCCGCATCCGTCGTCGCGACCGGACTTCTTTGGCAGACGATCCTTTTTGCAACAGGCCTGGTCGGCGGCGCTATCCTCTTCCTCTCCGGCACCGGGCTTGCGCCTGGAACGCCGGCTATCCCGCAGCGTGGCCCCGATGAATGATGTTCGCAAGATCACCGGACCACGGCCCATCGCACAAGATCGGCGCCTGCCCAAGATTGCGATCCTGGGCGCAGGACCGGCCGGGCTTGGCGCGGCGCTGCGGCTCGCGCGCGATGGGCTTGCCGATGCGGAAGTCATAGAGGCCCGCGATCGGGTGGGCGGCAATGCGGGCAGCTTCGTGCTCGAAGGCGTGCATTGCGACTTCGGCAGCCACAGGCTCCACCCAAAGCTCGAACCGCGCGTCATGGCCGACATCGAGGCCGCCTTGGGCCCGGATCTCCTGTGGCGGCCGCGTCATGGGCGCATTCGCATTCAGGGCCGCTGGATTCATTTCCCTTTGAAGCCGGCTGATCTTCTTCTCCACTTGCCGTTCTCCTTCGCGGCCTCGCTGGGGCTCGATTTTGCCCGCAAGGCCTTGCCCCGCAAAAGGCCCGCGGAGGAGACCTTCGCAAGCGTGCTCGAACGGGGACTGGGCTCGACGATGAGCCGGTCCTTCTACTTCCCCTATGCACGCAAGCTCTGGGGCCTCGCGCCCGAAACGCTTGCCGTGACGGCGGCGGAGCGCCGGATCGCAAACAACTCGATCCCGAAGATCCTGCTCAAGGTCGTGCGCCAGATTCCAGGGCTGAAGCCAGCCAAGGCCGGCGGATTCTATTATCCTCGTCAGGGTTTCGGTCAGATCAGCGAGGCTTTGCGCAGAACCGGCGAAGCACATGGCGCCCGCTTTGTGCTCGGCGCGCGGATCTCGCGCATCGACCATGATGGACAATGCGTCCATGCTGTCCACTATCAGAAGGATGGCCGCACAATTGAGACACCGGTCGATGCCGCTTGGTCGACATTGCCGGTGAGCTTGCTCGTGCGGATGATGAATCCGCAAGCGCCGCCGGAGATTCTGGCTGCAGCCAAGGCCATACGCTTCCGCGGCATGGTTCTGATCTATCTCATTCTGGAACAGGACCAGTTCTCCGAGTTCGATGCCCATTACTTCCCCGAAGAATCAATTCCGATCTCACGGCTCTCCGAGCCCAAGAATTATTCGGCAAGTCTTGAGCCCCGAGGGCTGACCGTTCTTTGCGCGGAACTTCCGAGCGATCCGGGAGAGGAAAGCTGGTCCTTGTCCGATGGGGAGCTCGGTCGCCGACTTTGCCGCTGGCTCGCCGATGTGGATCTGCCCGTGAAAGCCCCTGTCCGCAGGGTCGTCACACAGCGCCTTGGGCAGGCCTATCCGGTCTATGATCGCGGCTATGCAGCGCATTTCGATGCGATGGACCAATGGCTGTCGGGTTTTGACGGCTTGCTCACCTTTGGCCGGCAGGGGCTTTTCGCCCATGACAACACTCATCACGCGCTCACCATGGCCTATGCGGCCGCTGATTGCCTCGAGCCGGACGGTACATTCGACCGCGCCCTTTGGTCCCGGCACAGACGGGACTTCGAAAGTCATGTTGTTGAAGATTGAGGCCTGGGCCTTTTCACGTGCACTTTGTCGAGGGCGTGCAATTCTGGCCGGCGGGGACGCCAAGTTCTTCCGTGACCTGAGCGTTCTTGTCGGCGGTCAGATTGCGGCCAAGCTGATCGGCTTCCTTGCCTTCGCCTATCTCGCGCGAAGGCTTGATCCCGAAGCCTATGGCTCCGTCGAGTTCATCATCGGCCTTGCCGGCCTTTTCTCGACGATGGTCGACCTTGGGCTCGGCACGATCGGCATAAGGCGCGCGGCGGCGGCACCCGGCGAAAGGCCGCTTCTTGCCGCACAGATCTCCATTATACGCTTCTGCATCGCGTTCATCTGCGCGCTCGCCTTGCTGAAGAAGGGTCCCACCCCGCCACTCTCACTTGCCGCGAGACCCTTAACCCCCGCGCTCGCACTCGGGTTTTGCGCCCAGGCATTGGCGCTCGATTCCTGGGTCGGGGCCTGCGCCGCGCTGGCTATCTACGTGTTCAGTGCGCCCTTTCTCGATCGCGCGCTTGTGTCGCTCGCCCATGCGAGCGCCGACAGCACGAAACGGCAGGCCCCATGACCGACGCTCACAATGCAGCAATTCTGCATCGGGAAAGATCGGTTATCGCCATGAGACGGCCCCTGCGCATCGCGATGGTCACGACGTTCTACCCGCCATACAATTTCGGCGGTGACGGACAATATGTGCGTCGTCTTGCGCATGCCCTCGTGCGCCGCGGCCATGAGGTCGACGTCATTCACGACGCGGATGCCTACCGCCTTCTCGGCGGCGCGGAGCGGGAGCCCCTGGCCGAGCCCAAGGGCCTCACCGTGCACAGCCTGCGCAGCGGTGCGCCCGCCTTGTCCTGCCTCGCCACGCAGCAACTGGGCCGGCCGCTTGTCCACGGGCCGCGTATTCGCAAGATTCTTGGGGGCGGCTTTGACGTGATCCATTTTCACAACATCTCGCTCGTGGGGGGGCCGGGCATTCTCTCCTATGGCGAGGGCATCAAGCTCTATACGGCCCATGAGCATTGGCTTGTCTGTCCCATGCATATCCTGTGGCGGCACAATCGCGAGCTTTGCACGGGCCGGCAGTGCTGGCGCTGCGCGCTCGCGCATAAGCGCCCGCCGCAGCTCTGGCGCACCGGCGATCTTTTGGCGCGCGAGGCGCGTCATATCGATGCCTTCATTGCCTTAAGCCGTTTCAGCGCGGAAAAACACGCCGAATTCGGCTTTACGGCCCCCATGGTTGTGTGCCCGTCCTTCCTGCCCGATATCAGCGCGGATGAAGGCGTCCAACCCGCACCAGAAAGAAAGCGGCCCTATGTCCTCTTCGTGGGACGGCTCGAGGCGATCAAAGGCCTTCAGGAGGTCATTCCCGCATTCGATGACAAGAGTCCTGCGGAGCTCTTGATCGCCGGCTCGGGTGGGTATGAGAGTCAGCTCCGCACGCTGGCCCGGGGACGCCCCGTGCATTTTCTCGGTCATCAGACAAGCGAGCGCCTGCGCGCCCTTTATGCCGGGGCTCGCGCGTTGATCGCCTCGTCGGTCTGCTACGAGGTGTTCCCCCTTGTCCTGCTCGAGGCCTTTCAACTGGGGGTGCCGGTGATCGCGCATCGGCTGGGGCCGTATCCTGAGATCGTGGAAGCGAGCGGCGGGGGGCTCATGTTCCAGAACCGCGACGAGCTAAAGGCGGCAATCCACACGCTTGCAACCGACAAGGCGAAACGTGACACGATGGGGAAGGCCGCCAAGCGCGCCTTTGCGGCACGCTGGAGCGAAGACGTCGCGCTCGATGCCTATTTCGATCTCATTCGCAAGATCGCCGAGAAGCGGAAGATTCGCGGTATCCAGGAGGCCTTCATCCATGAGTGAGGAACTCATGCGCCGGGCGGGGACAACACCGACCATCAGCGTCATCATGCCCGCACACAATGCTGCGCATTACATGGAGCGGTCGCTACCGCCGCTCATGGAGATGCTGGAGCAGGGCGCCGTGAGCGAGGTCATCGTCGTCGACGATTGCTCGACGGAAGCGTCGACGGCAGAGCTTGCACGTCGCCGTGGCGCCCGGATGATCCGCACACCGCTGAACGGCGGACCCGGCGCTGCGCGCAATCTCGCAGCCAAGAACGCGGTCGGCGAAATCCTGTGGTTCGTCGATGCCGATGTGATCGCGCATCGGGACGCACCGGAACAGATCCGGCGCGCCCTTGCCGATCATACGGTGTCCGCCGTATTCGGATCCCATGACGACTCGCCGCCCGCGCCCGCCTTCGCGGCGCAGTACAAGAATCTCACGCATCGCTACTATCATCAGCGCGCGCGCCGCGAGGCTTCGACCTTCTGGGCCGGCTGCGGCGCCGTGCGCCGTTCCATCTTCCTCGATCTCAGGGGCTTCGATGTTGAGCGCTACCGCGTTCCCTCCATTGAGGATATCGAGCTCGCCTTTAGAATTCGTGCGGCGGGCGGGCGTATTCTGCTCGATCCCAAGCTTCACGCAACGCATTTGAAAGCATGGACCGTCCTCGAGGTGATCCGGGTTGACTTGTTCCGCCGCGCGATCCCTTGGGCGCGCCTCATGATCGGGCGGACCGGTCTGACCGACGATCTCAATGTGGCCAAGGGCGAGAGGCTGCGCGCCGGCCTCGCTGGCGTTTTCTTTTTGAGCCTGTCCTTGCCTTTCCTGCTTGCGTCTCTTTGGTGGGCACCGGCTCTTGCCACAGCTGCCGTCTTCGCCGCGAACAAATCTTTCCTTGCGTTCATGCGAGCACGCAGAGGCGTTCTCTTCGCGGTGGAAAGCCTTCTCTTCCACCAAGTCTACTATGTCTACAGCGCAACGGCCTTCGTCTTCTGCCTCCTCGAGCATCATTTGAAGTTTGCCAGATCGTCCGGCCAGATGAGAGAGCCCAGGCCGTAGCGGCGAGGCGGCGGCGCTTCTTGTGGTTCATGACGATCCCCTCCCCGCTTCATCAGCCAATACAGACGTCGGTAGCCGAAGCGCCGCCGTTCGCCGGCCAACTCACGCAGCCGGCTGCGATAACGCATGCTTGTCCAGTCTACCCGCTGTTCCATTACGCGGGGATTTTGACGGGGCCTACCGATTCTTATCAATAAGATTTGGTATTAGAGCATGGTCCATCTACGTTGAAGCGTATCCCGAGTTTCTGAAGTAGTTGGCGCATTCCTGTGGGGGGAAGGCGTTGAGTAGGGCTCCGATACGCTGCCATGTCTTTTCGACGGTTCGC
>Ga0315287_10004281_pt1 | contig 13897 bp, 16 predicted proteins | sample YL17G11_0_MG_FD_205037 | JGI IMG/M metagenome (GOLD analysis project Ga0315287, IMG submission 205037) | Sediment microbial communities from Yellowstone Lake, YNP, Wyoming, USA - YL17G11_0 | ecosystem: Environmental > Aquatic > Freshwater > Lake > Sediment | place: USA: Wyoming | collected... | reverse complement strand
CAATATCCTGGCCTGTGTCTGGCTGTTGCGCTGGACGGCGAAGCCCAGGTCCGCCGGCGAAAAGATCGGCGGCGGCGCGGACACCGGCCACGTCTGGGACAAGGACCTGCGCGAGTACAACAACCCGCTGCCGAGATGGTGGCTGTGGGTGTTCTACATCACCGTGGTCTTCGGCCTCCTGTACCTCGCCCTCTATCCGGGCCTCGGCACGTTCAAGGGCGTGAAGGGCTGGACCCAGGCGAACCAGTACCAGCAGGAGAGGGACGCCGTCGAGGCCAAGGCGCGCGAGTGGCTTGCCCCGTTTGCCAGCATGACCGTGCCGCAGCTCGCGGGCGATCCGAAGGCGATGTCCACGGCGCACAACCTGTTCCAGAACAACTGCGCGCAGTGCCACGGCTCGGACGGCGGCGGCGCGAAGGGGTTCCCCAGTCTGGCCGACCAGGACTGGCAATGGGGCGGCGACCCGGACGCGGTCGTGCAGACCATCACCGGTGGCCGCATGGCGGCCATGCCGCCCTGGGGCGAAGTCCTCGGCGCGGATGGCGTGCGTGAAGTGGTCGCCTACGTACAGACGTTGAGCGGCGAGCAAGCGGACGCGACGACGGCTGCTGCCGGCAAGACGCGTTTCGACACTGTGTGTGCCGCATGCCACGGCATCGACGGCAAGGGCAATCCGCTCCTCGGCGCCCCGAACCTCACGGATCGGACCTGGTTGTACGGCGGTGACGCCGCGGCGATCGCCGAAACGATCACCAAGGGCCGCAAAGGACAGATGCCGGCGTGGGGCGACAAGCTCGGCGCGGAGCGCATCCGCCTGCTGGCCGGCTACGTCACCAGGCTGTCCAATTCCGGATCGTAAGACTGCGGTGTTCAGGACTCATCCGGATGAGTATCCCGCCAGGCTGCGCTGGCCGCGTCTCGGACAGGACGCGGCCATCGTCATCTGGCCCTCGTTCCTCGTGGCGAGCGTGGCCACGATGGTCTGCTTCGCGTTCATCGACCCGCTGCTGGTCGGCAACGACGATTACCCGCCTCCCGCGTTCGCGAGCCGCATGACAGGGTATGCGGTCGGGTTCTTCTTCTTCTGGCTGGTGGCGTCGCTCTCCAGCCTGCTGTCCCTGTACCTCGTCCGCACCGCGCACCCGGAACCCCCCGGGACTGACGAGCCGAAAGCCGAAGAACGGGTGCGGAGCCCGCAATGACCGGCCCTGAAGTCGAAATGGATGGCGGGCTGTACGCATCCCGCCAGAAGATCTATCCGCGTGAGATTGCCGGGCGCTTCCAGAGCAAGCGCACCATCGCCGTGTGGGTGCTGCTCGGCATCTACTACCTGCTGCCCTGGTTCCGCTGGAACGGGCGGCAGGCGGTGCTCTTCGACCTGCCCGCGCGCAAGTTCCACCTCTTCGCGCTGACGCTGTGGCCGCAGGATTTCTATTTCCTCACCTGGCTGCTGGTGATCGCCGCGCTGTCGCTGTTCTTCTTCACCGCCCTCGCCGGGCGCCTGTTCTGCGGCTATGCCTGCCCGCAGACGGTGTGGACCGAGACCTTTATCTGGATGGAGCGACTCGTCGAAGGCAGCCGTTCGCAGCAGATGAAGCTCGCCAGGGCTCCCTGGACCGCGCAGAAAGCGCTGCGCAAGGGCGCCAAGCAGTTGCTCTGGATCGCGTTCGCGCTGTGGACGGGCTTCACTTTCGTCGGCTACTTCACGCCGATCACGGAACTCGCGGGCAAGATCACCCACTTCTCGACCGGCCCTTGGGAAACGTTCTGGGTGCTGTTCTACGGCGGCGCCACGTACGTCAACGCCGCCTTCATGCGCGAGCAGGTCTGCAAGTACATGTGTCCGTACGCGCGCTTCCAGAGCGCGATGTTCGACAAGGACACGCTGATCATCACCTACGACGACCGGCGCGGCGAACCGCGCGGCGCGCGGAAAAAAGGCGCCGACCCGAAAGCGAAGGGCCTCGGCGACTGCGTCGACTGCACGCTGTGCGTGCAGGTCTGCCCGACGGGCATCGACATCCGCAAGGGCCTGCAGTACGAGTGCATCGCCTGTGCCGCCTGCATCGATGCCTGCGACGAAGTGATGGACAAGGTCGGGTATCCGCGTGGCCTGATCCGCTACGACACGCAGCACGGCCTCGAGGGCAGGAAGAAGCACGTGGTCCGGCCGCGCACCGTCGTCTACGCCACGTTGCTCGCGGCGCTGGCCGTGGGACTGGTGGTTTCCATCACGCACCGCAACGTCGTCGGCGTGGACGTCATCCGGGACCGCAACGCGCTGTTCCGCGAGCGCCCGGACGGCTCCATCGAGAACGTCTACAACGTGAAGATCCTCAACAAGGACAGCGCGGCACACGAATTCCGGATCACCGGCAGCGGCCTCGAGGGCCTGGTGGTGGACTACGCCGGCGCCACGGTCTGGGTAGGCCCCGGCGAGGTGCAGGGCGTGCCGGTGCGCATCCGCATTCCGGAAGACGCGCTGGAGGGTGGAGCGGACATCCAGCTCGCGATCCAGGCCACCGACCGGCCCGACCTGCAGGCAAGCGGCAAGGCGCGTTTCATCGCGCCGTCGGACTGATACCCTCTGCACATGAGCACTTCCGACGCACGGCCCTGGTACCGGCAGCTCTGGCCCTGGTTGCTGATCGTGCCGCCTGCCGCAGCGGTCATCGGTGGCGCGGTCACGTTGTACCTCGCCATCTCGCGGCCCGACGTGCTGGTGCACCAGGACTGCGTGCAGGACGGCGTGACCATGACCTGCGGTGAGACCGACACCCACGCGCCATGACCGGCGCCGGTCCGCCGTGCTTCCATTGCGGTGAGCCGATCCCTGCCGGCACGATCATCCGCGCGCGCCTCGCCGGCCGCGAGGAACCGATGTGCTGCCATGGCTGCAAGGCCGTGGCAGAGTTCATCGCGGGCGCGGGCCTCGACGATTACTACAAGTACCGTGACGCTGCGGCTGCGCGTGCCGACGAAGCCTACCGCCCGGACCGCTGGTCCGCCTACGATCGCGCCGATCTCGTCGAACGCCTGAGCCGACCGGAGCCGAACGGCGCCCGCTCCATCACCGTGCTGCTCGAGGGGCTGCGCTGCGCCGCCTGCAGCTGGCTCGCGGACAGGGCCCTGCACCTGCAGAGCGGTGTGCTCGACGTCAGCGTGAATCCCGCGACGGCCCGCGCGCGATTCGTCTGGGACCCTGCCAAGGTGCGCCTCGGTGATCTGCTGCGCGTGCTCGAGCACGTCGGCCTGCGCCCGCACCCGCTGGCCGGAGAACCCGCCGGGCAACTGTCGACCCTCGAACGGCGCACGGCGCTGAAGCGTCTCGCCGTCGCCGGGTTCGGCATGATGCAGGTGATGATGTTCGCGGTGCCGCTCTACATCGGCGAATCCTCCGGCATGGAGGCCGGCATCCGCGAGTTGCTGCGGCTGGTGAGCATGCTGATCGCGGTGCCGGTCGCACTCTACGCCGGCTGGCCGTTTTACGTCGGCGCATGGCAGGCGATCCGCGCGCGCGGCATCAGCATGGATGTGCCGGTCAGCATCGCCATCGCTCTCGCCTTCTTTGCCAGCGTCTGGAACGCGCTGCGCGGCCACGGCGAAGTCTATTTCGACTCGGTGACGATGTTCGTGTTCTTCCTCTCGCTGGGCCGCTACGTCGAGATGATCGCACGCCACCGCGCGGGCAGCGTGGCCGATGCGCTCGCCCGGCTGGCTCCGGTCACGGCAAGGCGCGTTCGAGGTGGCACGGTCGAAGACGTGCAGGCGGTCGAACTGGCCGTGGGCGACGAGTTGCTGGTACGCACCGGTGAGGTGTTCGCGGCCGACGGTGCGGTGCTGGAAGGCGATGGCCGCGTGGACGAGTCGATGCTGACCGGGGAATCGACTGCCATCGTGAAGGCACCCGGCGCGCCGGTCCACGCCGGCACGCAGAACCTGGGCGTGCCGCTGCGCGTGCGGGTGGCGGCGGTCGCGGGCGACACGGTGCTCTCCGGCATCGTGATGCTGCTCGAACGCGCGCAGGCGCAACGACCGCGTCTCGCCAGGGCTGCCGATCGCGCGGCGGCGTGGTTCCTCGGCCGGATTCTGCTCGGTGCCGCGGCGGTGTTTGCGATCTGGTGTTTCGTCGATCCGTCGCGCGCATTCCCGGCGACGCTGGCGGTGCTCGTCGTCACCTGCCCCTGCGCACTGTCGCTCGCCATGCCGGCCGCGATCGCCGCTGCGACGGCCGAGCTCGCGCGACGCGGCGTGCTGGTCGCCCAGTCCGACGCGCTGGAAGTCCTGGCCCGGGCGACGCACGTCCTGTGGGACAAGACCGGCACCCTGACCCGCGGCCTGATCCGGGTCGAGGAAGTACGACCGCTCGCCGACGTGCCGGACTCCGAGTGCCTGCGGCTCGCGGTGGCCCTCGAGCGCATGTCCGAGCACCCGATCGCGAAGGCGTTCCTGGCCTCGGACCAGGGCGCGGTGACCGCCAGCGATCTGGTGATCGTGCCGGGACAAGGCGTGGAAGGCCGGGTCGAGCAGCGCCGGTTGCGCATCGGCAGCCCTGATTTCGCTGCCGGGCTCAGCGACATCGCCAGCGCGCCGGCGTGGCTCGCTGGCGAGAGCTGGGTCTGCCTGGGTGATCGCAGCGGTCTGCTCGCCGCCTTCCGGCTCACGGATCAGTTGCGACCCGAAGCGAGTCACTGTGTCGCGGAACTCGCCCGACTCGGGCTCGCGTCCGAGATCGCGAGCGGCGACGAGGAAGCGGCCGTCGCGCGGATCGCCGAACGCATTGGCATCGGGCGTCACGCTGCGCGGTTGCGCCCGGAGCAGAAGCTGGCGCGCCTCGAGGCGCTGCAGGCCGCGGGTGCCGTAGTCGTCGCCGTCGGTGACGGCATCAACGACGCGCCGCTCCTGCGCGGCGCAGACGTCGCGGTGGCGATGGGCCGGGGTTCGGCGCTTGCGCACACGAGCGCCGACCTGATCCTGGTGCGCGACTCGCTCGACGAACTGCCGGATACCGTGCAACTCGCGCGGCGGACGCAGCGCGTCATCCGGCAGAACCTGGCCTGGTCGATCGTCTACAACGTCGCCGCGCTGCCGCTCGCCGCGTTTGGCTTCGTGCCGCCGTGGCTCGCGGCGATCGGCATGTCGCTCAGCTCCGTCGCCGTCGTGCTGAATGCGATGCGCCTGTCGCGCACGCCGCGCAACAGGAGCGGCCGCAACTGGACGTTGTCGCGCCCCGCCGAGGTGGCGTGACGTGAGCATCATCTACGTGCTGATTCCGCTTGGGCTGGTGCTCGTCGGCATCGGGCTGTGGGCGTTCTTCTGGGCCGTCGGCAGCGGACAGTTCGACGATCTCGACAGTCCCGGCTGGACGGTGCTTTCGGACGACGAGCGCCCACCCGCCACACCGGCGCGAGATGAGAAGGACGAGCGGTGAGTCCGGATCCAACAGCACTGAGCCTCGGCGCCGCGCTGCTGGCCGGCCTCGCCGCGAGTAGTCACTGCATCGGCATGTGCGGCGGGATCGCGGGCGCGCTCGCAATGCGGGCGCAGCAGTCCGCCGGTGGCTCGAAACTCGCGATGGGCCTCGCCTACAACCTGTCGCGCATCACGAGCTATGCCATCGCCGGCGCGCTGGCCGGATTGCTCGGCCGGACGCTGCTGCGGGCCGTGGACGTCGCGCCGCTGTCGATCGCGCTGCGCGTTGCAGCGGGTTTGATCATGCTGGCCGCCGCCGGCCGGATGCTGTTCGGGTGGCGCCTGCTCGATCCGATCGAGGCGGCTGGATCGGGATTGTGGCGCCGCATCGCGCCGTGGGCGGGACGCCAAGGTCGCTCCGGCGGACTCACCGGCGCCATCGGCCTCGGGCTCGCGTGGGGCTGGCTGCCCTGCGGCCTGACCTATTCGATGCTGCTGCTGGCGGCGACGACAGCCAGCGCAGGGACCGGTGCCGGCGTGATGGCGGCCTTTGGAATAGGCACGCTGCCCTCGATGGTTACCGCCACCGTGGCTTTCGAAAAGATCGCGGGCGCCCTGTCTTCGCGCGCCACGTTGCGCAACGTGGCCGGTGCACTGCTGCTGGCGTTCGGTGGGTGGACGGCCGGCAGCGCCGTCTACCACGGCTTGATGCACGGCGGACACGCGCAGCACGCGCCGACCGGGGCGGCGCCGGATGCTCCGGGCGAGCAGCCGCCCGCCGGACACGAGCACCATCACTAGGAAAGCGACTGGGCACTGGCGGAGAGCGGACAGAAAAAAGGCCGGAGCACCTCGACTCCGGCCTCTTCACTGACCGCCAGTCCCTGGCCGATATGCGCCTGCGCGGTCTTACTGCACCGTGATCGCGACCGGCTTGGCCTTCGGTGTCGCGAGCCTTGGCAGGAAGAGCGTCAGCACGCCATCCTTGGACTCGGCGCGAATGAGTTTCGGATCCACGTCTTCGGGCAGCACGAAGCTGCGCTCGAACGAGCCATAGAAGCGCTCGGTCCGGTGGACCGTCTCTCCTTTGACTTCCTTCTCGATCTTCCGCTCACCCTTCACGACGAGCACGCCATCGTCGAACAGGACCTTGACGTCCTCTTTCCTGACCTCCGGCAGGTCGATCTTGACCAGGTATTCCTTCTCGTGCTCGACGATGTCGGCGGGCGGCAGGAAGTCATACGCGCCTTCGATCGGACGGGTCGTCGGCATGCGGCCGAACAGCGGCCCAAAGCCCTTGAACATGTCATCCATCTCACGGAACGGTTCCCAACGTGTCAGTCTCATGGCTCCCTCCTCGGGTATCCCTTGTGGTGCCAGAATGGCCCGGTGGCCCCGGGCCACACGCCTATTATCCGTCCGAGCCGGCCGCGGCTCGATTCGCAACGGTGCCAAGCCGCGTTCCAGTAATACCTAGTCCGCTGCACCGCCATCCCTTACGATTCGGGTTCCGGTCACGACTCCACGACGATGGCAAACAGCACCAGGACCAGACGGGCCAGCAACAAGAGTGGGCAGGATTCGCGTTCCGCGGTGGCGGAGAGCGAGTTCCGGGCCCTGCTCGACGCGGCCGTCGATGCCATCATCGTCATCGATCACCGCGGCCTGATCGAGGAGTTCAGCCTGGCCGCCGAGCGCATCTTCGGGTATCCGGCCGAGGAGGTCGTCGGCAGGAACGTCACCGTGCTGATGCCGGAGCCTTTCCAGGGCGAGCACGACCGCTACATGGACAACTACGCGCTTACCGGCGAGCAGCGGATCATCGGTGTCGGACGCGAAGTGCGCGCGCGTCGCAAGGACGGCAGCAGTTTCCCTTGCGATCTCGCGGTGGGCCGCGTCGGTGGACGGGAGCCGCCGCGCTTCGTCGGCATCATCCGCGACATTACCCAGCGCAAGCTCGCCGAGGAGCTGCTGCGGCGCAGCGAATCCGAGCTGCGGCTCGCGCAGGAACTCGCGAACCTCGGCAATTACGTCGTCCATCTCGACGGCTCCGAGCCGGATTACTTCTCCCCGCAGCTGTACCGGATCCTCGGCAACGAGGTCGGCACCGAGATCGTGCAGCTGTCGGACTACTTCGAGCAATGGGTGCACCCGGCCGACGTGGACAGGCTGCGCGACGCTTTCCGCGACATGGACGAAACCCAGGGCTCCCTCGACGTCGAGTACCGCGTGCTGTTGCGCGACGGGTCTACCAAGCACCTGCATCACATCGCGCAGACGGTCTACGACGCGGCGGGCCAGCCTGCCAGGCACATCGGCACGATGCACGACGTGACGGATCGCCGCCACGCGGAGGACGAAGCGCGCCAGCTGCAGGACCGGCTCACGCATTTCGCCAGGCTCTCGACCATGGGCGAAATGGCGGCAGGCCTCGCGCACGAGATCAACCAGCCGTTGTCGGCGATCGCGACCTACGCACAAGCCTGCCAGCGCATGATGAAACTGCCGGACCACGATCCGGCCGACGTGCTGGGCGCGCTGCAGCAGATCAACTCGCAGGCGTTGCGGGCAGGCGAGGTCATCCGCCGCCTGCGCAACTTCGTCAAGAACCGCGAGGTCACGCGCGAGCCGGTCGATTGCGCCCGCCTGCTCGAAGACCTGCGCACGCTCGCCGAGACGGACGCACGCCTGCACAACGTCTGGCTGCGCATCGAGTCCGAGGGCGAACTGCCCACCGTCTATGCCGACCCGATCCAGCTGCAGCAAGTGATCCTGAACCTCGTACGCAACGCGATCGACGCGATGGCCGACGTGCCGGAGCATCGCCGGGAGGTGGTGCTCAGCACCCGCCAGACGGAGGACGGCGAGGTCGAAATCACCGTCGCCGATCACGGGACGGGACTCGCGCCGGAAGCTACGGAGCACCTGTTCAGCGCGTTTTTCACCACCAAGTCGGGTGGCACGGGACTCGGTCTCGCCATCAGCCGCTCGATCGTGCGCGCTCACGGTGGCCGGCTGTGGCACACTCCCAACGAGGGCTCTGGCGCAAGATTTCATTTCACGCTGCCGGTCGCGTCGGCAGCCAATGGGGAGTAGCGAAGAGTGATCAAGGAAACGAAGCCCACCGTCTTTGTCGTGGACGACGACGCCGCAGTCAGGGATTCCCTGCGGATGCTGTTGAAGTCAGTGGGCCTGCCCGTCGAGGTGTTCGAATCGGGCCAGGAATTCCTCGACGCCGAGCGGGACGACCGCCCCGGCTGCCTCGTGCTCGACATCCGCATGCCCGGCATGAGCGGGCTCGAGTTGCAGGTGAAGCTGAACGAGCGGCATTCGATCCTGCCGATCATCTTCATCACCGGCCACGGCGACGTGCCGATGGCGGTCGAGGCCATGCAGGCCGGCGCCGTGGACTTCATCCAGAAGCCCTTCCGCGACCAGGACCTGCTGGACCGGATCAACCAGGGGCTCGAGAAGGATGCGGGCAGCCGGCGCATGCTTGCCGAGCGCAACATGATCCGCAAGCGCCTCGAATCGCTGACGCCCCGCGAGCGCGAGGTTCTCGACCTCGTCGTGGCGGGCAAGGCGAACAAGGTGATCGCAGGGGACCTGAACCTGAGCCAGCGCACGGTCGAGATTCACCGCGCCCGCGTGATGGAAAAAATGGAAGCTCATTCGCTTGCGCACCTCGTGCGCATGGTGCTCGAGGTCGAACGGCCGGACGAGTAAGTTACTGCGCTGCAGCACGCCCGTCGCGATTGACGGCATTTTAGGTATAAACCCGAATTCTCCGGTTTTTTCAGGCCGGGAACACTGCGCGCATGCGACCACGGTACGCAGCGCAGTTCACCGCATTCGATCCTCCCAGCGGCTCTGATTGAGCTGGCCGGGTTCTGTGGTCGCGCCCATTCGTATGTCAGAGACGCCCGCCGTTCAGGATGCCCCGCCGGTCGTCGGGATCATTGATCCGGACCCGGTGGCGCGCGAGGGCCTGCGCGTACTGCTGCACGGCGTCGGTGTGGACGTCTCGACGTTCGACAGCGCCGAGAGCTATCTGCTCGCCGCGAGCGGCCGGCACCTCGCCTGCCTGATCGTCGATCTGCTGCTGCCCGGCATGTCCGGGCTGGAGTTCCTGCGGCGCCTGCGCAGCGCTGGGAGCGACATTCCGGTAGTGCTGCTCGCCGACGAGTCCGATGTGCCGACGGCGGTGGCCGCGATGCGCGAAGGCGCAACCGATTTCATCGAAAAGCCCTACGTCAACGTCGCCGTACTGCGGCAGGTGCAGAAACTGCTGCGCGGCAGGAACGATCCGGCTCACGCGTGATAGTCTCTGGCCTTGCGGCCATGAGCAAAGAAGAAAGCTGGTTCGAAGAGCGGCAGTCCGCGTGGCTGTATCGCCAGCTCGCGTCCTGCGAGCCCGACCCGAAGATCGTCGAGCTCTTCGGGGCCTTGGCCGCGGCTGCTGAAACGCAGGCGGACAAGTGGCGCACCGAGTCGACCGCCGCGCCGCCCCCGTTCACGCCGTCCATACGCGCGCGCATCACCGTGATGCTCGCGAAACTGCTTGGCCCGCGGCGCGTAAAGCCGATCCTCGCGGCGATGAAAGTTCGCGGCATATCCGTGTACGACTCGCAGGGTTCCCTCGCCGGCCACCTCATGCCCACGTCCGTGTCGGACATCGGCGCCCGGCACAAGGGCTATGGCGGCGGCAACCTGCGCGCCGCCGTGTTCGGCATGAATGACGGCCTCGTCTCCAACACCAGCCTGATCATGGGTGTCGCGGGCGCAGCGGCCGGGTCGGATTTCGTGATGACCAGCGGGGTTGCCGGACTGCTGGCAGGTGCGCTGTCCATGGCCGCCGGCGAATACGTGTCGATGCGCTCGCAGCGCGAGATGTTCGAGTACCAGATCGGGCTCGAGCGGGACGAACTGCACGAGTACCCGGAGGAAGAAGCAGAGGAACTCGCGCTCATCTACCAGGCGCGCGGCATGCAGCTCGACGAAGCGCGTCGCGTGACCCGTGAACTGGTGAAGAACGAGACAGCCGCGCTCGACGCGCTCGCCCGCGAGGAACTCGGGTTGAACCCCGACGACCTCGGCTCGCCGTGGGGCGCGGCAATTTTCTCGTTCCTGGCTTTTGCGATCGGCGCCATCGTGCCGTTGGTGCCATTCCTGCTCGGGCTACCGCTCGGCCGCGCGGTCACGGTCGCCGCGATCATGGCCGGCGTGGCGCTGTTCGGCGTCGGCACGGCATTGAGCTTGTTCACGGGCCGCAGCGCCGTGCGCGGCGGGTTGCGGATGGTGCTGATCGGGGGCGGGGCCGGAGTCGCCACGTGGCTGATCGGCAGCTGGCTCGGGGCCGCGATCAGCTAGCGCCCGGTCATTCCTCGAATGCGCGCTCGAGCTGCCGCAGCCGCGCCAGCAGTTGCCGGCGTTCCTCGAGCAGGTCGAGGATGACGGCCACGCCTGCCAGGTTTACGCCAAGATCGTTCACCAACCGTGCCGTCGAACGCACGCGCGCGAGTGCGCTGGCGGGAAAGCGCCATGCGTCCGGATTCTCGCCGCGAGGCTCGAGCAATCCGCTGTCGACGAGTTCCACGACCCAGCGGCGCTCGATCTGCAGCGTCGCGCAGAAATCGCTGCACTCGAGCCAGACGGTCTCGTCCAGCATCTGGCCTTCGAGGATCTGATCGCTGGTGGTCATCGGGAGTGCCTCATCTGGCCAGCGCGGCGCGAGGATCGAATGGCAGCTCGATCTTCATCTGCTCGAAGAGCTCGCGGGCACGCGGGGTGTCCGGGGGCAGGACGATATTCAAGGTGACGTACTGGTCGCCGGGCGTGGGCCCCGGCAGACCGCGCCCGCGCAGACGCAGCTTCTGTCCCGCACGCGCGCCGGCCGGCAATTTCATGTCCACGGCGCCGCCGAGTGTTGGCACCGACAACGTCTCGCCGAGAGCAGCCTCCCAAGGCGCGACCGGCAGGACGATCGTCACGTCACGCCCGTCCAACTGGAACCGTGGGTGCGGCCGTATGTTCACTTCGAGGTAAAGGTCTCCCGACGGGCCGCCGCCCATGCCGGGACTGCCCTGCCCCGCCAGGCGGATCTGCTGGCCTTCCGTGACGCCCGCCGGAATCGCGACTCGCAACGTGCGCGGCTTCACGACGACGTGGCCGTCCGGCGTCAGTTCCGGCGACCGCAGTTCGATGGTCCTCGTACCGCCGCGATACGCGTCCTCGAGGTCGACCTCAACGCGCGCGACGTGATCCTGGCCCGCAGCGGCAAAGCCGCGCCCGCCGCGTGCCGCACCGGCATGGGCCTCGCCGTACGGGCTGCGCGCACCGAACAGCTCCGAGAAGAAATCGCTGAAGTCACCGCCTGGCGCCGCGCCACCGCCGCTGCCGGGACGACCGCGCGAGAACTCGAAGCCCTTGCCCCAGTCGGGCGGCGGCCGGAATTCCTGGCCCTGCCGATAGTCGGCGCCGAGCTGGTCGTACGCCGCGCGCTTTTCCGGATCTTTCAGGACCGCGTAGGCTTCCTGCAGTTCCTTGAACCTGGCCTCGGCGTCCTTTTCCTTGCTGACGTCCGGGTGGAACTTGCGGGCAAGCTTGCGGTAAGCGCGCTTGATCTCGTCCTGGCTTGCGCCACGGGCGACGCCCATGACCTCGTAGTAGTCCTTGAACTGCATGGGGATACTTTAGCCCCGCGGCGGGGTTTCGGGGAGGCTTGACTCGGCCACGAGAGGCCCCATTCAGGGGTTCTCAATCCGTGTTGCGAGATTCCAGATGACCAGCACGCCGTCACAGGTCGTTTGCCAGCACTGCAGCGGCGTCATCCGCGTCCCGTCCGGTCGGCTCGCGGACGCCCCGCAGTGCCCGCGCTGCCACACCGCGCTGTTCGACGGGCATCCCGTGGCACTCACGGACGCAAGCTTCGACCAGCAGGCAATGAAAGGCGACCTGCCCGTGGTCGTCGATTTCTGGGCTCCGTGGTGCGGACCGTGCCGGATGATGGCGCCGGCTTTCGAACAGGCAGCCAGGCGACTGGAGCCGGCGGCGCGATTCGCCAAGTTGAATACCGACGAGGCGCAGGCCGTTGCTGCACGCTACGGGATTCGGAGCATTCCGACGCTGATGGTGTTCAAGGGCGGACGGGAAATCGCACGCCAGTCCGGTGCGATGGACCCAACGACGTTGAATCGATGGTTGGGAGATGCCCTCACCCGTGCTGCGCAGGCTGGGTGACGGTTGGGGTGAGGGTCCGAAAATCAGCCCTTTGAACCGCCCCGACTTTCCCGGAGGCTCCATCACCTGAGAGGATGGAACTGCCAGCGTAGTTCGGCCCCAGCCTCCGCGGCCTGTTCACCCTGATACCTCAGCGCCTGCACGCCGCGCAGCGACGAACCAGAAACCAAGGCAGGTGACGAATCGCAGCATGTCGCGAGTTCGCCGCAGGATTAGAACCGGAACGTGACGCCCAATGCCGGCCCGTTGAAGTTGATTGACTTGATCGGCGTGCTATCGCCCAGGTCGTAGTCGAGATATCGCCAGACACCCGTCACGTCGACCGAAGTCCGACGCCAAGCGGACGAAAGAACCCGCCGGCGCGAGCCGAGCGGGTTCATCGTTTGTGCGAGGTGAACGCCTTCATCGTCAAGTCCCTGACCAGCTGTGTCGCCTTCGGGTTGGGTAGCCCGTAGCGAGCAAAAAGGGTCAAGTGGCGGCGCATCTCGAGCGCGGCTCCAGACGGAGAATCGGCGCTCTTGCAGCATTGCTTCAGCCGCCCGTTCAGGTCCGTGGCGACCGCGGCGAGGGGCCGCTTGCGGTCGTCTTCACCGTGCTCCTTCGGCTGCGAGAGGCCCCAGTCGGCGGCCGTCGCAGCGACGTGGTCAAGTCGATGGGTCGGGTGCGTCATGTGGTCGGTTGACTCACGGATAGGGTGGAAGTGCCGTGGGCTGTAGCGAGCGCAGACTCCGCTGAAACGGCGGGGGCCACAATCAGGATAACCCATGGCTCTGCTCCGGTCGCGAAACGAGGCGGATCGCATCACTTCGCAACATACGAAACAGAGCCTCAGCAATCAGCTACCCACCGACCCCAAATCGAGGCACCCCTACCGCGCGAGCGGTTTAGTCCACTGGCCGATTTTCCCCGTTCCAGGATGTCCGCTTTCCTCGCAAGAAATCGCCTCCGCGACCGCTACAGCTTCCCGAGTTGACTCACCCTCGCACTCACCCGCCCGACCTTTTCCTCTCGCGCCGCCGGAGGCTCCGAGGCGGTCACTGTCTCCGCCGCACGCCAAAGGACACCGACACGGTGCCTCGCGAGGGATTGGGGCGTGTCCGCCTGTTGGAGGCGTCTCCTGCGACCGTCAGGCCGCGATCTTCAAACCAACCGAGATGCCAGCCTTGGCGCACAGGCTCACCAGATAATCGAGAGACAGCAACTCGACCTTGCCGCGCGTGACTTCCGAGACGCGCGGCTGCGTGAT
>Ga0315287_10004280_pt1 | contig 13901 bp, 7 predicted proteins | sample YL17G11_0_MG_FD_205037 | JGI IMG/M metagenome (GOLD analysis project Ga0315287, IMG submission 205037) | Sediment microbial communities from Yellowstone Lake, YNP, Wyoming, USA - YL17G11_0 | ecosystem: Environmental > Aquatic > Freshwater > Lake > Sediment | place: USA: Wyoming | collected... | reverse complement strand
CGACAGCGCCGTGTCCGTGGACCGCATCTACGAGCTGCTCAGCCAGTCCGCCGCCGCGCGCACCGTGGTGTTCCTCGACGCCTGCCACTCCGGCAGCACCTCCAAGGGCCGCAAGGAGGCCACCGGCCGCAACGCGATGGGCGCGCAGTTCGCCCAGCAGGTGCTGGCCGAGGCGCGCGGGCGCGTGGTGCTCAGCTCGTGCGACATCGACCAGGTCAGCCTGGAAACGCCCGAGACCGGCGGCGTGTTCACCAACTACCTCTGCGAGGGCCTGCGCGGGCCGGCGAACCTCAACGGCGACGGCTACATCACGGTCTCCGAGCTAGCCAGCTACGTGACGCAGAAGGTGCGCGAGTGGAGCTTCGCCAACAACGCGGCGATGACGCCGGTGCTGGCCGGCTCCAGCAGCGGCGACATCCCGCTGGTCGTCGTCCCCGACAGTGGGCAGCTCTATGCCTTTGCCGAGCCGCAGCGCGTCGACCCGCAGAGCCTGCTGGTCAGCCGCGAGCTGAGCTTCGAGGAGCTGCAGGGCGCGCTGAACGTGCAGGAGAACCTGGCGCAGGCCAAGGTGATCCTCTATGGCTCGCGCGAGGAAGCGTCGCTGAACACCGAGTTCCGCAACGACCTGAAAGTCGAGCAGGTGGAGCAGGCGATCGGCAGCCTGAAGAGCTACCTCGGCGCATACCCCGACAGCCCGGAAGGCCATCGCTACATGAGCCTGGCGCAATGGCTAAAGACCGGGCTAACCGTGGCCAAGCCGGAGAGCGAGGAGTACTACGCCTCGATCGACACCAACGTGTTGCCGGAGATCGGCAAGGCGATCACGCTGGAGCCGAACAATCCGGCCAATTATCTCTACCAGGGGCAGGTCCTGCTGGACCGCGGCATGTACGCCGAGGCCGTCGACGCCGCCACGCAGGCGCTGTCGCTCAACCCTGATCTGGTCTACGGCTACATCAACTGGGGCCAGGCGCTGCAGCTGCAGGGCAAGTACGGCGAGACGCTGCGCGTGTTCCAGACCGCCGCGCAGAAGTTCCCCGGCAACCCGCACGTGTGGAAGAACCTGGCCGACGTGTATCTCAACCGCGGCCAGCCCACCGCGGCGCTGGGCCCGCTGCATACAGCGGAGAAGCTGTACAAGGAAGTGGGCACGGGCTACTACGCCACGCTGGCCTACTTCCTGCAGAACCTGGGCTACGCCTACTACTGGACGGACCGCGACAAGGCCAACCAGGCCTTCGCCCAGGCCATCGACACGATCAAGGCGCACGAGGCCGAGGAGGCCGACAACCCGTACTACTTCAAGTTCTACGGCTCGCTGGCCTACTCGCTGGGCCGCATGGCGGACTACCGCGCCGGCGTGATGAAGTCCTACGAGATGGATCCCACCGACGCCTACGTGCTCTGCGATCGCGGCGTGTACTACCGCACGATCGGCAACGAAACGCTCGCCGAACAAGATATTCGCGCGGCGCTCAAGCTGCATCCCGAGGCGCCCAGCTTCTGGGTGGAGCTGGCCAACACGCTGACCGCCGAGCAGGACTACAACGGCGCGCTGGAAGCCTGGCATAAAGCGGTCGAACTGCTGCCCGAGGCGCTGGGCACACTGATCCAGCGCGGCGGATGCAAGCTGCTGCTCAATGACAAGGTTGGCGCGGAGCAGGACTTCAAGCTGGCACTGTCCGTGGCGCCCGAGGACTGCGACCTGCTGAACTCGATCGCCCTGGCCTACGACAGCGCGGCGAATTACGCCACGGCGATCACCTACTACCGCCGCGCCAATACGGCGCGCGAAAGCCCGCTGTACCACTACAACCTGGCGATCGCGTACCAGAAAGCTGGCGATCTTGCCGCAGCGCAGCGCGAGCTGGATGTGGCGCTGGCCGCCAACCCGACCAACAGCGACTACCTTAACCTGGATGGCCATCTGGCCGCCGCGCGCCTGGACAAGCCAGCGGCGCTCAAGCTCTACCGCGAGGCGGCGGCGGGCAAGCGCTCCTCCGTGCACCAGTTCGACCTGGCCACCTATCTGAGCGGGTTGGGCGACCCGCAAGCCGAGCAGGCCTGGGGCCAGATGGTGATGGACTATCCCGACATGTCCGATGCCTGGATGGAACGTGCCTGGCACTACTACTCGCTTGAGCGCTTCGAGGACGCCATCAAGGACTACCAGCAGGCGCTGGCACTGGTGCCGGAGAACGAGGAAGCCGAGAATCGCTGGGCGATCTGCCTGTCCGAGCTGGGAGACAAGGCGGGCGCCGAGCAGCACTACCGCCAGGCGCTGGCGCTCAATCCCAGCCCGACCGTCTACAAGAACCTGATAGAGATGCTCGAAGAGGATCCGGCGCGCAGCGCCTACGTGGAGCAGCTCTGGCAGGAGCTGCTGGCTGCCTTCCCCAACCACCCCGACACGCTGCTGGCGAACGGCGACCGGCTGTACAACACCGGCAGTTATCAGGCGGCGGCGGAGGTCTTCGCCCACGGCGCGCAGGTCGACCCGGCCAATCCCAGCTTCCCCAACCGCCAGGGCAACTGCATGTTTTCGCTCAAGGATTACGCTGCGGCGATCCCGCTCTACCAGCGCTCGCTGGATCTAAAGTACGACGCCGTGGTGGTCTCCAACCTGGCCGGGGCCTATGCCGATGCCGGCCAGACCGCCGAGGCGGAGCGCATCTGGCGCGAAAACCTGGCGGCGCACGCCGACGATGCCGACCTGCTGATGCAGTACGGCCTGGCGCTGTACAACGCCGGCGACTATGAGGGCGCGCTCAAGCAGTACACGCGCGGGCAGCAGCTCGCGCCAAGCAACGACCTGTTCTTCAACCGCGCCGGGCTGTGCCTGTTCAAGCTGAAGCGCACCGCGGAAGCCGTGGCGCAGGTGGAGCAAGCGCTGGCGCTCCAGTCTGACCCGCTCTACTACTACAACCTGGGCATTGGCTACGAGGAGCTGGGCTACGCGGCGAAGGCCGAGCAGTACTACAAGGACGGCCTGACGAAGTATCCTCAGGACAGCGACCTGCTGGCGAACTACGGCGCGCTGCTGGAAAACCAGGGCCGTGGCGCGGAGGCGCTGGAGAAGCTGCAGCAGGCGGCCAAGCAGAGCGGCAGCGCCGCGCTGTACGGCCAGGCGGCGGTGCAGGCGGCCAAGCAGGGCAACGTGCCGCTGGCGGTGGAGCTGTACAGCAACGCGCTGCAGCTGAATCCCGGCGACGGGCAGAGCAATGTGGAATACGCGCTGCTGCTGGCCGGCAATAACCGCGACGCGGAGCTGGACAGCCTGCTGGCGGGCGCGGCCAAGCAGCTGAGCGCCGAAGACCTGGCCTGGCTGGTCGACGAGCTGGGGACGTACTGGATCGACCAGCAGCAGTACGACAAGGGCAAGGCCTACATGGAAAAGCTGATCGGCCTGGCGCCGCGACAGCCGGTGAGCTATAACGGCCTGGCGATGTTCGAGCACCTGCTGGGCAATCCGCAGCAGGCGCTGGCCGCCGTCAAGCGCGGCCTGAACGACGCCGGCGAGAGCTACTTCGGGCGCTACCTCGAGGTGTACTTCACCTACACCGCCAACGGTGCCGACGCTGCGCTGCCGCTGGCCGAAGGGCTGCTGGCGCTGCCCGACGCCGGCGCGGACGCTTACTCGCTGTACCTGCAGATGCTGGCCGAGAAGCGTGACAACGCGCGGATCATCGACGTCGGCCGGCGCGGGCTGCAGGCGTTCCCGCAAAGCGCCGAGATCCTGGGCTACGTCGCGCAGGCGCTGGCCGACAGCGGCGAGCCAACCGGCGTGATCAGCCTGCTCACCGACCCGGCGTACAGCGAGCTCGAGCTGGCCAGCCGCGACGCGCTGCTCGGGCGGGCGTACCTGGCGGCGGGCAACTATGCCAAGGCTTCCGCGCACCTGACCAGCGCCACGCAGGCGGTGGCCGACGACGCCGGACTGTGGGCCGACGCGGGCCGCGCGCTGTACTTTGCCGGCGATGCCAAGGGTGCGCGCGAGGCGCTGACACGCGCGCTGGCGCTGGACGCCACGCTCGTCGAGCCGCAGCTCTGGCTCGGCCTGGCGCTGCTTCAGCAGGGCGATACCGCCGGCGCGCAGTCGGCGCTGAGCGCGCTGGCCAACTCGCCCTACCTGCCGGCGCCACTGACCGGCTGGCTGGCACTGGCGCAGGCCAGGCTGGCGCTGGCCACCGGCGACCGCGCCAGCGCCGCCGTACAGTTTGACGCGGCGCAGGCCGCCGCTGGCAGTGATCCGGAGCTGGCCGCGGCCGTTGCCAAGGCACGCCAGGAGGGCGGGCTCTAAGCGCAGGAGCGCGGCTTTCAAGCCGCTTTGAAGATACGGGTTACAAACCCGCGCTCCGGAAGCTACACGGCGCGCCTATAATCATCGGCGTGTTTGGCGTAGGCGGCGGCGAGATCTTTGTGATCGTGCTGGTGGCCCTGCTGATCTTCGGCCCCAGCAGGATCCCCGAGGTCGCGCGCGCACTGGGCCGCTTCTACCGCGAACTGACGCGCGTCAAGCGCCAGGTGGACGATACGATTTCCGAGCTGCGCCAGGAGATCGACATGCACGTTGACCTGCCTGAGGACACCCCGGAGATCCGCCTGCCCGCCGGCGAGCGCGCGGCGCGCGAAGGCCCCGAGACGCCCGCGCGGCGCATCACGCTGCCCGTGCCCGAGGCGGACGACTACCTGCTGCCGCTGGAGGTTAAGAATGCCGGGCTGAGCGAGGCGTCCAGACGCATCGAGCGCGAGTACGCCAAGCAGAGCGACCCGCGCGACCCGTCGGACTACCTGAGCGGAGGCGCGCCGTGAGCAGCGCCAACTCGCAGCGCACGATGAGCTTCTGGGAGCACCTCGCCGAGCTGCGCTGGCGGCTGTTTATCTGCGCCCTGGCGCTGGTTGCCGGAGCGGGCGTGGCCTACGTGGCGCGCCTGTGGATCTACGGCCTGCTCGTCGAGCCGCTGCTGCGCGCCGCGCCGGGCATCAAGCTGAACTACTTTTCGCCGGTCGAGCCGTTCTTCGTCTACATGCGCCTGGCGCTGTTCGGCGGCGTGGTGCTGGCCTCGCCGGTGGTGCTGTACCAGCTGTGGGCGTTCATCGCGCCGGCGCTGACCAGGCGCGAGCGGCGGCTGGCGGCGCCCGTCGTGCCGCTGATCCTGCTGCTGTTCATCTGCGGCGTGCTGTTTGTCTACTTCGTGCTGCTGCCCTTCAGCCTGCAGTTCCTGCTGGGGCTGGCGCCCGTGCAGGCGGAGCCCGAGCTGAGCCAGGAGCGCTACTTCGGCTTCATCACCGCGCTGTGCCTCGCGGGCGGGATCCTGTTCGAGCTGCCGGCGGCGCTGGGGCTGCTGGGCTGGCTGGGGCTGGTCAACGCGCGCTGGCTGTGGCAGCGCACGGGCCATGCGCTGGTGGTACTGATGATCGTCGCGGCGATCATCACGCCCACGGGCGACGCCTTCACGATGCTGGTCTTTACCGCCCCGCTGATGGCGCTGTACTTGTTAAGTATTGGTGTCGTTTGGGGGATACAGCGCCGCGGCGGGAACAAAACCGCCACTTAGTGGGTATTAATAGCAGTGGGCGGGAGGGGCCGCCCGTGTACCGGCTGATAACCCCTGGCGTAAGTGTTTCGTACCATGCAGTGCTGCGGCTGCAGGCCGCTGCATGTAGGGGCGGAGGTAATACAAACATATGTTCACTGGGGAGAGGTATACAATTGGGCAGGAACAAGCCCATCGAGTGACCAAGCGGACCGATAAGCAGCAGCAGAACGAGCGCTCCCAGGAGTATCTGGAAAACGCGCTCATACACTACCTGGACTTCCTCAGCCAGGTTTCGCTGCTGACTCCGGCGGAAGAGATCCGCCTGACGCGCCTGCTGGTCGACCGCGTCAACGACTACGACTCCCGCGAGGACGCGCGCCGCATCCTCATCGAATCCAACCTGCGGCTGGTGCTGAACATCGCCAAGCAGTACCGCCACATGGGCATCCCCTTCTCCGACCTGATCAGCGAGGGCAACATCGGCCTGATGACGGCGATCGACAAGTTCGATCCCACGATGGGCAACCGCCTCAGCACCTACGCCACCTGGTGGATCCGCCAGCGCATCCTGCGCTTCATCATCAGCAACCAGAGCATCATCCGCGTACCCGAGCACATCATCGACAAGATCAACCGCCTGCGCCGCGAGACCGAGCAGTTCCGCCAGCGTGAGAACCGCGAGCCGACGGTGCCAGAAGTAGCCGTGCAAAGCGGCATGACTGAAGAAGACATCCTGCGCTTCAGCAGCGCCGTGCCCTACATCCTCTCGCTGGAGGGCGGCTACGAGCACAGCGACGGCGACGAGCTGTCGGAATCCAGCTCCTCGATCACCGAGCGCGTCAGTGGCGACTACGACCTGTTCCTGCGCACGATGGACGAGATCACCGTGCGCTCGCTGCTGCAGATCCTGGAAAAGAAAGAGCGCGACGTGATCTGCCACCGCTACGGCCTGCTGTACGACGAACGCACGGGCCACGCCTCGCAGATCGACGAGGGGGCGACGCTGGAAAGCCTGGCCATCAAGCTGGGAGTCAGCCGTGAGCGCATCCGCCAGATCGAGCGCGAGGCGCTGCGCAAGATGCGCCGCGCTCTCGGGCCGCAAAAGAAGTAGGCGGGCGCGCTGAGGATATAATCGCAGGCGGTGGACAGGTTCTTCCTCAACCCGTGGGCGCTGGTATTGTCGGTGCTGGCCGGCGGGATCGTGCTGCTCTATATCCTCAAGCTCAAGCGCCTCAAGGTGCGCATCAGCTCCACGCTGCTGTGGGAACGCGAGGTGCGCGACTTCAAGGCCAACGCGCCCTGGCAGCGCCTCAGGCGCAACCTGCTGATGATCCTGCAGATCATCGCGCTGGTGCTGCTGGCGCTGGCGCTGGCGCGGCCGTTCATCTTCGGCACGGCGCTTTCCGGCGGGCGCACGGTGGTGCTGATCGACACCAGCGCCTCGATGCTGGCCACGGACGAGAAGCCCGACCGCCTGGGCCGCGCGCTCAAGGAAGCTTCAGCGCTGGTCAGCGATTTTTCGCGCAACGACGAGGGCATGGTGATCGCCGCCGGCCCGCAGCCGCGCATCCTCGCCAGCTTCACCAAGAACAAGAGCGAACTGCTCGCCGCGGTGGACAAGGCGCGCCAGGACGCGGGCGGCGTGGCCGACCTGAACGCCGCGCTGCGCCTCGTCTCCTCCGTAGCCGCGGGCAGCGACACGCGCGTGGTGATCTTCTCCGACGGCGCGGTGCCCGAGCTCGACCCCTTCGCCACCACGGACCTTAAGATCAGCTACTTCCCGCTGGGCAAGCAAAGCGAGAACATCGGCATCGTCAGCGCGGGTGCGCGGCGCAACCCGTACACCGAGGAATACCAGCTGTTCATCGCGCTGCATAACTACTACGGTACCCCGCAGAAGGTCGAGCTGACGTTCAGCGCCGGCGGCGACCCGCTGGACGTGCGCGAAGTAGAGCTGAAGGCGGGCCAGCGCCAGGAGCTGCTGCTCTCGGGGATGCCGTACATCAACAAGCCGATCGAAGTGTCGCTGGCGCGCGAGGACGTCGGCGGCGCCGATCCACTGCCGACCGATGACAAGGCGTACATCCTGATGCCCAAGCAGGTGCGCTACAAGGTGGCGCTGTGCACGAGCGGCGAAAGCCTGCTGCTCAACCGCGTGCTGAAGAGCCTCAAGGAAGTGGACTTCTACACCTACGACGGCAAGACGCTGACGGGCGGGCAGGGCGGCAAGGCGGAGATCGACGTCTGGGTGGTGGAGGGCGACGCGCCGAGCGGCAACGATCCCACGGCGAGCTACCTGTTCATCAACTCCACCACGCACCCCTACCTGCCGGTGATCGCCGACGGCGAGGTGGCCAACGACTTCAATGCCGACCCGCCGGTGGTACTCACCGTCGTTGGCGTGGACCGCGCCAGCGCGTTGCTGCGCTACGTCAACCTGGGCACGCTGCGGCTGCAGGCGATGCGGCGCTGCAAGCTGCAGCCCTGGGGGCGCACGGTAGTGGATGCCAGCGAGGGCCCGCTGTTCGTCGAGGGCGAGCAGCAGGGCCAGCGCACGGTGTACTTGGCGTTCGACATCTACAGGAGCGACTTCCCGCTGCGCGCGGCCTTCCCGATCTTCATGGCCAACACGATCAACTTTCTCGGCCAGGCCAGCAACACAGGCGTGGGGCGCAGCGCCGCGGCGGGCCAGCACGTGGACCTGGTGGCTCCCCTGCGCACGGAGCTGGTGCGCATCACCGCGCCCGACAAGAGCGAGACCACGATCTCGCTGGGCACGCGCGACTTCACCCTCAGCCAGACCACGCAGACCGGCATCTACACGCTGGACTACCTGGATTCGGCGAGCAAGAGCGTCGGGCAGGACATCCTGCCGGTCAGCCTGCTCTCCGACGAGGAGAGCAACATCACGCCGGCGCAGACGCTGCGCGTGCAGGGCGTAGCGGAGGCCATCGCCAGCGGCACGGCGCAGCCGGGGGAGATCAGCGGCAAGCGCGAGGTGCGCGTCAACCGCGAGTTCTACACCTGGCTGATCCTTCTCGTGCTGCTGATCATGGGCGTGGAGTGGTACCTCTACCACACCCGCGCGCTGTGAGCCGCGTAGCCGCGAATCCTATTCGCGGCGCGGTAGGCGCGGGCCTTTAGCCCGCGCAGAAGCGGTCAGCGGCTTGGAGAGCCGCTGCTACGGGGACGCAAGGTGTCAGCGTTCTGAAGGGTCGCTGCTACCCGGTGTGATTCCGCCGCTTACCATGTCACTTCCAGCAGCTTGCGCGCCAGCGCGCGGTTCAGGGCGTGGCCGGAGCGCACCGCCCACAGCGTGCCCTGGATGTCGAAGGGCAGGCAGGCCAGATCACCCAGCAGATCCAGTACCTTGTGGCGCGCGTACTCATTTTCGAAGCGCAGCGGCGAGTTAGGCACGCCGTCGCGGATCACCAGCGCGCTGCTCTCATCCTCGTTTCTCAGCATTCCGGCAGCCTGCAGCTGCTCTGCCTCGGAGCGTGTGATGAACGTGCGCGCAGGCAGGATCTCGCTGGCGGCGCGCTCGCGCGTCAGTGGCGCAACGTACTCCTGCACACCCAGTTCCGGATGCGCGAAGATGTAGGAAACGATCCTGTAGGTGCCGGGCTTGAGCATCAGGACGGCAAAGCGCTGCTCGCGGAGATCCTGCGCGATCACTTCCTGCGCTGCAAGCAGCTGGTAGTCGTCAGGCACGCCGATGCCGTTTGCCGGGCTCAGCACCCGCCGCTCGCCGTACGTTACGCGCTCGACCTGCGCCAATGCGTCGTAGTACAGCAGCGCGCTGCCGTCGATGTTGGGCAGCTCGGGGCCGTGGCAGTGCACGTCCAGCGTGTCGATACCCGCGCACCACAGCGCGGCCAGCAGGTGCTCGGTCATGCTGACCTGCGCGCCGTCCGCGCCGAAGGCCGTTGTGTTCTGCGTCTGCGGGCCTTCGACGTAATTGCGCGGATGCGCCGCGACGCGCACGCCGTCCTTGACGAACGTCACGCCGCTGCCGGCCGGCGCGGGCGTAAGCTCAACGGCGCAGGTTGCGCCGCTGAAGATGCCGCGGCCCTCGATACGCACCGGCTGCGCGATGCTGGCAGAACGCATGGCACATGATAGCGTGGATTATTCGATCAGCGTCCACAGCAGCTCGCGCAGGCTGCGCTGGCTGGCGGCGGGGGCGCGCGCCTGCGCCGGGTCGCTGATCTCGCCGAAGACGTCGTCGAACAGCCGCTGCTTTTCCTTGAGGATCGCCAAAAGCTTGGTCTCCACCGTGTTGCGGCACACCAGGTTGACGACGAACACCGTCTGTTCCTGGCCCAGCCGGTGCGCGCGGGCGATGCGCTGGTTGAGCTTGGCCGGGTTGAACGGCAGGTCGTAGTTCACCACCAGCGAGGCGGCCTGCAGGTTCAGCCCCAAGCCACCCGCGTCAGTGCTGATGAACACGCGGTCCTCGCCGCGCATGAAGCGCTCGATCAGCGGCTGGCGCTTGTCCGTCGGGATGCCGCCGTGCAGGAATGACGGGCTGTAGCCTTTGGCCGTCAGCTCGCGCACGAGGATCTGGCCCATCCGCGTCCACTGCGTAAAGATGATCACCTGGCGGTCGAGCGCCGTGACCTCGTCCTCCAGCAGCGCCAGCAGCTCGGTGAGTTTCTGGCTCTCGGTGTGCTGCGGGTCGATCAGCTCCGGCGTGTCGCAGACCTCGCGCAGCCGCTGCAGCGCGGTCAGCGCGTTGTTGGCCGCCACGCCGTCCCACAGCTCCTGGCTGAGCACCTGGCGCGCCTGGCCCTGCAGCTCCTGGTAGATTTGCCGCTGCACGTCCGTGAGGTCCAGCCAGCGCTGCTGCTCGATCAGCGGCGGCAGCTGGCTTAAGGTCTGCAGCTTGGTGCGGCGCAGCGTCACGGCGGCGATCTTGCGCGTCACCTCCTCCACCAGCCGGTAGCCGAGGATGCCGCCGAACTGGTCGAGGATCACGTAGCGGTCGCGGAAGGCAATCGGGTTGCGCCCCAGGCAGCGCTCGTCGATGAAGCGCAGGATCGTGTACAGCTCCATCAGCTGGTTCTCCAGCGGCGTGCCCGTGAGGACGAAGGTGTAGGGAGACTCGATCTCAAATACCGCTTGCGCGGTCTTGGTGCGGAAGTTCTTCACGCGCTGCGCCTCGTCGAGGATCAGCAGCTCGGGCGCCAGCAGCTTGAGTTGCTCGATGTCGCGGTACACGAGCTCGTAGTTCACGGCGTAAAACAGCGGGCGGTCGGAAGGGTCGGCGTGCAGCCAGTTGGACTGCGCGGCCGCGTAGATCGCCTGGCGCTCCTTCGCGTCGCCGCCGATGATTTCGCAGCGCTCGCCGCTGAAGCGCTGGATCTCGGACTGCCACTGGTACTTCAGCGAGGCCGGGCAAACGATCAGTGCGCGCTTCAGCTCGCTGCGGCGTTTCAGCACCAGCGCGGCGGCGATGGCCTGCAGCGTCTTGCCCAGGCCCATGTCGTCGGCGAGCAGCGCGCGCCTGGTGACCGTGAGGAACGCCACGCCGTCGCGCTGGAAGGCGTAGAGCTTGGTGCGCAGCGCGTCACCAAGCTGCGCCTCAACGCGGGGGTCGGTGGCCTCTGTCTTGGTGGGACGGACATCCCCGGTGGGACGGACATTCTGTCCGCCATCTTTCTTTGAAGACACGGACAGGATGTCCGTGCTACCACTCAGCCACTTGCACCACACGTACTTGTAATCAGCGACTTCAGGCCAGCGCTTCTGAGGATTGTTAAGGATGTACTGAGCTTTCTCTAGCACTTCATTCTCATCGCGCATAATGCGATCAAAGTACTCAGCCTGCCATAGAGAGCCTTCTTGGTGGAGCAGCTCGTTGATCTTGAGCGCAGTGTAAGACGTCCAGGAGTGCACGATTTTGGTGAGTTCATCACTAGGCATAGGGCTGAGTAGCACATGGACGTGATCATTCATCACAACGTACGCCAGTAGTTCATAGCGTTGCCCGTCAAAGTGGTGCAGGGCGGCAGCGACCTGCTCTTTCGCAGCCTCCGACAGCTCCTGCACCTGAGGATGCAGCCGCCAGGTGACGAAGTATGCCGATCCTGGCATCCGCCAGTGAGGCAGCTTGCGGTGATATATCTCCAGAGCTTGAATCACGGGCAAGATGCCCGCGCTACCTGAAGACACGGACAACATGTCAGTGCCACCAAGAGGTGCGGCAGCCTGCGCCAGCTCAGCATAGTGCCGCAACACAGGCTCCACGCTGGTATGCACGCGCAGCTCGGCGCCGCTGGCGCGCAGGCGCTCGACCAGCTCGGGCAGCTTGAGCGGTTCCTTCAGCGTATGTACGGCGTCGATGTACTCGCTGAGAATGGCTCGCAGTTCCGGCGCGAGGAACTCGGTCGCGTGGTAGGCCTGGATCTGCCGGAAGAAGCTCAGCGACTCCTCGATGCTGATCGCCCGCGTGCCGAAGCGCCTCAACACCTGCACGAACGTCGGCTCGAACTTGAGCTGCGCCTTGGCGCGGCGCAACAGCTTCTCCACGCGCCAGATATCGAAGTTGTCATTGAGAATGCCATGCGCGTCGGCATAGTCCGCCAGCACCAGCTTCAGCGGGCGCGCCGTGCCGGCGTGCAGCGCGGCGACGGCGAAACGCGGCGGCTGGCCGACGGGCGACAGCCCGCGCAGTACCAGCACGTGGCGCTGCATATGCTCCTCGTAAAGCTTGCTCAGGCTCTCCCAGTCCGTGCCCAGAAAGTGCTTGTCGGCGCGCGCCGCGCCAAGGTCCTGGATCACGGCGGGGTACTGCGCCATGTCTTTCAGCGCGTTCCAGGCGTTGAAGTAGTTGTCGATGATGCGGCGGATATGGGCCGGCAGGAAGCGCTTGTTGCCCTTGAACAGGATCTGCTTGCCGTACTTACCGCCGATCTCCAGCCGCGCCACGCAGCTATGTTAGCGTCCGCCGCGGCGACGCTGCGAATGCTGGCCTGCCGATACTGCGGGGGGTATAATGACCGCGCAGCATCTCAATACCCAGGATAGCCTAATGTCAGCAACCAGCCCGCAGACTTTGCTTGAACGCATCAACCTGAGCGACGCCACGCGCGCCGATCACAGCGACGTCGTCGCCACGCGCCGCCACCTGCACACCATGCCCGAGGTCGGCCTGGAGGAATTCGAGACCGCCAAGTACATCGCCGCGCGCCTGACGCAGCTCGGCATCCAGCACCAGCAGTGCACGCCGACGGGGCTGGCCGCGCTGCTCGAGAGCGGCAAGGGCGGGCCGGTGGTGATGCTGCGCAGCGACATTGACGCGCTGCCGATCACCGAGGAGAACACGCACGAGTACGTTTCCAGGCGCCCCGGCTTCATGCACGCTTGCGGGCACGACACGCACATCGCCATGCTGCTCGGCGTCGCCAGGCGCCTGAAAAGCGAGGGCCTCCAGCACGGCACGGTCAAGCTGGTGTTCCAGCCCGGCGAGGAGGGCCATCACGGCGCGAGCAAGATGGTCGAGGCCGGCGTGATGGAGCACCCGCACGTCGACGTGGCCTACGGCCAGCACGTCTGGGCGCAGGCGCCGGTGGGCCAGATCCTCATCGAGGAAGGGCCGGTGATGGCCGCCGTCGACCGCATCCACATCACGATCACCGGCAAGGGCACGCACGCCGCCTACCCGCACGGCGGCCACGACCCGATCTACTGCGCGGCGCAAATGATCACCGCGCTGCAGAGCATCGTCAGCCGCAACATCGACCCGCTGCAGCCCGCCGTGGTGACGATCTCGATGATCAGCGCCGGCACGGCGCACAACATCATCCCGCCGACCTGCGAGATGACCGGCACGGTGCGCGTCTTCGACGCCGAGACGCACGGCATTATCCGCCGCCGCATCGAGGAGATCAGCGACGGCATCGCGCGCACGCTGGGCTGCGAGGCCAAGCTGGACTACCTGCCCGAGCACGTGCCGGTGGTCAACGACGCGCGCGTCGCCGCCATCGTGCGCGAAGAGGCGGTGGCGATCGTCGGCGCCAGCAACGTCCTTGCCAACCAGAAGACGATGGGCGCCGAGGACATGAGCGACTTTCTCAAGCTGGTGCCGGGGGCCTACGCCTTCATCGGCGCGCAGAACAAGGACAAGGGCTGCTTCTACCCGCACCACCACCCGAAGTTCAACATCGACGAGGACGCGCTGGCCATCGGCGCCGAGCTGATGTACCGCGTGGCACAGAGGCTGCTGAAGACTTAGGAGAGATCATGGGCAAGTTATGCTTTGTCATAATGCCGTTTTCTCAAACTACGTTCAAGCGAACGACAGATTACTGGGACCATTTCTTTTCAGATTTCATCACGCCTATGATCGAGAGCCTTGGA
>Ga0315287_10004279_pt1 | contig 13903 bp, 11 predicted proteins | sample YL17G11_0_MG_FD_205037 | JGI IMG/M metagenome (GOLD analysis project Ga0315287, IMG submission 205037) | Sediment microbial communities from Yellowstone Lake, YNP, Wyoming, USA - YL17G11_0 | ecosystem: Environmental > Aquatic > Freshwater > Lake > Sediment | place: USA: Wyoming | collected... | reverse complement strand
AACCACAGCGGACTATCAGCCGAGGATTTATTTCCTTCTGCCTTGAAGTTCGCGATAGCCGCCTCAAGCTGCGTCTGGTCGTTGAAAAACTTGGTTCTATCCAACTTAAACCGCTCTGCGCCTCCAAGGGCGCTTTCGATCATCGCGGCGTCACCGGACGGAGTGCTCTTGCCAAGATGATTTGAGAAGTCACAGTGTACAAGCTTGTCACCCAGACCCGCATAGTGCAGCATCGCCAGCGACATCGCCGTCGCTCCAAAATCATCCTTGTCATGGATGTTGCCGTCCGAGGTAATGGCGATCCGTCCCCGGGGAAATTTAGATGTAAAACTCTGTCCATTCCGGGGTCCCTTTTCCCGGGCAACATCCAGCGGCTTGGGCTTGGTGACTTCTTGAGCCGCTGGCGTCTCCGCGGCCTGAGTCCCAAGACTCGGCACACTCAAACAGATCAGCATGCTGATACGCCACACCACAATCAGGTATTTTGCCATATTCTTCATAACGCTTTTCCTTTCGTGCATGTCTATATCTACCGTCTGCGCCAGAAACGCAGCATCTACAAGATTCGATAGGTCGTAACATCTCTTGACGTAGGCGTCGTATTTGGCATCATGACTCCTATCATTTCAGTTGGCGCCGGTCCACTCTGATCATATGAAATATCTCATCTTTGGCATCGGTGTTGACAAGCATCAGGTCTGAGTTACGGGCGCCGCCATTGGCAAAGGCTGCATCCGGTATCTCTACCGAGATCTTTCTCCACCGCCCGCTATTGGTGTTTGTCATCTCAATGGAATCTGGGGACACCATACATATTATTGGCCAACGACGACCGTGAGGCGGGATAGGGGTAGAGTAACTCTGCCGCTCTTCACATTTCCGAGGACTGACTTCTTGCTGTCTCGACCTTGCCGTCGCTGAGAAGGACACCCCCCCCTTGGAATTCATGATTTCAACTCCCCTTGGATCCGACTGACCAACAGGGGCAGCTCTGCCAGGTGCTCGATAGTCCGGGTCCCTGACGGGACCGGTTTGCCGGTATTGGTGTAGGCCGGTATGAGGGCCACGTGCATCCCCACCTTCAAGGCCGGTCGGATGTCGTACTCGATGCGGTCACCTACATAGAGTATGTCCTGTGCCCGCTCGCCGATCCGCTCGGCGGCCAAGTTGAATATCTTTAGGTTGGGCTTGCGAAACTGGTATTGATAGGAGTAGATCCGGATGGGAAAGAACTCTAGCAGCCCCAACTGGGTCAGGTGTCGATCCAGGCAGACGGCCGGAACAAAGGTGTTCGACAAGATGCCCAACTTCAGGCCCAGGCCTCGCAGAGTCTCCAAGGTATCGCTAGTCCGGGGATCAATCACAGATGCCTCAGCCAGGCCCTTGTACCATAGCCAGGCCAGATGCTCCCACTGCTGCGGTTGCAGGGAGATTCCCTTTCGCTCGCCGACTCGCTGAAACAGATCCAGCACATCGAAGTCCCGTCCGGCCCAGTGCGACCGGATGGTCTGCCACCGCAGACGCGCAGCGTTCGCCAGGAGGTAGATCGGGAAAGGACCGACCGGCTGTCTCTGACCCCGGAGGAAGTCGTAGGAGGCTCTCGCCCCTTGGCAAAAGACCCGAGTCATGCTGACCTTGCCGTAGTGGATCAAGGTCTCGCCCAGATCGAAGAGAACGGCTTTGATGCACGGCTGCGACATAGCGAGCGGCGTCACACGTGCCGCGTGCAGGAGGGAAGACTCTGACGGGCGTCCCCGGCTTTCGTAAAGATGTCCTTCCTTCTGAACGCTGTACGCTGAGCGCTATCCCTTGGCTGGCGGCAACTGGTTTCCAAAGGCCTCCTTAACCCACTGGAGCATCTCCTGGTCCGAGATGCCGGAGATCCGATCGACCGCGTATTCGGCGTCGATCCTGTCCTTGATCTTGATTACACGGGGGTCTTGCTTGGCAATCTCGATTTGGTATCGCCTCTCGATCCAATGCTTGATTCCGGCTGCGCCGGTCTTGTCGGTAATGACTACATCGACAGGACGATTCAGCAGCTTCTGTGTGTCGAAGCAGTTGTATATCTCCTCATCCTTCAAGAGCCCATCGGCATGGATGCCGGCCCGCGTGATATTGAAGTCCTGACCGACTAGGGGGTAATTGGCAGAGATCTCGTAGCCCAGATCCTTGCGGGCGTATGCTGCCAGCTCCGTGATCGCCGCGTAGTTGACGCCGGGGGTCTGGCCCTTGATCTGGGCGTGCTCGATGACCATGGCCTCCAGGGGGGTGTTGCCCGTGCGTTCGCCGCTGCCGAAGATCGCGGTGTTGACCGCGCTACAGCCGTAGAGCCATGCCGCCGCCGCATTGACCTGGCCCTTGTGGAAGTCGTTGTGGCCGTGCCACTCGATCTGCTCGGACGGTACGCCGATCCGGCGAAGCCCCTGGACCAGGCGAGGGACACTCCGCGGCAGGGTGGTCTCCGGCCACGGCAGGCCAAAGCCCAACGTATCGCACAACCGGATCTTGAAGAGGCTGCCGCACTGTGATGCAAGCTTCATCAACTGGTCCGCAAAAGGCAGGACGAAGCCTTCGTAGTCGGCCCGCGTGACGTCTTCAAAATGGCACCTCGGGATCACGCCGTTGTCCAAGGCCGCCTTGGCTATGTCCAGATAAGACGCGAGGGCCTGCGAGCGGGTCTTCAGGAGCTTCAGGAAGATGTGGTAGTCGCTGGCGCTGGTCAGGATGCCAGTTTCCTTCAGGCCCATCTGGCGGACCAGCTTGAAATCCGACGGTACCGCCCGGATCCACCCGGTGATCTCAGGGTACCGGTAGGAGCGGGCCTGGCAGAGCTCTACGGCCTTTCGGTCTCGCGGCGCATACAGGAAGAACTCGCACTGCCGGATCAGGCCAGTGCCGCCGTCGATCTGGTGCAACAGGTCGTAGAGCCGGAGGATCTGCTGCGGTGTAAACGGCGGGCGGGACTGCTGGCCGTCGCGAAACGTGGTGTCCGTGATCCAGATCGATTGGGGGATCTCCAGGGCCACCTTCTTGGCGTCAAATCCCACCTTGGGAAACTCGGTATAGGGAAACATCTCCCGAAAGAGATTAGGCGTGCTCACGTCGGCAAGCCGAAGGGTCTTCTTGGCCATGGGTTGTCTTCCTGTCATGTGTGCAACGTCGACCCTTATGCCCCTGGTCCCGGCCATCTGAGGGCCTACACGAATGGCCGAGGTGGGATTCGAACCCACACGCCCTTACGAGCAGGGGATTTTAAGTCCCCAGCGTCTGCCATTCCGCCACTCGGCCTCTTTGCCTTCAAACTCAGGGCAGACCTACTACGATACAGGGACTTCTGAAGGCATTATATGAAGCCTGATACGATAGACCAAGGAAAAATCCAGGGCAGTTGGTCAGGCGATGTCTGGGAACGGCCCAATCGCTGCCCCCTGTCTACTGGGCTTCGAGGACCTTGGTTGGGTCGGTTGGCTTGGATCACTCCGCAAATAATTCAGACATGCGGTCTTGGCGCTTCCGCTGGGCATCGGTATTTTAGTGCCCATCACTGTAGACAATCTTCAGTGAACTCGGCCGCTTATGAAGTTCCGGCAGTTGGTATTACTTGGCAGAAAGGATGCTTACCGATGACTCAGCGTACACACCGATTCATCCATCTGCTTGCGATTTGCGTGATCTGTCTGGTTGTTGCTCAAAACGCCATCGCTGACCAGCATGATTTGAGCTGCGGTCCGCTGGTCGTTCGAACCACAGCTAAGACCGAAAAGGGCACTATCGAGCGCCAGTATGCCCCGGACAGAAATGCTGACATCCTTCACATTATTATTGATATTACGCCTGACTTTACGGCGCGTACCTTGACCGGTGAGGCAACGATCAAGTTTGCGCCCATTGCCAAGCCGCTGACCGAGCTACGCCTGAATGCGATCGACCTCAACGTGAAAGCCGTTACGTCGAGCGTCAAAATGGCTAGCCATACCGCGACAGCCGATGCCATCGTGATCGCGTTTGATCCGCCCGTTCCGCCAGAGCAGGAAACGACCGTGACCATCAAATATGACGCTGAGCCGAAGCAAGGCCTTTACTTCCGCACGTCCGAGATGGGTTACAAAGCCGAGGACACCCATCTGTATACGCAAGGCGAGACGCACGAGGCGCCATACTGGTATCCCAACTACGACTACCCCAACGAGCGTTCCACGTCGGAAGCGATTTGCCGTGTCCCTCAAGATATGACCGTTCTGTCGAACGGCAGACTCATTTCGGAGCATGTAGACCCGAACACAGGCCTGAAGGCCGTGCGATGGTTGCAAGACAAGCCCCACGTCAACTACTTGATCGCGCTGGCCGCCGGAAAATTCAAGAAAATTGAATCATCCTACAGAAATATCCCGTTAGCCTTTTACACGCCCACGTCTCACATTGAACACGCAGAAAACTCATTTAAAGATACGGCGGACATGATGGCTTTCTACGAATCCGAGATCGGCGTGCCCTATCCCTGGGACAAATATTTCCAGGTGGTTTGCGAGGATGCTGGGGGTGGCATGGAAAACACCAGCTTGACCATCCTCGGCCATGGCACTTTATTCACCCAGGAAACCGAGAATATTCGTTCCAGCCAGGGCCTGGTCGCGCACGAACTCGTCCACCAGTGGTTTGGTGACTATGTCACGTGCAAGGACTGGAGCCACCTCTGGCTGAATGAGGGGTTTGCCACCTACTACGAGGACCTCTATGACGGCTACAAGAATGGCCGCGAATCCATGCTCTACGGGCTCTATCAGACAGCCCGCCGGATGTTGACTGACAAGCCCCACGACAAGCCGATTGTCTATCGGTCCTACGCCGATGCAGAGGAGCAGTTCGACTACCGCAGTTATTCTAAGGGCGGCTGGGTCCTGCACATGCTTCGCGCAGAACTGGGGGAGGAGCTGTTTCGAAAATGTATCAAGACCTATCTTGATCGCCATGCTCTTAGGAGCGTCGTGACCGAAGACCTCAATGCGGTGGTTGAAGAACTGTCCGGTCGATCGTTTGACCGTTTCTTCGATCAGTGGGTCTATCACGGCGGGTATCCGAAGCTAACTGTCAAGTACAACTGGTTGCAGAAAGACAAGCTGGCAAAAATCTCGCTGGAACAAACCCATGATGTAAATGACAACGTGATGCTCTTTCACTTTCGGACCAAGCTGCGTTTTGTCGTTGACGGTAGGCCGGTTGATCACGACATCGTTGTCGATAGTAAGCAGCACGACTTTTACTTCCCATTTCTAAAAGAGCCAAACATTGTGCGTTTTGATCCCGAGTATGGGCTGCTCACTAAGATCAAGTTTGACAAGCCGTCTGCGATGCTTTATGAGCAGCTCGAAAACGAAAATGACGTGATCGGCCGGTTGGAGGCGATTGAGGCACTGAGGGAAAAGAAAGATAAACAAACTGTGGCCGAACTAAAGCACGCCCTGAATAACGATGCCTTCTGGGGCGTCCGCAAGGAGGCGTCGGCAGCCTTGCGCGAGATTCACAATCAAGAGGCGTTTGATGCGCTGGCCCAGTCGACCGACCAGGCAGATGCACGTGTCCGGCTGCAGGTCGTCAACGACATTGCCGGCCTTTACCGCCCGGAGAGCTTGGAGTTGACCAAACGGGTCCTGAAACAGGAGAAAAACCCCGCCATTGTCGCCGTGGCAATCGAAACTCTTGGGCAATACCATGACAAAGACACTCGGCGCCTGGTTATCCGCTATCTGCAATCAGAGTCCTACCGCAACCAATTGGCCGATGCCGCGGTAAGAGCCATTCGCATGTTGGATGACCCGCAGTACATCTCGCCGCTCAGAAGAACTCTCCTGGAGCGTGAGCAGCAGTTTACCTCCTGGGGCTTTTTTGGTGCACTTGATACGTTGGCGCATATCGCCCGCAACGAAGAAGACAAGACGCAAGTACGTAACTTCCTGGCTGATTACGTGAACCACCCAAGAGAATGGATTCAGATGGGCGCTATTTGTGCCCTGGGTACACTTAGAGACCCCAAGGCCATCCCAATCGTCGAGACTTTCGCCGCAGAGCAGCCGAAACATCGAGTCCAGCGTTATGCCAAGAGCGCGCTAGAAAAGTTGCAGCAAAAGAACCAGCTTGTCCCGGAAGAGATCATCCAACTGCGCTACACAGTTGACGATCTGAAAAAACAGACTGAGAGACTTAAGGACGACCTGGAGGATATAAAGAAACGGCTGGAGGCCAAGGACAAAGGCTTAGAAAAAAGCGCGGTTGAGAAAACCTCAGATATCTAGTCAGGAGACCGTGAGCTTCTGGTGGAAGATCCTGTCAGAAGAGGGCTGCGACTGGCTGGAGTTCTATATCGATGACGTGCTTCAGGATCAGATCAGCGGCGAAGTTGGCTGGGAGCAGAAGTCGTACACGGTCAGCGGGGCCGGGTCGCATACCCTCAAGTGGCGGTACGTCAAGGACTCCAGCTCGTTGGATGGCAGCGATTGTGGTTGGGTTGACTGCCTGACCTTCACCCCTTCGCCATAGACCCAGTCTTCGGTGGATCGCTCTGAAACAGAACTAAGGGGCACAACGGGTCGTGAGATTTCGGTCTACTTGTGGTGAGCCACTGTCCGACCGAGAGTTCTGTCCCGGAGCCACCGGGGAAGGGCCCGGACCCTGGCCCAGAGGGCCTCGATCCAGATCCGGCGATTCAGGTCTCGGATCAAGGGGTCGTCGGCCCAGTGGACCTTGGCCTGGCGGATTCGCTCGACTGCCTCGCGGACCCGGCCCTGGCGAAGGTACAACAAGGCAGAATCCCGCAAGGCCGAGACGTGGTCGGGCTTGATCTGGATCGCATGCGCAAAATATTCGTCTGCCTCGTGGAGCGATCCCTTGAGGGCACTGACTGCGCCCAGGTAGTAGTAGATGTCGGGATTGGCATGGTCCATTTCAACCGCCCGCATCAGACAGTGCCGGGCGTGATCCAGATCGGAGCTGCCAAATGCGCTGCTCAGGGGTGGCCTTCGAACCCCGGCCGGCCACGGCCGGGACTGGCGCGATGGATCGGTCGCCACGGCCAGGAACATTGATCCGATCGAAGCCAAGACGTCAGGATTGTCCGGCGCGTTTCGCAGCTCGGAGATCAGATAGGCCCTGGCCTTCTGCATCTGGCCTCGTCGAAGGGCTACTTGGGCCAGCCGATAGTAAGGGCCGGCGATGGTCCCGTCGCTCCGCAGGGTCTGGTTGTACAGGTCTATCGCAAGGTGGAAGTCACCTTGGTGGAAGGCCATCTCGCCCAGATAGAAGAGGGCCAGGGGGTGATGGGGCGCAAACTCCAGGAGTCGGTGAAACTTTTCCTTGGCTGACTCCAGGTCCCCGGCCTCCAACAGGAACAGACCAAAGTCCAGGATGACGTCCACGTCGCCTGGGTTGCTCCGCAGCTCGCGCAGGAAGTACTCGCGGGCCTGGGCGCCCTCGTCCAGCGACCAATAGGACTGGGCAATGCGGTAGTTGATCTGAGGATGGCTGGATTCGAGCTCCGCGGTGCGGGTCCAGCAGCCGATGGCCTTCTTGTACTGACCCCGGACAAACAGGCTGTTGCCGATGTTGTAGAAACACAGGGCACAGCAGGGGTTGATCTGTTGGGCCAGGTAGAACATCTGCTCGGCCAGGTCGTGCAGCCCCATCTCGGTGTAGGCGATGATCCGATTGCAGTACGACGGCTCGAATTTCGGATCGAGCTGCTGGATCTGTTCGAAGGTCTCGATGGCCCGGTCGTATTGCCCGGTCCGGGTGTAGTCTACAGCGAGTGAATTGAGGATCTCCAGATCCCCAGGCGCCAGTTGCAGGGCGGCCTCGTATTCATCGATCGCCTCCTCGTACCGGTGCACGGAGTCAAGGGCCAGGGCCTTGTCAAAGTGCCAGCAACTGTTGGTGGGATTCAACTCCAGTGCCGTCTCGAGCTCCTCCAGGGCCTGGGTCATCTTGCCGTCTTCGTAGAACTCAAACGCCTTGTTGGCCTTGGACTCGGCCTTGTCGAATGGGCCAAATTCCATACCCTCATAGTACATAGCTGACCCCTGTCATCCGAACGATACGCAGTCCGTGACTGCTTCCGACTGCGATATCGTCCAGGGACAGGTCCTGCCTTAGAGGTTTTGCAGACGGGCCTCAGATACATGGAATGGGGCGGATGAGACAACATTGGGCCGCCATAAGGTGTTGATTTCCAAAAGCTTATCGGCGAGGGGTGTTGCCGCCGCAACTCGCAAGCCCATAGTCAAGGGTGTTTTTCTGGAAAGTCGTGGGCAACGGTCTTATAATGGCCGGCGCCACTCGGCCTTCGGTTTTTCGGCTGCGCGGTACTGGTCATAGTCACAGTAATGGTGGAGACACGATCATGGTCAAAGAGATTAAGGGACAGATCCAGGCGGGCAAGGGCCGGTACGCCATTGTGGTCGGCCGGTTTAATGAGTTCATCACCTCGAAGCTCTTGGCCGGGGCAGTGGATTGTTTGCAGCGTCATGGCGCAGCGGACAACCAGATCGCAGTCGTGTGGGTGCCCGGGGCCTGTGAGATCCCACAGGTGGCCGGGAAATTGGCTAAGGGCGGCCAGTACGCTGCGGTCATCTGTCTGGGCGCAGTGATCAGGGGCCAAACCGGTCACTATGAGGCCGTGTTCCAGCAGGTAGTGCGGGGCATCGGCCAGATCAACACCGACAGTGACATACCGGTTGTCTTTGGTGTGCTGACCTGTGACAGTCTGGAACAGGCCACCGAACGCGCCGGCACCAAGATGGGCAATGCCGGCGCCAATGCCGCGCAGACAGCCATGGAGATGGTCAGCGTCCTGGGCCAGATTTAGTCTGAATGATGAAGATCGATCGACGAACCCTGGCACGAGAACTGGCCATGCAGGCCTTGAATCAACTGGATGTACAAGGCTCGGACTTGCTGGCCCGCCTGCCTGGGGATTTCTTCCGCCAGGCCGAGGTCGATGAGTTTGTCCGCACGTTGGCCTGGGACTGGACCATGGGGGCATGGGAGAATCTCGATGCCTGCGATCAATGGATCACCTCTGCGGTGCTCCGATGGCAGTTCTCGCGACTGTCACCGGTGGACAGAAGTATCCTGAGACTGTCCGTCTACCAATTGCGATTCTGCCGGGACATCCCGCCCAAGGTCGTCATCAACGAGGCGATCGAGCTGGCCAAGAGATTCAGCGGCGACAAGTCCCCCGCCTTCGTAAACGGCGTACTGGATGCCGTCTTAAAAAAACACAAGGACCAGATTGAGACCCCCCAGGAGGCGGCGCCGTGAGGACCCTTGCCGTACTCAATCAAAAAGGGGGAGTGGGAAAGACCACGACTGTGGCCAACACGGCTGCTGCCCTGGCCGCGATGGGCCATCGGGTCGTGGCGATCGACCTGGACCCCCAGGCGCATCTGACAATCCACCTGGGCGTGGAACCCCAGACCGTGGGCGGCGGGGCCTATCACGTCCTGATTCGGTCAGCCCGCTTTGAGGAACAGATCCTGATGGTCCGTCCGAATCTGTGGCTGCTGCCTGCGAACATCGACCTGGTTGGTGCAGAAACCGAGTTGATCAACGTGGTAGGACGAGAGACTGTACTCCGAGAGGCCTTGGAACCGGTCGCACAGACATTCGACTATGGCCTCATCGACTGCGGGCCGTCCCTGGGGCTGTTGACACTCAATGCCCTGGCTGCCGCGCAGGAGGTCTTGATCCCCCTGCAGCCGCACTTCCTGGCGTTGCAGGGTTTTGGAAAACTGCTTCAGACCGTGGAACTGGTCAACCGCAGGATCAACCCTCGCCTTAAGGTCACGGGGATCTTGTTCTGCATGTTTGAGAGCCGTGCGTCCCTGCCTCAGGAAGTAAAGGCCGACATCGAACAGTTCCTGGCCAATGCCCGTGGCACAGCCAGCGCCTGGTCCGATGCCCAGGTGCTGCCGACCTGCATCCGACGCAACATCAAGCTCGCAGAGGCCCCCAGCTACGGCAAGACCATATTCGAGTACGAACCCGGCTGCAACGGCGCAGAAGACTACCGCCACGTGGCGGAGTTCATCCGGCGCATGGATTCGACAGATCGGTTACCCTCGTCCCCGGGCCAAGGCCTTCCGATCGTGGATCTGGCCGGCCGGAAGACAGGCCCAACGGTCCCCCTGCATACAGAGACCTCCGAGTCACTGGCCCCATCTGCAGAGGGTGTCATTGCTAATCAAGACAATCCATGAGTAGCATGAAATGCATAGCCCTTCAACTGACCACCCTATACTTGCTGGCCGGTTGTGCCCACTTTGAGGCCAGGCCCCTTGCACCAGAACGAACGGCCGCGGACTTCGAGGCCCGCACGCTCGACAACCCGGAACTGAAGGTGTTTCTCGAGAAGAACCTCAAGGGCGAACTCGCCCAGTGGCCGCTGCAGGAATGGGACTTTCGTACCCTCACGCTCGTCGCACTCTATTACCACCCCAGCCTCGACGTGGCGCGGGCCCGGTGGGCAATCGCGCAGGCAGGTGTAACGACCGCAGGAGGACGCCCCAACCCGACCGTCGGGCTCTCGCCCCAATACACCTCCAACGCCGAAAGCGGGGTCTCGCCGTGGGTGGCATCCATCACCTTCGACATCCCGATCGAGACCGCCGGCAAGCGGGCCTACCGCATCGCGCAGGCGGAGCAGGTCTCCGAGTCGGCCCGCCTGGGCATTGCCGCACAGGCCTGGCAGGTACGCAGCACCCTTCGCGCCAGTCTGCTGGACCACGTCGCAGCCCAGCGCCGCGCCGCGATGCTGCAGGACGTGTTCGATACCCAACAACAGGTCCTTAACCTGCTCGAAGGCCGTTTGGCCGCAGGCGCAATCGCGGTCCCTGACGTCACGCCCGCGAGGGTGGCCCTCATCAAGACACAGACAGACCTAGTCGAGGCCAAACGCCAGGTCGTAGAGGGTCGTGCCCATGTGGCCGAGGCCCTGGGTCTGCCGCTGCGGGCCATCGAGGGACGTGCGTTGAAGCTCGACCTATCGCCGGCCGTGGATGCCGGAGGCGACCTGGAGTCCGCAGAGGTCCGCAGCCAGGCGCTGCACCACCGTGCCGACATCCTGGCCGGCCTGGCCGAATACGCAGCCAGCCAGTCGGCGATTCGACTGGAGGTCGCCAAACAGTATCCCGACATTAACCTTGGCACCGGCTATGAATACGATCAGGGCTCGCACAAGTGGGGGTTGGGCGTGGGGGCCGAACTGCCCGTGCTCAACCGCAACCAAGGCCCGATCGCAGAGGCAGAGGCCCGTCGAACCGAGACCGCCGCCCGCTTCCTTGCGCTCCAGGCCAAGGTCATCGCCGAGATCGACCTTGCACTGGCCGGTAGTGCTGCCGTGCAGGACCAGTTGAGGCAGATCGATACCCTTCTTGAAACCCAGCGCAAGCAGGCCCAGTCCATCGAGGCCCTGGTTGGGGCCGGAGGCGGAGACCAGCTCGAACTCTGCTCGGCCGGACTCGAAGTCCGCCTGGCCGAACTGGCCCGCCTCAACATGCTGGTCAAGGCCCAACAGGCGCTAGGTCAACTCGAAGACGCCGTGCAGGTTCCCTTTGACGCCCTGCGGTCCGTGGAACAGGGCCGCCCTGCCCAGGCCATGAAGGAGAGAAAACCGTGAACAAGGTCATTGTAGGGATCCTGGCAGGCCTAGCCATGGGCGCGGCTGTCACAGGGGTCCTGCTGAGACACCACGATACCGGCCAGCAGGGGCAACCGGAGGAACCCAAGGAGGAATCGTTCGTCCGGCACGGTACCAACGGAGAGACGTTCCTCCATCTCGACGCCAAGACGCAGACCCTCATGGGACTGAGAGTATCGCCGCTGGCCGCTGTGAAGTTGCAGCCTGAGGTGAAGGGATACGGCCGCGTGCTCGACCCTGCGCCGCTGGCGGCGCTGCTGACCGAGGTGGCCTATGCTGAGACTGCGGTGGACGTATCCAAGAAGGAACTGAGCAGGGTTAAACAGCTTTACGAGCACGGGCAGAACACATCCCAGCGCGCACTCGAAGTTGCGGAGGGAGCGGTGCGACGCGACGAAATCGCTCTCGACGGCGCGCGGATGAAGGTGATGGTTGGTTGGGGTGAAGCCTTCATGCCAGGGCCGAAACTGGCGCAGATGCTGGAGTCCTTGGTGTCGCGGCGGATTGCGCTGGTCCGTGTCGATCTGCCGCTCGCCGAGTCCTTGAAAGCAGCGCCCACCGGCGGGCGACTGGCCTCGCTTAACTCGCCCGAGGCGATGGCCGATGCGCAATTGCTCGGCCCCGCGCCCAGCACCGATCCTCAGATGCAGGGCCAGGGATTTCTCTTTCTCCAGCAGACCAATCCGCTCCCGCCCGGCGCGGCGGTGGTTGCGTGGCTGACCATCCCAGGCGGCGCCGAGTCCGGCGTGATGGTGCCGCGAGAGGCCTTGCTCCGGCACGAGGGCAGGGCGTTCATCTATCTCCAAACCAGCAATGACACGTTCCAGCGTAAGGAAGTGGCGTTGGGGCGTCCGTCCGGCGCAGGATGGTTCATGGACAAGGGCCTCAAGCCACAGGACAAGGTCGTGGTCGTTGGCGCCCAGCAGTTGCTCTCCGAGGAACTCAAGGGACAGATGGGAGGCGAGTAGAGTCCCGTGCTACAGGCCCTCGTTCAATTCTCGCTCAAGTTTCGCGGCGTGGTGATCGCCCTGGCGTGCCTCCTTTTAGGCTACGGCCTCTACGTCGCCAAGAACGCCAAGCTCGACGTATTCCCGAATTTCGTCCAGCCGCAGGTCGTGATTCAGACCGAGTGTCCCGGCCTGTCGCCGGAGCAGGTAGAGGTGCTCGTCACTCGCCCGGTCGAGACCATGATCAACGGCCTAGGCGACATGGAATCCCTCCGCTCTGAGTCCATCCAGGGGCTGTCTATCATTTCCGCGGTGTTCAAGGAAGGCACCGACGTCTTCCTCGCCCGCCAGATGCTCGCTGAGAAGCTGAGCGAGACGGCCGGAATCCTACCCGCCGGAGTCAAGACGCCGCGCATGACGCCGTTGACGTCCTCCACCATGGACTTGCTCAAGATCGGCCTGGTCTCGGACCAGATGACGCCGATGCAATTGCGGACCTTTGCAGATTGGACGCTCAAGCCGCGTCTGCTCTCCGTGACTGGCGTTGCAAAGTGCAGCGTTTTCGGCGGTGACGTCCGGCAATTGCAGATCCAGGTCCTGCCGGATCGCCTGTTGGCGTACGACCTGGCCCTTTCCGACGTGCTGGCCGCGGCTCGCGTATCCACGGCGGTGATGGGCGCGGGTTTCGTGGAGACCCGTAATCAGCGGATTACCATTCAGACCGAAGGCCAGGCCCTAACGCCGGAGATTCTCGGCGAGGTCGTTGTTGCGCACGCCAACGGGATCAGTGTGCGGCTCAAGGACGTCGCCCGCGTGGTGGAAGGCGCGGAGCCGAAATACGGCGACACCGTCATCATGGGCCGTTGGGGCGTGCTCATGACCATGTCCAGCTCGTTCGGTACGAACACGATGGAGGTCACCACGTCGCTGGAGGCTGCGCTGGCGGAGATGAAGCCGGTCTTCGAAAAGGAAGGCATACGGCTCTATCCCCGCCTGCACCGGCCCGCTACGTTCATCGAGACGGCACTTCGGAACATGAAGCACTCGCTGGCCCTGGGCGGCGTTCTGGTGGCTGTGGTGCTGTTCCTGCTGCTGGGCAGTGTTCGCACGGCGTGCATCTCGTTGACGGCCATCCCGCTGTCGCTGCTGACCGCGGTCATCGTGCTGGATAAGCTCGGCATCACCATCAACACCATCACGCTGGGCGGCCTGGCCATAGCGCTGGGCGAGGTGGTCGACGACGCCATCATCGACGTGGAGAACATCT
>Ga0315287_10004278_pt1 | contig 13903 bp, 7 predicted proteins | sample YL17G11_0_MG_FD_205037 | JGI IMG/M metagenome (GOLD analysis project Ga0315287, IMG submission 205037) | Sediment microbial communities from Yellowstone Lake, YNP, Wyoming, USA - YL17G11_0 | ecosystem: Environmental > Aquatic > Freshwater > Lake > Sediment | place: USA: Wyoming | collected... | reverse complement strand
CGCGGCTCACGAGCACGATCAGGCGACCGTCGGGCAGCGTTCCTTCCTCGACAATGTTAGGAAAAACATCTTTCATAACATTAGTGTTATCATCTGTTACAATTTGACCGATAATAACACTATTTAGGAGAATCACGGCGAGCATCAAGTGCATCGTGGAACCTCCGAATTGCCTCCGGGTCTGTTAGGCGTTTTCCCGCCTTCATGGCGAGCTCGACTTCGTCCACGTAGTTGGCCATGGCGAGTTTCTTCCGCAGGCGCTCGTTCTCTTCGCGCTTATCCTTTATAACGGAATGCACTACCAGACCTAGCAGAAAAAGGAAGAACCCCGCCACGGCCAGGATGATAAGAAGCGCGACTTTGTCCATGGTCAGGCGCCCGCGATGGGGCCGTCTTTTTCGTCCAGCGTGCCGGCCTCATCCGCGTCCTTCATCAAACTGGGGAGCGCCCGCTTGCCTAGCGTGGACCAGAAGATCGCCGCGCCGCCGGAAGTGATCAAGCCCTTGTAGAGCGCGACCCACCAGGGCAACCCCCGGGTCTCGGCGATGGACAGCACCAACGAGAACGTCATTCCGTATCCAGCCGAGATGAGCGGAAGCCACTTTGCATCCTTCACGAACCTGGAGCTCGCCCACACCGCAAGCATCACGACCACGGATCCGACCGCGAACCAGTCGCCGCCCTGGAATGCCTTCGTCAGGAAGTCGAGGACCCCGGCGAGATTCTCATCCGGGGAGGGCACGGCCTGCGCTACCACCATTCCGATGAATGCCTGCTCGAACATAGGAAACCTCCTTGTAAAAATTTTTTACAAAGTCATTCCCCCACATTATCAAAATTGGCATATACCGCAAAATCCTTGACGATGGCGTAGTCCGCAGAATCGCCATGCCCAACGATTCCAGTGTTGCGGGGCCTGCGGTGAATGTCATCCGTCGCCGACACGGACGCACGCCCAGTTATCGCCGCCGTCAGCGAGGTGCCTTGCAGATCGAACGTCATCTCCAACGACTCGCCTTGCGTGAAAGATGACAGCGCGGCAGAGTCCAGAAGCACGACGTGCGTTCGATGATGCCGATACAACCCGAGCAACGCAGAGGATGCCGTGACCTGCTCGATCAAAACCTCGTAGCCGAACACGTCTGCGTTGTAAGATTTTGGACGCATCGTTGCGTTCAGGACATCCAGCGGGCAACCGAACCTGGACCGGAGTCCGAAGTATGCCGTGTTTCCAAAAATGATGAAGTTGGATACTATTCGTATGTCCGCGTGCCTGGGTGGAAATGCCATGTTAGCATAACCCCGATGATACCCGAGCGAGGCCGACACCATCGCTTGGTTGCTGACAATGCGCCAGCCATAGTATGAGGTGTCCTCCAACCATTTCGATCCGAGGGATGCGGCATCCACTCGGGTGAAGTTGTCGTAGAGTCCAAACGTCATTCCCGCGTTCTGGTAGTAGGGTTGCCCCGCCACAACCCCGTTGGTGGGATCGCGATCACCGCTCAGTAGAGCATGCCGGCGTTTTCCCTGCAGCCGCTCGACCACGCCCTTTCTTCTGGCGGGGAGCTGTCGGCCGGAAGCATCTTGCACCACGTCCAAGATTTTGGGCTCGGTGAAATACCCGACGCCGGAATACTTCACGGAGGCAGCCTGTGATGCGAATGGAGTCAGATCTGCGTTGTCCATTTTGATGCCTTCCGAGCCCCAGTGGTTCACCCGGAACTCGAACAGGCCAGCGTGATTCGTGACCGTGAATTTTAGCTGGTCCTCGCACGCCTCATTCACCGGATCGTTGTCGGCCATGGTGGCCGCTCCGAAATAACAAACCATGTCCATCGAAGCAACCGTTGCCCCGCCGCGCACCTTGATCAGTCGGATGATCGGGTCGTGCTGCCCGTCGATGCTGTTCTGGTAGTACTCCCGAATCCAGCGAGCGTGACCTGAAGTGGAAATCGCCGAGCATAGGATGTAATTGTTCGCATCAATCGAGATCCGAAACAACTCCAGGTCCGCGTCGTCCAGGTCGTTGAAGTAGAACGTGGGCACGAAGTTGAACGAGATCTGAAAGCAATTGGGATTCAGGACATCGGCGAACGTGAACTCCTCATCCGCGCGGGTGAGTCCCTCCATGTGATAAGAGGACGGGATGAGAGTGCCCTTCGCCAGGTGGAGTCCGTCAAAATAGTTCGTTTGAAGTTCCTTGTGGGTTCGATGGAAGATTCGGATCTGGTCCTCTCGCTTGTCGCTCAATCCGTTTCGGAGGTCTGCCCTGCCCCTCGCCCAGTAGTAATCCACGCTCGGCGGCACCAGGTAGTATTGGCTGCAATAGCGGGTACACCAGACCGAGTCGATTGCGGATCCGGGCATGAGCGAGAATCTATAGTAGCCGGACACATTCAGCGAATCCGATTTCGCGTGCGCGGAGCAGGTGAACCGCTCCTCATTGTGACCGCCGACTTCCAGCAGAAAATTGTCCACACCCACCGCGCCTGTTGCGCTCTTCCCGGCGAAAGCTACCAGACCGACGTCCGTTATTCGGTCGGGGTCATAATCGAAAGTGGCGGCCGTTGAAAATAAGGTATAGGTCGTGGTGCTGGAAATGACGTAGGCGTAGAACTCGACCGGGTCTCGGAACATGGCTCGGAACATGACCGTTTTGGTTGCCGCCACGATTTGCCTGCTGGGACTACCAGTCACGTCATAGGAGTAAATGGTGGTGGCGACCCCGGCGTTGTACCGCTTTATGTGCCAGGTTTTGGTGGCAAAATGATAAACCAATTCATACCCGGATTGCAGCGCCGCGCCGATCCATGTCCCGCGCAGGATGAGAGACACATAATCCGGGGTTGGGTTGGCGAACATGTTCAAGGTCACGCGCTGGTTGATATAGGCGGGCACCGCTAGGCAAATTGCAGGACCTCCTACTATGCTGGAAGATGCGTAGTTGCTAGCCACAATCCAGTTCGAGTTGGGATCGCTCCAGCCTGGCCCAAGATCCGTCATAAGGTCAACTGTCAGACTTGTCACCGTTTCAAATTTCAATGAATAGGCCGTGGAATACCGAACGTACCCATATTCACTGGATCGAAAAAGGTTGATCGTCCTGTCTATGAAATTGACCGTATAGATCGTATCGAGTAGCGCTCCCGCGTTCGTGTCTTGCCGACCGCCGATCAACACCCCGATCCCATAATCGTCGTAAGAATTGAGCTTGGTGACAGCATTCCATCGTCCGATTTTTTTATCCCACGCCCCGCCTCCTTCGCTATCGTCCCCTTCCGCGTCCGAGACATTTTGGGTGAACGACTCCGCCACGATAGTCAGCAGAACAGGGTCGAATGAGTAGATCGCGCTGCTCATGTCACCGGATGCTTCTTCGCCGCCGAAGATGTAGATGCGCTCGTCTCCGACCAACCCAGTGCCCATGCGGATGGTCGCTGCCGTATAGGCAACAGCGACAGGCAACGCAACCGTGACTGTCAAATCGGTCAGAACGTCAAGCGCACAATCATATTTGTAGATGTCCGTCACCGGGCCACCGCTAGACATCCCGCCAAAAATGTAGCAGCAATCGTCGTTCCTGTTGTAGACCGCCACGCACCCGATCAGCGCTTTTGGCAATTCTTGGGCGGAAGTGGTGACTGTTGCAAAATCGTAAATCAGGATTGACTTTTGATAGGCCCCTGCGGCATCCATCCCGCCGAACATGTACCCGCGCCAGGTCCCATCGACGATCAGGTCCAAAAACTTGAAGGTGTTTTCGCAGAACCCCATGTGCATCAAGGTTGGCATCCCGGTGAGTGCTCCCAAGTAGGTCTGCACGTAGGCGCCCGTGGATGAGATGATGACGCTGGTATGGTCGGATGATGCGCCTGTGAAGTTCGCGCTTCCTCCCCCAACCACCATCATCGTCGTTGTGCTGCCCTGGCCGAAAATGGCAGCCCCCACCGGGTTGGGATGAACGAAGAACCCCGGCGGAATTGCATCGGTGGTTTTGTATTCCAGTTTTGACATGAAGTAGAAAGAATCATAGCTGGTTACGACGCCCACGCTGCTTCCATCCTCCAGCAGGTTGGTTAACACGCCGGCACAAAATTCAGATCCCTGCGAAAGCATGGCGTCAACGGCGGCGGTGAACTTCAACCCCTCGCCCAGATCGTCGAAGAATTTTTCCCCTTCCCTAACCGTGCTCCTGGAGATGCTCCCACGGACCGCGTTGTACCAACCGGGCCGCTCTTCCTTCGCCTCTGTTTGCAGACTGAAAGAATCAATTTTTAGTTGGGTGGTGTTCCCCCTCGCCCCGAATGAAGCATAATTTTCATCCACGATTTTGGAAGGAGTCGCATCCGACGTGTCGAATATCACCCGCCCATTCATCACGGCGTACAGTTCCACCGGGTTCGCATAGCGCGTGCGAAAGTAGACTACCCGGTAATTCGTGGTCGGCCTGGTATAGGTGGTGGACGCGAGAGTCGCAAGAACAGTCACCACCCCGGCATTGACTCTTTCCAGAGTCCAATTCAAAGTCGCATGTTCAAATCTGATCCGATAGCCGGTGGTGAAAACTTGCGTGTCGGGGTTGATGTACGAACGCGCCGCGATGTAAAATTCTACGATTGCCCCAGCGCCGTCCAATGAAATCGAGCACTGCACTTTTTGTTCAATCGACAACGGGATGATCGACAATTCGGCGTAGGCATCCGTTGCTGGGACGGTGGTTAGGTTCCCGGATTGAGTGAATCCGCTCATCGACCAATTGGAGTTTGGAGTGGTGAATGTGTCGGAATATTGGGTGCTCAACCCAACGGAAGACGCTCCTTGCCATTGCTCAAACGAGGCATTCGACAACAGGTTCGTGGTTCCTTTTTCGATTAGCAGCGCATCATCATAGGACCAGTTGGCAGCGGTGCAGCAGATCGCAACGGACAGAATGTGATCCAGCCGGAAATTGCACGCGCTCTGGTAGCTCACGGTTCCCACCGGCGAGGTTGACACCTTCGCTTCCTCAACCACCGTTGAGAAGCACCCCTTAGATGAAAAATAGGAGTGGAGTTTTGGCTCGTACCTGGAGCGGATGAGACGCATGAAAAGGTCGGGCGACCCTTGCTCGACGAATCGCTTGATCGCGTGCGCTCGGGAGAACTGCCGGATGTAGTAGTCCAGCCGCAGGGTCAGGTATCCATTCGGGATCGAAGTGCTCACTCCCTGGGTTTCGGTTATGTGCTGCAACAATCGGTCGCGGGTCATGTATCGAGCCCCGCCGCCGCCCTCCGTCGCGTGCATGTCCAACACGACACCCACCGAACCACCGGCCGCAATGATCTGGTTGTACAGCCCGATCATTGCGGTTGCTTCCGGCGAGCTCCAGGGCGCTGCGCCTTTTGATTCTGAAGATTCCTCCACGTACTCGGCCCAGAACCAGTCGGCCTGCCGATTCAAGTTGACCGTGTTCCCATTCGGACCAACCTGCATCAAATTTCTCTGCTTGATGCACCAACCGTCGGGGTTGAAAAAAGGAACGAACAAAATGGACCACTCGTCCCTGAAGGCCTGAAATGCCCCGTTGCGGGCCAGGATCTCCATCGCCTTGAACACGCCGTTGAGCCCGTCCACTTCATTGCCATGCACCACGCAGTAAACCCAGAAGTGCTTGGTTGCCCAGGGGTCGCCGACCCAGCCATTTTGGGTGAGGCGGTAGGCGAACAGATCCCGCCCCTCGAAGGACTGCCCGAGGTTGATCTCGTCGAACTCGGGATAGTCGATCTTGAACTGGGTCAGTCGCCCACCCGCGCCCGTGCACCAGGTCGTGCAGCCCACCGGGAGATTTTGGGCGTAACCCAGGTATGCCTCGGTGTCGGGGAAGGTATAGAATAACCGAGGGGAGGCGTTCAGTATCGGGATTCTATTTTTGACGATCCTCGGTACGTTTTCCTGGTAGCATTTTCCATCGTCTGGACTCCATGCCACCGAAGCCCGATCCAGCGTGCCGCGCTCGAATCCAACGCGAGCAATCCCGTTGACCCTTGGAACGTACACCACGGCGCCTCCTTACGATGTCACATCCAATGCCTGCTTTTTGAGCCACGTACTCAACCATCGGCATTCATTTCTGGCGAGGTAATTCCGACCAATGATCACGGACTGAATCTTGTGGGTCAGTGCGCTGGAGTTGGTGGAGCGAAATCCGATCTGGTACGCGGTTGGGTTGGCAGAAACTGGGATGTCAAAATTCGAGTCGATCTCCACCTGCTTCCCGTTCTCGAACATGTACGCACGCTTTGATCCCTTCCTGGATCCCCAGGAAGTGACAAGCGCCACGACCTGCCCGACCGCGAGCGAGGTCAAACGATTCAGATAGAATTGGTTGTCATCTTCCAGTGGGTCAACCACGTTCATGTAAAGCGCGGAGACGAAATTTTGGTTGGTGCTCGACATGCTCACCCGGTAGTAGTCGAGCGCGGAACCCAGGTTCTCCTGGTTCAGCGCCACCCCCAGGATTCGGACAACCGACGCTGGGTTGGGGTCTACCAGCAGGCAGGCGACCCACCCGTTTTTGTGCCACCCTTCGAGCCCAACTCCCGCGTCATCCTGCCGCCGGATAGACAGCGCATGAACGTAGCGCGAGGGGTTCGTCGTGAGCCAGGGGCCGGTGAACGACGCGATCAAATTTGAGGCGGAGACGCCCTCGATGCAGGGCATCTCGACATCCACTGTCACCCCGGGCTGGATCACGACCCCGTAGTAGTAGTTCGGCGCGAGGGGCACGGGCGGCTGAGTCATGTCGAGCGCGTACCAACCATCCTCGCGGATTTTGCGGTAGGTGGTGGCACTTCCGGCGTTGGGACTGGTGGTCAGTAACCCAGTCCAAAGCGACGCGGTAGCGGCATCGATCGCTCCACCGTCCGAGCGGTGGAGGAGGACCTGGAAGCAGTTCGTGTTGGTGATGTGGGTGGTATCTGCCCTTCGGATTTTGAGGGCGCCAGCGGTGGGGTTTACCATCCTGAGCCCCAGGGTCAACCCGGTCGAAATCGGGTCCAGGATGTGGCGCGAGGTCAGCGCTGGGTGGGTGTGGGTCAGCCCGGTTTCGAACACACTGAACCCCCGGGCGTCGAGCTGGCTGTCATTCCAGTTGCTCGAACGGGCGCCGGGCAGGAACCCATCGGGCGGGAACTCTGGGGCCACCGCCGGGTTCACCTGCCGGAACTGCCCCCGGCCCGGGTCGAAGATGTAATAAGGATATAACGTGCTCCCGCCGTTCACGTAGCTGTAGGTGACATTCCCGAGCCCGCCCGGGGTCTGCACATGCAGAGGGTCAAAAGAGCGCCAGTACAGCGCCGCGCCCAACTCCCAGATCGGGAAAGTCTGATTCAGAACTCCGTTGACGCGCCGGATGGTCATCAGTAGTTGCTCCCACCCCCTAAAAATTGAAGGTTCATTTGATACCCAACGATCACGCTCGCATCGATCCCGAGTTCTCCGTCATTGCAGATGGTCAGGAACAGTTTGCGCGGATTTACCGGGTCGTTGTTCATGAACGGCATCATGACGATCTCGGTCACGAACATGACCGGGTCATCTGCGGCGTAGTTGTTGAGTACGTCTTCGCCCAACGAGAACGAAACCGCACTGGTGTCCCGCGTGATGATCCTGGCGTACTCCTCGGCGTCCGTGCCCGCGAGCTTCCGCAGGCGCACGAGGTCGTCCTCGGCCCCCACGTCCACGTTCGTCACCTGGGCCACGTTATCCACCGCGGCGGTCATGGGGCTGACCAGGGACACCTTGCGCCACTGCCCGGGCTGGCACCAAAGTTGCTCGCGGTACAGGCGGTTCGCGTTGGGGAAGCAAAGGATGCGAAATGCCTGATCGAGGTTCCCGGTGGGCCAGGCCGTTTGACTGGCCCAGATGCAAAGCTTTTGGATGTACCCAAAATTCGCACTCACATCGATGGTGAGGTCCAGGCTGGCCTCGCAGGCGATCTCTGCCGTGTAGGTCGCGTTGTCCTCGCCTGCCGCGATCCCGCTGTCGATGTTCTCCTCGATGCTGGTCCCGAAGAACTGCCAAACGCACGGGGGGCCGGCGTCGATGCAGCGCCAAAGCAAGAGGTTGGAATCCACGAACAGGTCGCCCGCCGCCCAGCCCGTGCTCACGGGTGGACCCACGGTCGAGCCGTGCGGCTGGAGCCCGAGGGTACCCGAGTCGAAGCGTTTCATCACGGTATTGGTTTGGGACTCGTCCAAAAGCATAGCCACCGAGGTGTCCAGTGCCACCGAGGCGCCCACGTCGATCCCGCGACCTTCCACCACATACAACTTTTTATTGGGGGTGACACCCTGGAGTGCGAGCCCTCCGCCGGTGAGCAGATCCGCGTAAAGGCCGATGCCATCCCAACCGACCCCGTCGCGGGCGTTGGCAGCGCCTACGCCTGTCCCAGCGCCCCCCGAGCTCATGACCGAGGTCAGAATGCCCGCCACCCGCGCGACGAGCTGGAAGTGCCCTGTGGAGCCCGATAGGTTGGTGATGTCGGCGTAGAGGGCGGCGTCGCCGGCGATGCCATCGGACATGAAGTGGGCAGGGAGGTAGGCAACGAGGTCGCCGGCCAGGTCGAAGTACTGGTCAAAAATGCACTCGGCGCGGGCCTGGTCGTTATAGAGCTGAACGCGAACGTCCCCTCCCCCTAGCGCGTGCACGTCCACGAGCGTGAGGCGGACCACCTGCCCCTCTGAGAACTCGTCACCCGAGGAAGGGGCCGCGATGTCGATGGAGTCCGTTCCGCCGGTCGGCAGGCCAGCCGGGTAGTTCACGTCGGTGTCGGCGTCATAAACGGCCGGCGCGGCCGAGGCCGGCGTGGCCGATGCGGTGAGGTCGAAGATCGTCCCGGCCCCGTCCTTGTACTTCAGCTTGTTGCTGTCGGTGGAATCGACATACAGCGAGATATTCGGGGGCACCGTTGTGCCAGGGTTCATGCCGCTCATCTTGGCGTACTGCCCGAAGAACAGCCTGCGCCAACGGAAGTTCAGGGCGCCAACGTCGAAAGCATTGTCGCTGGACGGGATGATGCTCGAAGGGATGGCGGTCCAGGTGCAGGCCACGGGAGTCACCTCCTGCCCCCCGGTGAAGATCAGGCCGAGGGGTTTGTCGGGATCGCCGCCGTATTGACCCAGGCTGTCGTTCAGCCCAACAAATCTGAAACGGACGGCATTGAATTTTTCCTCGCCCAGCCGGAACAACTCGGCCGAGCGGCATTTCCAAATTACGAACTCAACCGCGGTGCTGTAGTCGCCCTGGGCGTTCGGCCTCCGGCCGCGGACGGTGAAGAACTCCTGGTTGAGGTCCTCCTTGCCGTGGTCGATCTGGTTCGAGGTGCCAGTGAGCTTGTCGAGTAACAGCCGGACGTTTTCCTTGTTGATCTCTTCGAGGCGGCCTTGGAGTTCCATGCTTACGACATAGCGGAAAACCATGTCGATGTTGCCACCGCTGCTCCTCGACTCCCGGTGCGCCACCATCTTGTGGGTAATGGCCAGGGAGGTCGCCACCGTGCTCCCGATGTGGTAATCGGCGCCGTTGAAGGTGGCGATTAGCTCGGTCCAGTCGCCGACCATGTACCTATCCCGGTAGATTCCACCGCTTCTCATCATCGCCTCTTCATGGTTCGGGCGTGTGAATCAACTCAGTGCCGCCGCCGATGTAATTTCCCGCAATGTCCATCGAAGTATTTCCAGACAGCACTCCGCATAGGTAATCTAACCCAAGGGTCATACCCTCTGCGCACCCTACCTGTACAGTTGTAGGAGTTGCAGGAAAACAATCATTGATGGTTAGACTTCCAATTTTCCATTTGCTGAAAGTGCTGTCGAGGGAATATATCGCATCGCTGAACTCTAAATGTACAGCATAATCATTAACCCAGTGCGACGAAAGTTCCCCTAACAATAGAGGTCCATCAAACTGAGCACCCGTGCAACCGGCGCTGTTGGACGCACCCAACGCATTGTTGTGGTGGCTCACCAGATTGCTGACCGTGACCGTGTGGGTGATGTTGAAGCACATTTTGCGGTAGTCGAAGAGAATCCTGATCTTATTGTTCGTGTCGCCATAGCCAACCACTCGCGTGGGCGAGTATGAGGTTTCGCCCCTGGCCTTCGTCAAAACGTAATTTTCAGCCGTGGTCATAGCACCGTCGTTTTTGACGCCGTGGTTGAAGGTCAACTCCAAAACGAACTGCGGAGCTCCGTTGTTCCAGGTGTAAACGGCCACCCCAGTGACGGCAAGCGCGGTGCCCACGCCCGTGATGTTGGCTGTGTTCGGCGACCCGATTGGGTTCCCGACCGGATCGAGCACGCCCGTGACCGTAACCACGTATGCCCCGCCGGTTTCTTGATCCCCGCTTATCACCAGGTGAACGCCGTTCCCGGTGCCTCTGTGAACGCTGGCGACGCTGACCTGGGAGCCCGCCGGGTAAGTCGATACGGCATAGTTCCCGGCGGTCAGCACGGTGTCGCTCATGTACTCGCTGAACGTGATGATCCACTCGGATAGGCCGCCGGAGCCGCTGACCACCCAGGGCGACACGCCCGCGCCCGTGAAGTGCCAGTGTGCGTTCGTGATTGGATTTCCGACGGGATCTGTCACACTCGACGCCGTGACAGAGTAAGCGCTGCTCTGATTTGGTTCTCCAGTAAACCCGATGTCTACATAAGAGTTGCTGCCCCCAGGCGTGACGGACGAGATGTAGATGGGAGCGGCCCCGGCGGGACAATCCAGGTTGTAATTCCCCGGGGAACTGAGCCCAACTGACGACATGTAATCGTTGAAGTTGTAGCGCAGACTAGAAATGGTCACGTTCGTGATCCCGGCCCCCTGCGGGGCGGTTCCCGCGCCGCTGAACTGCCCGGAGTCGTGGTTCGTGTCAATCGCACCGAACGTGCTTATCACGTGAAATGCCTTGATCACGTAGTTGTTCGACCCTGTTTTCATCTCCCCGCTAAAGTTCACATCGACGTACCGTTTGTTGGCACTTTTTACCACCGATGTGATCGTTGGTTGGTAGTAAGCGTCGCTGTAGAAAACATAATTGTCGAGGTCCTCAAGTCCGGTGGTGCCGACGGAACCATCCAGCATCGCTTGGTCGAAGGTCACGCGAACGGAGTTTCCAGTCCTGACCGTAGACGCCACTCGCGGGCGAGTCACGCCTACGAAATAACATGGATCAGTGTTTATCGGGTGGCCAACTAAATCATATAGATTATCAGCCGATATCCAATAATTGTTGTTTCCACCTAACATAACCCCGGAGATCTGGATATTAACGTAGGTGTTCACACCTCCCGGGGTGATCGAGATGATGGTGAGAGCAGGGGCCCCGACTGGAACGCCGATCGTGTAATTGGCGGGTGTGTCAAGGCCGACCGCGTGCATGGTTTCTGAGAAATCGACCTTGATGTTGGTTATCGTGGTGCATGCCACTTGATAGATGTAGGGCACGATTCCAAACCCGTTGAAGTTGGCGGTGCTGTACAGGGGATCGACTGGGTTGCCCATCGCGTCCACGATGTTGATCACGTTGACTTGATAATTCGCGACCCCGATTTTCATTTCTCCAATCACCGTGAGTTCCACGGTGGTTGGATTGACATGACCGACGCTGTCCACATAAATGAAAGCGCTCGGATCGCAGATGAGGGAGTAGTTCGCAACGCGCGTGATGCTAGTGATCCCGCTCCCGGTTCCCATCGCTTCGTTGAACACCAACCGAACGACGCTCACGCTTGGTGCCGAAGCCGGATTCAGCAGGCGAACTAGCGTCTCCTTGCCTATGAAAGCCACGGCGTTGTTCGGGGCGACAATGACCTCTCCCTGTGCCGTGGAGACGTTTGAGATCGTCAACAGGTAGTTTCCATTGTGAACCATTTTGGCGATAGTTAATCGAACCAGGTACTCATTCAGTCGCTCGATGGCGGTTACCGCCGGCGTGCTCGCCCCCGTGATCACGTAGTTGGTGGTCGTACGCAGCGCAGTATTGTTGCGAACCTTCTTGCTGAAATTTACAATGATCGTACTCACGGCGTCACCTCTGAAAGGGTGAATGTCAGGGGAAGCGACAGCGAACCGGCATTGAACAGTTCGTTATTATTTTTGTTCACCCCATACACGGCGAACGAATCGTCGACCGAGAGCAGGTCCAGGACCACCCCGTTCGACTGCCCAAGATGGATACCGACGATTTTGAAAAATGGTCCATGATACCATTTTTGGTCTGAGTCGAATACCCGAATCGTATCCCATAGGTTCAAGTCAACTACATCGAACGTGCAAAAATAGGACACCTTGATCCTGGTTTTCGAGTAGGTATCCACGAGCCAGTTCATAAGCCATTTTGCGCCCTCGTCATCGACTATGTCCGGGACGTCTATTGCCATGCTCCCGAGCTCGCCGTGTCGAATAAAGCTCTGGTAGCAGTTCGCGTCGTTGTTTTTGTTTCGCGAGATGGCCGACAGGGAATCGCCCCGCAGTCCGGACACCCCGCAGTTCACCACGAATGAATTGCTCATCTGATCACGCGCGACCTCGCACGGGGGCGAGGTCATCTGGATGATGTTTTTCTCGGGGGTCAGGTATTTTCGGACGTCTCTGTCCCAGAGCATGTTCTGGAAAAACAACTTACGCCCGCGTTGGATGATGGTTAGGGGAAGTTCCTTGATCAGCCTCTCCTTAATTATCTGGATCACCCCGCCGGCTACCACCGAATTGAAAACGGCCGACAAGGTGATAATGTTGAATTCCCGCGAGAGATGTCGGAGGGAGGTCAGGTCGAAAAAATCCTGCTTCCCGGAGAACCCGAGCAACAGGTAGGTGATCGCATCTATCAGTTTCCCGGAGGGGCCGGTCAGGTCAACAGTCACGTCCTTGCTTTCGGCCTCTACGTCCAGCACCACGTACCAGTAAGGGTCCCCGTTGAGGTCGGGCTCGCTCCCCTGCGAGTCGATGACCAACGGCTTGTCGTTGTCGTAGATGCCCGTGATCGGAACCCCGGTGTAGGTACTGAAGATGTCATCCACCACCATGAATTTTCCAAGGTTGATCGACAAGTCGATAACCGGCATCTTCACGACGTTCCCGATCACCACCGGGAAAACCTTCCCGTATGAGTCCTCGGCGATGCCTGAGAAATTGTCGTTGGTGATCACGTGCGGAGGAAATTGGCGGTCCCCCGCCAACTGCTCGTCGATCACGTTGAACGACACGTTATCGTCCAGTTCATTGTAGGAAAAATTGTCTATCACCCCGTCCACCAGCAGGAAGGACTGGTCCAGGTCAAAATTTTCCGTCAGTACCCAGTAGACCTTCGCGGTGAGCGCATTGAAACTCTGCCCGGAGTTGATTGCCTCGATGATGGGAAAGTATTTCGCCATCACCACGAACGAGATGTTGCTGGGGTTGAACTGCCTGGAGTACGGATCGATGCTTTGAGAAAACGTCGGGGCACTCAGCAGAGCCGGCGTGCATTGAATTTTCGGACTTCCAGAAAATTCGCTGACCAGCAGATCCGAGGCCGAGTACAAGGCGCGAAACCCAGACACCTGCATGTCCAGCACCATGGCCCCCGTGGTGTGACTGGAAATGGACGCCGCGTTCCACCCGTCTCGCTTCAAGATGAATCCCATCACACGACCTCTTCCAGCCGGATACCGCTTATGTCCACGATGCTGCGGGTGAGGTTCATCGCGGCGAGCCCCTGGTTCTCGTTCTCCAGCGAGTACGCCACCCTCGTGGTCGAGTATCCGTCAACCATCCTGGCCAGGATCGGGTTCGGGTGTACCAGCGTCCCGTAGACGTCCGGCGAGGAATCCACGTCACCGTAATGGAGGACGTCGATGTCGTCGATGAAAACCAGCGGGTACTC
>Ga0315287_10004276_pt1 | contig 13908 bp, 11 predicted proteins | sample YL17G11_0_MG_FD_205037 | JGI IMG/M metagenome (GOLD analysis project Ga0315287, IMG submission 205037) | Sediment microbial communities from Yellowstone Lake, YNP, Wyoming, USA - YL17G11_0 | ecosystem: Environmental > Aquatic > Freshwater > Lake > Sediment | place: USA: Wyoming | collected... | reverse complement strand
GCATATGCACCATCGCATTCCCCGAGGAGGCGATAATCGCGTCCTACACATTCAATGCCACGGAAGATGTCCGGAGCTACGTGGAAGCGAACCCCTCGGCGGTCCCCACGGCCACCGAAACCTCTGACAACAGCTGGGTGGTGAAATGGGACGCATCCGGAGCGCCAACCTATTACGTGGTCAAGGTGCGCCGCGACGGCAGCGCGATTGCGGTGCAGAACTTCCCCCAATAATCTTCCCTAATCGACGCGCACGTTGTTATCCCGCAGCTCCATCCTTCTTTCCAGGAATTTCGCTATTATCTGCGCGTTCGTCTCCAGGTGCCCGCTTATCTTGCTTGTGGAATAGCCGCTTCCGCCCTCGGCGAGAGCGGCATAAATTAGAAGCTGGTCCGCCAGGTGCAGGTCGACATCTGCAGTTTCCGCGTTCAGCGCGTCCAGCGCCTCCTGTGCAACCGTCTCGGCCCTCTTGCCCTTCTCGCCCAGCGAATATGCGCCCCGGAGCCCCTTCCAGGCGGTCACCGCATTGCCAACGGAAAGCGCCGCGTCCTCATAAACATGGACGTGTTCTATGGAATTCTGGACGAATATCTTCTTCTCACGGACGGCTATGCCCACGGGCAGGCCCGAGAGCCTTATTATCGTTTCAACGTGCTCGTCCCGCGGCCAGATGGAGCAGCCGTGCGGCTTTCCCGGGGTGACGCATACTTCCATGCAGCCTCCGCCCGCGGGGTAATATCCCGGCTTAAGCATCCGGCACTCCAGCGGAACCCCGAATTGCGCCACCGCGGGCACGAACACCCGTTCGAAATAGTCGTAGGACGGGGATTTCATCACATGGGTGCCGCCGGTTATGCGGAGCTGGCTCTCTTTCGCTGCAAACAGGAGTATTGGGATGAGCGTCTGCGCCACGAGCGTGACCGAACCCGCGGTCCCGATGTCGAAATCATACTTCCCGCCGACAATCTCGCCCGGCTCGAAGGAAAGTTCGGTGCTGTGGAGCTCGGCGCCCTCAAGCCTCCCGCGGCAGACGTTGCGCACGGCTTTCGCAGAGGTTAGGTGCTGCATCTGCAGGCCGGGATTGGGCCGCCCTGCCCTGATATTGGTTATCCTGACCGGTTTTTTCGTTATCGCCGAGAGTGTGAGTGAGGTACGGATAATCTGGCCGCCGCCTTCGCCATGAGAACCATCGATTTCAATCATGGCAACACCCCGAGAACCGAAGGCGGGCCTTGAACCGCAGTTCAAACCAACCGCCCTCTCCTTGAGAGCCATCTATTTCTATCATAAACACACATCGTAGCCATCGCACTGGCTGGACAGCGAGAGTAAATAGAAATAGGCCAGCGGTTTAACCCGCTGGCAAGGCGACCAGTTATCCTCCCATGCACTCAAAATGAGCGTGCAAGAGAAGTTTAATGCAAAACATATATAAACGTGCCTGGTTTTGGGGGTGTTTGGTGGTGAATTGGTAACACGCAGCTACACTTTTTGCGCCATTTTCCTCTCCCCAGGCTCCAAACAGGCTAAAACAGCACTCGTTTTAAAGCCTTCCATATGTTATAATAGCATGATTAAAGTGGAAAGGCTTAATGTTAACCAGCCCAAGCCGAAAAGGTTCCCGCTTGGCGCCATCCCGGAGAAAAAGGGCGTCCTCGCACCGGAGGATATCCGCTATCTCCTGATGGGCAAGGTCATCATCGAGGAGAAGATGGACGGCCAGCCGGTTAAAGTGCTCTCCACCGACCCGCAGCTCTTCATATTCGCCGAGGACCTCAAGCGCATGCACTCTATATTCTACCATGTGCCCGGGAGGTACGCAATCTTCGACATCTTCAATCCGGCCCGCGACCTGTTCCTCTGCTGGGAGGAGAAATACCAGCTGTCCATGGAGATACGCAGGGGCAAAATCAAAATCCCGGAGCTTGACGGCGCGCTTTTCTTCCCTGTGCCTCAGATCGCCCACGGGAAGTTCACCATGGGGGAGCTGCCCCGGTTCCTGGGAGTGAGCGCCTATGCGCGCAAATACCGCGACATCCGGACCCCGGTCCCTGGCGAGGGCATAGTGGTCAAGCTCGGCGCGGATGCGTTCCCTGAGGAATACCAGCCCGGAAAAATCGTAAGGGAGGAATTCCTCGGCGGCATAACGGATAATTACCTTCGGCTGCCCCTCCGTATGAACGCCATCGACCCTTCGGTGGAAGTGCCGCGCCATTTCCTCTGGGACAGGCAGCCCATCCGCTAAGAATCAGAATCAGCCGCCGCCGTTCTTTATGTTCGATTTGCTGAGCAGCAGCGGCACGTCGCTGTCCCTGTGCAATATGGTTATGTCGAAAAGCTCCTTTCCCATGGACTTGGCATAGCGGATGAGCGAAGCCTCGCCGAGCCCCACCCTCCGGTTCCCCTTCTCGGACCTGCTTCCAAGTATGTTGGAGAGGCGCCTCACGTATTCCGGCGGCACGTCCACCTTTTCGATGGACAGCTTCTTTTCGTTCACGCACCTGTATATGTCGTCTATGGCCGCCTTCCGCACCTTGCTGCCATAGGCAGGGAGGTTCTTCTCGATTTCGTCCATCACCTGCCGGGTTATGACGACCTCGCCCCTCTTGCTCAATTTGCTGAATGTCTCGTAGAGCGGCATGCCCTCCCTCAGGCGGTCAAGCACATAGGATGTGTCGACCATGAAAAGAGCGGTGCGCGCCTGCGCCGCCATGGGCGCGGGTGCCGCCGGCGCTTCCGTTTCCAGCTTCTCCATTATCTCTCCACGCTCATTGACCAGCCGGGCCTGCTCGCCGGACTCCGCCGCGGCCGGAGCCAACCCCTCCAGCCGCGCCCTGAACTCCTCCCCTTTGTTCACGATGTACTTCTCGAATCTTCCGGTCAGGAGGCGGCCTTTCAAACCGCCCACGATGGACGGGTCCTTCAGTGCTATCAGCAGGTCCTCAACGTTCCTTATGGCCGGGTTCTTCCTTACGATGCCCACAATCTCCTGCATTGCCTTGTAGTCCGGGCCGAAAAGCTTCGCCAGAGTGGGCTCGTTGGACAGGCCGATGGAGCTTATTATCGCGTTAGCGTCCTCGTAGGTCCCGGTCCCCCATTTGCACTGCAGGTGGCCGTTTGATATGCTAGTAAGGGCCTCGTGCCCCATCACGTCGTCCAGTTTCGGGCTCATGGGCCCGCGGTTGCTTGCACGCAGCTTCACCCCTTCCTCGTCCATCCGTTTCGTTATGAACTCGTAGAGGCCGTCCAGCTGCTTCTTCGTGGCGTTCTCGACGATGTATTTGTGGGTGCCGAGCCTCTTCATGCTCAGGCCGTTTATCTGCGCATAGTCCGCCACCGCCCGCTCCCCCACGTTGAGCACGGAGTTCGTGCCGTAGTGGCCGAAGAACGTGTTGAGCCCGCGTATGCCGAACCAGTTCCTGGATATCTCCGCAAGGCCCTTGTCCGTGGTCTTGAGCAGGCCGGATATCTCCCGGAGCACGGCCTTGTCCGTGACCTCGTACCTCACTTCAAAGGCGGTTCCGCCCACCAATTCGGGTGGTATCCCCTTCTCGGGGTCCCCGTTGGACACGTCCGTAATCCGCTTGTCCTTCACATACGTGTCCGCTTCGCGGATGTTCAGCTCCTTCCTCAGTGCGGGCGCGTGGCTGGCGGAGCCCCCCTCCACCTCCTCGGCTATGGTGCAAAGCCTTGAGAGGGAGCCTTCGGCCGGGCGGCGGGTCTTGTCCGCGAAGATAGCCTCAATCTCTCCGTTCGCACCCTTCCGTATCTGCATTACCTCCCCAATGTCGAACGAGCCCGCGACCAGCTTGTCCGGGTCCTTCACGAGGCCTTTCAGCGGGGCGAGGCCGTCCGGATGGTCCGGCTGCATGTACTCGGCTCCGACTTCCTTGCCGACACGTTCGACAATCCCGTTCTTCCCGACGAGGCTGGCCCGCACTTCGGCGCCCTTCCCCTTCTCGATTGCCAGTATTGTTATTGTCTCATCTGAAGTTGCGCGTACCCTCAGCATATGGCTGCTGACCTTAGCGCCAGCCGAATTCACTATGCGTTTTTCTGTCTCGAAATATGCATTCAGAGTTTTGTTCCCCCACTCCGTGCCGAACTGGTTGTTTATCCAATTGAGGGCACGCTTGTCGCCGCCCAAGACGATGAAGTCGCATTCCACCCCGCCTTTGGCAGCCGTAATCGCAACCTGCTCAACGCTCTTTATGATGGCGCCAGTCTGATTGTCGCCTATCATCAGTTCCCCTTTCTGCGACTGCTCAGCCACCCACGCATCGAACTTCTCCTGGCTGACGGTTTCCTCCGCCTTGCTCGCACGTACGCGCTCTTCGAGTTTTGCCTTGGCCGCCGGGCCTTTGGGCGCGACCTTCGCAACCGCCGCGGCAGAAACCTGCTCCGGCTTCGCCAACGTGGGGGCCTGGACGCCCCGTGTCTTTATCACCGGTATCTTCACCGTCGGGGCGGTGGTTTCGGTCAACGCCTGTTTCATCCTCGCCTCGAACTTCGCCACCGTTTTCGCGCGCGCGGCGCCTATCTTCGCGGTGACGCCGCTTCCGGCCATGTGTGCGAACGGGAACGCCATCATGGCTATGTTGAACCCGACCTCCCCGTATCTCCCTTCCCTGTACGCTTCAATGGTGGCAGGTATGCTGAGTCCGGTCATGACCGCGCCCGCCCCCAGCGTAGTAACCGTGAGTCCGGTTGCCGCGGTCCCGTATCTCGCAGCGGCCGTGGTCTTTTCAGCCATCTTCGCGGCCAGCGACGCGGTGCGCAGGGAGCTTATGGCCCCGCCCATGCCCAGGGTGGCGACGGTAACGCCTATCATCCCCCAGGTCATGCCGCTCACGCGCCCGGTTTCGTTTTTCTCCTCTATCGCCTGGCTCGTGGCCATGCTCATGAATATCGCGCCGGACGCCAGCTGCCCGCCGGGGACGAATCCTACGGCGACTCCAGCGACCGTCAGGGCGGCGTTGGTCCAGAATTTCTGCACCTGGAGCGTCTTCTTCATGCCATCCCAGGCGGCGTTCGCCTCCTGCGTCCTCCCCGACAGTGCGAGTTCCCGTATCTCCTTCTGCCTTGTGGAGAAATCCAGGATGCCGCGCGCATTCTCAGGAAGCGTGAAAACCGAAAGCTCCACAAGGCCCGTCCTTTCCTGGAGCTTGGAGGTGTCCTTGCCAGCAAGCACGCCGTCGAATATGTCCATGTGCGCCTGGCGCCACCTGTCGAACAGCGCCAGTGCCGGCCCCCCGCCGAACTGCTTCTCCTTTCCGGCGGCGCTGTAGGTGGCGAGGGCGGCCTGCCTCGACGACATAGCCGCCTCGTAGTATTCCCTGGCCGCCGGGATGTTGCCGTTGAGCAGCTCGCGCCTGGCGTTGAGAAGCTGCTCGCTGCTGTCCCTGAGCGAGACCCCTGCCATGCCACCGGTTATCCCCTTGGCCGTTTCCCGGTAGCTTTCGTTCATGGAAAGCTGGGCGCCCATCATGGCGACCGCCTGCTCCCTCCGGAGCGCATTGGCGAGCGCGTTGTACCGCAGGTTCTGTATCTGGTCGTTCGCCGCCGTTCCGCTGCGCAGCCCGTTCGCGAGGGCGGTGGTGTCCGCCTTTATGCTGTCGAGCCTCTTGGCCACGTCCGCAGGGACGTGTTCCCCGTAGGACGCCCGTACCGCATCCGTGGTCTGGGCCATCTGGTCGAATCCGGTTGCCATCTGCGTTGCGAGATATCTTGATGTCGTGAGCGCGAACCTTTTGCTCAGCGCGTCCAGCGCCTTCCCATATGCCTCCCCATTCCCGGATCTGGCTGCGGTGCCGCAGGCCGCAAGGAGCTGCTGCATCGTGGGACCCTTGGCCAGCGCCGCATCGCCGGATTTCGCCTCGAATTCGCGTAGCGTGGCAAGTTCGATTTCTCCCTGGCCGACCGGTATCATCCCCGGCTTCGCGCCCTTCGTCCACGGGGCGCTTCCATCGAATTTCTGCCTGACTTCGGAATAATTGCGCGCGAGTGCCGAGGCCTGGCCCATGTGAAGCACGGTGTCCGTGCTTTCCGCGAACACGGCCCCGACGTCCCTCCCGTCCACCGTCGCCTCGCCGCGTTCCACGGCGCCAAGCGCCCTCGCCATCGTGCTGAAAGCGCCGACCGCCTCGGGCGTGGCCGGCCTCTTTTCCATGCCGAGCGTGGCCACGCTGTCCGCATAGGCCGCGGTGTAGGTGATGAGCTTCGCCGCCTCCTCGTATCGCTTCTGCCCAACCAGCTCCTCTGTTTTTTCTATGGCCTTCTGGGCGACGTTTTTCTGTGCGCTCTGGGTCCAGGAGCCGACCGCGCCCTTCAGCTTGGACATGTCGGCCGCGAACACGGTGCGGGCCACGGTCTCCCCGAACTGCTCCACTGCCTCCTGGGCGCCCGTGTCCGCATAGCGCACCAGCGCGGATTTCATGGTGTCCAGGTCCGCGCCCTTGGTTTGCGCGGTCTCGATGTATTTGAGCGTCATGCCCGCGAGCGTCCTCGCCCTCTCGGCCTCGCCCTCCTCCATCAGTCTGCCGACGCTGGCCGCAATCTTCTCGGTGGTGGCCGGGCCGAGCAGCGCCGCCCCCTTGGACAGCGCCTCCATGTCCGCGGCGCGGACTTCGGGCGGATATGCGAGGTCACTCCTGAATTCGCCGAGCATGCCCGTCGCGGCAGCCATATCCACCTGCTTCGTCTCATCGGAAACGCCCAGGCTGAAGGACACCAGGCTTTCCAGCTCTGGCTTGCCCTCGGCAGTTGCGAACATTTCCTTGTTCTCGAGGAATATTTTTGCCGCCCCCATCAGCAGTTCCGCGCGGTCCTGCTTTCCGGTACGGAAGAATTCCAGCGCCACGTCCGTGGAGCCGACCAGTTCCGCCGGCGCGCCCGCGGCCACGAGCCTTCTCGCGGTGCCTATGACCTCGGAAAGGGTCTCGATGCCGGCCCGCACCTCGCCGAATGCCTTCTGCGCGCCCTCGAAATCCTTGTTCGCAAGCGCCACCTGCACTTCGTTGAGCTTGAGCATGAGCTGCTGGGCGTGCTCCCCGTATCTTTCCTCGCCCCCAACCTTCTGGGAACTCATGGCACTCAAATTCTGCCGCACCTGGCCGATGTCCCGTTCGAGGCGCTCGCGGAGCTGCGTTTCCGTGAGGCCGAAAAGCTCGTCTATCTTCTTGGCCACCGGTGGAAGGTCCTTCACCTTCGTTTCGGAGGCCTCGGTGGATGATCTGAGCATGGGCGACGGACCCACTGCTTTTGGTACAAGAGAAAGGCCGCGCAGGGTGTCCTCGGTGGTGGTGACGAGCTTGGTAAGTTCGGTCCTGCTCTTTTCCGCAGGCTGCTGCAGTTGTTCGGGCATACTCATCCTCAGGCGTAAGCGTAGCAGATGTCGCTGAATTCGCGCAGGCGTGCTATCCTGGAGTCCGCATCCTCTTTTTTTGCCATGGCGCGGAGCATCTTCCTCTCCCATTCGGTCAGCGCATCATAGATGTATCTCAGCCTTCCGATGCGCACCCGCATGTTCTCGGGCTTCTCTGCGGACGATTCCCATATCGCGAGCGTGCCTTCTATGGCCGAAAGGGCCTTGTTCGCCTTGTCCAGGCTGAGCTTCTCCATCTCGTCTATGTCCGATGCCGTATACGCCCCGCCGCCCGCGGCGTTTCCAGGTTCCGGCCCGCTGCGTCTTGCCATGGCATTCACCTGCCCCGCGATATTATTTAATGTTCACGTCTGTTATGGGGTATGTTGCGGCGTGTTTTTATCCAGGATGTTTATTAGTTATAATTAGTGTTCTTTCGTGTATGGGGAGCAGGATATTTAAGCTTTGGCTTCGTAATAACCATTATGTTCCGTTCATTACGACAGCTATTCCCATGGCGCGACGCGGTCAAGTCACCGGCGCCCGGCGACGGGAGCACAAACGTTTTTATTCACGAAACCCCCATTCCCTCCATGGCAAAGGAGCGGGACAGCATCTACACCGAACGGGCGCGGGCGGCCGCTGCGAGCAACGCAAACGCCAGCCGCAGCTCGCTCATCGAATTCCACAAGAGCTTCGCCCGTGCAAACCAGGGGAAGAAAATCGCCTCCGGGCTCAGGGCCGAGGAGGCGTCGTCCACCGAACTTGCGGACACTGGGGGGCTCCTCGAGAGGATGATAGCCAAATTCGCGGCCGCTTCCGACAAGATGGAGGATCCGGAATTCGAACTCGCAATCGCGAGGCTTTCAATCGCCATGTTCCTCACCGAACGCACCGCAAAGCTGCGGGATTTTGCGCTGGGCAGGGACGACCTCGGGATGTTCTCCACCTACGTCGCGCTGCGCACCGGGGCGTGCGGCATGCTTGCCGAAGACTATTACTCAAAAAACAGCGACGGGATATTCGAATCCTACAGCACCGTCGAACCGGTGCTGGTGGCGTGTTCCGAACTCTGCGGCATGAAGGTGCCTCCGCTCTCGGACATCGTGGTCGCCTACAAGGAGCAGCTTATTTCCGCGGCGTCGAAATATCTCTGATTATTCTGGCTCGGCGCAGGCGTTGGTCACCTTGAGCTGGAACTCTTTCTTTCTCCAGGAGCCGATATAGCCGACCCCCTTCCCGGGATTTCCGGTTATCGTCCCCGGCCCGTTCGATGTGCTCCATTCACCTCGCACAATTCCGCCGTCAACGGCACCATCCGCATCTCCATTCGCTTTCGTACGGTTCGCACCGGCAAAAAATTCGATTTTCGTATCCGCCGATGCTGTCCGGGTGGCGGAGTTTCGCGTCGCGGTTTTGAAACCCGCCGCGGGAGAATCGCGCATGCGCGCGTTTGTTCCAGAAGATTCAGAAGAGCAGGATTCCGCACCCAATAATCGCAGTCCAATAGTCCGTGGCATCACAACAACACTGGATTTGGCCAGGGTGCCGATGATGACTTCGGTCCCTTCGGCCTCGCTTCCACTTCCCATGGTAGATGGGGGGGCGCGGTTCCGAGAGAAAGCTGTCCGGTTCGTGGTTGTCCCAGCGGTTCCGTTATCCGGATTCCCCACGTGGGTTCCGGGCGAGCGGAATATGAAGGATGAGAACAAATTCGTGTCGGTTCGGGTCGTCGGATTCCTGAACAAGAATGAATGCGGGGTTCCATCCGCAGTTCCCGCCTCGGTAGTTGCCACGCGGGTCCTGGCAGATCGCATCTCCGCCTGCGCGTTCGTGCCGTTCTCCATCTCCTTCTCAAGCGCGCGTTTCTTCCCCTTCTTCACTTCGATTTCCTTCATCTTCCCGTCGCTGACCTGGATTTTCTGCACTTCCGGCGGCTTGACCTTGGGCGTGGTCCTGCCGCGGCACATGTACCAGTTCCAGCGGCTGCCGCTGATGGCGCGTTCCGCGCTCACCCACTTGCCGCGCGCGCTTTTCGCATAGTAGTAGCAGCGCAGGATGTGCCTCCGTGGAAGCACGACCTTCTGCCCTTTGGATGGCAGATGCTGTCCCCGGTCGTAAAGGGGCTCCGGAACGCGCATCTTCACGGCCTCCCTCTCCGTCGGCCGTATGGCGCTACTCCTCAAAGTGAGCGTCCTCATCTGTCTTCCTCTGAAGGTGGGTCATGCTTTTAAATCTTAACACTCGGACTTCGATACGAGTCGAACATCAGAGCGTTTGCGAGCGGACCGAACGCACGTACCCCCCCGCCGCAAGCAGGAATCCATTCAGCTTCCCCTTCGGGACCGACGCGCCCGCGGCAGTGGTGTGCCCGCCGCCAATGCCGCCGTTCTCACCGGCCGCCTTCTTCATCAGCGAACCAACGTTGAGGCCCTTCGCCGCAAGCCATTTTGGAGCCCTGCCCGAAATCTTCACTGTCTCCGCATCCGCGAGCGAGAGCCCGATTATCGGCTTCACCCATTTCTGCTGCATGCACATTCCGCACACAGTGCCGATTATGTTGTCGCCCACGATTCCGCGCGCATCGAGAAGATAGAACAGGCCGAAATCCTGCACGTGCGACCCGGCGAATTCGATGCCGTCGCGCAGCGCCCTCCGGTGCTGCTGGAGCAGTGCCTGCGCTTCGGCGTGCGCATCCTGGTCCCCAAGGCAGACCTTCACCCCCACGTCGTCGCGGTTGTGCCTTCCGCAGGCGTTGAGCAGTGTGCTGAACTCGTTCGCCTCGAACGTCTCGTCCCTGGGCCGGTGCGGGAAGACATAGCTCTCGCCCAGCAGCTCGTCCACCCGGTCCAGCCGGTTCGCGTTCGACAGTATCTTCGCCATGGCGCTGACCAACGCACGTTTTTCGCCCTCGTCCAAATCCGCGTAGACGCGCCGCGCGCCGTCCTTCTCGAGCGGGATGCCCAGTTCGGAAAGCAGCTCCATGGCCTTCTCCTCGCGGTAGGTTATGCCCGGCAGATACGGGTCGTCGCAATACGCAAGAAACTGCACAAGGCCGCGGCAATACCTCCCGTAGAACCGCACATCGTCATCCACACGCACCTCGCCGGATTTCACGCCCTCGCCGAGCACCCAGCGGTTCATGCCGATCAGCGGGTGCTGCATGTCGCCCACGGCCCCGACAATGGCAAGGTCCGGATGCGTTCTGAACACGCAATAGGCAGTGCCTGCAGCGCTCAGCTCGTGGCTTCCGTCCAGCCCGTGCAGCTGCGGGTTCGCCTGCGCCTTGTCAACGCCCTCGGTCTGGTGGTGGTCTATTATCACGACGTCCTGCAGCTCGTTCACCCGTTTGTTCCCGCCGCCCAAATCCACGAAAATGACTTCCTTCTCCTTCAGGCACGCCTCAATCTCCCGGTCACCCAATTGCCGGACGCACAAGCGCCTGAATTTTTTCCCTTCCTTCAGGAACGCCCCGGATACGATGGCGCCTGAGCTGAGGCCGTCCGCGTCGTAGTGGTGCACTATGAGCGGGTCGGCGAACGAGAAGACGAGCTTCCGCATCTCGCCGCAGCTTTCAAGGAAAGAATCAGCGGACATACAGACAAGGTTGCCACGGAGCGGTTTAAAATGAAATCTGTCCAACTCTCCCCCATGGCACAGGAGATAGCGGTGCAGCTGCTGGCGGACGTGCTCAAGGGCCTATCGGCCATGGTGCTCACCGCCGGCGGGCTTTACACCGGAATCGGGGTATTGGACAGGCTCACTGCGGGCATAGAGGAATGGAAGGAGATACAGAAGGGCAATCTCGCCGTGGGCTTATTCTATGCCGCGGTGATGCTCTCGCTCGTGCTGCTCATCGGGCCGCGGGTCCAGGAATTCATGATTCTCGTGCAGCCCAACGCATCCTTGCCGCTGCTCGCGTTCGCGTTCGTGAACTACCTTGTCGGCCTCGCGGCCGCCATCGCCGTGATATACTTCTCCATCCACCTGCTAAACTACCTCACCACGGACCTTGACGAGACCGCGGCGCTCAAGAAGGGCAACGTGGCGGTGTCCCTGATAATGTCCGTGGTGGTGCTCGCCATGGCCAGCGCAACATCGCTGGCGATAGAGGCGTTCTTCATCACCCTCAAATCCCTGGAGTTGTCGCTTCTATGAAACTGGACAAGCTGAAGGATTTCTCAGAATGGTACAACACAATCACCAAGGATGCTGAGCTGTGCGACCTCCGCTACGGCATAAAAGGGTTCGTGGTTTTCATGCCCTGGGCCGTGCTGACCATGAACCGCATGTACGCGATGTACGAATATGCTGTCGAATCCCGCGGCCATGTGCCCGCGCTTTTCCCAGCGCTCATACCCGAGAGCTATCTCACGCGCGAGAGCGAACATGTGAAGGGCTTCGTTCCCGAGGTATTCTGGGCGACCGAGGCGGGCGGCACGAAGCTCGAGGAGCGCTATGCGATGAGGCCCACGAGCGAGACCGCGATGTACCCCATGTACGCGCTCTGGATACACGGCGCGCGCGATTTGCCGCTCAAGATTTACCAGCGCTGCCAGGTGTGGCGCCATGAGACGAAGGCCACAAAGCCGTTCATACGCAGCAGGGAATTCCATTGGATAGAGGCCCACGACTGCTTCGCAACGCGCGAGGACGCGATGAAACAGGTGCGCGAGGACATGGAGATGGCCGAAGAAGTGATACACGGCCAGTTCGGCGTTCCATTCCTTTTCTTCAAGAGGCCGCAGTGGGACAAGTTCGCCGGTGCCGAAGATACGTACGCAGCGGACACGCTCATGCCCGACGGGCGCGCGCTTCAATTGCCGTCCACGCACATGCTCGGCCAGCACTTCTCCAAGGCGTTCGGGATAAAATACACCGACGACAAGGGGAAGGAGGAATACGTGTGGCAGACCTGCTACGGGCCTTGCATCTCGCGCATCTATGCGGCGGTGATTGCGACCCACGGCGATGCCAAGGGGCTCGTGTTCCCGATCCGGTTGGCGCCTGCGCAGGTCGTGATAGTCCCCATACTCAAGGAAGAGACCAAGGAGAAGGTGATGGCGGCTTGCAAAGAAGTCGTGAAGGCGATAGGCTGCTGCTTCATGGTCAAAATCGATGATTCGGACCGCACTCCCGGCTTCAAGTTCAACGAATGGGAGATGAAGGGCGTGCCCATCCGCATAGAGATTGGCATGCGGGACGTGGAAAGCGGCAGCGTCGTGGTGGTTCGCCGAGACACCGGCGAGAAGCTGAGCGTGAAAATGGTCGAGCTGGATGCGAAGCTGGACGAAATCGCGCAATCGATTGATAAAAATCTCCGCGAGCGCGCGGACAAGTGGTTCGCGGACAAGCTTTCCTCCGCGGAGGACATGGACGAGCTGGCGAAAAAGCTCGATTTGCACGGATTCGTGCGCGTGCCATTCTGCACTGATGCCATGGATGGAGAGAAGTGCGCGGACATGGTGAAGGAGAAGGTCCAGGCGAACATGCGCGGCTCGCTTTTCAGCTCGGATGAGAAGCCTTCCGGAAAAAAGTGCATATCGTGCGGCACCGAAGCCGGGATTTATCTTTACGCCGCAAGGCAATACTAAAGGTGTTTTGAAATGAAATTAGCATTCGTCCTGGGGTTGCTGTTGCTTGCTGGCTTCGCATTCGCCGACGCCCCGCCTCCCAGGTGCAGCATGCTTGGAAACAACTGCATGGAAAACTGCTGCACGGACGTTGCGAACGGCACTCCGGAAGCGAGCTCCGACAGTCTGGGTCTGGCATGCGCCGGGGGCAACACAGGGAAGTTCGAGTCCTGCGCCACGATGCTCTGCAGGGCGAACACCGCGGAGTGCCTGGCGCCGGGCTCGGAATGCGGCATGGGATACGCGACCTGTTTCACAGGCTGCAGGAACGGCGGCGGGACCAACCTGGCATGCGATGAAACGTGCTGGGGCGAAGCCGGGCAGTGCATCGCGGATGCCAATGGCGGCGGGGAATGCTGCGGGCCCGTGATCGGCATCCTGGCAATACTCGGCGGCGTGTTCATGATAAGGAGAAAATAACCCGGCTATCCGCCATGCGCTATCGGGCTTTTGTAAATCGGGATAAGAAGGTTCGCCGACTCATTTTTTTGCGGTGATTTGAACTGCACTAGGTACTCGTTCGCGGGTTCCTGCTTTATTTCGCACAGCAACTTGCCAATCTCATTCTTGCTGACCGCGCGGTTGAATATCTTTGATATCTCTTCGCTTGCATCAAGTATCTCGAGGCCTGCCAGCTTTCCATCGCGGGTGATGTCGATTAGAATGTGTTCGGTCAGTTCGATGGTCGTGCCTGCCTTTTGCCTCCCAACCTCTACAGTTATGGCATTGGCTTCAGCGTCATAACTATACCGGACTTTCATAGATAATCACCTCTCTTCATGATTTTATATATCTTCTTCTGAAGTGATCTGCTGACCTTATACACGGTTATAAGCCGTATCTCCCCGTCCATCGAAATGACATATGCGACGAATCCCCCTTCCGGATACCTATAATACAGCTTAAACTTCTG
>Ga0315287_10004275_pt1 | contig 13908 bp, 10 predicted proteins | sample YL17G11_0_MG_FD_205037 | JGI IMG/M metagenome (GOLD analysis project Ga0315287, IMG submission 205037) | Sediment microbial communities from Yellowstone Lake, YNP, Wyoming, USA - YL17G11_0 | ecosystem: Environmental > Aquatic > Freshwater > Lake > Sediment | place: USA: Wyoming | collected... | reverse complement strand
GGCCATGCGGCATCGCGCAGCGCGTCGGCGCTGGCAGGCTGGTCGCAAGATATCCTCAAGAACATTGGGGGCAGACTGGCGTTCAGCCTTGATGGCGCGTATACGGAAGGTACGCAGCATCACCAGACCGCCGAGCTGGCGATCTACTACTAGCCCGAGCCTGCGACGCTTGCAGTGTACTGGACTGCGGTATTAACCACCTACCACTCGCGCGTGGCGAGGCGCGGTTTACCGGCACGCCGGCCAGGTTCGCGATCAAAAAAGGCTGGTCAAGGCGGCTGAGTACGAGTCGCAAGACGCTGCGGCATCTCAGCCATTCCCTGACAGGCCGCCTCAGGGATCGAGCAACAGGGATATCCCAATTGGCAAGCGCTTCAGGATGCGGATAATAGCGTTGAAACCAAAGGCGCGGCGCACTCTGTGAGGACGCCGGCGAGGTTTCCACAACATCCAAGGAGCTTAAGATGTCCGCAACCATTACAGCTACTGAGACCACCCAGGTGGTTACGTCGGCCTCCACCCCGATCCGCGAGCTTGGCATCTGCACGACGTGCAACCACGTCCACAACTGCCTGTTCGCCAAGGCCATGCGCAACCCGGTCTGGAATTGCGACGAGTTCGACTCCAGCGACGCTGCGGCTGCGCCAGTCGCCGTCACGCCGTCGCCCAAGGCCGATGAGCGCCACTACGGCGAGGCGGTGCGGGAAGGCCTGTGCGTGAACTGCGAAAGCCGCACGAGCTGCGCGCACCGCAAGCCCGGCATCACCGTACTGGAGTGCGAGGACTACTCCTAGCCGTAAACGCCGGTCGGATAGCGCTGGGGGTAGGGTCAGTACGGCACGACAGTGTTACTTATCCTTCTCCAGGATGCCCATGCCGCTGCGGTCGGGATAGGGCGGCTTGGCCGGGGCCTTGTAGGGATGCGCCTCGATCTCCTTGAGCAGCATCTCGATAGCAGTGTCTACCTGTATGTCCTGGCCCCTGGCCAGAGACGTCGGGTCGTTGACCACCTTGACGTCAGGGTCGATGCCGTGACCCTCCACAGCCCATGTGCCATCCAGGTCGTAGATGCCAAAGGTCGGCACGGTGAAACCGCTGCCATCGACCAGGTCCGGGTTGCCGCTGATGCCGATCAGGCCACCCCAGGTGCGCGTGCCGACAATCGGGCCCAGCCCATACTGGCGCCAGAGCCAGGGGAAGCTGTCGCCGCCGCTGCCCGCATGCTCGTTCTCCAGCAGCAGCTGCGGGCCGGGGTGGCAGAGCCACGGTGTGCGCCAGCTGTGGCCGTCGCGCGTCGCCCAGTAGTTGCGCGGCTTGCGCGCCAGCATGGCGATCATCGGGTCCGGGCTCAGCCCGCCGCCGTTCCAGCGTTCGTCGACGATCAGGCCAGCCAGCTCATGCTGACCGATGAACTGGCGCTCGAAGTCCGCGGCACCCCCGCCGCCGGTGTCTCGCACATAGATATAGCCGATCCTGCCGCCGCTCTGCTCGTAGATGTACTTGCGGGTTGCCTCGATCCAGCCGCGCAGCCGCAGTTCACCGTCATCCCACGCCGGCATGACCAGCACCTTGCGTTCCTGGCCGTCGGGCGCGGCGGTGGCGTTGATGCTCAGCTCCGTCGTCCGCCCGGCGGTGCCGTACAGCGCCTCGTATGGGCCACGCTGCGGGTCGACCTGCTGGCCGTTGACCGCCAGCAGGAAGTCGCCAGTCTTGACATCCGCCCCCGGCAGGTCCAGCGGGCTGCGCACGTCGAGCTCCCAGGGCGCGCCATGCAGCAGCTGCCTGATCCGCCAGCCCGCTGTGCCGTTTGCGTCTGTGGCGTACTCAAAGTCGCAGCCCAGCAGGCCGTAGGGCAGCCCGGGCGCGCCGGGTTCACCACCGCCCCAGACATAGGTGTGCGAGGAGTTCAGATCCGACGCCATCTCGCTGATGATGTAGTTGACGTCGCTGCGGCTGGCGGCGGAGTCCAGGAGCTTCAGGCTGCGCTCCTTGACCGCGTTCCAGTCCACGCCGTGCATCCCTGGATCGTAGTAGAAATCGCGGTAGATCCGCCAGCAGTCGGTCACGACCTGGTGCCATTCGGTGCGCGGATCGACCACCACGCTCAGGCCGCCGAGGTTGATCCGCTTGTCCAGCGCGGCGCCCGGTGCAGCACTGGTAATAAACCATCCGCCCTGCGCACTGAGCATCGCTTTAGCGGCATCCGGTGTCAGTTCAAAGCCGCCCACGCCGCCCAGCAGCGTCGTTTCCTTCGGGTCGTCGCCCATTTCGTAGTAGCACCACTGCGTGTCGCCGCCGAGGCTGCCGCTGCGCGGGGCGCGGATGTAATAGAGCTTCTTTTCGCCTCCCGCCAGGTTGTAGTAGTTGCCGGAGTCCAGTGGCAGCTGCGTCGCCCGTCCCTCGATGCCGTCCAGATCTATCTTGAGCGGCTCAACGGGCGTCTCCTTAGGCTTATCAGGTTCCTTGCTGTCATCCTTGTCCTTCTCCGGTGTCGAGCCCTGTGCAGCATCCTCGCCTGGCTTTGGCGTCTCGCTGTCAGGCTTGGCGCTATCCTCGGTTTCTTCTTTCTTGACTTCCTCCACGTCATTCTTAGGCGCCCAAGGTGACTTCACATCCTTGCGCAGTGGGAGCACTGCCAGTACACCCGTGTTGGTGAAATAGAACTCGCCCCAGTCGCCCACCTCGCTGTAGCTGGGATCAAAGCGGCGGTTGGTGCTGAAGTACAGGTAGTCGCCACTCAGATCGAACGTCGGCGACCCGCTGCTGAACAGCGAGTTCGTCACCTGCCAGCTCTGGCGATCCTTCAGGCTGTAGAGCTTGATCACACTAAGGCCGGTCGTTTCATCGGTGATGGTATAGGCCAGCCAGTTACTGTCTGTTGCCCAGGTAGCGCTCAGCCCGTCGCCGCCCCAGGGGTCCGTGTCGACCTTGACCGTCTCCTGCGTATCAAGCAGGTAGACCCAGTAAGTGCCGGTCTTATCGCTGTAGGTGATCTTCTTGGAATCCGGGCTGAAGTGCGGGCTGTAGCGGAAGCAGTCCGCGTTGCTCGTCAGCCGCTGTGCTTCCCCACTGCCGTCCGCCGCACGCATGTACAGGTCGTACTCGCCGTGTTCATCGCTGAGATACACGATCCACTTGCCGTCGGGGCTCCACGCGGGGTCGCGCTCCGCGCTGCCATCGCTGCGCGTCAGCTCCAACGGGAAGCCCTTCTCCGCCGGGAAGGTCCAGATGTCGCCGCGCATGCTGGCGACGACGCGCTTGCCCTGCGGCGACACAGAGATGCTCATCAGGTTGCCGCTCGGATCGAGCGTGTACGGCCGCAGGTGCGGGCGGTCGCCGGGCAGCGCGATGTGCACTTCGCGCAGCTCAAGGCTCTTCAGGTCCAGCAGGTACAGCACCCCGCCATTTTCCAGTGCGATCTCCGCGGGCCCGATGCTGGGCCATTTCGTCTCGTGCTCGGTGAAATGCGTCACCTGCTTGTGGCTGCCATCCGCAAGGCTGTAGACCCAGATGTTGCGCCGGTGCTGCGGTCCAGCGTCGGAAAGATAGAACACGCGGTCGCCATCGAACATCGGCATGTCGTCCGTGCCTTCCCAGTCGGTGATCTGCTTGCTCTCGAAGGTCTGCAGGTTGAACAGCCAGATGTCGGTGGCCGTGCCGCCCATGTAGCGGTTCCAGGTGTCGTGCTCGCGGGTCCAGGGGCTGAAGGCCAGCCACTGACCGTCGGCGCTGAACGAGTTGTAAGTGGCGACGGCCACGGGTAGCTTCTCCGGCACGCCGCCTTGCGGGCTAAGCTTGTACAGCACGTTCTGCCCGTGCGGCAGCTCGCCTGACACGCCGTAGATGATGTTGCCGTCGGAGGCGAAGCCGGTGACGAACTTGCCGCGCGGCGACCAAGTCAGGCGCTGAGGCACGCCGCCCGCTGCGCCAATCAGGTACACCTCGCCGCTCCCGTCATAATTGGCGGTAAAGGCGATAGTCTGGCCGTCAACGCTGAACTTTGCGCCGGCTTCGCCGCCCGGGGCGCTGGTCAGCGGCAGGGCGGTACCACCGTCCTTGGGCGCAATCCAAAGATTACTGTCATAGGTGAAGACGATCTGCGAGGCGCTCACGTCCGGATAGCGCAACATCAGCGCATCGGGCTCAAACTCGGCAAGCGCCGCTTGTGCAACTGCCAGCACGATGAGAACGGTCGCTGCGGCGACTGCCACGTGGGCGCGCATACTGCGCGCGAGCCGGTGGATCATTGCCTTCCTCCGACGGAAGATACGGATCTGCGGATTGGCGATTATATATGTGAATGCTTGCCGGATGTGTCTTGCCGAAACGGCAGGGGCTGTAAATAAGTGAATTGCAGTACCCGCGGCACCTTAGCTTCCAGTGCAGCATCCCAGGCGGAGTCAAGCTAGCATCAGCTTCAGCGACGCGGCGAGCATCACTGCGGCCAGCAACGTACGCAGTAGTCTGGCGGACCCGAACCGCGCAGCAAGCTGCGAACCGGCAACCCCGCCGAGCACGGCCGCCACAGCCAGCGGCCAGTGCGGGCCGACGTCGAAGTTCCCCCTGGCCCGCGCGCCGCGCCTGCAACAACGTCAAATTCTGCAGCCCCAGCATCTCGGCTACACTATCCATTGGGATCTCCTCGGATGTTTGTTTTCGGCAACTCCATCCTAGGAGATCCTGCTCTCCCCTTCATCCCACCCTTAAAGAGGAAGAGCCTTGTGGCTATACTATGCTGCCTGACAGGGCACCTGACATGACCCGAACGACTTTGCTGGTGATCGAGGACGAGGCGGACATCCTTGAGCTGATCGTCTATAACTTGGCGCGTGAGGGATATGCCGCCAGCGGCTGCCGTGACGGGCTGGAGGGGCTTAAGCGAGCTCGCCAGGAGCTGCCGGGTCTGATCCTGCTCGATCTGATGCTGCCTGGCCTGGACGGCATCGAGCTCTGCCGCCGGCTGAAGGAAGATCCTGCAACGCGCGGTATTCCCGTGATTATGGTCACGGCCAAGGGCGAGGAGAGCGACATCATACTCGGCCTCGGTGTGGGTGCGGACGATTACGTCACCAAGCCGTTCAGTCCGCGTGAGCTGCTGGCGCGGGTCCGAGCGGTGTTGCGACGAGGAGCTGTGCGCGCTGAACAGCCCCAGGCGCAGCGCATCGTGCGCGCGATGGACAGCCCGACCGGTGGGCTGGTGATCGATCCACAGCGCTTCGAGGTCTCCGTCGATGGCGAAAACGTCGTGTTCACGGCGACAGAGTTCCGCCTGCTGCATTGCCTGGCTGCCAATGCGGGGCGGGTGTACACGCGCGAGCTGCTGATCAGCCAGGCGATCGGCGAGGACGCGGAAATCATTGACCGCAACATCGACGTGCACATCCGCGCGCTGCGCAAGAAACTTGGACCCTACCGCGAACTGGTGGAAACCGTGCGAGGCGTTGGCTACCGCTTCAAGGATGAACCAGCATGAGGCCGGTGCGCTCGCGCATTCTGTGGCGCCTGTTTGCCGCTTATGCGACGGTGGTGCTGCTGACCGCGTTGGTCGGTGCAGCTACAGCCTCTTTCATCGTGCAGCGCGATGCGCTCAAGGACATCGAGAACACGCTGGATGCCAAGGCCGTGCTGCTCGCCGGCATTGCTACCCCAGCACTGCGCGGAACCGCCGAGGCGGACTTCGAGCGCCAGATTCGCGAGCTGGGGCAGGGCACAGGTGCGCGGCTGACCGTGATCACCGCCGACGGGCGGGTGCTGGCGGATTCAGAAGAAGAGCCGGCGGCGATGGACAACCATCTGCAGCGACCGGAAGTCGTGGCCGCCCAGCAGAATGGCTATGGCCTCGCCATTCGCTACAGTAATACTCTGCGCCAGCGGATGGTGTATTACGCTTTGCCGGTCAATGAAGGCGGGCAGGTCATCGGCTTTGTGCGGACAGCCCTGTCCGACGAGCTGGTGCGGCGGCGGCAAGGGCGGATGGCGCAGTTCGTGATGGTGGGCGCGCTTGCTGCGATCCTGCTCAGCCTGCTGCCCTCGTACTGGTTCGCCTGGCGCTTGGGTCAGCGAGTGTCACAGATTAGTGTGGGAGCCCAGGCGGCTGCGCAGGGGGATTACACACAGCGGCTTAGCGTGGTTGGCCAGACCGAGCTGGATGACCTGGCGCGCTCGATCAACGCCTTGGCGGCGAACCTGCGCGCACAGCTCGATGCGGCGACAGGTGAGGGTAACCAGATGCTGACGATCCTGCGCGGGATGGTGGAGGGCGTTATCGCCGTGGACGCCGAAGAGCGTATCCTGCATATCAATCACGCTGCTCAGACGCTTCTCACAGATGATGCCGCTGATCTGCGGGGCAGGAAGCTCTGGGAAGCGGTACGCATCCCAGAAGTGCTGGATGCGCTCCGCACGGCGCTGGCGGCGCAGCAGCCGACGACAGTGGAAATGCGCATCGCCAGGGCGCGAGGTGACCAGACAGTGGAGATCACCTGCGCGCAGCTGCACGACGCCCAGGGCCGACTGGCGGGCGCCGTGGCCGTGCTGCACGACGTCAGCCGCATGCGGCGGCTGGAGCAGGTGCGCAGCGAGTTTGTGGCCAATGCCAGCCATGAGTTGAAGACGCCGCTCACGGCGATCCACGGCCTGGTCGAGACGCTGCTGGACGACGAGCAGATGGAACCGCAAGTACGCACGCGCTTTCTCAGTCGGCTGCGCGAGCAGTCAAGGCGGCTGGATGCCTTGGTCAACGACATGCTGGCGCTCTCACGGGCGGAGTCCAAGGGCGACGAGTTCGAGCGCCAGCCTGTGGATCTGCGCGACGTGCTGCAGGAATCGCACTTTACGCTGGCAGCAGCGGCTGTAAGCAAGCATCTCACGATAGAGCTGCAGCTGCCAGGCGAGCCGGCAGTGGTCAGCGGCGACCGCAAGGCGCTGGGGCAGGCCGTCGATAACCTGCTCGACAATGCGATCAAGTACACGCCCGAGGGCGGGCGGATCTGGCTCAGGCTGAGCTGCAGTGCAGGATCGGCAATGATTGAGGTGCGCGACACGGGCATTGGCATCGGCGCCGAACACTTGGAGCGCATTTTCGAGCGTTTCTACCGCGTGGACCGCGCGCGCTCCCGCGAGCTGGGCGGCACCGGCCTGGGACTGGCCATCGTCAAACACATCGTGCTCAGCCATGGCGGCAGCGTGCGAGTGGAAAGCCAGCCGGGGAAGGGCAGCGTCTTCACTATCGAGCTGCCGCTGCTCAACCGAGCGGGTTAGCACAGGCAGCGGCTGCAAGCCTGTCGAGGCAGCGCTTAGCAGGATTCAAACACGGATTTCGCTTCTTAACACGCCCTTTATCTCGGCTTAACACAGTGATGGTATTTACTGCGCGTGCTGAAAGACATTACGGCAACATCAAGGAGAATGTGAATGATCCATAGACGTATTTCCGCGGTCTTCGCCGGAGCAATCATCATCGCCGGAGCGGCGTGCTTGCTGGGAGTGGGCGCAGCCTATGCGGCGAAGCTCGACGGCAAGGTGTCCCTGGATGGCTCTTCGACGGTCTACCCGATCAGCGAGGCTGTCGCGGAGGAGTTCCAGGCCGCCAATAGTGGTGTGAAGGTCACCGTCGGCATCTCGGGTACAGGCGGCGGCTTCAAGAAGTCGTGCATGGGCGAGATTGACATCAGCGACGCTTCACGGCCGATCAAGCAGAGCGAGATAGATATGGCTAAGCAAAATGGCATCGACTTTATCGAACTGCCGATAGCCTTCGACGGGCTGAGCATCGTCGTCAATCCGAAGAACACATGGGTGGACAAGCTCACGTTGGCCGAACTTAAGTCGATCTGGGCCCCCGGCAGCACCATCACCAACTGGAGTCAGGTGCGCCAGGGTTTCCCCAATGTACCGCTCAAGCTGTTTGGCCCGGGCACGGACAGTGGCACCTTTGAGTACTTCACCGAGGCCGTCAACGGTAAGGCTAAGGAAAGCCGTAGCGACTTCACCGCCAGCGAAGACGACAACGTGCTGGTGATGGGCGTGGCCGGTGAGAAAGGCGCGCTGGGCTACTTCGGCTATGCCTACTATGAAGAGAATGCAGGCAAGCTGAAGCTCGTGCCGGTTGACGCTGGCAAGGGCGCCATCGCCCCCTCGGCCAAGACCATCTCCAACGGCAGCTACAGCCCCTTAAGCCGCCCGCTGTTCATCTACGTGAACGCGAAGTCCGCCCAGCGGCCCGAGGTGGATGCCTTCGTCAAGTTCTTCCTGGACAACGCGTCCAGCCTGGTCAAGGAAGTGGGATATGTGGCCCTCCCGGATAGCGCCTACGACATGGTTACGGCTCGGTATGAAAAGCGGAAGACGGGGAGTGTGTTCTCTGGCAAGGAGACCATCGGTCTGACCATCGAGCAGGTGCTCGCGGCCGAGAAGTAGCAGCAACTAAGCAGGCAAATTTTCCCTATCCCCTACATGGCACTTCGGGGGCGACACCCACCGCCCCCGACTTTCCATTCACGGTCGCCATCTTAATACTGCCTTAACAGACTGCTGGTATACAGTCAGCGGTGAACGCTAGCCTGAGGAGATTTCAGATGTTAAAGATTCGCGTAGCAGCGTGGCTGCCGCTGGGCCTGCTGGCTGTGCTGGCTGGCTGTCCCAAGCCCGCGGGCCAGGCCCAGACAGGCGGAACACCGCCGCCCGTGCCAAAGCCAGCCGGCGCTGCCAAGCAAAGCGCGGCGCAGTCCTCGTTGACCGGAACGGTGGCCATCGACGGATCGTCCACCGTTTACCCGATCACAGAAGCGGTGGCTGAGGAATTCCAGGCGGCTACTCCCAACGTACGGGTTACCGTAGGCATTTCTGGTACGGGCGGCGGCTTCAAGAAGTTCGGCGCGGGTGAAACTGACATCAGTGACGCCTCGCGCCCGATTAAGCAGAGCGAGATCGACGCGGCAATGCAAAACTCCATCGACTTCATCGAGCTGCCCATCGCCTTCGACGGCTTGAGCATTGTCATCAACCCAGCGAATACCTGGGTAGACAAGTTGACTGTGGCGGAGCTTAAGGCGATCTGGGAGCCGGGCAGCCAGATCAAGAACTGGAGCCAGGTGCGCCAGGGCTTTCCCGACGTACCGCTAAAGCTCTACGGTCCGGGCACCGACAGCGGCACCTTTGAGTACTTTACAGAGGCCATCGTCGGCAAGGCCAAGGAAAGCCGCGCCGACTACACCGCCAGCGAGGATGACAACGTGCTGGTCCAGGGCGTCGCCGGGGAGAAAGGCGCGCTGGGCTACTTCGGCTTTGCCTACTTCGAGGAGAACACCGACAAGCTGAAGCTGGTACCCGTTGACAACGGCAAGAGCGTTGTCGCCCCGTCCGCGGCGACGATCGCCGACGGCAGCTACAGCCCGCTCTCGCGCCCGCTGTTTATCTACGTCAGCAGCCAGGCCGTAGCGCGTCCAGAAGTCGATGCGTTCGTGAAGTTCTTCCTGGATAAGGCCCCCAGCCTGGTCAAGGAAGTTGGCTACGTGCCATTGCCGGCAAGCGCATATAGCATCGTCGCAGCGCGGTTCCAGCAGCGCAAGACGGGCAGCGCGTTTGCCGGAAAGGCCACCGTCGGCCTGACCATCGAGCAGGTTCTGGCAGCTGAGCAGTAGCAGCAAATGCAGGCACGGCGTGTGACAGCTCGCCACGCCTAATGAGGAACGATCAAGTGTCAACGCTCGACATGCACCCGCTAAGGATCAGGCGAGCCCGCCGCTGGAAGGAGGAGCTCATCCGTCTGGCGCTGCTGTCCTGCGCCCTGCTGTCGGTGCTGACGACGCTGGGCATTGTGGTGGTGCTGCTCAACGAGTCGATCGGCTTCTTCCGCCACGTCTCGCCCTGGGAGTTCCTCACCGGCACGACGTGGACGCCGCTGCTGGAGCCGCGACACTTCGGCGTGCTGCCACTGGTCTGCGGCTCGCTGATGGTGATGGTCGGCGCGGCCGTCGTTGCCATCCCCACGGGCGTGCTGACGGCGGTCTACCTCAGCGAGTATGCCAGCCAGCGCGCACGCAGCATCATCAAGCCGATCCTGGAGATACTGGCGGGCATCCCCACCGTGGTCTACGGCTACTTCGCGCTGACCTTCGTCACTCCGCTGCTGCGTAAGATCATCCCCGGCACAGAGGTCTTCAACGCCGCCAGCGCCAGCATCGTGGTCGGCATCATGGTGCTGCCGATGGTCGCCTCGCTGTGCGACGACGCCTTCCGCGCCGTGCCCCGCTCGCTGCGCCAGGGCGGATACGCGATGGGGGCCACGAAGTTCGAGGTAGCCATGCAGGTGGTGCTGCCCGCCGCGCTCTCAGGTGTGCTGGCCAGCTTCATCCTGGCGCTCAGCCGCGCCGTCGGCGAGACGATGGCCACGACGATCGCCGCCGGTGGCACACCGCGCATCACCGCCAACCCGCTGCAGAGCATCCAGACGATGGCCGCGTATATCGTGCAGATCAGCCTCGGTGACACGCCGCATGGCAGCGTGGAGTACCAGACGCTGTTCGCCGTGGGCCTGGTGCTGTTCAGCATTACGCTGCTGATGAACGTGATCGCGCACCGCGTGCTGCGCCGCTTCCAGGAGGTGTACGAATGAGCGCAGAAGCCTCGAGCCTGGGCGTGATGGACCGGCAACAGGCCCTGCGGCTGAAGCAGCGCCGGGCCAGGGGCGCGGCATTCGCCAGGTTGTGCTGGGGTTTCACCTGGCTGGCTGTGTTGGTGCTGCTGGTGCTCTTGCACCACGTGAGCCGCGAGGGGCTGCCCTGGCTCAGCCTGAAGTTCCTGGAGAGCTTCCCGTCGCGTCGCCCCGCCGCTGCGGGCATCAAGTCCGCGCTGGCCGGCACGCTGTGGATGATCAGCTTCACCGCGCTGCTCGCCATTCCCGTGGGAGTGGCCGCGGCGATCTACCTCGAGGAGTATTCGCGCAAGGGCCGCCTGAGCCGTTTTATTGAAGTGAATATCGCCAACCTGGCTGGCGTGCCCTCCATCGTCTACGGCCTGCTGGGTCTCACGCTGTTCGTGCGCCTGGCGCACCTGGGCCACAGCGTGCTGGCAGGCAGCATGACGATGACGATCCTCATCCTGCCGGTGGTGATCATCGCCAGCCGCGAGGCCATCCGCGCCGTGCCCAGCTCGATCAGGCAGGCGGCATTTGCGCTGGGCGCTACACGCTGGCAGACGGTCAGCCAGCACGTGCTGCCCGCGGCAATCCCCGGCATCCTCACCGGCGTGATACTTGCCATGTCGCGGGCCATCGGCGAGACGGCGCCGCTGATCATGATCGGCGCGCTGACCTACGTCGCCTTCGTGCCCGCCGGGCCGGCCGACGAGTTCACCGTGTTGCCGATCCAAATCTTCAACTGGATCTCGCGGCCGCAGGAGGCCTTTCACGGCTTGGCGGCGGCCGGTATCGTGGTGTTGCTGATCGTGCTGCTGCTGATGAACTCGGTGGCAGTCTTCATCCGCCACCGTTTCGAAGGGAGGACTAAATGGTAACCACTACCGCGACGGAAACGCCGACGCTTAAGCCGATCGCCTTCGCCGTGCGGGAGAGCCTGGCAGCTGCGCAGGAAACCGCCGCACCGGTCATCGAGACGCGCGGCCTGACGATCCGGTACAGCGGCAAACCTGCGGTGATCGATGTCAGCTTGCTGATCCCCGAGCAGCGGATCACCGCGATCATCGGGCCCTCGGGCTGTGGCAAGAGCACGCTTTTACGCCACTTCAACCGCATGAACGAGTTCATCGCCGGCGTCACGACAGAAGGCTCCGTGCTGTATCGCGGGATCGACCTCTACGCGCGCGACATCGATCCGGTCGAGGTGCGGCGCTGCATCGGCATGGTGTTCCAGAAACCCAACCCCTTCCCCAAGTCGGTGTTCGAGAATATCGCCTGGGGGCCGCGCATCAACGGCCTGGTTCGCAGCACGCATCAGGCGCGGGAGCTGGTCGAGCGCTCACTGATGCAGGCCGGCCTGTGGGACGAGGTAAAGGACCGCCTGCACGAGAACGGTCTAGGACTGTCGGGTGGACAGCAGCAGCGGCTGTGTATCGCCCGCGCGCTGGCGATGGAGCCGGAGGTGATTCTGATGGACGAGCCCTGCTCTGCACTGGATCCTGTTTCCACGGCGCGCATAGAGGACCTGCTGTTCGAGCTCAAGGACCGCTATACCATCGTCATCGTCACGCACAATATGCAGCAGGCGGCGCGCGTATCGGACTATACAGCGTTCCTGGTCAACGGCGTGCTGGTGGAGTTCGGCGAAACGCCGCAGGTGTTCACGCGGCCCAGGGAAAAGCAGACCGAGGAGTACGTCACCGGCCGCTTCGGCTAGGGAGAAGGACACGAATGAAGACACATTTTCAGCGGGACATGGAGCGCCTGGAGCGGGATATCCTCTACCTCGGCTCGCTCGTCGAGCAGGCGACCAATAAGGCGATCCTGGCGCTGACGGCGAGGCGACCCGAGCTTGCCGAGGAACTAATCGCCGGCGACGACGAGATCGACCTGCGCGAGGTGCAGATCGAGGACGACTGCCTGAAGGTGCTGGCACTGCATCAGCCGGTGGCTGGCGACTTGCGCTACCTGATCTCTGCGGTCAAGGTCAACACGATGCTCGAGCGGATGGGCGACCTGGCGGAGAACATCGCCGAACGCGCCCTGTCGCTGGCTAGGCTCGCACCGCTGGCAGGCGCGCCTGACCTGACACAGCTCACCGCTGACGTGCGCCAGATGGTCAAACTCAGCCTGGATGCGCTGGTGCGGCAGGACACCAAGCTGGCGCGCGAGATTTGCCAGATGGACGACGCCGTGGACGAGATGCACCACCAGATCTGCCGTGAACTGCGCGATATGATGCAGCAGGATTCCGCGACGGTCGAGCGTGCGCTGCACTACCTGGTCGCTGCGCGCAACCTGGAACGCATCGCTGACCACGCCGTGAACATCGCCCAGGATGTCGTGTTTATGGTGGAAGGCCAGGTGATCCGCCACGGCCCGAAAGAGAACCACTAGTATGGCTTCAGCAATAGTGCCTTGAAGTCAGGATGCCGTGGCCGGCGAGCAACCTCATAATGAGACTAATTCGCAACATCACCCCTACTGGGAAACGGTTTCAACCATCTAGCCTCGCCCGTGATCCACTTCGATTGGCGCAAGACGGCCTGCTACGTCGGCTGCCACAGAAGGTAGGCGTGAGAGCGGATGAAGTATTAGCTGCGGTCTGCGCAATACCGAAAAGTGCGGTATGCGAGTAGTTCCAGAAGCAGCCCTAACGGGTGCCCATTAATAACCATTTGCTTCAGGTGGCGGAAGGTGCCTGACGGATACTTGCTGAAGATACTACCGCCGGACTGAAAAAACCGAGTATTGCATGCTTTCCATCTGCGGCGTGACACTTCATGCATGCTGGGCAACTAAGGCTGGATCGGAAAGATCTCTGCAATCTGGAGGTAATGCGTCGCCGCTGCACGGCGAACAGAAGGCAATAGACTTCGAGTTGGCTAATGCTGAATATGCACTTTCAGCGGATAGCAGATGATCATCGCAGGAAGAAGTTCCACTTAATGGAATTCACTTGCCCCCCAGTATTCAGCAGCGCCTGGTTTGGGAGGCTAGCTCAAATACAGGGGTATGCTAATTTAGCCCAAGTCAGCCCCAACGGTAGTGATTTGTATCCCCGGAAGCATCCGGCGGATCAAGCAGCAGGCGGCCTTATCTATGACAACACAGCATTTAGCGCATCAACTCTGCAGGTGCCACGCTTTTACGCTGGCGTTCAGATACGCGTGCCGTGTTTAGAAGTGCACCGCGTAGCGCAGGTCGCCGCTGTTTGGCTCATAGTAAGCGATTGCCGGCTGGCCATTGATCTCAGCCAGGCTGCTTTGAAT
>Ga0315287_10004272_pt1 | contig 13911 bp, 11 predicted proteins | sample YL17G11_0_MG_FD_205037 | JGI IMG/M metagenome (GOLD analysis project Ga0315287, IMG submission 205037) | Sediment microbial communities from Yellowstone Lake, YNP, Wyoming, USA - YL17G11_0 | ecosystem: Environmental > Aquatic > Freshwater > Lake > Sediment | place: USA: Wyoming | collected... | reverse complement strand
CACCGCGATAACCGCCGCGATCAGGAACCGCCCGAAACCTATCCCCACCAGAATGCAGTGGCGATGGCGATGTACAGCGCGATGAGCGCAGCACCCTCGAACCAGTTCGACTCTCCGTCGAAGGTGACCAGCACCGCCACCAATGCCGACATGACCATGACCGCCAGCAGTAACGGCGACAGCACCAGATCGAAGCCGGGTTGACCGAGGAATGCCGCCGACAAACACACGATCGGGGCTACCGTGAGCGCAATCTGAACGGGCGACTGCAGGATTACCTGTACGCCGTAGTCCATCTGATTTTTGGCGGCGAGCTGGATCCCGACAACGTTCTCCACCGCGTTACCGGCGATAGCCACGATCACCAGGCCGGCGAAGACCTCGTTGATACCCATCGTGTCCATCGCCGGTTGCAGAGCGGAGACAAACCATTCCGAGACGAATGCCGCACCGATTCCGGTCGCAGCAAGCATGCCGATCGCCATCGCCAATGGCCATTCCCCATGCGCGGCAACCTTACTGGCGGCAGCGGCCCCTTCCGGGCTAGCCGCAATCGGGGACGTGCTGCCCGCGTGCCCGGCGTCACCGCCGTGTCCGGGCGCGCGGCGCGCCAGGGCCGCCGGCAACGAAATCGCGAACAACGCCAGCATGATGATCGAGACCACGACCGAGACCACCCGCTCGTGCGATTCGGCCGGAGTGTGCAGGGCCGAGGTGAGAGTGGGAACGGCGAGAATGAACACCGCCAGCGTGAGCATCAGGCCCAACCTGCGGCCGTCCTCGGCAGCGAATCGTTGCCGGCCGTGCTTGACACCGCCGACTACAAAGGCCAGGCCGAGGATCAGCAGCACGTTCGCCAGAATCGACCCCACGAGGGTGGCTTTCACCACGCCAAAAAGTCCTGCCTTGAGCGCAAAGAGGATGACGAACAGTTCGGGCAGATTTCCCAGGGCCGATTGCAGCACCCCGGTGGCGCTGGGCCCGAGTCGGTCGCCGAGCGCCTCCACCGAGCGGCCGACCAATGAGGCCAGCGTGGCCAGCGCGAGCGCAGCCACGATGAAGGAGAGTACGGAGTTGGCATGGGCGAAGTGCAGGGCGCCGGCGCCGACGGCGGCGAGCACCGTGACCGCGATCATGATCCGGTCCCGCCTAGACAGCAGCGGTGCGGTAGCGGTCGTCATCGGGTCCCTCCAGCGAACTCAGGTTGGGGTGAGTTTGCCAGAATCGCGGCGCCCTGTGTTGGAAACCCTGCTACCCGGCCGGTCTGTGCCGTGACAGCATTGCCCTCAAGTCAGATCAGGGAGGGAGTCCGGCGTGGTGCTCGTCCTGGCGTTCGGGGTGATGCTGCTGATCAGCGTCTCGCTGTCCGGCGTCGCCGCGCGCACCGTGTTGTCGACGGCACTGCTGTTCCTGGTCGCCGGGGCGCTGATCGGGCCGGGCGGGCTGGGTCTGGTGCAGTTGAGTGCCGAGGACGAAATCGTCGCGGTGCTCGCCGATATCGCGTTGTTCACCGTGCTGTTTACCGACGGCCAGCGCGCCAGCGTCCCCGCGTTACGGGAGGGGTGGCGACTGTCCGGGCGCGCGCTGGGGATCGGCATGCCGCTGGCGATGATCGGAATCGCCGTTCCCGCACACTATCTCGTCGGCCTCGACTGGCCGACGGCGTTCCTGCTCGGTGCGATCCTGTCCCCGACCGACCCGGTGTTCGCCTCGGCATTGGTGGGCCGGGCCGATGTCCCGTTGCGGCTGCGTCGTCTGCTCAATGTGGAGTCCGGACTCAATGACGGGCTCGCTCTGCCTTTCGTGCTGATCTTTCTGGCGATTGCCCAGCACGAGAAGTCTCATATCGGCGTTGTCCTCGAGGAGTTGGTCCTCGGCCTAGCCATCGGCATCGGTGTGGCGGTGGGTGTCGCACTGGCCTGGCGCAGCAGGATTCTGACCGCCGAACCCCGGCTACAGCCACTGGGGCCGGTCGCAATCGCGGTGATCGTGTACGCCGCATGCCACCTGACGCACGCCAATCCCTACCTGGCGGCGTTCGCGGCAGGCTCGGCACTGGCAACCATGGATCACGTCGCCGCGGAGAGCTTCGAACCGTTCGGCGATCTGCTCTCGGAGCTGACGAAGTTTGCCGCGCTGTTGGTATTCGGGGCCCTGATCACCCCGGATCGGCTGTCCCATCTGGGTTGGCAGGGATGGCTTCTGGCGGTGATGGCCATCGTGTTGGTGCGGCCCGCGTCCATGCTGCTGTCACTGCTGCGGACTCCGATGCCCCGCTCAGAACGGCTGACCGCGGCGTGGTTCGGTCCGAAAGGATTTGCGTCGGTGGTCTACGGCCTGCTCGTTCTGCAGGCCGGCCTGCCGAACGGCGACAAACTGTTCGACCTGATCGCCGTCACGATCGCACTCTCGATCATCCTGCATTCCTCGACCGACGTGCCGGTGGCGCACATGCTGCGCATCGAACCGCCCGATCACCTGCCGGCCGGCCACTATGACCCGATCGAGCCGCCGCCAACGGAAGGTCGTAGTAGCTGACGCATCGCGCTGTGCGATATTTCTAGGGTGCGCGAGACTTTCAACAACCGAAAGGTGCGGGCAGTGGTCGCCGATGACCACCCCCTGTTCCGGGACGGCCTGGTCCGGGCGCTGACCGGCAGCGGATTGGTGGACGTGGTCGCCGAAGCCGAGGACGGCCCGTCCGCGCTCGAGGCGATCCGAAAACACCAACCGCAGGTTGCCCTGCTCGACCATCAGATGCCTGGCATGGACGGCGCGCAGGTCGCCGCGGCGGTACTGCGCGACGAGCTTCCCACTCGGGTGCTGCTGGTATCGGCCAATGACGATGCCGCGATCGTCTACCACGCACTGCAGCAGGGCGCCGCGGGATACCTGCCCAAGGAATCCTCTCGCGCGGAGATCGTGCAGGCGGTGATCGATTGCGCCGAGGGCCGCGATGTGGTCGCCCCGCAACTGGCCGCCGGCCTGGCCAGCGAAATCCGCCGCCGAGCCGAGCCCAGCGGACCAACGTTGAGCGCCCGGGAGCGCGAAGTGCTCGTCATGATCGCCGAAGGCGGCAGCATCCCGATGATCGCCAAGCGATTATTCCTGGCGCCCTCGACGGTGAAGACCCACGTGCAACGGCTCTACGAGAAACTCGGCGTCGGAGATCGGGCGGCCGCAGTTGCCGAGGCGATGCGCCGAGGACTCCTGGACTGACGTGCGACGCCTTGTTGTCGGTGCACTCGACTTCCTGACTGCCGAACCGCTGCGGATCCGCTCATTTCTGCGACTTGCGTTGATCGCCCTCATCGCACTCCTGGTGCACTCCACCGGCGTGCCGCACTGGCAGGCAACGGTATTCACAATTGCGCTCGTTGGCTATGGCGTCGGTGCACTCGCGTGGCTGATCTTCATTTTGCGGCGTCCGACCCGCTGGTGGTACGGGTGGGCATCAACGAGCGTCGATGTGGTGATGGTGGTTATCCTGTGCATCGCATCAGGCGCTGGGACCAAATCGCTGCTGCCGATCTTCTTCCTACTGCCGATCTCGGTGGCCTTTCTCGACAATCCTCTGATAACCGGGGCGCTGGGCTTGGCCGCATCGTTGGGCTATCTGCTGGCGTGGATTGTCTACGCCCACCGCGACGAGGCGATGGAACAGGTTCCAGATGTGGTCTATGTCCAGGTCGGTTGTCTACTGTGGCTGACCGTGGCCATCACCGCGCTGTCTTTCACGCTCGCCCGGCGGGCGGCACGGGTTCAACTTCTGCTCGATGTACGACGTCGACTGGTGGCCGAATCCATGCGGGCCGAGGAACGACAGAATCGGGAGCTCTCGGAGCAATTGCATGACGGGCCACTGCAGAATCTGCTGGCTGCTCGACTAGATCTCGACGAGTTGCGTGATCATCCGAACAACGAAGGATTCGATCGGCTTGAGACCGCACTGCGCGATGCGGTGACTACCCTGAGAACCACCGTCACCACCCTGCATCCGCAGGTGCTGGCACAGGTCGGACTCACCGCCGCGGTGCGGGAACTCGTCAGTAGATATCGGCAACGCTGGGACGTCGATGTCGTCACGGACCTCGACGATGTCGGTCGGCCGCAGGCCCAGACCCTGCTCTACCGCGCCGCACGCGAACTGCTTGCCAACGCGCACAAACACTCTCGCGCCACCACGGTCAGCGTGGGTCTGCACCAAATCGCCGATACGACGGTGCTCAGCGTCGCCGACGACGGCGTCGGCTTCGACACTGCCATCATCGCCGGCCGAGTCACCGAAGGCCATATTGGGCTGGCCTCGTTGATCAATGGAATCGAGACGGCTGGCGGGACGATCGAATTCGACAACCGTGCGGGCGCCGGCACTCTCGTCACCGTCACAGTGTCTGACACATTTGGGCCAGACGGGATCGGCCGATCATGATCCGAAGTAGCGGCCGCGGCGGCGTCATCAGGGCACTCGGAGTACTGCTGTGGATGTTGCGGTACGACCTTGTGGCGGTAGTTGTCGTCGCCGCGCTGATGGCGGCACTGTCCGACAAGATCGCCTTTGGGAATGCCGCGACAATTGTTCCGTTGCTCGGAGTTGTTGTCTCTATCTTCATCGGTTTCCGCAATAGCAATGCCTACAGTCGCTGGTGGGAAGCGCGGACTCTGTGGGGCACCGTGGTGGGAAACTGCCGTGCAATCAGCAATGCTCTGATCGCTGTCGATGACGGCTCGGACGACATGGCGACTGTCGTGGATCGGATGCGCCGCCGCCAGGTTCGCCATGCCTGGCAACTGGCCGCCGAGCTTCGCGGGGTAGTTCCGGCGGCGGGGATGGCCGAACTCACTTCCGAGGATCCGGCCACCGCGAGCGCCAGCGCTCTGCTTAGCCTGCAAGCCGCCGAGGTTCGCAACCTCGTCCACGCCGACCGAATCGACCGCCAGGGCCGGGTGATCCTCACCAACCTCAATACCGCGCAGGCAATGGCAGCAGGCGGCCTGGAACGGATCCGCCACCAACCGATCCCGCTTCCCTACGCGATGTTCGTTCGTTCGGTCGCGTGGTTCTTCGGAATCCTGGTCTGTACCCGGTTGGACACTGCCGGCCACGACAACGTCCTCGGGATTATGGTCGGGGTATTGATCATGACCCTGTTCATCATGGCCGAGCGATTGGGCCACTTCATCGAGGAACCCATGAGCAATACGCCGTTCGACCTTCCGATGAACCGATTCTGCGCCGGCATCACCGCCGATCTCCTCGGCCCTGGCCACCCACTGGCCCGCCCGCGGGACCGCGCAGATGCAGTCATTTGGATGTAATGGTGACTAAGAAAGGGAAAACCATGACCGATGCACGTTCACCAGGCACGCCGCTCAGTCGACGAATCTTCCTCGCGGGCAGTCTCGCCGCCGGTGCGACCCTCGCCGCGTGCGGACGGTCAGCCACACCCGCCGCGACCCTGGAATCCCAACCGATGTCGACCCCCGCCAGCCTTGACGCGGCGATCCAGGCTGCCGAGGCGGCGCGGCCGCACTCCGGGCGCACCGTCAGCATGACGCTGACCCCTCGGCCCGTCACGGTCGATCTCGGCGGCAAGGTTGTCAACACCGTGGGCTACGCCGACACCGTCCCGGGTCCGGTGATCCGCGCCAATGTCGGAGATGAACTCGAGGTCGTACTCACCAACAAACTGGATCAAGAAACCTCCATGCACTGGCATGGTCTGGCGCTGCGGAACGATATGGACGGTGCCATGCCGGCCACTCCGAACGTGCCGGCCGGTGAGTCGTTCACATACAAGTTCTCGGTGCCCGATCCGGGAACCTACTGGGCGCATCCCCATACCGGCGTCCAGTCCGACACCGGCCTCTACCTGCCACTGATCATCGACGACCCCAGTGCACCCGCCGACTACGACGCCGAGTGGATCATCATGCTCGACGACTGGACCGACGGCGTCGGCAAGTCACCGCAGCAGATCTTCGACGATCTCAAAGCAAACGGCATGGGTGCGATGGGCGGCGGCGGTATGGGTGGGATGGACGGTGGGATGGGCGGTCAGATGGGCGGAAGCGGCGCTGGCGGTGCCAGTCTGCTCGGCGGCGACCCTGGCGATGTCACCTACCCCTACTACGTGATCAACGGCAGGATTCCGGAGGCGCCCACAACGTTCACCGCGAAACCGGGACAGCGGATTCGCCTGCGCTTCATCAACTCCGGCTCAGACACCGCGTTTCGCGTCGCGTTGGCCGGCCACCCGATGACCGTCACCCACACCGACGGCTTTCCCGTGGTGCCGACCGAGGTCGATGCCCTGCTGCTGGGCATGGGCGAACGCTACGACGCGATCGTCACCGCAAAAGACGGCATCTTTCCGCTCGTCGCCCTGGCTGAGGGTAAGAACGCCTCTGCTCGGGCACTGCTGTCGACCGGGGCGGGCAGTGTGCCGCCGATGGCGTACGAGCCGCCGGAACTCACTGGCCGGGTCGGCACCATCGACATGTTCACCGCCACCGAGGAGGCCCAACTGAAATTCACCAAGGCCGATACCGAGATGACGGCAGACCTGACCATGGTCAAAGGCGCCAACTACGAATGGGGCATCAACGGGCCCTACCCCAATAACAAGCCCTTCACGATCAAACAGGGCCAGCAGGCAACGTTGACGTTCACCAATAACAGCAGGATGTGGCATCCGATGCATCTGCACGGCCATACCTTCGCGGTGTTCAACCCCGACGGCAAACTGGGTGCGCGCAAAGACACAGTGATCGTGATTCCCGGCCAGTCACTGAAGGTTGCGATCCTTGCCGACAACCCAGGGTACTGGCCGATGCACTGCCACAACACCTATCACGGCGAAGCCGGTATGTTCACAACCTTCGACTACCTGATCTAGGCCTACGACACTAAAAGGGTGGGGGGTCGGCGGCCCAGCGAGCTTCGTTGAGGCCGCGTTCCCAGGCGATGCGGGCGGCGCGTTCGGCGGCGCGGGTGCGTTGTCGGGTGGGCATCATCAGGGTGCGTCCCGGGGACACTTCCGGGCACGGCGCTGTGGTGCCGGGTGTCCCGGTGGTGAATGTGTCAGTGGTGAGGGTTTCGGTCGGGGTGCCCAGGTACGGGAAGAACAATGCCCCACCCGGGGTGGTCGTATAGCTACGCCCCGAGGGCGAAGTCCACACGATGGTTCCATCGGCAAATTGCTTTTCGGCCCAACCGTTTTCCCCGCACCAAAATGTTTTCAAAAGATGATGCGAACGACACTTCAGGTGAATGTTGGACGGATGGGTCAACCCACCGGCCATCCATGGGACGGAATGATCAAGGTCGCAGAACTGCGCCGCCACATCACATCCCGGGAACCGGCACCATAAATCACGGGCCCGAATGAACTCCGCCAACGCCACCGACGGCCGATACTGCAACTCGGCGGTGAAGCCGGACGCGGGCTTAATGGGCCGCACCCGGGCCCGAGTCGCCAGATCCCGGACCGTCTCCGCCGCCACCGCACCGAACCCGGGCAGATACCCCGGCGCAGTGGACTCCCCCGACAACGTGGCCTGCTCCGCGACCACATGAATAACCACCTGGGCCGGCGTCGCATCGACATCAGTGGCCGGGCACTGTTCGGACCCGCAATCACAGACCATCGAGCCCTGCCCCGCCGCCAACGCCGCCAACGCATCCGCCCGACGCTGCCGCCTCGTGCGCGAATCCCCTCGGCACACCGTCCCCGCCAACAGATCCAACCGCTGATCCAACACCGCCGCATCCGGAGCCCGCACCACACCCCAAAACTCCGCCAGCCCATTCTGGGACGGACCAATCTCCACATGACGGTCGTCATCAGCGCTGCGCGCCACCCGCTCGGCGGCAGGATCGAGCTCCCGCACCCGCCAATCCACCAACTCCGTGACACGGCGACGCGACAACGCATTCCACCCCGGCGCCACCGCAGCAAGCTGCGCATCGATCTCCGCCAACACCTGCGCATCGTTGATCAACCCGGTGCGAAACACCACCACCGCGATCACCCGGAAATCCACTAACCCGGCCGCCATCACCGCACCCAACTTCGGCAACCGCTCCAACAGCTCCAAGCCGTAATTCATCTGAGAGGACGCCCGGCCGCGACTGATGCCCAACTCCGCGCCCAACTCCGCGGCCACTGCCTCCCAATTGTCGATACACCACTGCAACCGATCCAGCGCATCCCGATCAGCCATCCGCATCTGACACAACCGACCCGCCGCCAACAACCGCCGCGCCACCGCCGCCCGCTCATCACGCTGCGCACACGTCATCTCGGCCAACAACCCCGGCTCACCCAAAGAATCGAACATACATTCGATACTAGAACCCGACACTGACAGTTTTCACCCCGCGTAACGTTGGCAGGCGTTGGCGAAGCGCCAGGCAAGCCAGGCCCAGGAGGACACATGTCCCTGCTCTTCAATCCCCGCACCTACGACCCGAGTTCCTTCGACGAGGGCACTCGCCGGCAGCTCCTCGCGTTGATCGAGTTCTTTGAGAGCAAGGGTCTGGCCCGCAACAAAGACGAGTACTACTCCGGGGAGTGGTACAGCGACTTCCTGAAACTGATTGCTGACAAAAAGATCTTCGCCACCTTCGCCACACCCGCCGAGGTCGGCGCCCTGGTCGGCAATGACGATGCGCGCTGGGATCTCGCTCGGATCAATGAACTCAACGAGATTCTGGGCTTCTACTCACTGGCGCACTGGTATGCCTGGCAGGTCTCGGTGCTCGGTCTGGGCCCGGTGTGGCTCAGCGGAAACGACGACGCGCGCACACTCGTAGCCGGCCTGTTGGACGAGGGCCACATCTTCGGATTCGGACTCTCCGAACGCGAACACGGCGCCGATATCTATTCCTCGGACATGATCCTCACCCGTACCGCCGACGGGTTCAGCGCCAGTGGCGGCAAGTGGTACATCGGCAACGGCAACGCCGCCGGTCGGCTCAGCGTTTACGGCAAGTTCGCCGATAACGATCCCGAGCATCCCGGCGAGCATGTGTTCTTCCTGGTCGATCCCAGCCACCGGGCCTATGAACTGATCAAGAACGTCGTCGCCGGGCAGATGTTCGTCGCCGCGTTCAACCTGCATGACTATCCGCTAGCGCAGTCCGACATCCTGCACGTGGGAAAGGCCGCCTTCGACGCCGCATTGGCGACGGTCAACGTCGGCAAGGTCAACCTCGGCTGGGCCAGCATCGGCATCTGCGAGCACGCCTTCTTCGAGTCCGTCACCCACGCCAACAACCGCATCCTCTATGGCAACCGCGTCACCGACTTCCCGCACGTGCGCCGCATGCTCGGCGACGCCTATGCGCGCCTGGTGGCGATGAAGATTTTCGCCGCCAGGTCAACCGACTACTTCCGCTCCGCCAGCGAGGACGACCGGCGCTTCCTGCTCTTCAATCCGATCACCAAGGCGAAGGTGACCAGCGAAGGTGAGCGCGTCATCGACCTGTTGTGGGATGTCATCGCTGCCCGCGGCTTCGAACGCGATACCTATTTCAGTCGAGCTTCCGCTGACATCCGCGCGCTCCCCAAACTCGAGGGCACTGTGCACGTCAACATCGCGCTAGTGCTGAAGTTCATGCCGCAATACCTTGGTGCGGCACATGGCGCGGCACAACAGTATCCGGATATCCCAGTCCGCCAGGATGATGCCGACGACGGGTATCTGTTTCATCAGGGTCCGGCCAAGGGCCTGGGTTCGATCGGATTCGCCGACTGGCGTCCCACCTTCGAGCGGTTCGCACATCTCGCCAACGTGGCGATCTTCCGTGAGCAAATCGACGCGTTCACCCAGTTGATCCTGACGGCCCCGCCGACGGACGCACAGCAGAAAGATCTCGACTATCTGCAGGTGCTGGGCCAGCTTTTCGCGCAGATCGTCTATGCCGAGCTGATTCTCGAGTCCGCTGCACTGGCGTTCGACCATGGCGAGACCCGTCCGGGATCGGTCAGTGACGTCTCGGACCTCACCGAGGCGCACCTCGATCGCATCTTCGCGGTGTTTGTCCGGGATATGGCCGATCAGGCAGTTCAGTTGCACGGCCAGGCATCGGCAACCGCGGCGCAGAGTGCGGCGGGATTGGCGATTGTTCACAAGCCCCGCATCGACACCGAGACCGAGCAGATGTTCGTGGCTGAGGTGCTGTCCTACAGCAACGCCTATGAGATGAAGCCCTGACGCGAAGGTAGACCTATGACAACACGACGACTATTTCTTGGCGCTCTGCCGGTGGCGGCGTTAACCCTCTCGGCCTGCAGCACGACCAGGACCGCCAAAGAGGTCATCGACAGCGTGGGCCTGCCGCCCAGACCTGCGACCCCCAACGACGCCATCAAGGCACTGGCCGACGGCAACGCACGGTTCGCCACGAACGCACCGCAGGTCCGCAACACCGCCGATATCGAACTCCTCTGGACTTCCGGAATAGATCAGAAACAGGAACCATTCGCCAGCGTTCTCGGCTGCGCCGACAGTCGGCTTGCGCCGGAAATCATCTTCGACCAATTTGTCGGCGACATCTTCGTCGTGCGCGAGGCCGGTAACATCGCAGTCTCACCCACCAATCTGGGGAGCCTCGAGTACGGCCAGGCGGTACTGAAGTCCAAAGTGTTGGTGGTCCTTGGCCACTCGGACTGCGGAGCGGTCAATGCCGCGTACACGAATGCGGAACCGGGCGGCAACATCCAGTCAATTGTTGACGCCATCAAGCCGGTGATCGCGGGCGCCACCAGTCTTGAAGATGCCATCACGCGAAACGTGCGCGCGGTCAAGGACCGAATCCGCAAGGACAGCGCAATGCTCAGAGAAGCTGAGCAATCCAACGATTTCGCGATCGTGGGCGCCTACTACGACATCACCACCGCGGTGGTTCGCTTTCTGTAGGCGCGCTCAGACTTTCCCAGTCCGATGGGTGCGCTCGCGCGCCAGCGTCTCACCGCGAAAGAAGGCCGGCGACTTCAGATTCCAGATGATCATCAGAATGACGCCGCCGATCAGGCTGAGCACACCGATGACGAACACGGTGCCGATTCCGGCCAGCGAACCGCCCGAACCGTATTCCGGGCTCATCATCTGGTAGGCCTCAAAGAGACCGACCGGGATGAGCACCAAGGCGCCGATACCCGGCAGGATCACCTGCTCCAACGCCGTGCGCCAGTGGCCGAATGCGGTGTCCCAGAAGTACAGCACCGATGACACGGCCACCACCGAGTAGTAAGTCATGATGGCGATACCGACGCTGTAGACGCAGTCCTCGACGATGCTGTCGCTCACCAACACGAGGCCGCCATAAATGGCGAGTGTCGTCAGACCGATGAACCACGTCGCGAACGTCGGGGTCTGCCGGACATCGTCGACGGAGGCGAAGCGACCGGGCAGTGCCTTGTAGGTGGCCATCGACAGCACCCCGCGCACCGTCGACATCACCGTGGACAGGGTTGCCGAGAATGCCGACAGACCTACGATCACCGCGGCGATCAGTGCCCCGCTTGGACCGACGGCGTCGCGCGCCAAACCGGAGAAGATGTCATCGATGTTGGCGGCATTCGTCAGGCTTCCCTCACTGCTGTCGTCGATGCCGGCGTAGGCGAGCGCAGCAACGCTGAACACCACATAGGTGATGACAGTGATCAAGATCGCCGTCACACCGGTGCGGCCGGACTGCTCGGCAGTACCTTCGGTCTCCTCCGACATCGACAGTGCGGCGTCGAAGCCCCAGAAGATGAAGACCGCCACCAGAAACCCGCCGAGCAGAGCGCTGAACGAGGTAATGGCAAACGGGTTGAACCACTCCCACGAGAATGGCTGCGCCGTCACATTGCGTTCCCTGCGAAAGATGTTGATCGCCAGTATCGCGGCGAATAACAACAGCCCGCCGTACTGGATGACGGTCAGGATGATCGTGGTGCGGGAGGATTCCTCCGCGCCCCGGGCAACCAGCCACGTCGTGATGAAGATGAACACCGCGGCAATCAACACCTTCAGCCAGTCCGGTGGATCGTCGATTCCGAACGCGGAGGTCGCCGCACTCACCGTGATGCCGGCGGCGCCCACGCCGGCGAGAATGCTGGACAGCATGAGCGCGAATCCACCGATCCAGCCAATGTGCGGAAGGATTGCCTTGGAGCCCCAGGTGAACACCGTGCCGGCGTCCGGTGCAGCGTCGGTGAGGTGCTTATAGGCCAGGGCGATGAAGTACATCGGAATGACCGCGATGATGAAGACCACCGGCATCTGGTAGCCGGCCTCGTTAGCTCCGTGCCCCAGTGCGCCGGTCAGCGAGTAGGCCGGCGCGGTGGCCGCAAGCCCGATCGCCACCGCGCCGATCAGCGAGATCGACCCCTTCTTCAGACCCTTGGATTTCAGCCCCTCCATCGGCGGGTCGACGACCTCGCCGTCCCCGCTCACACCCGGCCCCTCCTGGCTCATGGCCGAAGTGTTGCACCAGGGAAGGCTGTTCCGATCAGGAACCGATCGGAATCAGCGAAGGATTTCCGACGCCGATGGTGATCCGCGGCGCAGCAGCAGGGTCCAGCCAGGTCAGTATCGAGCGCATCTCTTCACGGCCGATGGCCACGCAACCCCAGGTGGGATTGCCATCGGTCACATGCAGAAAGATCCCGGATACCTTCCCGGGAATCCGTTGCGGGTTGACCGCGATATTGACCGCATAGTCATAGACCGGGCCGGAGTCGTAGAGGTTCTCGGTGATCGACGACGGGTTCTCCACCGATCGCACATGGGTGTTGTACGTGGGCGAGGCGGCATCCTCATCCCACCAATCCTGGTCAGTGGCTTGGAAGTACGGCATCTTGGTACCGGGATTGGGTTCCCGTCCGAAAGCCTGGTCGAATGCGAACGTGCCCTCGGGAGTGCGGTAAACGCCGTCGGCGGGGATGCCGATACCGAGTTCGCCGACCAGGGCCTTCGTCGGCCCAAGGACGGCCTTCCACTGCTGACCGACCCGCTGGAAAGCGGTAAGGGTGCCGGTCGTCGCGTCGGTGGCGGGCACGCCCACGACGATCCACTGAGACGTCTCGGCTGTGGGGGCGGCGGGTGGTTCGGCCGACACCGGCGCGGCCACCGACATCATCAGCACCGCCAGTCCGAGCAAACCCGCGATCCTGGTCAGCGCCTTCGACGACTTCACGTCGCGATCGTAACCGGGTGGGACCGCCGATTCGGGGAAGCGGAGCCGGGAGGCGCCGCCCCGGACTGGGATACTGGCCTGCACCATGGGCAAGGACGCGCAGACAGACAACCCCGCCGGTCTGTCGGCCGGCCGGCGCATCGGCCTTGATGACCGGGTAATGGTCTGGCGGGATGCCGCTGTCGTACTCGGCGGGGCTCCGTGGGGCGTTCTGCGGATCGCGCCCGCCGCGCGGCCGTTCGTGCGCCGCTTGCAACAGTCTGGAACCGCGGGCCTTCGTCCCTCCCCCGGGGTAGAGCAGTCCGTCGCGGATATACTGCTATCCCGCGGGATCGTTCACCCGCTACGGGTCCAGGACCGGGACGCCGGTTCGACGCCCACCGTGGAGGTCGTCGTCCCCGCCTATGAGCGGCCGGAGTCACTCGACGCCTGCCTAACGGCACTGACGGCATCCGCACCCCTGGTGCGCGTCATCGTCGTGGACGACGGGTCGACGACGACAGCGGTCGCAGAGGTGGCCCGCGCGCACGGGGCGATGCTGATCCGGCACCCGTCGAACCGAGGACCCGCCGCTGCCCGCAACACCGGACTTTCCATGACCAGCGCGCCGATCGTCGCGTTCGTCGATGCCGACTGCGCGGTCACGCCGGGGTGGCTCGCCCCTCTCGTCGCGCACTTCGACGACCCGCGGGTGGCCGCCGTCGCACCCCGGATCCGGC
>Ga0315287_10004271_pt1 | contig 13912 bp, 7 predicted proteins | sample YL17G11_0_MG_FD_205037 | JGI IMG/M metagenome (GOLD analysis project Ga0315287, IMG submission 205037) | Sediment microbial communities from Yellowstone Lake, YNP, Wyoming, USA - YL17G11_0 | ecosystem: Environmental > Aquatic > Freshwater > Lake > Sediment | place: USA: Wyoming | collected... | reverse complement strand
CAACAACGGCTGGGTTCGTGGCGGCTTCGACGCCACATCGGACGGTACCTACGACGCGTTTGTGGTGAAGTTCAGTCCTACGGGAGCGCCAATCTGGTCCACCTATCTTGGCGGAGCTGCTGAAGACTGGGGAAATGGCATCGCAGTGGATGCTGCGGGTAACATCCTGGTAGGTGGCGGAACCACCTCCCAGGCCTGGGTCGCTGGCGGATTCGATACCACGTTCAATGGAGGTGGAAACGGGGGCACTGATGCTTTTGTCGCCAAGATTCATCGACTCCCAGCACAAAGGACGATCAAAGTGAATTTGGTTGCACAGGAAGCTAATATCTTCAAGCTGACTTTCGAAGCTGAAGGATGCATCGCTTCCCAGCTTTCCTTGGAGAGCACCACTTCGTTAGCAACTCCGATCCCGTGGGTTACCGAGCATAGCGTGGTCATAACCACTATCGCTGAGGGGAGATTTGAAGTGCAACTCCAGTTGAGAGATGGCATGCGCTTCTTCCGTGTTCGCACGTCGCCTTGAAGCGGGTAGAACCAAGCTTGACGCGGCTGTGGGTAGCGAGAACTCCAAACCACTGATTTCCGACGCACTGAACGGGGCGTGAGAGACCAAAGGACGAATGTGTTCGGCGGGCCGCCGAACACCGCAGGCCGGCGGCCGGCGCTCCCCATACCTAAGGCAGCGATCCGGCTCGGGGCGGGTACGCTACCGTGAGTTAAGATAACAAATCAAGTCATCCAGTTCTTGGGCCGACATGTCCGAGGTGCGGCCATGCCGGTCATGCGGGTTGAAATCCGTGAGCAGAGCCCGCAAGGTGACCGCCTTGCCGTGGTGCAAATAGGGTGAGGTCCGCCACAGTTCCACCAGGCTGGGCGTGTCGAAAAACCGGGTGCGATCCGTGTCCAGGGCTGTGCCCACATCATGACTCAGACAATCGGTAAAAAGAGGCCGGGGATGGCACGAACGACACCGCGCCCGCGCCCTTTCAAAAAGCGCTTGGCCTCGCTTAACCCGGATGGTCAATCGGGCGTTGGCTCGAACCGGACCAGGCTCCGGCCCCAATGACTGCAAGTAAGCTTCCACCGCCCGAATTTCTTCCGGGCTGGCCGGCTGGAAAAGGATCGAGCGAAAGCCGGCGGCCACGGCGGTTTCCGCATCCGCCCGCACTCCCTCGGACATGGCGGGCGGGGTGAGATGGGCGAAGAGCAGGCTCTTCGTGTTTTTGGGATTGCCGGCGCCGTCATTCAACAAATCCCAGTTCAACCCGTCGACGCGGCCATCAGGATGACACGTCGCGCAGCTCAACCAGTGTTGATAGCAACGTGTCGCATCGTGAAAAATCATCTCCCCGCAGCGTTCCTGGTCCCAGTCCGGTTGCTGTCCGAGGGCGATTTCCCCCGTCAACACGGAACTGGATGCGTCAATGATGGCGACGTTGCCGGTGATCCAGCCCAGTTCAATCTGGTCCGTCGGCAACGGCGCGCGTCCGACCGTGTGGACCACATAAGCCCAACGCCCGTCCGGGGCGATCGCCACGCCCTGCACATTGGCGCCGTTCGGCGGCAGGATTATGTCGGTGCGCTTTCCCAGCGCGGCGAAGTCAATCAGGCTGACGCTCGCGCTCGCCCGAGGATTCGAGGCGTCTCCCGCGGGCAGGCGGTTGCCCACCACTCCGAGTTTTTCGTCGGGAGTCACCGCTAGCGAAGCCGGCTCGCGCCCGACGGAGATGGTGGCGACGCACTTGCCTCCGGCCAGTTCGTGCACCCGCACGGTGTCCGTCGCTCGATCGGTGGTCAGCAGCCAGCCGCGGCGCGGGGCCAGGGCCAATCCACCGGGCCGAAAGCCGGCGTCCATTCTGCGCCGAATCCGGCCCGCCAAGTCCACTTCGGCGACCGGTAAACCGGCTTCACGCGGGGCCAGTCTGCCGGGGGATCCGTCGGCGCGTGATTAAGAGCGGCATTGGTGGAAAGCGGTGCCATTCCTCGAAGAGTCATTCCGCGCGGCAACAGAAAATCATTCGTGTACCAGCCGCCCGCGGGAAAGGAGGCCGACACCGCGGGCCCATACCCGGTTGCCTCCACCATGAACCGCACCCTGTTCTCCGGTGGTATTTCCTCGCGCCGGCGGAAAATGAATTTTCCCTCCTGTCCGCGAACGGCCTGGTTGCGCTCCCAATATGGAGGATCATTCGAACCGTAGACCCGCCCCAGGGTGACGGTGAACTCGGGAATGGGTTGTGCGCGATCGGCACTCACCACCCGGCCGCTCATCCGCAAGTTTCTTTCAAGGATCAAGTCCGCCTCCGGCGCGCCCGCTTCGAGCTGCACCTGAGGCCGCGCGGCGTAATCGTCCTTCGTGACCGTCAGATTGATGAGCCCTTCCGGAGCCGAGTCCCATTCGAAACCACCCTGCGCATCGGTCACCGACTGCCACTCGAGCAACGGAAGCTCATGCCACTTTTCTACGGACACTCGGGCGCCTTCAACAGGTTGGCCGTCCTTTTCTCGCACCCTGCCTTTGATGAACCCTCCTTTGGCCAGGATAAACATAAACGGCTCGAGTCCGGGCACGGCGGCGAACCGCGCATAACCGGGGGCGTAACCCGGTGCCTGCACCGAAAGATGAAAATTCGCGAGTCGCAAAACGATAAGCTTGAATCGACCCAACTCATCGGTAACAGCCCGTTCCGCGTGCGGAGGCGTCATGTCATCAAGGAGCAATATCTTCGCCCCGGCAATCGGCTGTTGACGGGTGCCCAACACAACTCCGGCGATGCGAATGCCGGGCGGCATTGTCATGATGGATTTGATTGCCCGGAGATCGGCTTTGCTGATTGGTCCCGCGTTTGTGGGGTCCTCGCTGGGCACGTCATACTCGGCCGGTCGAAACTCCAGATGAGTCAGGCGCAGGACGAGCGCGTCAAAACCGGCTGGCACCTGGTCACATGCCCATTTTCCCCCGACATCGGTGGTCGCGGAACCATATCCGACCTCGATGAATTGTCCCACCTCATCGCGGACAATGCCGACGAGGCCGACCTGGGCATGGCTAATCGGTTGACCGGAAGGATCCGTGACCATCCCGCCCAGGGTAACCGGCGCGACCAATTTGGCATCCGGTGCAACGGATGGAAGGCCGGCCCCGCGGGCCGCCAAAACCGCCAACGCCAGACTGCAGCAAATCAATACGACTCGGCTAGCGACCGCCCTAGCAGCCTGTTGAAAAACACGCCCGGTGAGGACACTGGGCCTATCAAGCACACAAGATCCTGAGCAATTCCTGTAGGCCACGCGCCCCCACGTGGCGTTCTGGCGGTTCTTCAACGGACTGCAAGGCCTTAAATGGCGAGTAATGGGCATGATCGATGATGGAAGAGCGGCACCATGGCCGTTCTCGCACGTAATTGAACACCACTTCTACCTCGACCGCCACGGAAGAGCAAGCCGCCCCACGTTGACGCTGAGCCGCCAGGAAGAGAATTACTCTAACCGATGGCGCGTAACATTCGTCCCATGAACCTTAGGGAGGGACCGCGTGTCGCGGTCCCCATCTATAGGTCTGAGGCACGCCAATCCTCCCAGACAATTCATGGTCCCCATGCGCTACCATTTTTTGGGATTGGGGGCTCTCCATGAACCGCCGCGTGGGTAGGGCGAACGATCCTTCGTGAGCCGCTGGAGGATCAACGAATGCGCTATCGGCTCGGTAAGGATACCTCGCCCTGCCATAAAATCCCAATGCGTCACTGAATGGCCACGCAAGCTGCTCCCGATCCTCCTATTTATCGCACGCCCCATGTTAATTGAACCGGCTCGAAATAAAATGACCTGATCCCGGAGGACGGCGTTCGCCCGCCTGGGCAGTGGATTTTACATATTCATGACAATTTGCCTGCCAACTCTGGCAGAATGAGCTACACAAACGATACTCCATGAGCAGCCAAACCAAACAACCACGGTTTCGGTGGCAGGCAATCCTGATCATTACGCCGGTGTTGCTGCTGGCCCTGGCAGCGCTGGTCTCGTTGCGATTGGATCGCGCCCAGGCTGAAAAGGAAGGACGCGAGCACGCCCGGTTGCTGGCGGAATCCGTGGCCCGCACCGCTAGCCGGGGATTGGAATCGGATTTGGACAATTACAGCAAACTCGCCTTCGAACGGGAATTCCGGCGAAAAGCCATGTTTGGCTCGGTTCAGAGCAATAGTCCAACCGCTTCCGCCGGGCAACGGGAACGCTTTGGAATTATCATCAATCCGGGATTAGCGGAGGCTTGCGCCCAGCATTGCCCGGGGTTTTCCCTGGGCATTCCCCCACAGGTGGATTCCACGATCGTCAACGGCAAAAGCGCCAATCCGCTCGACTATGCCGAAATTCCCGAGCCGCCTGATTGGCTGTCGCAATTCACTCCCGAAGTCCGCCAACGCTGGGAGGACTTGCAGCAGGCCTTCCATCAACATCACAACCCGGACCAGATTCGACTGGCGATCGCCGAATTTCTCGAAAGCGAAGCGCCCCCCGCCGCCAAAACCAACGCCGCCTATTTCTTGCTTCGCCTCCAGGCGACGGCCAATTCGAATCCCGCATTGCGGGCGGAGTTTGTCCAGTTCGCCGATCAGGCCAAGGGGATCACGACCGAGACCGGCCTGCCACTCGACGGAGTTGCCTGGTTGGAAGCGCTTCGGCTTAGGCCACTCCTGTCTATGCCGGACGACTGGATCAATCGCCTCGCCCGTAATCTACAGGCGAGTCCGTCCTTGCTTTCCCCGCTTCTGATTCAGGAAATGAAAGCGTTAGTCTCCTTGGCCGATACCAACACTCTTCGCCAGGTCCGTGCGCACGGCCAACAGTTGCGGATGCTCGAAGAATATTGGCAAAGCCAATCCCAGGCGCTCGAACTCACCCGCCAGATTGCCCGGCAAAGCCTCGCCGGCCCGGTTCCGAGCGAAATGTGGCTGGCCTCTTCGAGCGGCGATTACCTGGCCCTGATTGCCCCGGCCAGCCCGGCCAGCCCGTCCGGTTCGGCGACGAACCTTGAGGTCCAGTTTTTTCCGGGTGGATATGTCGAATCGGTTCTCAGCAACCTGGTGAACGACGCCCAACGCGACCTGCCACCCTTCTATCTTGTCGAACTGCAACTGGGCGATCGCATTATCCCGAAGCCGGCCAAGAGCAGACCAGACGCCGTTTCGACGAACAGCTTCCCCCGCGTGGCTACGGCCGCATCGGATTTTATCAGCCTGCCCGCGCCGCTGCTCGCCCAGAACTCGGCCGCTTGGGGCCGACCCTATCCGTTGTTGGCTCATTTGAGCGTCATTAACCGCGAGAGTTGGCTGGCTGGATATCGTCGGCGGCTATGGTGGTATGGCGCTTTGATCCTTGGCGCAGCGGTGACGGCCCTGGTCGGGCTTTACGGCGCCTGGCGGGCCTTCCAGCGGCAACTGCATCTCAACCGGATGAAATCGGATTTTGTTTCGAGCGTCTCGCACGAACTGCGCGCGCCCATTGCCGCCGTTCGCCTCATGGCCGAGAGCCTCGAACGCGGCAAGATCGCCGAACCGAAGCGGCAGTCCGAGTATTTCACCCTGATCGTGCGCGAATGCCAGCGGCTCTCCACCCTGATCGCCAATGTCCTCGATTTCTCGCGGATCGATCAAGGACGCAAACAATACGAGTTCGAAGCGGCGGACGTGGCGGCCCTGGTGGACCACACCGTGCAGGTGCTCGCCCCGCTGGCCGCCGATCGACAGGTTAATTTGGTGTGCCAGCTTCCCGGCGATGCGTCGGCGGAAAATCATTTTTATCCTGAAGTCGATGCCCAGGCCCTGCAACAGGCCCTGGTCAACCTGATCGACAATGCCATCAAGCATTCACCCGCCGGCCGTCCGGTGACGGTCGGACTCGAGTGGCCCGCGCCGGTCAAACCGGGTTCGGCGGCGCCGGCAAACGCCAAGTTCCGGCTCTGGGTCGAGGATCAAGGCCCGGGCATTCCCGCCGCCGAACTCGAACGTATCTTCGATCCGTTTTACCGGCGCGGCTCGGAACTGCGCCGCGAGACCCAAGGAATCGGCATCGGGCTCAGCATCGTCAAACACATCGTGGACGCCCACCATGGCCAGGTCCGGGTGCAGAGTGAACCCGGGCGCGCCACCCGGTTCGTTCTCGAATTGCCCATGACCCAGCCTTCCCCCAACAGGGATGCCAGTTAGCATGAAAACGTGGACAATTAGGCTGCGTGACCGCCTGTGGTTTCCCCGTTGTAGGCCGGGTTCCCCAACCCGGCGCCTTGGCCATTTTTCGGCCAATCAAACCGCATACCAACGCCACCGATGAGCCTTTCCCGCATCCTGATTATTGAAGACGAGCGCCCAATGCGCCTGGCCCTCGAAGACTGCCTACGGTCCGAGGACTATCGGGTCATCACGGCCGACGATGGCGCGGCCGGGCTCGCCAAAGCACTCGCAGAAAAGCCGGACCTGATCCTGTTGGATGTGATGCTCCCCAAGCTCGACGGCTTCGCCCTGTGCGCCGAGCTGCGCCGTCTGGGCCATGCCGTGCCGGTGCTGATGCTGACCGCCAAAGGCCAGGTCGAAGACCGGGTCACCGGGCTCGATGCCGGCGCGGATGATTATCTGGTCAAGCCATTCAGCACGGACGAATTGCTGGCCCGGGTCCGGGCCTTGCTCCGGCGCGCACAACGCCATAGTCGATCCGTCCGCCATCTGCAGTTCGGGGATACCGTGATTGACCTGGCGAAACAAACCGCCCGCCGCCGCCATAAGCAACTTCACCTGACCGCCAAGGAATACGCTATCCTGCGGCTGCTAGCTGAGGCCGAGGGCGAGCCGGTATCGCGTGAACGCTTCCTTGATGTGGTCTGGGGCTATGCGGCATTTCCGACCACCCGGACCGTCGATAACCACATCGCCAGCCTGCGCGCCAAACTCGAGCCCAACCCCGAGCAGCCGCGCTGGTTGAAAACCGTCCACGGCGTCGGTTACCGGCTTGAGTTGCCGGCGGACATGAGGAGAATCGAAGTCCCCAAAGAGAGGGCGACATGAGGCCCACGAACACGCAATTGGGCTACGGATTTCCGCCAGGTTTTGGACTGCGGCAGTCCTCTGCCGCTTTCCCACCAATCGAGCAACCGCCGACTCGATGCTGGACCTCCATACTGGTTGAACACGTACTCCCAAAGCGGCAGAGGACTGCCGCAGTCCAAGACGCTATCGCGCGGCTGAGAGCGCACAGCCGGATTGGGTCGTTTGTAGGCGGGCGTAAACCAAATTCGATGGAGTTTGAGCCTCCTTACGTCGGCTGCTACGGGCTGTGGTCCTGTCGCATGGCGATTGGGAAATTCGAGATCATCCATACGCAGCAAACCTCGTCTGTGCCACTTTTACCTACAAAAAACAAGCCATAACCCTTTTATGAAAACCATCGCATCTTTTCTGATTATTCTGGCTTTCGCCCTGGGCCCCGGGGCGCAGTCCGCCTCACTCAACGAGACCTTGCAGAAGGGACTGGTCGAAGAAGAAACCAATCGCAACCTCAGCAACGCCATTGGCGCCTACCAAGACGTGCTCCGTCAGTATGACGCCCAGTATCAGGCGGCGGCGACGGCGGCGTTCCGTTTAGCCGAGTGCTATGCCAAGCTGGGCCGGACCAATGATGCGATTACCTTGCTCCGCCGGGTCACCACCGAGTTCGCCGGCCAGACTTCGCTGGCCGCCTTGAGCCGCCAACGGTTGGCCGATCTGGGAGCCGCGACACTGCCTGCGATCAATCGCAGTATGTTGCCCGCGACCGACCAGCGCCAATTGGAATTGCTTGACCAGGAGGTGCAGCTCATCCAGCGCCAAATCGCCTCGATCAACAACATGATCCAAGTGGGTCGGGCTTCCACGGACGACCTCATTCCCCCCCAGCGCAACATGCTCGAACTGCAGCGGAAGATGGCCGAGATCGAAGGGCGTGTCCGCGGCGACCTGCTTGCGGTGCTACCCACCAATGCCTCCGCTTCCGCCGCGCCACCGAAGCCACCGCCGGTCGACCCCGAAGCCAAGGAAATCGAAAGCTGGACAAAGATTCTGGCCGAAAGCCCCGACCTGGTAAACCAGAAGCAGGGCGGAGCGCTACGCGTGGCCGCGAGCAACGGCCAATTGAAATTGGCAGAATTTCTCCTGGATCACGGGGCCGACATCACGCTGGCCTCCGAACAGGGAACGGCCCTGCATTGGGCGGTTGGCCGGAAAAACCTCGAAACGATTCGGTTTCTGGTGAAAAGAGGCGCGGTTCTCGATACCGGCTCGACGTTTTCCGGTATCCGACCTTTGCATCAATCTGTCCACGAGGGATGGCTTGAAGGCACGAAATTCCTGCTCGAGGCGGGCGCCTCTCCTAACATCCGTGGACCATTTGATTGGACGCCCCTTCATCTCGCCGCTTGGTCCGGCCATTTCGAATTGGTCAAACTGCTCCTGGCCAAGGGAGCGGATATCAACTGTCAGGACAAGAACGGTGCCACCCCTCTGCTCATTGCCATTGGTAACAATTTCAACCGGATTGCCGAGTTTCTGCTGTCCGAAAAGGCCGATGTGCATCTCCGGGGATGGGTTCTAGACGCCAATAACGGGCCGGGCACAATTTATCAGTTACCAAATAAGGCCGTGCAGTCGGGTCTTCCATCTGACCATATTCTTATGCCGCCAGTTTTCGCGGCGATAATGAATAACACCGCCATGATTCAACCCCTGCTGCAGCGCGGGGCCAGCCTGCTCGAAACCAATAGCAGTGGCGATACGGTTTTGGATTGGCTCGTGAGCAGGAATGACCTGCCTGCTATCAAAACATACGCCCAGCAATTCCCGCGCGAAATTCGCAATCGCGCGTTGCTGCACAACCTGCGCACAAGGTTCGCCGATCCGTCTAAGGAAACTAATATCGATGACGCGATAATATGGCTGGTGGACAATGGAGCCGATATCAATGGCCGAAGTGCAAACGGGCTTTCACCGTTGAGCTATGCCGTCCAGCATGACAAAACGGACTTGACCAAATATCTCCTGACTCACGGCGCCGACGCCAAGACCGGGGATGACCAGGGAAACACCTTAATTCATATCGCCGCGCTGAAACAAAATAGGGAATTGATTGACCTGCTGGCACAACGCGGAGCGGACATCAATGCGACCAACCGGCGTGGATTGACACCCTTCGACCTTTGCCTGATGCCGGGTCTCCTTAGTCTGAAAGACCAGGAGTTTTCGTATACGTATCCTTCGCTTGTGTCTGTTGATCCCGCAACGCTGGATTTGCTCACCCGACTTGGCGCCAAACATTCTGTGACATTCGAGGAGAAGAAAGCCGTGATTTCGCGCACAACAGCCCCTTTCGGAGGTTTCACTCCGCCTCCGAGAGCACAATCTGCGCTACCCGGTATATCTGCGCCAGACGGTTCACCGACCGGCGCCGTGACGCGACCTTGACGCTCAGGCATCTTGGGGCTATTCGGGAAATATTGAGGCGATCCATTCATCTGCCGCCAAACCACAATCCAATTCCTGAACCCCGGACACCCTCGTCCGCTGTGTGCCTTAACCACCAGACGGTCGCTCAGAATTTCGCGGCCTACGCCTGATGCGAGCCTGGCGAGCATGAAGTCGCCAGCGCTCCTATGAACTATGAAATTCGTGCAAAAATGTCTGATTTTGCATTAATGCTCCGTCTAGCAAAGAACTCAGAGAGTGAAGAATGTTGAATAAGTGACCTGCTGGGGCTTGCGGTGTTGGATGGGGATGGTTGGGGAGCACAGGCGGCCCGCCTGTGGCGTCCGGCGGCTCGCCGGACGCAGTTGGAAATGGACACATCATCGCGGCGAGCCGCCGCGATGGGCAGGCCAGCGGCCCGCGCTCCCCCAATGCTTGCACCTCTCCGTTCGTTAGGATGCCGCCCTTTCGGATGGTCTTCTTTGGACTCGCCCAGCGAGGCATTGTCTCAGGCCATTTTCACCTTTCACTCTTTTTGACCTTTGCGTTAAAAAAACACCTTGGGGAGTTGAGTTGTGGTTCCTCCGCGCTGCGTCTGGGTGGCTTGGCGGGAGGGCCAAGCTTTCTCGGTAGGCTCGATTTCTGTTGCATCCCGGCCCGGGTTTTTGTTCTCTCATTTGTCGCACATCAACCCTATGAACGCTTCTAAACCATCCGCTCAACCGGTCGCCACCCGGCGCGAGTTTCTCAAGATCACCAGCAGCGCCGCCACGGGCATTGCCTTGGCCGCTGGTATCGCCCGGCCGGCCTATACCGCCGAGAACAACACCATTCAAGTGGCCCTGATCGGCTGCGGCGGACGGGGCACGGGCGCCGCCGCCAATGCGCTTGCCACCAAGAGCGGGCCCATCCAACTGGTGGCGATGGCGGACGTTTTCGCGCAACGGCTGAATCTGAGTTATGAGACCCTGAAAAAGGCCACGGACAAGGTGGCCGGCTCGGCCGATAGCTGGGTCATGGGCGTCAATGCCGCCCAGGTGGACGTGCCGCCCGAACGCCGTTTTCTCGGCTTCGACGCCTACCAAAAGGCGATGGATTGTCTCCGGCCGGGCGACGTCGTGATTCTCACCACACCCGTCGCATTTCGCTGGGTGCATTTCCGTTACGCCATCCAGAAGGGTTTGAACGTTTTCATGGAGAAACCCATCTCCGTGGACGGCCCGACGACGCGCCGGATGATGCAACTGGGCGAGGCCGCGCGCGCGAAAAACCTCAAGGTCGGCGTGGGACTGATGTGCCGTCATTGCCGGGCGCGTTTGGAACTCTACGACCGGATCAAGTCGGGCGAGATTGGCGACATCACCACCCTGCGCACCTACCGGCTGGTCGGGCCGGCCGGTTTTTGCGGACCCCGCACCGAGGACCTGAGCGAATTGCTCTGGCAAACGAAGAATTACTTGGGCTTCATGTGGGCCAGCGGCGGATTATTTCATGATTACGTAGCCCACAACGTGGACGAATGCTGCTGGATGAAAGACGCCTGGCCCGTGCGGGCCCAGGGCCTGGGCGCCCGCTGTTATCGGGGCAATTGCGTGGACCAGAATTTCGACCTTTATTCGGTGGAATACACCTTTCCCGACGGCGCCAAGCTCTTGCTCAACGCCCGCAACATGACGGGTTGTCACGAGGAGTTTGCCAGCTATGCCCAGGGCACCAAAGGCGCCGCCGTGATCTCGACGTTCATGCACACCCCCGCCCGTTGCCGGATCTACCGCGGTCAAAACTTCACGCCCGACCAGCTTGCCTGGGCCTTTCCGCCGCCCGAGCCGAATCCGTATCAGCTCGAGTGGAACGAATTGATCGAGGCCATTCGCAACGACAAACCTTATAACGAAGTCCAGCGCGGCGCCGAAGCCAGTCTGGCGGTTCTCATGGGTCGTCGGGCGGTTCACACGGGCCGGGTGATTACCCGGGACGACCTGTTGAATCATCCCGTCGAGTTCGCTCCTGGTCTCGACCAGTTGACCGCGAATTCACCGGCGCCCTTGCTGGCCGACGCGCAGGGCCGATACCCGCTCCCGCAGCCCGGGATGCTCACGGACCGCGAGTTTTAATGTCCAACCTGTCACCGGATAACGGACAACGGTGGGTGCCTTGAATATCCAATTCTTAGCGAATCATCAAGACGCCGGGTGGGGGCACCCGGCCTACAAATGGACAATGGACGCTCATGTTGTAGGCCGGGTCCCCTGACCCGGCGATAGCCCGATGGGGTGTTCCTTAAGCGTATCGCCAATGATTGAGCCTGGGGCCTTTCTACCCAGTCGAGGCTTGCCGGTTTAATAAAGGTGCTTTAGCGTATCGTCCCAACTCAACATTGAATTGAATGCATATGGAACAAACCATTGAACGTCTGGTCAACCTGTTGGATCCGGCCGCGAATCACATCTACAACATGACGATCGAGGAGGCATGCTCGCGCGTGCTCGATGGTCCACCCGCTGCCGTGCGTGAAATCGACGGCTCCTTCGCCCTCGTGGCCAAGCGCGGTCAAACCGTCCGCCTGGCGCGCTCGCTCGATCGTCCGCTGCGCTATTTCCTGGCTAAACGGGCGGAAGGCCCCGTCCTGGTCGTCGCCGATCGGATCGACGCCATCCACGCCTGGCTCAAGTCCGAGGGTTTGGCCGGCCAGTTCCATCCGAGCTATACGCGCATGGTGCCGGCGCATTACGTAGTCGAGCTGCACCTGGTGGGCTGCCCGGATCCCGACCCGACCTACACCCGGTTTTTCACGCCTCAACGAAACAGTCTGCCCAATAACCCCGACGCGATCGGCCGGCGCTACATCGGCGCGTTGGCCGATGAAATTGCCAAGTGGCTCGAGCGGGTGCCGCAACACGAGCCAATCGGAGTTTGTTTTTCCGGGGGAATCGACAGCGGCGCGGTGTTCCTGGTCACCTACCATGTCCTGCGCAAAATGGGCCTGAACCCCGCCCGGTTAAAAGCATTTACCTTGAGCTTCGATAACAGTCCCGACCTCCCGCAAGCCCGCCAATTCCTGGAAACCCTGGGCCTGGGCCTGTTCCTCGAACCCATCGAGGCGGCGGTGGACAGCCTGGAAGTGACGGACACCATCCGCGTGGTCGAAGACTATAAACCGCTCGATATCGAAGCCGCCTCGATGCTGCTGGCCCTATGTCGGGGCATTCGCGCGCGTTATCCCGACTGGCGTTTGCTGATCGACGGCGATGGCGGCGACGAAAACCTCAAGGACTATCCCATCGAGGAGAATCCCGAGTTGACCATCCGCAGCGTGGTGAACAATCTGATGTTGTATCACGAGGGCTGGGGTGTGGGGCGCCTGAAACACTCGCTCACCTATAGCGGCGGCTTGAGCCGGTCCTGCACCCGCACCTACGCCCCCCCGCGACACTGCGGCTTCGACAGTTTCAGCCCATTTACCCGGCCCAACGTGGTTGAAGTGGCGGAAGGCATCCCATTCATCGACTTGACCCAGATGTCGACCGACAGGCTCTATGCTCTTAAAGGCGCCATCGTCGCTGCGGGGGTGAAAGCCGTTACCGGAATGGACCTGCCTGTCTTTCCCAAACGCCGGTTCCAACACGGGGCCATGCGCGAGGACACCTTGCGTTCGCGCGTGCCGAATCGGGAATCGGAGCTCCGCCGCCAGTTCCTGTCCTTATACGAGTAACGGCCGGATGGCGTCTCCCTACCCAGAGCGCGCCGCCGCCCGGGATCGATGGATCTCTGGTCTTCGTCCGCCGCGCGCTCGGGTGGATCCGTGGCAGCCGTCGGCGGCCTTCGTGGAAGATGAACGCACCGCCAGCGGGACCGTCGAGTCGGTGGCGACCGTTTTCCTGACGAATCGGGAGTGCCCCTGGCGCTGTTTGATGTGCGATTTGTGGAAGCACACGCTCGCCGCGACCGCACCCGCCGGGGCCATCGTGAAGCAAATAGACATCGCGCTGCAACGCCTGCCGGCGGCGCAGTCCCTTAAGCTGTACAACAGCGGCAGTTTCTTCGATCCCCGAGCGATTCGCCGGACGGAATACGCAGCCATCGCCGGGCGCATCGATACGTTCAAACGCGTCATCGTCGAATCGCATCCCAAATTTATCGGCGAATCCGTGCTTCGGTTTCGGGACTTGCTGGCCGGCCGGCTCGAAGTGGCGCTGGGTCTCGAGACGGCCCATCCCCGGGTGCTGGCCAAGTTGAACAAGCGAATGACGCTGGCCCAATTCCAGCAAGCTGCCGGTTACCTGCGGTGTCATGACATTGACTTGCGGGTGTTCATCCTGGTGAAGCCGCCCTTTCTCGAGGAACAAAAGGCCTTGTTCTGGGCCCAGCGCTCCATCGACTTCGCCTTCGATTCCGGCGCGTCGGTCGTGTCGTTGATCCCGACT
>Ga0315287_10004269_pt1 | contig 13914 bp, 9 predicted proteins | sample YL17G11_0_MG_FD_205037 | JGI IMG/M metagenome (GOLD analysis project Ga0315287, IMG submission 205037) | Sediment microbial communities from Yellowstone Lake, YNP, Wyoming, USA - YL17G11_0 | ecosystem: Environmental > Aquatic > Freshwater > Lake > Sediment | place: USA: Wyoming | collected... | reverse complement strand
CACGTTCCCCCTGGTGGGCAAAATCTATACACAGTCGATTTCCAGTGTCGGTCGGTCCGTCGGTGTGGCCTACGCCGTGAACACCGTCGGAGCCGTCCTCGGCTCCTTTTGTGCCGGTTTCGTCCTTATCCCCCTGTTGGGCAAGGAGAAAAGCCTAAGCCTAATCATTTCCTTGCAGATCCTGACCTCCCTGGTCGTTTACGTCCTCATCACGGGAAAGGCCAAGGGATCGGTGCGACGGCTGGCACCCCTCGCCATGCCCGCCCTGCTCGGGCTGCTCCTGTGTCTTCGTTATCCGATCTGGAACCGCCACCTGCTGTCCCTGGGCAGATATCAACGGTTCTCTAACCTCGCCGGGGTCCTGGACAATATTGGCTGGCTCGATTCGATGTTCCGTGGTACAGCCATACTCCAGGCACTCGAGAAGAACGAGTTGCTTTACTACGGTGACGGCATCGGAGGATTCACGACCGTCTTGAAGTGCCCCCCCTCTATATTGGGCGAACCGACGTACGTCATGGTCAACAGCGGAAAGGGGGACGCCTCGTCACAAGGCGATATGAATACCCAGACTCTACTGGCCCATATGCCGATGCTCTTTCACCCGAGCCCAAAAGAGGTCATGGTTCTGGGTCTGGCCAGTGGCATCACGGCCGGGGAGGTCCTCCACTACCCTATCGACCGGTTGGATGTCCTGGAGATCAGCCAGCAGGTGGTAGAAGCGAGCCGTTTCTTCCTTCCCTGGAATAATAACGTCCTTTCGGATCCCAGGACCGACCTAATCATCCAGGATGGACGAGCGCATCTGCAATTGACCCGCCGCACGTATGATGTCATTATCTCCGAGCCCTCCAATCCCTGGATGGCAGGCCTGGCGACCCTGTTCACGCGAGAGTTCTTTACCCTAGCCAGAGACAGACTCCATTCGGACGGCATCCTCGTCCAATGGCTTCAGGCCTATTCGATCGATTGGCCCACTTTTGCCCTCATCGGTCGAACCTTTGCAGAGGTATTCCCGAACAGTGCCCTGATCAGGACGAATCCCTCCGGTATCTCAGGGGACTGCCTCTTGGTCGGATTCAAAGGGGGCAACGGATTGGTTCTGGATCATGCCAAGCGTAATCTGGCCTATGCCCAGAGGTCCAGAAACGTGGCCATTGTGAATCCCGAAGTACTGTATAGACTGATCATCTCTGAAGACCTCAGGAGCCTCTTTGGCCAGGGTCTGGTCAACACAGACGCACATCCGTGGCTTGAATTCGCCGCACCCAGGCTGCTGAGCCTCGATAAAGATCCAGCGATCCCCCGAATCCTTCAACAGGAGGCTCGAGTCCATCCTGACACCCAAGAGAGGGTGAATCGCGTGTGCCTGGACGTCGATGCGCAGATCGACTTCGCTGCCTGCGCCTTTTCTGTGGAGCTGCCCTTCGCCCATATGGTGGACCTATCAAAGGCCAACTCGGTTCAGAGGGAACGGTTTCTAGCAATCGTCGAGAAGTACGTAGCCCACAGTGTGATGGATTTCTCGCTCATCGGCGACGCGTCAATCGAGCAGAGGTGTCGCATGATACAGATCCGAGCGATAAGGGACCGTATAGACTCTGCACCGAATAAGGCAGGACTGTACCTCCTCATGGCCGATCTCTACATAGACATGGGGATGATCCATGACGCTGTCACTCAATACCAGAAGATCCTTCAAGTGCAGCCGAATGCAGTCCAAGCCATGAACAACCTGGCGTGGCGGATGGCCATCCATCCGCGAACTGCTTTCTACAATCCACAAGAGGCCGTCCGCCTGGCCGAACTGGCCTGTAGCCTCACCCACTACCGTTCTGCGGACATGATGGACACACTAGGCGTGGCCTATGCGGCAACAGGTCAATTCCTCCAAGCCGAAACCGTCACGAAAAGCGCCATGCAATTGTTACTCGCCTCCGGACAGGAGGACAAGGCCAAGGAGACTCAGACTCGGCTGATATTGTATGCGGCGCGCAGGCCTTATGTGGAATCCCTACCCAAGGCCCCTTGACATGGGGCATGTCCCACGAGAGGTTTGCCTGACGGGTCTTGACCAGCAGGTTGCGAGATGTGACCCTAATCCCTCAATAGTCGGGCAGATCCCTCATCCACGAGGGCCATTGACTTGGACCGACGTGTCCTGCAATGGTCCACCGATTGGCGGCGTTGAAGGCCCCATGCCACTTCAGGGTCCAGAGCTCCTTGAGGCCCACCTTGCGGACCGACCAATCCATGAACAGGCAATTCACTGAGCCATTGTGCCGGTTGATGCAAAACGGCCAGTTCTGCCTGTCGGCCGTATCCGCTCGCGAGGGCGGCCCAGCGGACTCTATGGGATACCCCAAGGCCCACGCAGAATCCAGCATCACAGGTTGCCGAGCGGCCCCTTTGGTCCAGAGTCTCAGCCCAGGCTGTTGTGCCTGAGGCTCGAAGTAGTTGAGTGGATTGGCCGGACTGTATCCGTTGATGCCGTAACTCCCCGACCGCCACGGATGGGTGCCACAATACCAGGCGCCGTACGCGTCTGCTGCTGCAACGGCCCCACGCGCAGAGGCCAGGGTACTAGGCCTGCGGAAAACTGCGGGACAAAACAGCTCTCTCTTGTCCTTTGTCCGGTCAATGAAGTAGGCAAAGCCCTGCGTGCAACAACGGGGCAGATCGCTCCGGGCAGCGTCCACGAGTCGACCGTTGTAGGTGGCAGCCATAGTATCGAAATAAAGCCCCCAGTTGTGGAGTTGGGCCATGCACCGGACCGCCCTGGCTTGGTTCCTGGCCTTGCCAAGGACCGGGATCAGGATGGCCATCAGCAAGACAATAATGGCAATGACCACGAGTAGCTCGATGAGCGTGAAGCCTCCCCTTCGTTTCGACCCTAGTGTCCTACGTTCTAAATGGCAGCCCATAGGCAATCTCCGGGTTTGCGTTCAAATACCCAGTCCTGACCTGGACCTGTTAGGCCAGTGTAACAGTGGTGAGAGTTATTGTCAAACGAGAAGAACAACGGATTCCGGCAGAAGATCGAATTGACGGTATTGAAAATAGCAGTTACGCGGGTTACGATGTCCATTGCTTTGATGGAGTGCTGAATGGACAAGTCCATGGCCAAGACGGCCGTGCCGCAGATCTCGGTGGTGGTGCCGCTGCTCAACGAAGAGGACAACCTGGCCCCTCTTTACGAGCAGATCACCAAGGCCGTTACCGGCAGGTACGACTACGAGATCATCTTCATCGACGACGGCAGCACGGACCGATCCTTCGAGATCCTCAAGATATTTCACCGGCAAGACCCGCACGTCCGTGTGATTCGGTTTCGCAAGAACTTCGGCCAGACCGCGGCCATGAGTGCCGGGTTTGCCCTCGCCAGAGGGGGCATCGTAGTGGCCCTGGACGCGGACCTGCAAAACGATCCGGCCGATATCCCCATGCTGGTCGACAAGCTCAACGAGGGTTTCGATGTGGTCAGTGGCTGGCGCAAAAACCGACAGGACAAGGCCCTGACCAGACGGCTGCCATCGATGCTCGCCAATGGCCTGATCTCGCGGATCACAGGCGTGAAGCTCCACGACTACGGCTGCACGCTAAAGGCCTACCGCCGCGAGGTCCTGCAGGAGACGCGGCTATATGGCGAGATGCACCGGTTCATCCCGGCCCTGGCCAGTTGGGCTGGTGCGCGGATCGCCGAGTGCGTGGTTAATCACAGGCCCCGCACCGCAGGGGTCGCCAAGTATGGACTGGCCCGAACCTTCAAGGTGATCCTGGACCTGATCACGGTCAAGTTCCTGGGGGCGTACTCCACCAAGCCAATCTATGTATTTGGCGGCCTTGGTGCGGCGAGCGCCTTCTGCGCTCTGATCTGCGGACTGGTAGTGTTGTACCAGAAATTCGTCTCCCCAGAGCACCTGTCCATGAATCGAAATGCACTGCTGTATCTGACGGCCTTGCTGATCACCACCACGATCCAGTTCGTTTTGATGGGTCTTTTGGCCGAGATGCTGGTCAGGACTTACCACGAATCCCAGAACCGGCCCACATACGTGATCAAGGAAATCCTCGAAGGTCCAGGCCAGCCCGGAGGCCAGAATGCCTAGAACGTCACATCTTCAGGCCCAAGAGGTTGTCGGTCAGGATCGAGTCCTAAAGGTCATGGGGATCGTGGTCATCGCCTTGGCCGCGGGCATCCCCTTTGTCCTGGGCAAGTGGTTTGAGCTGAATTACCCGGACCCATTCGACAGTGCCATCTATGTGTACTCGGCCCAGCACATCCTGGACGGGGCCAGGATAGGCGTTGACGAGATCCCGTCCGCACAGGTCGGGACCCTGCTGGTTAATATGTTGGGCGCATGGCTGGCCGGATTCAATGAGACAGGTCCCAAGCTGATCCAGGGAATGCTGCAACTGGGGTCCTTCATCCTGATGTTCATGGCCATGCGGCGGCTGTTTGGGACCTTGGCCGCTGCGGTGGGCGTCATTGTGGCCAGCGTATATCTGTCTGCCCCGGTGATCGCCAAGTTCGGCAACGTCAAGGAACAGCACATGATCGCCTTCATGGTCATGGGCATCAGTTGTTTCTGCCTGTACCAATTCTCAGGTAGGTGGTGGCAGGCGGTCCTGGCAGGGGCCTTCCTGAGCTGGGCGCCGCTCTTTAAGCAGACCGGCATGTCGGCTGTGGCTGCCACAGGCCTTTTTGTCCTGGCACAGCCAGTCCTACGGCACAGGACCTTCAAACAGACTGGAATCGATATCCTCCTGCTCTTGGCCGGCACAGCCTTGGCCTTGGGCCCCCTATACGTCTGGATCATCGGCTGGGGCGTGAAGATGCCGTTGCCGTATGACTGGGTGGGGTCCGTGTTTGCCAGGCTTCTGCCAGCCAAGGCCGCCTCTGCAGATCCCAACGCGGGTGCGGGCGACTACGTGTCCAGCAGCCGCAAGCTGGTGACCCTGTCCAGCCAGGCGGCCATGGTGTTTCGCTACTACACCATGCTGATCCTGCCTGTGGGTCTGGCCCTTTGTTCCGTCCTGCTTCGCATGGGAAGGATGGCAGTCCGGGCCTTGAACAAGCAGTCAGTCAATCCACGACCGTATGACCGGTTTGTCCTGCTGCTGGCGACCTGGTGGGTCCTGGATATGGCCTTCGTGTGGGTCAGCCCCAGGCCGTACGAGCAGTACTACCTGCCGCTCAATGCCTCTGCTGCCCTGTTGGGCGGGTACTGCGTTGCCGTGTATCACGACAAGGTCAAGGCAGCGGTCTATCACAAGGCCGCCTGGGTCGGGGCCGGCCTTGCAGGGACGGTCGTTATGCTTATCTTGGTCTATCCCATCTTCGCAGGTATCAAGGTCAGCCCTGCCACAGGCAGGGCCTATGGCCAAAGGACGAGAGGCTACGTGCAGAAGCTCGATGAGATCAGCCGCAAGAAGACCGAGGGCCTGGTCTACACGTGGGAGCAGGTGGCCGACTACATACGCCAGCATTCGCAGAGGCCAGACGGGATCTACGTATGGGGCTGGATACCGGGTATCTACGTGAGGGCCCAGCGGTTCTGCCCTGCGCCGGTGGCCTGCACCAGCGAGATGCACGTGTATCCGCCAGCGGTCCTATCCAAGGTCGTCGGCGACCTTATAGCCGCCTTCCAAGAGAAGCCACCCATGTTCGTAGTGGATACCCACAACCGCCACTTCCCCTATGATCCACCGCGGCCCCCGCTGGAGCTCTGGCCCACAACCCAGAAGGGGTTCATCCCCACGGACCCGAATGTCGTCCAGCAGTATGAGGCTGCCTACTCCAAGATGCTCGATCAGCCGAAGTGGCCCGACGAGGCCGCGCGGTTTACAGCCATGAAGCCCCTGCGGGACTACGTCATGTCCCGTTACCGGCCGGTCCAAACATTTGGTGACCAGGTGGTCTTCGAGCGAAAGAACCAGCCTTAGGCACCGCTGGCCATAGAGACTGACCATGATCCACTCGGCACATATCGGAACGTGCGATGGCTCTAGGAAGGGGATCCCTTTGCGACTGCAACCGGACTCGATATTCGGTGCCCCGCCATCCCCCCCCCAGCCCTCTTGCGAGGGGGGGGGGATGGCTTGGTCTAAACCTGTAGGCCGTCTCTGTGAGACGGCAGAAGGACGGCGTTTGACACAAACGCCCTACAAAGCCACACTACGTTATTCCCAAATCAGAACATTCGTGGCCAGACCAAGCCCGATCCTGGACTGTGGTAGGGCGTCTTCAAGGCGGGTGACACGCCGGAGCCCATTAGGGCGAAGGTGTGGCGACCGACTTGTAACGCCCGGAAGCAACGCCTTTTCTTGTTCGCTAATGAGCCATGAACCCCCTTCGCAAGAAGATGAGGGGGTTCATGGCGGAGCGAAGAGGGGCCACGGGGTTGCTGTGAGTCAGGGGCTTGGTTTGAGGCAATGGGCCTGCTCTGGGCCAGGATGGCGATGAAGGTCCTGATGCTCAACTACGAGTTCCCGCCCATCGGCGGAGGCGGCGGCAACGCCCACCTGAACCTGCTCAGGCAATACGCCGGTCGTAAGGACCTCAAGGTCGATGTCCTGACCTGCGCACCGAGGCCCGGGCTCGTCACAGAGGCGATGGCCGAGAACGTCACGATCTACAAGGTAGGCATCCACAAGAAGGACCTGCACTTCTGGCGACGTACAGAGGTCCTGGCCTGGCTGGCCAAGGCCTCGTGGCATTACCGACGGATGGTGCGGCAGAATGCCTATGACCTGGCACACGCCTTCTTTGGCTTTCCTACCGGGTGGTTGTGCTACCGGCAGGCCGACAGACTGCCATACGTCATATCCCTGCGAGGCTCTGACGTCCCAGGCCAACACGGCAGGCTCAAGCTGGACTACAAGATCCTTGCCCCAGTCATGCGGGCGATATGGAACAAGGCCGGCGGCCTGGTCGCGTGCAGTGAGGGCCTTAGGCAGAGGGCTCTGCATTTCCTGCCTTCGGCCGAGATTGACGTGATTCCAAATGGCGTGGACCTGGAACGATACAAGCCTGCCTCGCAGTCAAGGCCGCAATCGCCCTTGCGCCTGCTGACGGTAGGAAGGCTGTCTGTGACCAAGCGGGTGGAGCGGTTGGCGGATGTGATCGAGGTCCTGCACAAGGATGGCGTTGCCGTGCGATTGACCGTGGTCGGAGGAGGGGCATTGGAGGGCGACCTGCAACGGCTTGTCGCGCAGCATGGTCTGCATGATCTGATCGAGGTCAAAGGTCGGGTCGATGCCTCGCAGATGCCTGGGCTTTACCGGCAACACGACGTATTCGTCAGTGCCACAATGCAGGAGGGCATGAGCAACGCCATGTTGGAGGCCATGGCCTCAGGGCTTCCGATCGTGACCACACGGTGCGAGGGTGTTGACGAACTGATCGCCGACAACGGCGTGGTTGTGGCTGAGCCAGACAACCTGGTGCAGGCGATCCAGGCCCTGGCCCAAGAACCGGCTAGGCTCCGCGAGATGGGTGAGGCCTCGCGGCGACAGGCCGAACGGTTTGCCTGGTCGGCTGTGGCAGACCGATATGTGTCGTATTACCACCAGGTCATCAACGAACGACGAACGACGAACAACGAGCAACGAACCTGATGTGCGGAATCGCAGGATTCAACTGGCAAGACCAGGACTTGGTCACCAAGATGGCCGATACGATCCGACATCGCGGCCCGGACGACCAGGGTCTGTATGCTGACACCCGAGTGTCCCTTGGCCACAGGCGGCTGTCGATCCTGGACCTGTCAGAAAAGGGCCGCCAGCCTTTTGTGTACCGAAACCTGGTCATCGTGTACAACGGGGAGGTCTACAACTTCAAGGACCTGCGCCAGGAACTCCATGCCGCGGGTTATGAGTTCTACTCCGATACAGACACCGAGGTCGTATTGGCCGCATACCATCGCTGGGGACCTGCCTGCGTAGAGCGATTCAACGGCATGTGGGCCTTGTGCATCTATGACCCGGACAAGCACGCCCTGTTTCTCTCCCGCGACCGGTTCGGCGTAAAGCCCCTCTACTACTGGTTCGACGGTGAGCGGTTCATTTTTGCATCGGAGCTTAAGGCAATCAGGGTCCACGACCTGAGTTGGACCGTCAGCGTGCCGGCGGTCAACTTCTTTTTCTACCAGAAGTACATAGGTCGCGATCTGACGATCTTCGAGAACTGCTTCAAGCTCCAGCCCGGTCACAACATGACCTTCGACCTGACTACCAAGAAACTGGCAGTCACCCCTTACTATGAACTGGAGGCCGAGATCGCCAGGCACCAGGCCGTGGCCCTGGACGAGCGTCTGGATGCGGTTGAGGGCCTTCTGGTCGATGCCGTGGAGAGGCGGTTGATCGCCGATGTGCCGGTGGGCAGTTTCCTGTCGGGCGGGGTGGACTCGTCTTTGATCTCCGGGATCATCAGCCAAAGGCACAAGGCCTTTCAGACCTTCTCCATCGGTTTCACGGACGCCTCGTACAATGAGCTGGACTTTTCCAGGCTCGTGTCCCAGCACATCGGCACCGACCACTACTACGACGTCATGGACATCGATGAGGCCGTCATACGGCACCTGTTGGAGGCCATGGATGAGCCGTTCGGTGATGCGTCGCTCTTTCCTACGTACCTCCTGTCCCAGATCGCCCGGCGCAAGGTAACCGTATGTCTGTCGGGTGACGCGGGCGACGAGGTCTTTGGCGGGTACGATACGTACAGGGCCTTCCAAATGGCACGGTACGTCCCAGGCACAGCGGTCCAGGCGGTCAGGCCATTGATTGAACGGTTGCCGGCCTCCGATCGAAAGGTGACGTCGTTCTTCAAGATGAAACGCTTTGTGCGGGACTTCGGTTCTGCACCCGTGCGACGCCATCTGGACTGGATGGCCACCTTCAATGACGACAGCCGGCGCCAATTGCTCGGCGAGCGATTCATCGGATCTGAGGACCTGGTGCCCTGCCAGACAGGGGGCGATCTGCTTTCCCTGCAACTGAGCGACATCCACAACTACCTGTCCGAGGACATCCTCAAGAAGGTGGATCTGGCCAGCATGCTGAACTCGCTTGAGGTGCGGGTGCCATTCCTGGATTATCGGTTGGTGCCCCTGGTCCTCTCCCTGCCTGCGCCCTTCAAGATCCGCAGGCTTACCACCAAGTGGTTGCTCAAGCAGATCGCCAGCCGGTACGTGCCTCGCCGGATCGTGCACCGGCCCAAGCGAGGCTTCACTTCGCCGATCTCTCAATGGATCAAGTCCAGTGCTTGGATTCGCGAGGTCATCGCGGATCAGAGGTGCCATGGTCATGACCTCCTGGACCACGGCCTTGTCCAACGGATGCTGGACTACCACCTGGCCGGAACACAGGACTTTGCACGGGAATTGTGGCTGGTGTTCGTTTTCAACTATTGGTATTGCCTTCACATGGCCTTTGGAGAGGGCCGATGAATCCCGGGGGCATGCCCATTCGAGTCTGTTTTGTCTCGCCCAAGGCGTACCCGCTATTTGATCCGCAGGTCGAAGAGGTCTTTGGCGGGGCTGAGGTGGACCTGTATTTCCTCTCCACGGAGCTGGCCAAAGACGCCGGTTTTCAGGTAACGGTTATAGTCGGCGATTACGGCCAGGGGCCGGTCGAGAACCGCCAGGGCGTGACGCTCATCAAGGGCCTCGACTTCCGGCAGGGCGCCCTGAGTAGCATGGTCAAGCTCTGGCGGGCCTTTCACGCGGCGCATGCAGATATCTACCTCATCAAGACCGTATCGCCGGGCGTGGCCTGGTTGGCCCTGTTCTGCAAGGTCCACCGCAAGGCCTTCATATACCGCACGTCCAGCGCCCCTCAATACGACAGGGCCTACCGACAGCACCATCGGCTCATGGGAAAGGTCTTTGACTGGGCCTTGCGCCAGGCCCGAATGGTCTTTGCGCAGAGTGCAGAGGCAGCCTCGGCCCTGCGATGTGACTTGGGCATATCCGTGGTCCAGGTCATTCCGAACGGCCATAGGCTGGCCCCCTTGCAGACCTCGGCCCGCGACGTGATCCTGTGGGTGGGCCGAAGCGACCGGATAAAGAGGCCGGACCTGTTCATCGACCTGGCCCAGAGACTGCCCGAGGAACAGTTCGTCATGATCTGCCAACGGGCCACGGGCGACGAGAACTACCCATCGCTGGCTGGCAGCGCCGGGGCCGTCAAGAACCTCCAATTCATCGAGCGGGTGCCGTTCGCTCAGATCGACCCGTGGTTCAGGAGGGCCAAGGTGTTTGTCAATACCAGCGACCAGGAGGGTTTTCCCAATACCTTTATCCAAGCAGCCCAATGGGCGGTTCCGATCGTGTCACTCAATGCAAATCCAGATGACTTCCTGCTCCGGCACCAGTGCGGCCTCTGCGCCAACGGCTCCCTCGATCGGCTGGCGGAGGGCCTTCGGTTCCTATTGGATCGGGACCGGTTCATCGAGATCGGCCAAAACGCCCGACGCTACGTGGAGCAGACCCACGACATCACGGCAATCGCGGAAAAGTACAAGCAGGCCCTGCGGGGCCTGATATAATGCCGGACTCTTGTAGGCCGTCTCTGTGAGACGGCAAATGGAGACGGCGTTTGGCACAAACGCCCTACAATATGGATCGTTTTGCCTTTGGCGAAAACTGGAAGGACTTCTCGCAGCGTATTGGGCAGCAGGACTACGAAAAGGCCAAGGCCTCAGTGCAGAGGCTCGTGCCCGACCTCCTGGGGAAGACCTTCCTGGACGTGGGGTGTGGCAGCGGTCTGTTCTCCATGGCCGCCAGTTCCTTGGGTGCCAGCCAGGTTGTAGGCTTTGACGTAGATCCGGCTTCGGTCGAGGCGGCCAAGGGCCTGATCGAGAAGGTCGCTCAGTGGGATCGCTCAGTCCGGAGAGACGCTATTCGCTTCGAGGTCGAGTCCATCTTGAACCCCAACCTCGATCGCCGCCTCTATGATGTGGTATACAGTTGGGGCGTGCTCCACCACACCGGAGAGATGGCCAGGGCCTTTGAAGCGATCAAGGACCTGGTCGGGCCCGACGGCAGGCTCGTGATCGCCATCTACAACAGGCACTGGACCGCACCTATATGGAAGGCCATTAAAAAGACCTACGTCAAGCTCCCCAGGTTCCTCCGCCCCATAATCGTGTGGCCCATCCTGCTCGTCAAGTTCCTGGTGGCGATCCTGGTCGTGAGGCAGAATCCCTTCAATCGCGACCGCGGGATGCACTACTACACGGACATCGTTGACTGGGTGGGCGGGTATCCATATGAATACGCCTCCATCCAGGAGGTCACCGACTTCTTCCAGGCCCGAGGTTTCGTCCAGGTCAAGGTGATCCCTACCGCAGGCTTCACCGGGTGCAATGAGTTCGTGTTTGCGAAAGACGAACGACAAGCGACGGATTTGATATGTGTGGAATCGTAGGCTTCAACTGGGAAGATGAACAGCAGGTCCGGCGGTTGGCGGACCTGCTGAGGCACCGTGGTCCAGAGCAGGAAGGATTCCACGTGGCCGACGGCGTGTCCCTGGGCCACCGCAGGCTGCGGATCATCGACCTCTCCGAGCACGGTCGCCAGCCGATCTACAATGAAGACGGCACGGTCTGTGTCGTGTTCAATGGGGAGATCTTCAATTTTCAGATCCTCCGCCAGGAGCTCGAACAGTCAGGGCACAGGTTCGTCTCTCGAACCGATACCGAGGTCCTGGTCCACGGGTATGAGCAGTGGGGCACGGACCTCCTGCAACGGATCAGAGGTCAGTTTGCCTTCTGTCTCCTGGACAAGACCCGTAGGCAACTGCTGCTTGCCCGGGACCCTTTGGGCATCAAGCCGCTCTATTACTACGACCGTCAGGGCCGGTTCATGTTCGGATCGGAGCTCAAGGTCTTCCTGAAGGGGGGCATCCCCAGGCAGATCAGTCGGCCGGCCCTGGACCACTACCTCATGTTCGGCAACACGCCCTCAGGCCAGTCCATCCTCGAAGGCGTCTGCAAGGTCTTGCCGGGCGAGTACCTGGTATACGACCTGGCTGACGGCCGGATCGCGGAGCAGGCCAGGTTCTGGGAGTTGGTCTTCCGGCCCGATGAGGGCATGACCGAGGCGGAGGCAGCGGATCAGATCCGCCTCCGCCTGGGCCAGGCGGTTCGCGAGCAACTGGTGTCGGACGTGCCGCTTGGGGCGTTTCTCTCCGGTGGGGTGGACAGCTCCATCCTGGTTGCACTCATGCGGCCCAACGTCAAGGAACTCAACACCTTCTCGATTCGCTTCGACCGGCCTGCATACAACGAATCCACGTATGCCAAGATCGTGTCCGACCGGTTCAATACCATCCATCACGAGATCGAGTTCGATGCCACCACGGTTCGGCAGTTGATCGACGAGCTGCCTCACTACTTCGACGAGCCCTTCGGCGACCCATCTATGATCCCGACCTGTTTGGTCTGCCGCGTGGCCAGGCAGCACGTGACAGTGGCCTTGTCCGGTACAGGCGGGGACGAGCTCTTTGCGGGTTACCCCCGGTACAAAGAACTCCGAGTCCTCCAGCAGATCAATCGCCTGCCTGGCCCGGTCAAGGGGGCCATGGACCTGGGCATACACCTGCTCAATGCCGGCCTCGGTCATGACAAGCTTTACAAGCTCCGGTCGTTTCTGGGGCCGAGGCAGGAGCTCTGGCAGGTGTACCTCCGCCTATTCAGCTATATGTTCCGCAGACCCGGCGAGCACACGGGACTGGACCGATTCGAATCGTTGAAACGGTACTTCGACTATACCGACCCAGTCACCAGTGCCCTTAACTTTGACCTCCATGAGTATCTGCCCGAGGATCTCTTGACCAAGGAGGATCGGGCATCCATGGCCATCAGCCTGGAGGCCCGTGTGCCTTTCCTGGACCCGAGGTTTGTGGAATTCGCCGCGACTATTCCGAACCGGCTCAAGATCCGGGGCTCTGACCAGAAGGCCATCCTGAAGGAGGCATTTCGCGGCATCCTCCCGGACTCCATCCTATACCGAAAGAAGCGGGGCTTTGGCGTACCCTTGCCAGAGTACTTCCGCTGTGAACTCAAAGACCTGGCTGAGAAGGACCTCTTCGGTCCCCAGCCTGGCGACTACTTCGACCGCGACCTCGTGGCCTCCTGCTGGCAAAGACACCATGCCGGGCGCGCCGACTATTCGAGGCTCTTCTGGACGGTCATCATGTTCAACCGTTGGCACCGGATGTGGATGGGATGAGGGACACTATTTGCTCGTCAGGCTCCTGAACAGGGACGCCAACGAGCCCGCCACAACCGCGGCGGAGAAGTGTTGCTCTATGACCTGCCGTGCGGTGTCTCCCATGCGAACCTGGAGTGCCTGGTCCGCGTGGAGGGTCTCCAAGGCCTGATACCATTCATCGTCAGTGGTGGCTGCCAGACCGACCTGGCCCTTGGCCAGGACCTCCTTGTTCATGCCTACGGGAGATACGACCACCGGTATACCCACGGCCATGTATTGCAGCATCTTGAAGCCACACTTGCCACGGGTCCATTCGTTGTCAGGCAGGGGCATGACCCCCACGGACATGTCCTGTAGGGAAGTTGCCTCGGTCTGGGGACTCCATGGGACGAATCGAATCCTGTGGGCGGGGATGTACTTGGGCCTCCAAGGCCGCTCAGCCACGAGCAACAGTTCGGCATTGGAATGACCGTTCAAGAAACACAGGAGAGGGGTTTCGATGAGTTCCAGGAACTTGTAGTTTGAGGCCAGGCCCGTCCATCCGATGGTGAATCTCTCCTTGGAGTACAGGGTGGAGTCCGGGCGTTTGCAGTAACGGTCCAGGTCTATGGCAGTAGGCAGGACATGCACGGCCCTGCAATAGCGACTGAACCAATCCGCCAGGTATGCATTGCCCGCCACGATTGCATCCATGCGA
>Ga0315287_10004266_pt1 | contig 13917 bp, 8 predicted proteins | sample YL17G11_0_MG_FD_205037 | JGI IMG/M metagenome (GOLD analysis project Ga0315287, IMG submission 205037) | Sediment microbial communities from Yellowstone Lake, YNP, Wyoming, USA - YL17G11_0 | ecosystem: Environmental > Aquatic > Freshwater > Lake > Sediment | place: USA: Wyoming | collected... | reverse complement strand
TGGCCGGGTCGTACCCGTACAGCGTCGCCTGCGGGAAGACGCCGGTCAGCGGCGCGATCCCGACGTTCAAGGTCAGGTCGGCCGTCGTCGTGACGTGCAGCGGCGCTGCGGGCGGCGCCGCCGGAACGAGCACGGATCCGACGGCCGGCGTGGAGGCGACCGCGACGTCGTCGGGGCAGGGGAGCACCAGCGTTCGCTGAACGGTCTTCCCGTCCTTCGGATCCGTCGCCGTCGCGACCAGCACGATCCGGCCACCGCTGCCGACGATGGGCTGAGTTCCCGCCGCGTCGACCCGCCAGTAGGAGCCGTTCAGCTTCGGGTCGCGGAGGAGCGGAACGCCGTTGAGGGTCACGACGGTGTCGGCGGGGGGAGTGCCGTGGGCGAGGTTGACGACGACGAAGCCCTGGACCGTCGGCTCTCCCTTGGCGGGGTCGACGACGTAGAGCCCCAGGAAGGGGTCGGCGCCAATCTGCCAGCGGTTGCTGCCCGAGCCACCGGCGGGCGGCGGGTTGGGGTCCGCGACGGCAGGCGGGGGCGTGCCCGGCGGTGTCGGGAAGGTGGCGCCGGAGGGGTTGACGGTGATGGTGACGGTGGCGGGCGAGGAACTTGCGTTCGCGTCGGTCACCACGAGCGAGAAGACGAGCGTGGCGGGGGGCGAACCGCTGGCGACGGTGGGGGCAGTGCAGGTGGGGTGGACGGCCGAGGCGGAGGACAGGGCGACGGTGGTCCCGGAGGTCTGTGTCCACGCGTAGGTGATGGGCTGACCGTCGGGGTCATGGCTCCCGCTCCCGTCCAGGGTGATCGTCGCCCCGGAGGCCACCGCCTGGCCCGGACCGGCGTTCGCCACCGGCGGCGGGTTCGACGGCGGCAACGGATTGACCGTGACGGTCACCGGGGATGGAGCCGAGGTGCCGTTCGCGCTCGTCACGACCAGCGAGAAGACCAGCGACGCGGCGGGGGAGCCCGCGGCAACGGACGGCGCGACGAAGGAGGGATGGGCAGAGGCTGCGCCGGTGAGGCTCGCCACGGTGCCGGACGCCTGCGTCCACTGATAGGAGATGGCGATTCCCGCCGGATCGGCGCTGGCGGATCCGTCGAGCGTCACGGCCGCCCCGGAGGCGACGACCTGGTCGGGCCCGGCGCTGGCGACCGGCGGAAGGATGGTGGGCGGAGGCGCCAGCGAGGGATTCACGGTCACCGAGACGGTCGAGGGGGCGGAGACGCCTCCTCCGTTCGCCACCACCAGCGAGAACGTCAGCACGGCGGCCGGCTGTCCGGCCGCTACGGCCGGCGCCGTGAAGGTGGGATGGGCTCCGGCTGGCCCGATGATGTCCACCGCGGTGCCGGACGTTTGCGTCCACTGGAAGGAGAATGCCAGGCCCGCGGGGTCGTGGCTGGCGCTGCCGTCGAGCGTCACGGCCGCACCGGAGGCGACGACCTGGACAGGCCCGGCACTGGCCACGGGAGGCTGGCTCGGCGGCGCCGCCGCGGGGTTCACGGTGACGAGCTGTGCGGCGGGCGAGGAGGTGCCATGGGCGTTGCTCACCGTCAGCGAGAAGGCGAGTGCGACCGACGGCTGACCCGGCGCCACGCTCGGCGCGGTGAACGACGGGCGCGCGGCCGCGGCGTCGCTGAGCGCCACTGCGGGACCGGACGCCTGGCTCCAGTGGTAGTTGATCGCCATCCCGGTCGGGTCGCTACTTGCGCTCCCGTCGAGGGTCACCGAGGTGCCCGAGGCGACCGCCTGGTTGAGGCCCACCAGCGCAACTGGCGCCTGCGCGGCCGGCTGGGAAGGTGTGCTCGAGCCGCCGCAGGCGAGCGCGAGGAGCGGAACGAGCATGGCGAGGCGGCGGGATGCGGACATGTGAGACCTCCAAGACGGCTGCGAGGAAGCGTGTCGCTCCTCTTCGCTTCGGTTGACACTCTTCGCCCCAGGCGTGCGCCACGATTCGCGCGGCGCCGCGTGGGTCACTTCGTATAGGTCCAGCGCTTCACGAGCCCGCAGAAGCCGCCGGTCTCGCCGTCGATCACCCAGTGACCGGGCCAGCGCAGGTCCATGAGATAGGCCCCGGTGGTGGTGGCCAGCACCGGAACGTCGAGGCTCACCGGTCCCGGAGGGATGTTCTGCGGAGAGCCGGAGGGGACGAGCGCACGCGTGGCCGGGTCGTACCCGTACAGCGTCGCCTGCGGGAAGACGCCGGTCAGCGGCGCGATCCCGACGTTCAAGGTCAGGTCGGCCGTCGTCGTGACGTGCACCGGATTGCCCACCACGAGCGCCGAGCCGATCCCTGGCGTGGAGGCGACCGCGACGTCGTCGGGACAGGGGAGGACCAGCGTGCGCTGGACGGTCTTCCCGTCCTTCGGATCCGTCGCCGTCGCGACCAGCACGATCCGGCCGCCGCTGCCGACGACGGGCTGGGTCCCCGCCACGTCGACCCGCCAGTACATCCCGTTCAGCGCCGGGTCGCGGAGGAGCGGAACGCCGTTGAGCGTCACGACGGCGCCGCTGGGAAGAGGGCCCTTGTCGATGTTGACGACGACGAAGCCCTGGACCGACGGCTCCCCCTTGGCGGGGTCGACGACGTAGAGCCCCAAGAGTGGGTCGGCGCCCATCTGCAAGCGGTTGCTTCCCGAGCCGCCGGCGGGCGGCGGGTTGGGATTCGGCGGGGCGGGCGCGGGCGTGCCCGGCGGTGGCGGGAACGTCGTGCCGGCGGGATTGACGGTGACGGTGACGGTGTCGGCCGGGGAACTGGCGTTCGCGTCGGCCACCACGAGGGAGAAGACGAGCGTGGCCGGGGACGAGCCGCTGGCGACGGTCGGCGCGGTGAAGGTGGGGCCAACCGCGCTGGAGGACGAGAGGACGACTGCGGTCCCGGAGGTCTGTGTCCACGCACGGGTGGTGATGGGCTGGCCGTCGGGATCGTGGCTGCCGCTCCCGTCGAGGGTGACCGCCGCGCCGGAGGCCACCGCCTGGTCCGGACCGGCGTTCGCCACCGGCGGCGGGTTGGACGGCGGCAACGGATTGACCGTGATGGTCACCGGGGATGGAGCCGAGGTGCCGTTCGCGCTCGTCACGACGAGAGTGAAGACCAGCGACGCGGCGGGGGAGCCCGCGGCCACGGCCGGCGCCGTGAGGGTCGGCTTGACCGCGGTCGCGCTCGAAAGCGTCGCGGCCGGTCCAAGCGTCTGCGCCCACTGATAGTAGATGGCGATTCCCGTCGGATCGGCGCTGCCGCTCCCATCGAGCGTCACCGACGCGCCCGACGCCACCGCCTGATCCGGTCCGGCGCTGGCCACGGGGGCCTGGGCCGGCGGCTGCGAGGACGACGTCCCGCCGCACGCCAGGGTGAGAAGCGCTAGCAGAAGTGCGAGGCCAGAGGCTCTCATGGAAATCTCCTGGACAATGATGCGAACGTGGGGAACACCTTCCCCGCCATGTAGACACGCGAGCCCGCGGGCGTGGGACATCCAGGTCCGTGGCTCCTGGTCGCCAGCTTCATCTTACAAGCCCGACCCGGGCGCCGCCTCGACAACCCCCTTCAGCCGGGAGAGGCCCTTCTCGAAGGCCGAGCCGCAGGCGGCATCGGCCTCCGAGCCGGCCCCGGTTTCCGGGCCGGTCACCTCGCCGGCCATCGCCATGGTGACGCGTGTTCCGCCTGGCTCGGGCGTGAGCCGGAATTCCAGGTCGCTGGAGGAGCCGGCCACATCCAGCTCCACGTCCAGCCGGTCCGGGCCCACGTCGAGGATCGTGAGCCGTCCCTGCTGCCCATGGCCGTCCAACCCCCAGTAGTAGCTGGCGCCAGGCCCGGTCTCCGGTCCTCCGTAGCTTCGATTCCCCATCCCGGCCGGCTCCCAGGGCGACCACCTGCCCCAGCGGCGCAGGTCGGCGATCTGCGCCATGACCGCTCCCGGGGGGGCGTCCACGCGGGCAGAGCGCGCCACCCGGCATGTGGGAGCGGGCGCCCGGGCCTCGACCACCGCCTGGAGCCCGAGGAGCCCTCTCTGGAGATCGGCGGCGATGGCGACGTCCGGGTTCCGGAAAAGGGCGAGCAGCCGCTCGCGGAAGCTGCGTTCGCCGCTGAGCGACCAGGTCACCCGGGTTCCGGCCCCGGCGGCGGCGAGGTCGAAGGCCATGTCGGCCGGAGAGCGGCCGTGCCTCTCGAGTTCCAGTTCCACTTGCTGGGATGTGACGGCGAGGACGGTCAGGCGGCCGGGCCCCGGCTCGTCCGCGGCAGACCAGTAGTAGCTCGCTCCGGGAGCGGAGAGCGGCCCGCCGAAGGTGCGCTGGCGCGGGGCCGCCGACTGCCCCCAGGGGGACCACCGGGGCCACTCTCGAAGGTCGGAGATCTCGTGAAGAACCACCTCGGACGGCGCCGCCAGGATCGCCGAGCGCTCGACACGGAACGTCGAGGGGCGGGTGGCGGCGAGGCCCAGTGGTGTGGCGACTGCAACGACGACGGCGGCGAGGGCGGCGAGCGCGATCTTCCACATGGCCTGGCCTCCTCGTGACCGTGAACGGGGGAAAAGAGTACAGCGGCCGAAGGGTGGCAGGACGCCACCCCTCGGCCGCCGCGGGCGAACCTAGTTCCGGATCCTGTCCAGGCCGTGGGCAGGACTCGTCGTGCCCAGGTTGGACGTGGCCGTGAGAGGCAGTGCCGGCGGGACTGCCGGTTCCGGCGCTCCGACCAGCGTCATGGTGTAGAGGCCGCCTCCGTTGTTCGTGAACGTGTTGCCGATGGTTGCCGGGTCAAAGCTACCGCCCGGGCACGGAAGAGTTCCCGCCAGGGCCGGCACTGCGCAGACGTACGGGTTCAACGTCAGGACCACGTTCGGGCTGATGACCGAAGACGAGGCGGTGACGACCAGCCGAATCTTCGAGGTCCGGTACTCCGCGTTCGTGATGAGGACGGCGTCCGGGAGCGGCTTGACGGTGACGGTCGTGAACTCCGGAGCCGAGGTGGCCCCGAGGGTGTTTTGTGCCGTGATCGTCAGGTTGACGACGGAAGGCGTCACCTGGCCCACTGGGAGGGTCGGAGCGGTGAAGGTCACCGTCGCCCCGGTAGGCGGGTTCTGGGTCGTGAGGAAGTTCAGGAGAGCGGGCGCCCCGGTCTGCGTCACCGTGAACGTGAGCGGCGTCGCTGCCGGGACGTTCGGATCGCTGCCAGTGATGACGAGGCTCCCGGGCGCCCCCGAGAAGACCGCGATGGGAAGCACGTGGTTGACGGTGGGGGTCGCCGCAGCGGCGATCGTGATCGTTGCGGTGTCGGAGGCGGAGACGGCGATGCCCGTGCAGAGGCTCGTCGCCGTGAGCGTCAGGGTCACCGGTGGCGTCGCGCCGAGTGCCGAGTAGGTCGCCGCCCCGAGGGTCGGGTTGGTGATCGTCCCACCACCGGTGGCCACCGTCCAGAGGAGGGTCACCGCCGTGCCGGTAGCGCTGCCGTTGAGGGTCACACTCCCACCGGCGGCGACGTTGTAGGCTCCGCCGGCGTTGGCGGCAGGCGGAGTGCATGCCGCCGCCGGGATGACGTTGCTCGGCCAGGGGTTCAGCCGGGCAGTGGCGATGACGCCCGAGGAGGACGTGTAGCCGCCCTTGGCCAGGAAGTCGAGGGTGTTGAAGTTGTTCTCGACGATGGGCGTACCGGGGACGTTCTCGGGGAAGATGTACTCACCGATGGGCGCGTGGTACTGGCCGTAGAAGATCCCGTTGGCGGTGGTGGTCGCGCAAGTCGCCGGAGGAACGCACGCCGGAGCCACGTTCGCCGGGTTCTGCGACTGCAGCCCTTCGATGACGGCCCTCACCTCGCGGGTCGGCGGCAGGAAGGTGCCTGCCGGTGGCGGGGTGCAGTTCTTCTGGTCACCGGGCGTTCCCGTGCAGGGCGGCCTGAAGCGCCAGCGCCCCTTCACGGCACCGGTGGGCGGGCCCGGATCGACGCCGATGGTGCCCCAGTCGCGGTCGGTGGTGGCGCCAGTCGCGGGGTCCAGATCGACGCCGTAGAGATGGATGTTCCGAGACGGATCGGTGGTCATGCCCTCGAAGCGGGTTCGGATCGCCGCCTCGCCGGCGCCGATCACCGTGAGCCCGCCGGTGCCGATGAGGCCCACCTCGATCGAGACGTAGGCCGGGTTCGTCCCGGGCCAGGTGTAGATGGCGACGTTGTTGCCGATGGTGTGGGCGGAGACGTAGGTGTTGGCAATTCCCGGCCACGGACCTGCCGTAATGGTGGCATCCGCGACCAGCGTTCCCGCGTACGTGACGTAGTCGCCAACCTCGAAGGGGGCCTGGACGAGGGCGTTGGGCGGCACGCCCGGCAAGGTGACCGGATTGTTCATCTGTATGGAAGCTGCGAAGCCCGTCGCTGGCGCTACGGCAGCCGGCCGGTTGGACTGGGGGCAAGCCGCGTCCGGGGTCGCCCCGGCCGGATCGCTGCGCGGGAAGCACATCGGGAAGCCGGTTCCGGCCGCGATCGTCGGGTTCGCGTCATCGACCACGAACCGCGCGTCGGAGAACATGGGCCGTCCGAAGCGGCCCGCCGGATCGTTGAGGCGCACCCGGGCGCCGGTGGTCGAGCTGCCGAGCGTGCCGCCGACCCGCATCTCGCCGACCGCGTAGTCCATGTAGTTGATGAAACCCGAACCCGAGCTCAGGCTGGCCTGGTGGATGTCGATGAGGCCGGCGATGTACTGGTCGGGGCCACCCTCGCCGCCGAGCACCCGGTTACCCTGGATGTGAACTTCCCAGGTCGTGAGCGGTGCCGGAAGGTCGAAGAGGGCCAGGCCGGACTGGGTCGGGCCGTACGGCGGGGGAGCGAGCGCGAAGAGCTCCTGCCAGGTCCACGCACTGGCGGGGAGGATCACGATGGTGTTCGAAGGCACGATGATCGTCTGACCGTTGACCTTCAGCGACCCCCCCTGAAGGGCCGCGACCCCGCCGGCGGGGGATCCGGTTCCCGGCCCTCCCAGCGTGGCCTCCTGGAGGAAGCCGGTGATGTCGAACTGCGTGGAGGCCGGAATGGGCGTCTGCGCCCACGCCGGACTGGCCGCGATCGCGGCAACGACAGCCGCGACGATCGTCAACCTGTTCACCTTCAACCCTTCGTCACGACTCGAGTATTGGCTCTTCATCTGCGTCTCCCTTTTTCTGCGCCGGCGTACCGGACCCCTGCGGCACCCGGCACGATGTCGGGTGTTGTGAGATCCGAAGTTGTGAATCGTTCGTAGACTTGAACAGTCCTGTTCTCAAGGGACGCGGCCATCGCGTGAATTTTCGATTACTTCGCTTTCCCGGCTTCTTGGATGACCGCGTCACGACCTTTCCGCGGGGACCGGGAGCAGCCCGACGGGATCGACGGGCTCTATCGCCTCCACAGCGAGGCTGTGCATCTGTCGGGGATCAGGCCATTCCCCTGGCCGGGTGTCACATGGCCGAAACGAGCGAATGCCGGGAGAGTCCGCTAGAAGAACGCGGCACCATGAGCGCCCTGCACGGGAAGACGGTCCTCGTCATCGGCGCCGGAAGCCTCGGCGGGCCGGCTTCGCTCACCCTGGCTTCGGCGGGCGTGGGCCGGATCGTCCTCGTCGACCCGGGCACCGTCGAGCCGTCGGACCTCGCGGGCCACCCGCTCTTCGTCGAGGCGGATCTCGGCGAGCCGCGGGGAGCCGCCGCCGCGAGGCGCCTGTCGCGGCTCTTCCCGGGGGTCGACGTCGAGGTCCCCGCGGGAGGCTTCGACGAGGGGAGCGCCCCGGGGTTCGTCCGCGCCTCGGACCTGGTGGTGGATGCGTCGAGCCACCTCCCCACCATGTTTCTCGCGAACGACTCTGCCGCCGCGACGGGAACGGCTCTGGCGCACGGCGGCCTGCTGAACTTCACCGTTCACCTCCTCACGGTCGAACCCGGGGTGACGGGCTGCCTCCGCTGCCTCTTCGAGGGACCGCCGCCGCCCGCACCCGAGGCCGGCGTGCTCGGGCCGGTGGCCGGACTTGCCGGGTCCCTCCTGGGCGCGGAAGCCGTGCGCCTGCTCGAGGGCCGGCCGGGCGCCTACGCCGGACGCCTTCTCGTCCACGAGGTGCGCTCGAGTCGGTCGCGGTCGGTGCCGGTGAAGCGGCGCCCGGGCTGCGCGGCCTGCGGCGCGATTTCCGGAGACCGCGCCGCGCTCGACGGAGGCCTGCCCTGAGCCCCACCGACGCCGACGACGCGCGCTTCGCTCGCCAGCGCCTCCTGCCAGGGGTCGACCCTTCGGGCCAGCAGCGCATTCGCGACGCCCGGATCCACGTGGTGGGCGCCGGCGCCGTGGCCGGGCCGGCGCTCGTGTACCTCGCCCAGGCCGGCATCGGGACGATCTACGTGGACGACGGCGGCGACGTCGACGACGCGGACGCGGGATCGTGGCTCTTCACGCCCGACCAGGTGGGGCAGCCGCGGCTCCTCGCAGCCATCGAGAGGCTTCGAGCGACCAGCAGCCTCGTCCGGGTCCGGCCATACGCCACGGACGTCGATCCGACGGCGACGCTCGTGTGCGCGCAGAGCGAGTCCGTGGCGCGCAAGGCGGCGGAACGGGCGCGGCGGGCGGGCCTGCCCCACGTCGTCGCGCAGGCCAGCGGTGACGGCGGGGTGGTGGTGGCGATCCCGTCCGGCGCTCCGTGCTTCGGATGTGCCTCCCCGCCGGGGGCCCGGCTCCCGTCCCGGGCCGGCGCGGCTGCGGCGATCGGAACGCTGGCGGCGGTCGAGCTGCTCCTCGTCGTCCTGCGCCTCCTCCCCGGCAGGGGCACCGGCCGGCGCATCGACCTCGCGGAGGGATGGCCGAGCGTCCGGCCCACGGAGCGGACCCCGGGGTGCGATTGCCACAACGTGTACTGAGCGTCGAGCGAGCCTGCGCGGCCCGGATCAGTTACCGTAGGTGAAAGGCACGCCGGCCAGGGCGTAGCTTCCGTTGTCGTTCGTCACCGCGATGACCACCGGGCCGGCGCTGCCTTCGGGTGCCAGGACCGTCACCGCTTCCGGGCTCGCGATGACGATGATGGCCGGCGCGAGGCCGAACAACACCTGTGACGCCCGGAGGTTCCTTCCCCGGATGGTGACCCGCGTGCCGCCCGACGCCGGGCCGGCGCGAGGGTCCACGTCCTCGATGACCGGCGGCGGCAGGCCTTCCGCCGCAGGGTTCGGCCTCCACGGATCGGGCGGCCGGACGACGACCCCCTGCGGCGGCTCGGGCAGTCCCAGTCCAACGTTGAACTCCAGGCTGATCACGAAGCGCTTCATGCTGTCGGCGAGGGCCTGGGCGGCCGCGCGCTCCTCCTCGGTCTGCGGCTCGACGGGGCCATCCGGAGTGGAGCCCCCGCTCGGCGGCACGGCTTCGGCCGGGCGCTGTGGGGTGCCGGCCTGCCGAGCGTCGAGCGGCGCGAAGTCCGATCCGAAGTCAGATCCACCGGGCCCCGGGCGCGGCCGTCCCTCTGGCTGGCCGCGGGCGATCGAGTCGCTTTGGCCCGGGTCGCGCTTGCGCTCGCCCGGCCAGAGGCTGTCGGCCAGGCGCGCCGCCTGCCATGCGCCCAGCGCGACCGCCGCGAGCAGCAGGGCGATGCGGACGGGGCTGGCCTGGAACAACGAGCGCCGCTTCATGGGTACCTCGGGTCTGGCAGGTCAGTCTAGCGACGGGGTCTCGAAAGGCCAAGGCAAGGCGACGCCCCTGATCGTGTCCGGTCGCCGGGGGACAGCGGACGCCTGGCAGCCAGTTCCCTCGATCGGATGTCTGTGCATCGCGGGACTTGGGTTCTCGCTGATCGTCGTCAAGTTCATAGGGTTAGCGAGTGCAGGTCCCAAGTTTCAGGACGATTTCGGTTAACCAAGAACAGCCCGGCCCCGAGTCGGGGGGGATGACCCAATGAAGACCAAGACCAGGAAGTCGAATCCGCAGCCGCCGACGGGTATGAGCCGGCGGGACATGCTCAAGATCACCGCCCTGTCGGGCGCCGCGACGGCCGTGGCGGCAGTCGCCAGCCCCGCACTCGCCAAGGGCAAGGGCGGCGGGGGCGGCGGAACGCCACCCCCGACGACGTGCACGGGACTGACGGCCATCGAGGTCTACCCGACGAGCCCGCTCATCCTGAACCCGTTCACCGACCCGCTGCCGGTGCCGCTGGCTGCCCGGCCCATCCCGGCCGCCACGGTGGCGACCTGGGCCAGCCAGCCCGGTGGCGGCGCAGGCAAGCAGGATTCCGACGGCTACACCCACCAGATGTGGCCCGGCCAGGCCGGCACGGTCTGCGCCAACATGCCGCAGCCGATCATCTACCAGAACAAGTTGCAGGTTGCGGCGCACAGCTTTTCCTCGTCGCCGGTGCGGACGCTGGTTGACTACACCAACCCCCAGGGCAAGGTCGTGCCGGCCGGCACGGTGGTCTCGAAGCTGCCGGACAGCACCATCTACGGCTTCAACGGCAAGTTCCCCGGCCCCATGATCAACGCGGAGTACGGCAAGCCGGCCTGCGTGCGCTTCGAGAACCACCTCGACGTGAACCCCAACAACCTCGACCGAGGCGACTTCGGCGCTCCGGACTGGACCTTCCTCACCCACCTGCACAACGCCCACACGGCGGCCGAGAGCGACGGCAACCCGCACCACAAGGAGGCGGCCTACAAGCCGGGCGGCTGGGTGGACAACCTCTACCTGAACTATCCGGCGGGCGGCGACGAGAACGAGAAGCAGTCCTTCTTCTGGTACCACGACCACAAGATGGACCACACCGGCGCCAACGTCTACAAGGGCATGGCCGGCCTCTACCCGATCTACGACCCGGTCCTGGACACCGGCGACGAGACCAAGGGGTTGCGCCTTCCCGGCGTCCGTACCAACAACTCCGACGGCTCCTTCGACGTGAAGTACGACGTCCCGCTGGTCTTCTACGACTGCCGTCTCGACGACGGCGCCACGCAGCACCAGGACTTCCACAACGGCTGCGGCGAGGTCCACCCCGAGCAGTGGGGCAAGACCTTCTTCCGCCACTTCCCGAACAGCGGCTTCGTCGGCGACATCTTCACGGTGAACGGCAAGGCCTACCCGACCCTCACCGTCGACCGGCGCAAGTACCGCTTCCGTCTCCTCACCGCCGCGATCTCCCGCCAGTTCGAGCTGCAGTTCATGAAGTCGTCCGGCGGCCCGAAGTCGGCCGTGTCGCTCGGGTACGGTGGCGACGAGCTCGAGGGGCAGTGGCGCATCGAGGACGGCGTGCCCTGCATGAGCTTCATGGAGATCGCGACCGGTGGCGGGCTCCTGCCCAACGCCATCGCCCGGACCAGCATCGAGAACTGGCCGGCCATGCGCCACGAGATCGTCGTCGACTTCACGCAGTACCTCGACGGCACCCCGACCAAGAAGGGCGACGTCATCTACCTGACCGACATCTGCAAGATGGTGAACGGGCGCCAGGCGAACAACAACTCCCGCATCGGCCTCGACCAGAGGTACAAGATCCCGCTCCTCAAGATCGTCATCGGCAACAACGCGACGGACAACAGCGTCATGCCGGCGGCGGGCGCGCCGCTCCGCACCCCGCCGGCCCTGCCCGACCTGACGACGCTCCAGACGCGGACCTTCGAGCTGCAGCGCGGCGGGTTTGGCGGCGAGATCCAGTGGCTCATCAACGGCAGCCCGTTCGACCCGGCCGTCCCCCTCGCCACCGTGAAGCAGGGGCAACCCGAGATCTGGGTCATCAAGAACGGCGGCGGCGGCTGGACCCACCCGATGCACCTCCACATGGAAGAGCACCACGTCCTCACCCGGAACGGGGCGCCGGCCACCTCGCTCCCGGGGCACCAGGACGACACCGGGAAGGACGACGTCATCGCGCTCGACGGGAGCGAGACCGTGGTGGTGGTCCGGAACTTCCGGACCTTCACGGGGAATTACGTGGCCCACTGCCACAACCTCGCCCACGAGGACCACGCCATGATGTTCGGCTGGGTGCTCGCGAAATAGCGCCGCGCACGACGCGCGCCCCGGGGTATTCTCGACCGGGGCGCAGCGCCGGCCGATCCCGGTCCGCCCCACCTCCCCTCCTTCAAGGTGGGCACAGAATGAGCAAGGCCCGCACCCTCCTCCTGTCCTCGGCCCTGGTCGCGGTCGGCTTCGGCGTCGGACGCTTCATCGCGGGCCCCTCCGCCCCGGGGCCGGGCGCCGGCGCCCGCAAGGTCCTCTACTACGTGGACCCCATGCACCCGGCCTACCGGTCCGACAGGCCGGGCACCGCGCCCGACTGCGGCATGCAACTCGAGCCGGTCTACGCCGACGGCGGTCCGGCGGCGGGCGCGGGCGGCGCACCGCGGCCGGCCGGCACCGTGACCCTCGGCTCCGATCTGCGACAGATGCAGGGCGTCCGGATCGGCACGGTGGAGAAGGCGCCCAGCACGCAGGTCCTCCGGCTGTTCGGGCGGGTGGTCCCCGACGAGACGCGCGTTTACATGATCAACGCCGGCCTCGAGGGCAGCATCCGCGAACTGTCGGACGTGACCGCCGGGAGCTTCGTCAAGAAGGACCAGTGGCTCGGCGCCTTCTTCTCGGCCGACATCCGGACGCCCCTGCAATCCTACATCACGGCGCTCGACGTGGAGGACAAGGACCCGCTGGAGCGAGCGCAGAGTGGCGTGGTGGTGTCGGCCGGGACGAACGCGAACCGGAGCGCCCAGTTCGCGGTGGAGCGGCTCAAGGGCATGGGCATGTCGTCGCGGCAGATCGAGGAGATGCGGACGAAGCGCGACATCCCGATCACCATCGACATCTACTCGCCGGTCGACGGCCTGGTCCTCGCGCGCAACGTCACGCTGGGGCAGAAGTACGACCGGGGCGCGGAGTGGTTCCGCGTCGCCAACCTGGACCGGGTCTGGATCCTCGCAGATCTAATGGAAGGCGACGCCGCCCTGGCGCGCCCGGGCTCGAAGGCCCGGATCACCGTCCCGGGACAGGCCACCGCGCTCACCGCGGTGGTGAGCCAGGTCCCCCCTCAGTTCGACCCGGCGTCGCGCACCCTGAAGCTCCGGCTCGAGCTCTTGAACCCCGGCGTCACGCTCCGGCCGGAGATGTTCGTGGACGTGGCGCTGGCCGTCGAGCGGCCCGCCGCGATGACCGTCCCGGCCGACGCGGTGGTCGACTCGGGCCTGCGCAGGACCGTCTTCGTGGAGCGGGGCGAGGGCACCTTCGAGCCGCGCGCCGTCGAGACCGGGTGGCGCTCCGGCGACCGGGTCGAGGTCGTCCGCGGCCTGGAACCGGGCGAGCGGATCGTGGTCTCGGGCACCTTCCTGGTGGACTCGGAGAGCCAGCTCAAGGCCGCCGCCGCCGGCGTGTACGGCGCCGCCAGCAAGGATCCGGTCTGCGGGATGGAGGTGGACGAGGCCAGGGCCAGGGCGGCCGGCAAGGTGGCCGAGCACCACGGCAAGGCCTTCTTCTTCTGCTCCGACACCTGCCGGGCCAGCTTCCAGGCGGCGCCCGATCGCTACCTCACGGCGCCCGCCGAGGGCGCCAGGTGATCGACCGGCTCATCGACTTCTCGGTGAGGAACAGGTTCCTCGTCTTCGCGCTGGTGGCGGCCGGCTGCGTGGCGGGCTGGTGGTCGATGCAGCGCGTGGCGCTCGACGCCATCCCCGACCTCAGCGACACGCAGGTCATCATCTACTCGAAGTGGGATCGCAGCCCGGACCTGGTCGAGGACCAGGTCACCTACCCCATCGTCACGGCCATGCTGGGCGCGCCGCAGGTGAAGGCCGTCCGCGGCTTCTCCGACTTCGGATTCTCCTACGTCTACGTCGTCTTCGAGGACGGCACCGACATCTACTGGGCGCGCTCCCGGACGCTGGAGTACCTCTCCTCGGTCCTCCCCACCCTTCCACAGGGGGTGAAGACCGAGATCGGCCCGGACGCCACCGCGCTGGGC
>Ga0315287_10004265_pt1 | contig 13921 bp, 21 predicted proteins | sample YL17G11_0_MG_FD_205037 | JGI IMG/M metagenome (GOLD analysis project Ga0315287, IMG submission 205037) | Sediment microbial communities from Yellowstone Lake, YNP, Wyoming, USA - YL17G11_0 | ecosystem: Environmental > Aquatic > Freshwater > Lake > Sediment | place: USA: Wyoming | collected... | reverse complement strand
GCGGCGCCCACATCGCGGCCTATGCAGCCGCGGGCGGAAAGGGCTTTTCAAAGTACGGAATAAGCCCGGCCGAGATGCCGAAGCATTTCGCGGAGACAAAGGCGAAGATAGTTTCAGGGTCAAAATAAAAGTGATTTGAATGCCAAGACAAAAAAGAGGACTGCCAAGGAAGGAGACCAAGCAGGAAGCCACCGGAAAGGCCGCCATAGACGTTTCCGACAAAGGCACGCAGGGAGAACTCAAGGAGGCGTCGAGGGTGGCAGCCGAACGCGCGGGGATGGCTGAAAAGCTCGGAAAGGAATGGACGCCGCATACGAACCTCGGCAGGAAAGTGCTTTCGGGGGAGATAACGAACATAGATACGCTCTTTGAAAACGGAATAAAGATAACCGAGCCCGAGATAGTGGACATACTCGTGCCCGACCTGATGAATGAAATAATCCTTATCGGAGGCTCCTCGGGCAAAGGGGGAGGAAAGCGCAAGACGCCGTCCAAACGCACGACAAGAATGCACAAATCAGGGCGGAGGTACAGGCTGTCCGCCATGGTCGTGGTCGGGAACGGGAACGGCTATGTCGGCGCAGGGAAGGCGCACGGCCCGCCCGGGCAGCACAGGGATGTCGTGAACAAGGCGCTTGTCAAGGCCAAGCTCAACCTCATACCGATAAGAAGGGGATGCGGCAGCTGGGAATGCGCGTGCGGCACTGCGCACAGCCTGCCGTTCCAGGTGACAGGGAAATGCGGCTCGGTGAAAATCACGCTCAAGCCGGCGCCGAAAGGCGTGGGGCTCGTGGTCATGGACGAAATCAAGAAAATCATGAGGCTGGCCGGAATAAAGGACGCGTGGTGCAAGAGCAGGGGCCAGACGTCGTCAAGGCAGAACACGGTGGAGGCAGTTTTCGACGCGTTCGGCAGGACAAACAGGTTCAGGGTGCGCGACGACTACGAGAAGGCGGTCGGAATGAAAGAGGGAAAGGTGTAAACCTATGAGGATATTCGCGGTAATCAGGCTGAGGGGAACGGTCACGGCAAGGAAGGAGGCGATAGCCACGCTGAAGATGCTCCGCCTCAACCGCAAGATGCACTGCGTCATAATCCCGGACACGCCGAGCTACGCGGGCATGATACACGCGGCGAAGGACTACATAACCTGGGGGGAAATTTCGATGGAAATGCTGCACAGGCTCATCGAGAAGCGCGGCAGGAAGAGCGGGAACAGGCGGCTCACGACCGAAGGCGAGGTGAACGCCGCGCAAAGGCTGCTCATGGAGGGCAAGAACCTGAAGGACAGCGAAATAAAGCCGGTGTTCAGGCTCATACCCGCAAAGGGCGGCTTCAAGTTCTCCATAAAGGACAACTATCCGCGCGGCGAGATAGGCTACCGCGGGGACAAGATAAACGAACTGCTCGAAAGGATGATGTAAAATGACTGCACGATTCAGAAAGAAAGTCCGACGCCAGCGCGGTTCCCACACGCACGGCTGGGGCGCGAAGAAGAAGCACCGAGGCTCGGGCTCGCGCGGCGGTGCGGGCGCGGGCGGCATGTTCTTCCAGAAACGGTCGTACGTCACGACCTACGAGCCGGACAGGTTCGGAAGGAAGGGGTTCGTGTCCAAGACGGGCGCCAACCTGAAGGCCGTGAACCTGACGCAAATCGGCTCGTTCGCCGCAAAGAACAACCTCAAGGAAGTGGACGTCGCACAGTTGGGATACCAGAAAGTCCTTGGCGGCGGGCATCTGTCCGCCCCGATAACGGTGAAGGCGAAGGTAATAACGGAAAGCGCGAAAGCGAAAATAGAGAAGGCGGGCGGAAGGGCGGTAAGTGAAAAGAAGAACGAGGGCGAGTGAAATGGAAGGCGACGCCCCCCAGCCGGCGCAACCGCAGGCGGCACAGCCCGCAGAAAAAAAGGAAAGGTTCTCGCTCAAAATCGATTTTGCCGGTCTCGCCGAAATGCTGCCGTCCGTGAAGAAGCCCGAACTCAAGCTGACGTTCAACGAGAAAATGAAATGGACGGGCGTCGTGCTGGCGCTTTTCTTTGTCCTTGGAAGCATAACCGTGTGGGGGATAGACGCCAACGCGGTCGCCAGATTCGAATTTTTGGAAATAGTGTTCGGAAGCAAGCTGGGCTCGCTGTTGACGCTGGGCATCGGCCCGATAGTCACGGCGTCGATAATACTGCAGCTGCTCGTGGGAAGCAAGGTCCTGAACTGGGACACCAAGACCACCGAAGGCAAGAAAAAATTCATGGGCGTGCAAAAGATACTCGCCATAGCGTTCTGCATATTCGAAGCGGCGGCGTACGTCCTGGCGGGCGCGATACCGCCGGCGGCAGGGGACATGAGCCTTGCTGCCCTCGTGATAGTCCAGCTCGCGATAGGCGGCTACCTTGTCATGCTGATGGACGAAGTGGTCACAAAGTGGGGGATGGGCTCCGGCGTTTCACTTTTCATAGCGGCGGGGGTGGCGAAAACGATAATGGTGCGCGTCTTCAACCCGCTCACGGCGTCCGGAACGCTGCCGTCGGCGGAGGAAGGCGCGTCGGGCCTCATACCCGGCATGTTCAGCTACATCGGGGCGGGCCAGCCCGACCAGGCGTTCATAATGCTTTTCCCGCTCATCTCAACGCTGGTCGTGTTCTTCATAGTGGTGTTCGCGCAGGCCATGAGGATAGAGATACCGATGGCGATAAGCTTCTTCGGCGGCAAGCTGGGCTCGCGCAGGTGGCCGATAAAGTTCATTTACACGTCGAACATACCCGTGATACTGACGGCGGCCGTGCTGGCAAACCTCCAGGTGGCGGCGAAGATGCTGGCGGACAGGGGGATAGCGCTGGCGGGCGTGTACGACCAGCAGGGCTCGGCGATAAGCGGGCTTGCCTATTATTTGACGGTGCCGCACTCGACCAGCCTTATGATGGTGGTAGTGTTGGGCGGCGTGTTGGCCACGACCGTGGCGCTGCTGGCGAGCAAGTACCTGCACAAGTTCGTTCTGCGCTCGGCCGCGGCCGGGGCGTTCCTCGGACTGGGGCTTGGGGTGCTGCTGCTCTCGATGATGGGCATGCCTTCCGTGACGCTCGACGAATGGACGAGGTCGGTCACTTACATCACGGTCATGATGACAGGCGCGGTGATATTCTCGATATTCTGGGTGGCGACCGCCGGGATGGATGCCAAGTCCGTTGCGGAGCAGTTCAAGTCCACCTTCCTGACGCTGCCGGGATTCAGGCGCGATCCGCGGATAGTCGAAACGGTGCTCGAACGCTACATCCCGTCATTGACGGTCCTCGGCGGCGTGTTCGTCGGCCTGCTTGCGGGCTTCGCCGACCTGACGAACGCGCTCGGAACCGGAACCGGAATACTGCTCACCGTAATGATAGTCTACCAGATGTACGAGCAAATAGTTCAGCAGCACTCGGAGGACATGCCGCCGGTAATGAAGAAGTTCTTCGGGGTGGAGTAGGAGGGTGATGGAATGAAACTGATAATGCTAGGACCGCCGGGCTCAGGAAAAGGGACGTACGCATCAAGGATGTCGCCCCAGATGGGAATACCGGCGATATCAACCGGTGAAATGTTCAGGGAGAACATAAAGAACGGAACGCCGACAGGCAAAATAGCAAAGGCCTACATGGACAAGGGCGAACTTGCGCCAGACGAGCTGACGATAAAGATGCTCAAAGAAAGGATAGCGCAGGCCGACGCCAAAAACGGCTTCATACTGGACGGGTTCCCGCGAACCATCCCGCAAGCGGACGCATTGGGCAAAATAACCAAGACGGATGCGGTGGTGAACCTTGTTGTGCCGGACGGAATAGTTATCGCAAGGCTGTCCTCACGGCGGCAATGCCGCAAATGCTCCAAGATATACAACGTGCTTTTCCTGAAGCCAAGGGCCGAGGGCGTATGCGACGTGTGCGGCGGTGAACTCTACCAGCGCGATGACGACAAGCCCGCCACGATAAAGGAACGGCTTGAAGTCTACAGAAAGAACACGCAGCCCCTCATAAATTATTACAAGAAGCAGAACCTGGTCATTGACATACCCTGCAACAGCGTGGACGTCCCGCCCGAGCTGATGGTCGAGAAAATAATGAAAGAGCTCAAGCGAATCAAGGCTTAAAAACGTTAGATATGATGTGATTGGAATGGTCGGAGCATCAGATACGGTGATGAATGCGATATTCGCCCCCGTGATGGGGCTAAATCCAGCGCTGTCGCTGGCGGTTATATCGGTGACGATAACGTTCGTGATAACCGTGCTCTACCGCTTCCTTTCGGACCCGAAGAAGCTGAAGGATCTCAGGGACAGGACAAAGGAGATAAACGCCAAGATCAAGGAGATGCAAAAGAGCAATCCCGAGGAGGCCAAAAAGCTCACCAATGAGATGCTTGAAATAACCAACAAGCAGATGATGGCCAGCATGAAGCCCATGCTCGCCACGCTGCTGATAGCCGCGCTGTACCTGCCGTGGATGTCGGAGCATTTCAAAGGGCCCGTGGTCATGCTGCCGGTGAGCGTGCCCATATTCGGCGCGGACCTCGGCTGGATAATGTGGTTCATACTTATATCCGTGCCCGCATCACAAATAATGAGAAAAGCGATGGGCGTGGACCTTTAGGTGAAAAAAAATGAAGTTGACACATGAAAATAAAAGCGTCAACACATTTTCATACTGTAACATAGGTGAATGAAAATGAGACGTGCACTAAGAATAAGAGCGGTCAAGAAAACAAGAGTGGTTACGCCGGGCGGAAGGACGGTATTCCATTTCAAGCTGACGAAACCCGCCCATGTGGTGTGCGGGATGTGCGGCGCAAAGCTGAACAGGGCGAAGCTCACGCCGTCGCAGCTGAAGAGGCTGCCCAAAGTGCAGCGAAGGGCGGAAAGGCCGCTGCCGCACCTGTGCTCAAGATGCATGCGCGAAGAAATGAAGAAAATGCTGAGATGATTAAAATGCTTATCGAAAAGGGTCGTGTTTGTTTGAAAATCGCCGGGCGCGAGGCGGGAAAGTACTGCATAGTCTTGGAACAGCCGCGCGACGGTTTCGTCACCGTCGCCGGGCCCAAAACGGTCACAGGAGTAAAACGGCGCAAGTGTTCCATATTCCACATCGAGCCGACCGCGGAGATGATAGATGTCGGCGGCTCCACGGACATGGAGCTCGAATCGGGCTGGAAGAGCTCGGGGCTCATAGAAAAGCTGGGAATAACAATTCCGCAGAAAAGGAAGCCGGGAAAAGCGGTGAAGGAAAGGACGCTTGACGCCAGGGTCGCCTCCGCAGAAAAGAAGGCTTCCGAAAACAAGCTGAAAGCGAAGAAGCCCGTGAAAAAGGCGGAGAAGAAGTAATCACAATTTTCCGTTCTCGTAAAGCTCCAGTATTTCTTCCCACCCGGAGACCAACTTTATTTCCGCGCCGGTTTCCTTGGAAAGGTCAAGGCTCTTGTTCCATTCGCCCATCAAAAGGACCTTCACGCCCTCTTTGGCGCAGCTCCTGGCGTGGTCGATGCAGTCCTCAATCATCGTTCCTGCCCCGACATCGCGGCAATACTGCGCCTTCTTTCCGCTTTTCGTATCAAGAAGCATGTTCGTGAAGGAAATGTCAAGGAAGCATTTATGAAAACTCATGCTAAGGTCCTGAACGGTCTTGCCCTTGATTTCCAGCGGACGGTCGGTCACGCAATAAGTATCGGTATAGGGCGCAATCTTCCGCATCGCCTTTTGCGCGCCCTTCACGGGCTTCGCATTGCTGAACTGCGATGATTTGTAGAACTCCATGACCCTTCTGCCGGCCTCTTCCTTTGTGACGCCCAGAAGCGGCCAAAGGTCGTATTGCGCCATATCCTTGCGGAAAACATGCGTGCCGTATTTCCTGTTATGGAACTCCAGAAAAGGGTCCAGGACGTTGATGAGGACGCCGTCCACATCGCAGACGATGGGCTTGTCGTAAGGCATGGCTAGCTATGGAAGCGAAAACATTAATAGGTTGAGCCGCCCACTCTTTTCGTGAAGACGCTTATAAAATCGAACGAGGCCTCGCTTTCCAATCATGGCAAATATCCGGGCAGCCGAACGGTTCCCGAGCTCCTTCAGAGCGGGCTGATACTCCTTGACAAGCCGCAGGGGCCGACCTGCCACCAGGTGGACAATTGGGTGAAGAAGATAACGGGCGTGCCCAAGGCCTCGCACGGCGGGACGCTGGACCCGATGGTCTCAGGAGTTTTAGTAATTGCGCTGGAAAACGCCACGAAACTGATGCCCATCCTCTTGAGCTCGAAGAAGGAATACGTTGCGCTCGTTTTCCTGCACAAGGACGTCGGTGAGCAAAACATCAGAAGGGCCTGCGAGGAGTTTGTAGGCAAGATAAAGCAGCTTCCGCCGAAAAAGTCGGCTGTCGCCCGCCGCGTCCGTGAACGTGAGATATACTATCTTGAGATATTGCAGATCTCAGGGCGGTACATACTGATGCGCGTGGGCTGCGAGGCGGGGACCTATATAAGGAGGCTGGCGGACGACATCGGGAAAACGCTGGGCTGCGGGGCGCACCTCCAAGAGTTGCGCAGGACACGCAGCGGCATCTTTGATGAGTCCGCAGTCCGTACGCTCCAGGACGTTGCGGATGCCATCGCCCTTTGGAAGGAGCGCGGGGACGAATCCGCGATAAGGGGCATCGTGATGCCGATGGAAAAATTGGCGGACGGTATGAAAACGGTGGTGATAAAGGATTCGGCGGTCGGCGCCATAGCGAACGGCGCGCCGCTTGCCGTCCAGGGAATAAGCAAAATGTCCGCCGGAATCGAGAAAGGCGACCTGGTGGGAATGCTGTCGCTCAAGGGCGAGTTCGTGGCGTTCGGGCCCGCGCTGATAAGTTCCCAGGAAATGGCGAAGTTCGGTAAGGGGCTGGCAGTAAAGACCGACAAGGTCCTGATAAGCCAAAAGGTTTATCCAAAAAAGTGGTAGCGGCTGCCAGTCTGAACTGGCGACAGCAAAGATTCCGAGCATCTTTGCGTCTCGAGGACTCGAAAGTCCTCAAGACAAGTCCGTCGGCGGAGCCGACAGCAATTTATATCTGAACCGCTTATTCTGTTCATGGACGATGCGGACGTGAAACGGCTGAAAGCGCTGCCCAGCAGGCGCGTTGAAATAGAAAGTTATACCAAATTGGGCGGAGATGGAGTTAATCCCGGGTACCAAAAAGAGATAAGCGGGGAAATTGGGCCGGCTTACCAAAAGGCCGCCGAAAGCGCGGCTGCTTCCATGAGAACAAACCTAAATGACCCGAGGGTACAATTCAGTGCGATAGGGCAATTATCGAATAACTACCAGAACAATACGGTAGATATTGGCAAGAGATTGTGTGAGGAACGGATGCCGGAAAGCGGCTACGTCCCGGGTACCATACTTCTTTCGTTCGGGAAAATTACGGAACAGGTGAAGGTAAAAACCGGGTTTCTCAAAAAGGAAATGCAGGAAAGGCCTGAAGCGGCGGAAAATTACGTCAAAGGCGGCGGAGCTGCCCCTGCCTTTTACGTCAATGTTATGGAAGTGTCAGTCGACGACCCGGTCAAGTGCGGGCCGGGTGGCGGAAGAAGCGGTCTGATAGGCAAGACCATGTTCATGTCGGAGCAGGACGGGCAGAAGCTCGTGCAGGAGATAAAGAGCAACCTTGAAAGCAAGAACATGCAACAAAGGCAGGCGTATGTCAAGAGCTTTTTTTCTGATGTGATGAAAAAAGCCGATGTGGAGGACCCGAAAGGAAACCTCGCAAAGAGCGCGGTCATAGTCGGCGTGGACAACATGGCGCGATATTCCAACACGAACGAGATAATGAACAAGGCGAGCGAAATAACCCTTGTGAGCGGGCGGTACGTGAAAAAAGTCAAATCCCCGGTTTAAAGGGCAATTACCAAACCGCTTACAAAGTCGTGCGTGAAGACGACCTTGCCTTTAAACAGAATTTTTTCGCTTCCTTTGCATTTGCTCAAATCCCCTTTCCAAGCGCAGGCATAGCTCCAGTCGCCAAGGGCAAATTTTTTCGGCCCGCGCGGCTGGAAGGCGCTCTCCTTTTTGGACAGCGCCTTCTTGAGGAAATCAAACGTTTTGTGGGCAAAGACCTTGTCGCTCTGGAGCCCCTTGCTCATTCCGCCGCCGTAGACCTGGGTCCAGAACGGCTTGCCGTTGAGCCACACGGTCTCGCGGCCCCATGACTGGAAGAACCCCGTATAGCTGTCCTTGTAGCGCCATTTCCCTTCCCTGAACTCGAGCTCGGTGAAGCCCGGCTCTTCCGTATCGAGTTCGGCGCCACCGCCCGCGTAGGTGGCTTTCATGGCCTTGCTCAGGAAGCGTTCCATTTCCTCCAGTAATTTTTCCATAATGATAATTGACGGAGGGCGTTATAAGTTTTGCGGCAAAGCCTAAAAATGTTTATAAACGGGCTTTACGAATTCTGCATAGGTGATATGATGTTCGGTATAGGAAAGAAAAAGAAGAAATTGGCTTTCGGCGGATACCAGGTATGCTTCAAGAAAGTGGCAGACGTTCCGCTCGGCAAGGTCTTCGGCACGGCGCCAATGGGGCCGTCGATGATGACCAAGAAGCTCTGGGTGTTCGTCAAGGCCCATAAGCTCGCGGGAAAGTAAAGCTTTTAATTTCTTTTTACGGTATTCTATAGTGATAGTTATGGCTGTATCAAAAGAACTGCTTGAAATATTGGCCTGCCCGAAATGCAAGGGCGGCGTGCGCTACGACAAGCGCTCAATCCTCTGCGACAAGTGCAGGCTGCGGTTCAAAGTAATAGACGGCACGATACCGGACATGCTGCTCAAGGATGCGGAAAAATTCTAGCGAATTTTTCTTTCCGACAAAACATGGTTTTGTCTGTGCGGAGAAATTCTGAAATTGTAATGGCGCCGTCTTCGTGGACTGCGGTCCACTAGAACGGCGTTCTAAAATTGTAATGGCGCCGTCTGCAGGACTTTCGCTCTGAAGCGAAAGCGTGTGAAACGCCTTTCACTTCGTTCGAACCTGCGCGTGGCAGAGCCACACCCGCTCTCAAGGCGGGCGCGTTGAACCCAGCTTCGCTAAGACGGCTTAAGATGAATTACGGCGGAACGTTATTTAAGTCTATTCCGTTGCTTTGATAGTTCCACGGCTTTCTTTGCGTAGTATTCGACCCCGCCCGCGTGGGTGACAACGTGGGCGACGGCAGCGGCCTGGCCCGCGGCGCGCGCGGCGGCGCGGGCGGCGGAATCCTCGGGGGCTTTCCGGGCCGCGGCGTGAGCATCGAGTGACGCCTTGCGGACGGCCTTCATGCTGAACACGCCGGTCCGCATCCACGCGCGCAACGCCATTATCGCCTTTCGCGGGCGCTTGTCTTTCGGATACCTTTTCTCAAAATAAGGAAGAACGCGCTCGGCGAGTTTTGCTGCACGGAGTGCGGTCCTGACGTTCCGCCTGGTGTGCTCGGCCATAAACTGCTCAGTTATTGGTTACCTTTATAAACCTTCTGAACGATATGAGGAATACAATTTTGCCATCGCAAGATGGTTGCTGCGCCCCCACGGTGCAGCACAAAAATGGTGGAACAATGGCAGGAAACAAGAATCCCAAGGATGAGGAGAAGGGCACAAAGAAGAAGTGGGGAGAGCAGGGCGCTATCAAGGAAGAGGTCAAGAAGCCCAGCGGACCCAAGAAAATTCTGCCCGAAGGAGTGCGCGGAATAGTGCGTTTTGCAGAGACCGACATCGACGGCACCAAGAACATCAAGGCGGGCTTGGCCAATGTCAAGGGCATCGGCATTACGCTCGGCATCGCGATAACAAGGGCGCTTGGAATGGACCCGAACGCAATAATCGGCTCGCTGACCGACGAGCAGACGGCAAGGCTTGAAGCGGCCGTCAAGGACCCCGCAAAGGCCGGCATACCGGCTTTCATGCTCGACAGGCGGAGCGATCCGTCGGAAGGGAAAAACAAACACCTGGTTTCTTCGATGCTCACGATCACAAAGAAGTTCGACATAGACGGGATGAGGAAGATACGCTGCTACAAAGGCGTGCGCCACGAGCTCGGGCTGCCCGTGCGCGGACAGCGCACAAGGTGCAGCTTCAGGACGGGAATGACGGCGGGCGTGTCAAAGGCAAAGGCGCAGGCAGTTGCCCCTGCAGGCGCGCCGGCGGGAGCGCCCGGAGCCGCGAAGGCGGCGGGCACAACGCCTGCGGCGCCGGCAGTCGGAGGGAAATCGGCGGCACCTGCAGCGCCGGGAAAGGGAGCGCCGCCAGCGAAAGGAGGGGCGCCCGCGGCAAAGGCGGCACCGGCAGCGCCCGCGGGAAAGAAACCGGAAGCGAAAAAGTGATAATACATGTTGCGACAGAAAGCCAAGTTCCAGACACACCTCAGGCCGTGGGTGGCAGAGACAATAGAACGGGAGCGCGAGGTCTCCAATGAATACGGCCTGAGAAGGAAGAAGGAGATATGGCACGCGGAAGCCATGCTGCGAGAATGGAGAAGGCGCGCACGCGAGCTGGCCGCGCAGAAAAACGAGGCCGATGAACGCACGCTGCTCACGAAGCTGCACAAGCTCGGCATGATAGGCGAACGGGCGAATCTGGACGACGTGCTCGGTCTCGAGCTGCCCAACCTGCTGGAGAGGCGGCTGCAGACGCTGGTGCTCAGGAAGGGGTTCGCAAACAGCATAAAGCAGGCGCGCCAGTTCGTCACGCACGGCCACATGGCGATAGGCGGAACCAAGATGCTGTGGCCGTCCATGATAGTCCCCACGCACCTCGAGGGCGAAATCAATTTTTACGAAAAGAGCAAGGTCAAGACATGGCTGATGGCGGCCAAGGCCAAGCAGGTCGAGAAGGAGAAGGCAAAGGTTGCCGCGCAGGAAACGAAAATAGAAGCCCCTAAGGCGAACGTCAATGAAGTAAAGAAGTGATTATGTTGCCAGAAGAATCAAAACCAGTTGAGTCAAAGCCGCAGGAAGGCGGCTTCAGGCGCTCCGGATTCCGCGGAAGAAGGGAGCCGTCGACAACGACGTTTGTGCGGCCCGGGATACGCTGGGGAATCGCGCATATCTTCTCAAGCCCGAACAACACGATGATACACATCACGGACGTCACAGGGACAGAAACGATAGCAAGGATAACGGCGGGGATGATGACCGACAAGGACAGGGAAGGCGGATCCCCGTATCCGGCGATGCAGGCGTCCTTCAAGGCCGCCGAGATCGCGTTCGCCAAGGGCATAACTGGCGTCCACATCAAGATACGCGCGCCCGGCGGAATAAAGGCGAAGCAGCCCGGCGCAGGGGCGCAGCCCGCAATAAGGGCGCTCGCAAGGGCGGGCATGAGGATAGGAAGGATAGAGGACGTCACGCCGCTGCCGCACGACACGTGCAGGCGCAAGGGCGGACGCAGGGGAAGAAGGGTATAAGGTTAATAAAGGAAAAATAGAATGTGATACTATGAAAATCAAAATGCTTTCAAAGGACGAGCGAAAACTCAAGTTCATACTTGAGGACGTGACGCCGCAGTTCACCAACGCGCTCAGGAGGGTGATGATGAGCGAGATCCCCGTGCTGGCCGTCGATACCGTCAGTTTTTACAACAACGATTCCGCCCTGTACGACGAGGTGCTTGCGCACAGGTTCGCGATGGTGCCGCTCTGGTTCGACGCAAAATCGTTCAAACTGCCGGACGACTGCAGCTGCGAAGGCAAGGGCTGCTCGAACTGCCAGATAGTCTTTGTGGTCGACAAGAAGGGGCCGGCCACCGTCCTGTCAAAGGACATGAAATCGGCGGATGCGGAAATGGCGAAGCCGATGCTTGACGACGTCCCGATAACGGAACTTTACGAGGACCAGCGGTTGAAGGCGGAGGCGACGGCAAAGCTGGGGCTCGGAAAAATCCATGCGAAGTGGCAGGCCGCGCGCGTCTGGTATTCCTATCTGCCCGTGGTGGAGCAAAAAACGAAAGTGACGAACGGGCACGAGGTGGAGCACGCCTGCCCGCACGGCGCCATAAAGGTCATAGACGGCAAAGTGGAGGTAAGCCCCGATTGCGACCTGAGCTGCCACGCGGACAAGGCCGCCAAGCCCGAGGGGGCGTTCACGCTCAAGGGCGACGACACCAAATTCGTGTTCACGGTGGAAAGCATCTCGGGACTCACAGCCGAAGAGATAGTCCTGCAGGCCGTCGACATACTCAGGGCCAAGGCCAAGGAATTCGGGAAAGGAGTGGAGAGCTTAAAGTAATTTAAGCTCCCTCAGCTTATTCTATTTTGCGGGGGTAGGAAAGCCTGGCGTGTTCCTTGCCGTGCGAGGATAACGGGCAAAAAATCCGCAGGACTTAAGTGCGCTTAAGTTATGAGCTTCGGCTATGACTGAGATATCCTGTCGCTTAGTGCGTCCGAGTGTTCAAAGCCTCGTGGAACCGCGGTTCCACTGAGCTGGAAATCACTCCCCCCGCACCACATGATCACCATCGGTGCGAGCATGTATTTGTAAAGTAATCATGTAGTGCGCCCGCACCATTCCGCCCTTTTCTTTTGTGCGTTGCCGAAACGTATTTAAACGTTCAAAAGCGGTATATGGAAAGATTATTATGCCGAAACCGACAGGACCGACCAACCCAATCCTCAAGCAGGCGATAACCGACCTCAAGGCCGCCGGGCACAAGTACGGCGTGCCGTTCGCCGTAGCGGTCGCCAAGAAGATGGGGAGATCCACGCGGCGCAAGGTCGAGGTCGACGTTTCTCGGATAGAGCGCTACGCGAAGAAGGGCGACACCGTAATGGTGCCCGGAAAAGTCCTGGGCACGGGAAAGATAACGAAGCCCGTGACAATCGCCGCGGCGGCTTTTTCGGCATCGGCCATCGAGAAGATAGAAAAGGCGGGCGGAAAGATAATACCGATAACCGAGCTCATAGAGAAGAATCCGAAGGGGACGGGCGTCAAGATTTTGTGTTGATTCGTATGGTTACTGAAGTGCGATTCGGGCCCGAGATAGTGGATGCGGACGGCGCAGTGGTGGGAAGGCTCGCGTCGGTCCTCGCAAAACGGTTGCTTATGGGAGAGGACATCATTGTTGTGAACGCGGAGAAGGCCGTGATAAGCGGCTCGCCCGAAGTGATAAAGAAAAGGTTCTTCGAGAAGCGGACAAGGGGCGACAGGATAAAGGGGCCCTTCTATCCCAGGTATCCCGATGCGCTGATAAAACGCGTCGTCAGGGGGATGGTGCCGCACAAGAAGGCGCGCGGTGTGGCCGCGTTGAAGAACCTGAAGGTCTTCATGGGCGTGCCCGAGGAGTACAAAGGCAAGGAGAAGAAGAGCGCGAAGCAGTCCCTGGACCTGACGTGCAAGTACATGACGCTGGGCGAAGTGTGCGCGGGGCTCGGCGCCAAGAAGGAAAGGTGGCAATGATGGAGTTCGATAGGTGTTTCACATGGAAATGATGTTAACGGAAGCGGCACCGGTTGCGGAGCCGCAGATAGCGGAGGACAGGAAAGCCAAGGCGCCGGCATCGAAAAAGGCCAAGATAGTGAGCACGATCGGGAAGAGGAAGGACGCCATAGCCCGCGCGACCGCAAGGCTGGGAACGGGGAAAATTTTCATAAATTCAAAGCCGTTTTCAATAATGGTCCCGGAGATTGCGCGCATGAAAGTGGAGGAGCCGCTCATGATAGCGGGGGACGCGGCGAAGACGGTGGACATCGACATAAGCGTCTCGGGTGGCGGAGTGATGGGGCAGGCGGACGCAATACGCCAGGCCATCGCGCTCGCGCTTGTGGCCTTCGACAAGAAGCTAAAAGGGCAGTTCCTCAGCTATGACCGCACGCTGCTCGTCTCGGACGTGCGGCGCAACGAGCCGCACAAGCCCAGCCGCTCGAAGGCGGGGCCCAGAAGGCACAAGCAGAGGTCAAAGA
>Ga0315287_10004263_pt1 | contig 13921 bp, 12 predicted proteins | sample YL17G11_0_MG_FD_205037 | JGI IMG/M metagenome (GOLD analysis project Ga0315287, IMG submission 205037) | Sediment microbial communities from Yellowstone Lake, YNP, Wyoming, USA - YL17G11_0 | ecosystem: Environmental > Aquatic > Freshwater > Lake > Sediment | place: USA: Wyoming | collected... | reverse complement strand
GCAGTCCAGACAACGCTGACTGCGACTTTTGCAGGCACCAGGACATCGTATAAATCTCGAATCGCACATGAAGTTCGTCAGTCAACACCGAAACTGCTTTCGCAATATCGACGACGCTATCGAACGTCATATCCTCAGCCAAGGCGCCCATATACCGAATCAGGAACGGCCTCTTTTCGCTGATTGCCATTCTACGCGACCAGTCTTTTAGTGGAGTTATATCCACATCAACACCATTTGCAAGAGGCACAAATTGATGACCATATCGCTTCAAGTATACATTCGACATCATCTGGCAAATACTCAATCGCACTCCTGCCAAGCTAAGGAGCTGTCTGAGGGCAGGATCTAACTTAGCGAAAGTCTCAGGATCATCGGCCTTCAGCCGCTCTGGCCAATCATCCATCATGTGAACAACTAATGGAAACGGGAAACCGGTTACTACGCGTACGACAAAATTGAAAAGCTTCTCAGAGTCTACTGGTCTGAAATAAATGGCATCAGGTCGAAACTGCCGGCATGCTGCCAGCAGTTCATCTTCCGTTAGCATCCCGCTAACCCCGTCATTGTCCGCCCAGCGCTTTAGCTTGAGGGTGCCCGATTCCTCATAGACCTGAATCAGGCAGTCTATTGGCCATCCTTCGAGAAAAACTTGCTTTATTTGCCCAGTAGCAGACTCACTACCTACTGGCGTTGAATCGACTATCAACAACCGAGGATAAGGCGATGGCGCTATCTGAGGAGGAGCATTCAGCCGTACAAGAGGATCATCCTTTCGGTTGTCGGCTCCACATTCTCGGTCCGTCGTTTGAGGGCACTCCAGCCTTAAGATGAGTTTCTGTCCCACCGTGAGGCCGGCTGAATCGATAATTTCTATTCTGAATCCACGATGCAGTGATGAAAAGAAATTGCTAACATTAAAAGCGCGGTCACCATTGACCGTGAAATCGCGATATTCCCATGGTGTGCCACTCCCCTCTCTGCAGATTCGACACACAACTGTTCCTGATGAGCCTAAACCATTAATGCAAAATGAAATGGTTTCTGCATTTATCCAAGGGAATCCAAAAAAGGAAGCCTTTGCCGCCAACTGCTTTGTGCTTTTTAACGCTTGACCATTCAAAGCGATTTTTATCAAACGCAGTTCGATGCTCGAACGCACCAACACCACGCCATCAAAAAAGAATTCCGATGAATCGAAGTTTCGCAATCCACACTTAGCAGCCAAGCTTCCTTCATTCACAGTTGTGCCACCGGCCTTTAACGATAAACTCGAACCATGCGTCAATGATCTGGCAAACATCGGATTTTATCGGATCCATAGTGACCTGCTTAGGAGCTTCCACCGGATGCTGCACTTCGAGGCAGGATATTTCAGAAAATGCTAAAAGGACCTGATGAGGTGGAGACGCGGCAAGAGCAAAGCGGACTCCAATAATAGAAACAGGACCTTTCACGGCAGACTCATCAATAGCCACACGTAGCTTTAGGCCAGAATCGCTTTCCGTGCGAATCAGCTCCCCCATCTCCGTATGTACTATTTGATCATTAGCTATAAATAAATATTCAACGGCTTTGATAATGCTGGTGTCCCCATTAACTAAAGCACTAAAGACGTATCCATTACCTTCCAATCCTGCATCATCAAGCCTCCAAAAATGCATTACCACACTACTTTCCCTGCCTTTCATTTCCCCTGAGACAGAAGCGCGCCCATATCCTTCATACACTAGACTTTTCAGCCCACTATCTGGCGACCACCAATGACCAAACGGTAACTCTTTAGTCAATGCTTGCGGAATATTATTGAAATAGAGATCCAGACTGGACTTCTGATGATTAACTGCATCAACTGCAGATCTTCCATGAACAATAAATGAATCTGGATTGGCCTTGATCAATTCGCGAAGGTCACCCAAAAATGGCCCACTATTTTCGATCCTCCCGCCTAAGTTCAGACAGAAACTGGACCTTCTAAATTTCGGACTTGTCCTAACCAATCTCTCCTGCCTATTACTTGAAAGCAGTCCTATGTTTGCGTAGGCCACTGAAAGCATGGTGTCGTAAGCGAGATCATTAAGCCCTCCGCTGATAAGGTCTTGCAGGAGAGGAACAAAGTCATTTTCTAAGAATTCCTGGAACTGACGAGATCCAGTATGATAAATCGCATTACCATTAATATGGGAACGATAGGATGACTCAAGCCTCATTGGCTCTAAATAACCAGGGCCAATAATCCAAGCCTCCTCTGCTCCGCCGTCAAGCAAGTTTTCCGCAGCATCCAACCAACCCGCTCGGATCGGAAGGCAATCTGATTCCATCTGCATAGTGAACTCATATCTACGACAGTGACCCATAACTGAAAGGAAGAAGATATTAGGGCCAGATTTCGTGCAAAAGCGATTTGAAGCTATCCCCGATTCCTTGAGATAGTAATTAACTTCTTTTGGAAAGTTAAAGAAGGTTAACCTCACATCCTGGAAATAACTGTATATCTCCTGGTGGACGGCCACGAAGTCATTAATACGTCTGGCCACAGAAGCATCTTCCTTAAAATCGAAGAATAGATGCAAAACTGTGCCGCCATTTCTAACTGTCAGTGAAGGCTTTAACTGCGGACTCAACCAATTTCCTAAGTTATATAGAAATCCATCTATTTCTTTTGCGGTAAGAGGGACAGCTACACATTGCAACCTTCTCGCCTTAATGGAGGACCAGAAATTGCCGTAAGGGAATATGTTATGTTTATGCAAAAGAGAACTTGCCGAGCCAACACAAATGGACGCATCTATTCCCGAGGCGGCTATGTCGTTATGTAGGCAAACGAAGGACTGTAAATGAAGATTTCCTGAATGAATAGGCGGATTGGGCACCTGATATTTATCACCAGCGGCTTGATAGCCGCTGAAGAAATAGTTTGGGTTAGATTTGATAGGCGCTTGCACAATCAATTCATATCCACTTCCCCGGGTTGCTTCTTTAATAACTTCAACGAAGTTGCAGTCGATGCCCAATAGCATCAGGTTAGTTTCACCATTCTGAATTGCAAAACGTGTAGCTAAGGCACCGGTCGTTTGCTTGAATGCACTAATCTTAGATACCTGCAAGACCGGATGGAGCAAATCTAAGAAGCTCGAAAGCAGAGTAACCCGACTATCCTCAGAAACTTCCGGAGCAACTTCTAAAATTGCGTCGTGCAAGAAGTATTTTTCTATCGGTGACTCAGACAGTAAACGACATATTCCTTTATACTGGCTCTTTATCACCACCGGGTCTAAACAAGCATAGTACTTCGGATATATATTTACCTCGTTCCAGAACTTATAGGCGGCATTCATGCCAAGCCAACTCCTGTTTGGCAGATTTTTCACCACGTTCTCAGTTAGAGATGGTCCATTTCCAACCACATAAAACATCTGCTTTCTCCAGTTTGTGTTTTAGGGTGCAATAGACGATTTCAAGTTCTGGGAAAATTCGAGAACTCCCCACTCATCGCAATCAGGGATCTCAACTCCCACACCATCACTGAGAAGCTTAACTGGCAAACTTCTTACTTGTCCAAGCGAATGCCAAGTTGCGTAATTCATAGACTCCGCAAGCTTTTTCCCTGGCATAAATTTTACGCTGTGATCACACGCTCTTGCCGCATCGTTACCACTTCCGTCGGTTGGCCTAAGGACATGTAAAACTATCTTTACTGTTCCACCCGTAATAACGCCACGAGCGATGAGATTCGTGCTCCCGTGTAGCGTGTCACCGAAAGGCGAATAGGCACGGAGTATGTTTTCAGACAGCTCCCTCGCATCGAGAAGCCTTATGGGAAGAGCACCTAACAAAGAGAGGTCTTCCTTTGAAAATTGATCCAGTGGATTGACCGTGAGCAAGACGCGAAAGTGCATAGCACTCTCCTCTAAGGAATAGTGTCTTTTCGTTCCACCTACCGGCACGATGGCGTAAGGGACCTTAGATCGCAATAATTTCCGAACCAACTTCAATGTCTGGTCCTTTTTATAGTGGTCCACAGGTACAATAATCGCTGCAACCGCAAGCTCTTCATAGTTGTCAAATAACTCGGCGTTAACTCTCACAAACGTATAAAGATCTGCATAGTCCTCTGGTTTTCCCAAAAACCTTGATGGTTTACTTAAAGACCCGTTATCGATGTATACATCCCAGGGCACGAGGGGCTGAGCACCCATGGCGTACAGCGTCGCGATCGCAGTTCGGTTCGGTGTCTTAGAGAGAGGCAGGATGGACGGAACATAGCCCATCCCGAGCGCACGATACGTCGCAGCTTGAAGCGCAACTAAATCAAGGTCATTTATCTTCGTTTCGACCATTGCATAATCCACGAAGGGAACTAGGTCGAATTGAGGATTGGACTCATCTGGACCAAATAGCGACAGATTCATCGATAACGGCACCACGATTCCCTTCTTCGCATTGAGAAAGGCCCTGAAGTCAGCGAAATGGGAAATCACGGATACTTTGAGATACGCAAGCCACAAAGGAGTTGTCGGCAGCGCTAGGTATCTATCCAAATATTCTTTTGTAGTGCGAATGTTGTATTGGCGAGCCAAAAACTCCCTATAGTCAAACTGGCTTAGATCAGCGATGCCGACCCTCTGCAATTCCGCTTTATCAGCGTACTTGAAAAGGAAGCTGCGGAAGCCGGCGAGGGAACTCTCAGAGAAATCACCTCCCCAGTTTGCAGCGGTGAATTGCAGCAATGGATCATCGACTTGGATCGAACTGGCGCCAAGTTCGAGGTATCGCTGGGCAACACCTTTCAATGTGTCGCGAGTACGCGGATCGGTGGTCGTAATCCACTTGGCCCCCCAGGACTTCATCCAAGGAGCGACAATGGGTCGGCCCTCAAGATCCTTGGCTATTCCCTCATCTTTAGGCAGGGGGATAGTCGAGCTGACCGCACCACCGAACCATGGCGTCACCGACTGGAGAGATTGAATAAACTCAGGATCGGTCGAATAGACCCATTCGATTCTCGTGGCCCCAAATGCTTTTGCCACATCTGCGGCATTGTCCCGCTTAAACCTTGTCGAAAATATAACATCAGACTTTTTCGGCACCGGACCGTGATAGTCCGGATGAACGCGTGCGCCGTCCAACAGCGTCCATTCTGCGTGCAGCGGGAGGGGGCTGTACAGGAAGACCAGGAGCGAGACGAGTGCGCCAGCCTTTGTGAGGCTGGCAAGTAGACTTTTGGAGGAACAGCTGTGCTGCTTGAATGTGTGCATGTTATAAAGCCGGACGTTTCTGCCAAACCGCCAACCCTGGTGTGTACCACGACACAAATTCATGGTTAATCAGGTTCCCGCCATGCCGCGCTTGTATCGCCTTCAAGGCACCGTTGACGCGCTGGTCCTCTCCTTCGTTCGCGATATGATAGGTGTTGTCGAACAGCACCAACGCATCGTGAGCAAGCTTGGGCAATACGGTTTGGAACTCGCGCATCACGTCGTCATAGAGATGGGAGGCGTCGAGGAAGGCCGCTCGAATGCCTCGCTCTTTCTCCAGAACCTTGGGCAACAGCTCGCGGCTGTCGCCGACATGCAGTTCGACCCGTTCGGCCAGGCCGGCGGCGGCCAGATTGCGGCGGGCCTTTTCGGCGTTCGCCTTGTCGATTTCGAACGTGACCACATGTCCCGCGCTGCCCGCATCGACCAGCGCCTGCGCCAACACAATGGTGGTGCAGCCCCAGTTGGTCCCGGTCTCCACGATGATCTCCGTGCGCTCTCTATCTAAGTGGGAGAGCAACAGATAGTACAGCAGCCCCCAACCGGGATAGCCGATCGTTGCCCCCGTTTTGGGCCGCGCCTCGTCGATGCAGGTCACGTCTTGCTCAAGTGCGGCCAGATGCCGGTTAGGCAGCAGCCCGCGCTGATAGTCGAACATGCGGTGATACTTCGGCGGCTTCACGCGGACTGCTTTCTCAGAAAATCTTCATACGCTCGGACGATGCCCTCTCTGAGAGGCACCCTGGCCTTCCAGCCCAGTTGTTCCATGCGGGAGACATCCAGCACCTTCCGGGGCGTGCCATCGGGCTTGGTGGTATCGAACTCGATGCGGCCTGGAAATCCGACGACATCCATGACCGTCTCGGCTAACTCGCGGATCGTCACGTCGGTTCCGGTGCCGACATTGTAGAGTCCGCTCTCGACGCCCTTTTCCATGAGGAAGAGGCAGGCCTCCGCCAGATCGTCGACAAACAGCAGTTCACGCCGCGGGGCTCCGGTGCCCCACACCGTCAGATGAGCGTCGCCTCGTACCTTGGCTTCATGCGCCTTGCGAATAAGCGCCGGCAGCACGTGGCTGTTAGCCAAATCATAGTTGTCATTGGGTCCGTACAGGTTGGTGGGCATCACCGAGACATAGTGCCGATCGTACTGACGGTTGTAGTTTTCGCAGAGTTTGATGCCGGCAATCTTGGCAATGGCGTAAGGCTCATTGGTGCGCTCCAGCGGGCCAGTGAGCAAATACTCTTCCCGAATCGGCTGAGGGCAGTCCCGGGGATAGATGCAACTCGACCCGAGAAAACACAGCCGCTGCACCCCGGCCCGATGCGCTCCGTGGATCAGGTTGCATTGGATCATTAAGTTTTCGTAGAGAAAGTCCCCGCGGTAGGTATTGTTGGCCTGAATGCCCCCCACCTTGGCAGCGGCCATAAACAGATAGTCCGGCCGTTCGTGCTCCAGGAAGTGAACCACGGTCTGCTGATCAAGCAGATCCAGCTGAGCTCTGGTACGTGTAAGCAGATTCGTATAACCCCGGGCCTGCAAGGTTCGCACGAGCGCGGACCCCACCATGCCGCAGTGGCCGGCCACGTAGATTTTCATATCCTGCGCCATCGCGTTACTCATGGTTTTTCAATGTCTGGTAGCCATGTTGTTGAACCAGCTCGTCCCGTTCAGCGGCCTTTAGATCTTCGCGCACCATTTCCGCCACGAGTGCATTGAAAGAGATCTTCGGCGTCCAGCCCAATTTGGTCCTGGCTTTGCTGGCGTCACCGAGCAGCGTTTCCACTTCGGTGGGCCGGAAGTACCGTGGATCCACCGCAACGATGTAGGCGCCGGATTCGTTGTAACCTCGCTCCTGCACACCAACACCGTCCCAAAGGATCTTTATACCCAATTCTTGTGCTGCCGCGGTGACGAAGTCGCGCACGCTGTACTGCACGCCCGTCGCAATAACATAGTCTTCCGGCTTCTCCTGTTGCAGCATGAGCCATTGCATTTCGACGTAATCCCGCGCATGCCCCCAATCGCGCCTTGCATCCAGATTGCCCAGATACAGACACTCTTGCCGGCCGAGCTTGATGCGTGCCAACGCCCGAGTAATCTTCCGGGTGACAAACGTTTCACCCCGTTGAGGGGATTCATGATTGAACAGAATCCCGTTGCACGCATAGATGCCATAGGCTTCCCGGTAGTTGACGGTTATCCAATAGGCATAGAGCTTTGCTACCGCATAGGGGCTGCGGGGATAAAACGGCGTCGTTTCTTTTTGCGGCGTTTCCTGCACTAAGCCATACAATTCCGAGCTGGAAGCTTGGTAAAACCGCGTCTTCTTTTCGAGGCCGAGAATACGAATGGCTTCCAACAGACGCAGCGCTCCCAAGGCATCGGAGTTGGCTGTGTATTCCGGCTCCTCAAATGACACCGCCACATGGCTCTGCGCTGCTAAGTTGTAGATCTCATTCGGCTGCACAGACTGAATGATGCGGGTCAAGCTGCTGGAATCGGTCATGTCACCGTGATGCAAAAAGAACCGTCGTTCTTTCTCGTGCGGGTCCTGATAGAGATGGTCGATCCGGTCTGTATTAAACAGCGACGTGCGCCGCTTCACACCATGAACTTCGTATCCTTTGTTCAGGAGAAATTCCGCCAAATAGGATCCATCTTGGCCGGTAACTCCGGTAATCAATGCGACCTTTTTACTCATGTTCCCTCCTATGACTCACCGCTACTGCTCCCGCAACTCGTCGCCATCCAGCCATATCGCTTGGCGATCATGATCGGCGCTCTACACATACAGATCCGAAATCGGACGCTTCTCAAACACCTTGCAGGCCCCGTCGATCGTGCAATCTACGATGGTTCTTCCGGCACGTTCGAAGACATCACGCGCCGCCCGATAGGACGTTTCGCTGTTGTGGAGGTCGGGCTGATCCCATTGCAGCTCTCTGCCAAAATACCATGGATCAAAGTGGTCCTCATCGGCGCCTTCGATTGCTGCCGCGGCGTTTTCCTGGCCGGGAACAGCCAGGCTGTACCGGTGATCCATACCCACGATGAAGACGCGCTTAAACCCCATGTAATAAATGATTTGCAATGCCGCATGAGTGACGGTCCAGCCTTCTTCCACATAGGCACAAATGTCGAGACTGAATCGTTCGGCATGTTCCGGCAAGCTCTGGGTATTGATTCTGTATTGCAACGGATTTTCCGGGTACCACTCCTCACCGAGACGGTTGCTGACAAATTTCACCGCACGCAGTTGATCAAAAGCCTGCACCGACTGCCGCAGCACCTTTTCGTTGACGCAGCAGAGATAGCGTGGAAGAAATCCGAAGCGCGCTTCGCCCAGATAAATTTTGTTGAGCCCGAATCTGACCAAGTGAGCGGGCATCCTCGACCAGTCCACTTGGTTGAGACTCGGCCCATTGCAAATCAGCAGACACTCTTCCCCTCGATGATAGTTTTTCCATCTCAGCATACGAGGACAGTCCATGTTACGCCGGGTCGAACAATCTCGATGAAATCCCGCCATCGAGATTGATGATGCTCCCGTTGACATAGTTCGAGAGACTCGAGGCCAGCGCAAGCACCACCCCCGCCACATCTTCAGGCGTGCCGATGCAGCGGCTTGGATGGTATGAAGCAAGTTTCGCCAGTCCCTCTGGATCCCCTTCAAATCCTGCCACCAGCATCGGCGTGGACACTGCGGCAGGGCACACCGCGTTGACCCGCACGCGCCCTCCCAGCTCGACGGCCAATGCCCTCGTTAATCCCACGAGCGCAGCCTTGCTGGTGGCGTAAGCGGAAAAATGCGGTTTGGTGAGCTGGGCGTGAATGCTGCCGATATTGATGACGGTGCCATGGCTGCGCTCAAGCTCCTTCAACAGGCCTTGGACGAGCAGAAAGGGTGCGGTCACATTCACACTGAAGGTGTCCTGCCAATCGGATGCCGTGAGCTTTTCAACCGGCGCGACCACTTGTCGTGCGGCATTGTTGATGAGGGCATCCAAATTCTCAGGCTCCGGCAGGCAGGCGCGAAGCTCCCTGAGGCGGTCTTCACGGTAGGATGACTCGCTGCTGAGTTTTAAGAGGTCGGCGGACACATAGCGGTCGCAGGCCGCCTGGCGCGTGTGCTGAATATCGGTCGCCACGACGAACCACCCGTTCTGCTGAAACAGCGCGCACAACGCCTGCCCTATACCGCCATTGGCCCCCGTGATGAGCACACTGCGCGCGCGAATCATAAGCACCCCATGAATTCGCACAATTTATGGATCGCGATCCGGCTGGTCCGGTCCACCGCATCGGTCGTATTGGAAGCGTTGTGCGAGCCAAAAATACAGCGTTGGTGGTGCCTGAGCGGAGAATCGGCCGGCAACGGTTCCTGCTCAAACACATCGAGCGCCGCCGAGTGCACTTTCTCCGACTGCAGGGCCTCGATCAATGCCAACTCCTCAATCACCGGGCCGCGGCCGACATTGACGATTCTCACCCCCGGCTTCGCCCGCAGCAGACTTTCCTTATTGATCATGTGAAAGCTGGAGGAGGTCAGCGCGCAGGTGACCACGATGAAATCGGCCTCTTCCAGGCGCTTGGGCCATACCGCCATGGTCACCGATTCTTGTCCCTGGACATCGCTGACGGCTGGATCGTAGGCGACGATGTGCATGCCGGCCGCCGCCAGGCGCTTCGCGGTATTTCGGCCGATGTCGCCGAACCCGATCAATGCGACGATTTTTCCGGCCAGGGATATCCCGCTCGGTTTGGGCCATTTACCCTTCCGCACTTCCCGGTCGATCACAAAGGTTTCCCGGGCGAGCCCGATCACGTATCCAACGGCCATATCCGCCACTTCTCCACCGAACATGTTGGGCGTGTTGGCGATCGGGATGCCCAGGTCGCGGCAGGCGGCGAAATCGACGTTGTCGACGCCGATCCCCCATTTGACGGCCGCCTTCAATCGGCCATTCCTGCCCGCGGCGAACACCTCGCGCGTCGCCGGATCATCACCGATAATCCACCCGTCATGCTGCGGCACCAATTCGATGAGTTCCCCAACGGAGAGCGTCTGCACGACGTTCGGCGCCGAAAGCTCCATGCCCTTAGCCTCGATGAGGGGCCGAAAGGTCTCGATCATCCCCAGCATGGGGGGACATGTGACGAGTACACGTAATGCCATCGTTATCAGACTCCCTGCTTGGCAAGAAGGTACATTGACATGGCTTCGGCCATGTCCCAACTCTCCTGATCATCGATGTCGATCGATTCTGTCTTGCGCATCTCGAACATCCGGGGATGCTTGCCGATACGCGCATGCGTGGCCTCGAAACTCTCACGAGAGAAGATGTAGAAATTGGAATTCTCTTCGTACCACGGCTCCAGATCCTGCGTTCGGATGAGCCGATTGGGATCGTGATTGACCGCGCTTCCATCCCGGCGATAAAAGCGCGTCTGAAATTTATTCACGGCAAACACCGAGTCGGCCGTCCCTTGAGCCTTGCTGCTCAAGTATAGGGAGAGGGCCTCTCGAATGGTCTTGGTCGTCAGGAGGGGATTGGTGGTGTGGGTCATGAGATACAGATCGGCGGGGACGTTGGCGACATCGTCCGCGAGCACCAGGTTCATGCTGACCAGATCCCCGCAAATGTCCGGCTTCCGGTCACGGATCAGAACCCGGTCGCTATCGACCAACCCGTGATCAGCCAGGATGTTCCGGGCATCCGTATTGATGACCACCAGGTCGATTTCCTTCGCCCCGAGTAACGCCGACAACACCCACTGAAAGAGCGGCTTCTCATGAAAGAGGCGAAAGTTCTTCCCTCGCACCCGCTCACTATTGGCTTTCATCGGCAGCAGCGCGACGATGCGTTCACTCTTTGACATTTCCATGGTCTGTTCCTGTCTTTGACCGGTTAGCGTGGATAGTAATAGGCCTCTTTGCGTCGCCTGGACAGTTTCCGGTGTATATGGTTCCCGCAATAGGCTCCCCAGTACTGCATCAGCCGGTAGAGGACGATCTCCTTTGCCCGACGACACAAGACCCGATCGCGGTACGCAGCAGGGAGATCGAGGGATGTCGCGCTGAGCCAGTACCGCACAAAATCAAGCCAGGACATTTGCACCTCGGGCATGATGTGTTGCAGGGCAATTGCCTCCCGCTCAAACCGTCGCTTCACCTGCGGCCAGGTCTCACTATGGATATGAAACACCGCAGCGTCGGCGAGATAGGCAATCTTATGCCCCCCGCGGATAAGACTTTTCGCGAGGTGCATATCTTCGAGACCGGTCAGCTCCTCATCGAACCGGTTGCATTCCCACACTGCTCTCAAGAGCGCGCTATTGGCATTGTTGCAATAGAAGCCATCTTGCGGAATGTTGCTCTTGGCTGGGAAATATTGTTCAAATATCCGGCACTCACTGTAATAGCTATGCCCATTGCCTATCTGGCGCCCGTAGCTATACACGACGCCCTTCTTGCTCAGCGGCGCAATTAACGCTGTCAGCCAGTCCTTGGAAACCGGGACACAATGGCCGCTGATAAACACAAGGACCTCACCCATAGACGCAGCGCATCCAATATTTAAGGACCGTCCAAAAGAAAACTCTTCCTTCTTGATATGAAGGATTCTTACGGGAAAACGCTGGGCGATTTGCAGTGTTCCATCCGTCGAACCCGAATCGACGAGAACAATGTCCAGCTTGCTCTGGTCAACGTCCTGATCGGCGATCGCTCCTAGCAGGTCGCCAAGATACTTGGCTTCATTGTAAGTACGTATGACGATGCTCAGCTTCATCAATGTTACAGTTCGGTCGGGTAAAAGCTTAGCGCGCATGCCGGCTTCAACAGGGTATGAAGCAGTTCGATTTCTTCTCGTGGTACAGAATTTGGGGCAAACATATCCCAATGCGTGGGCACCAGAAGCTTGACGCCAATTTCATCGGCGAGTCCAAAGGCCTCGCGAAGGGTCATGTTCCCGATGATGCCGCGGCGCTCTCGAAAATAGTTGCGCTCATTCACCGGAAGAAAGGCGATGTCGATTGGCGCAAGTTCCATCAGGCGTTGCATCAGTTCTTCAGCTATGGAGGTGTCACCTGCGTGGTAGATACGGCGCCCGTGATACTCTATGACGTACCCCACATAGTGCGCACGGCCGTTGTGGTCACGTTCGATACTTGGATGCGCCCCCGGGACTGCCATCACTTGGAGGACATCATCGAGCTTTAACCACGCGACTTCCGGTGCCAACTGCATCCGAGCCTCACTAATCCCTTGTTGTCGTAGCACGTCCAGGACAGGTGCCGGTCCTACGAAACGGCTCATGGGGGAGGCATCAGCAATGGCGACGACAGTGCGAGGATCGCAATGGTCGATGTGCACATGCGTAAGCAATACCCAATCTGCATCGGTGACCGCTTCGGGAGTTAACGGCGTTGGAAAAAGTCGGCGATGATCAGACCCTGCAAATTCCTCGACATAATTGGTGAGGTATGGATCGATGTACATCACTGTCCGCTCGAACTGAAATCGGTAGCCCACCTGACCAAGAGCTAACGCCGCAAATCTCTTCACCTGTTTCATGACTGATGGCCTCTTTCGCTACGGTGCTTTACTTGCTCCGGCAGCGTGCGCGTGCACAGGTATAGGCATATCGGATGAATCGAGTTTCGCTTTTACGTCCAGGTACTCCAGAAACCACCGCTCCAGTTCTTCCTGAACCTGGCGCAATTGGAGCAAATTCAATTGGATCTCTGTTTCAGAATTCGACACCGCGGCTCGGAGCTGCTGATTCTCCACAGCCTGTTTTTCATACCGAATCGCAAGGCCGTCGAACTCCGTTGCAGAGGTGACCGCCGAGTCAGAATCGGAAACATATGCTGTGCGGCGCGTCGGTATCAAGACTCCATTTTGGTGGAATCCGTTTGCCAATCTGCCAAGGTGCGTATCGCCCCCGCTGTGACTGTCCGCACGTTTTGCAAAAGGACCCTTCCAACCCGGTCTCGCGACAACGCGCCGCGTCATCCTCAGCGCCATCTTGCGTGAGGGCAGCGCGGAATCGACAGCTTCGATAATATCGCCTAACCGAACAGCAAATTCGCGCGGCACCGGGAGCGAGAATCCACAGCAACCATCACCTATTCCCAGTGTCGCCAAGTCCGCTCTTGGGGCATTGGCCGTGCATTCGCCCATATACGCGCCGTTCTTCCTGACAATGAGAGCCAACCTTTTGCCGTCGCCACCATGAGCCCATCCCCTTAATGAACCGGAGTACACTCCATCAATGCTGCCTTGCATACCGCTGACATAGGGGTTCTTGAACTGTAGCCGCAGCCTCCATGAGAGTTTCACAAACATAGCAAGGGTTACTCGGTATCCTTGTGCCAGAACTCCCTCACGGCCGCTACCTTGTGATGTTGTGGCTGCCATGCAAAGGAAGCCATGATGTGCACGCCAGTGGCTTCGAGAAAGTAGCCATGGATGTTCTCCATGTGCCGATCTTGCATGCCTCGGGTACAGAGCCGCTAAACCCGGCTCCGCCGGTCACAACAATGCTCATCCGTTTCCAGATTTCTCGATGTTACAAGAAGAACGTGTCTCGATAGGTACATCGCGCATTACAGGTTGAGCACCACGCCCGTCATGAGGGCCATCTGAAACAGAATTT
>Ga0315287_10004262_pt1 | contig 13923 bp, 13 predicted proteins | sample YL17G11_0_MG_FD_205037 | JGI IMG/M metagenome (GOLD analysis project Ga0315287, IMG submission 205037) | Sediment microbial communities from Yellowstone Lake, YNP, Wyoming, USA - YL17G11_0 | ecosystem: Environmental > Aquatic > Freshwater > Lake > Sediment | place: USA: Wyoming | collected... | reverse complement strand
GAAGATCATCGAAGCGATCGACTGGGCCGCTCGCAACGGCACCCACTTCGCCACGACGACGCCCAAGGCCGTTGCGCTGGCAGAGGAGCTGTGCCGCCGGTTCAAGTTGGACCGTGTTCGCTTCACCAACTCCGGTACCGAATCGACGATGGACGCCATCCGAGTGGGCCGCGCCGTCACCGGCAAGGACATCCTCATCAAGATCGAGGCCTCCTACCACGGCCATCACGACGACGTGTTCTATTCGGTCGTCCCCGGGTTCGACGCTCTGGGCCCGAAGGAGCGGCCGCACAACGTCCCGTTCTCTCGCGGCATCCCCAAGTCGGGTGGCGAGGAGATCCGCGTGGTGCCGTTCAACGACGCGCCCGCGCTCGAGGCCCTACTGGATGCCGAAGGCGACAAGATCGGCGCCATGATCATGGAACCGGTCATGATGAACGTCGGTCTCATCCCACCGGACCCCGGCTACCTCGAGAAGGTCCGCGAGCTGTGCACCAAGCACAACGTCGCGATGATCTTCGACGAGGTGAAGACCGGAGCCACCATCGCCGAGGGAGGCGCCATCGAGTACTTCGGTGTGCAGCCCGACCTCGCTTGTTTCGCGAAGGCGATCGGCGGAGGTACCCCGACCGGCGCATTCGGTGGCAAGGCCGAGTTCATGGACGAGATCGGCAAGTCGCTCGCGGCACTCGGCACTTTCAACGGCAACGTCCTGTCGTCTTCGGCTGGACTCGCGGCGCTCACCGAGGTCCTGACCCCGGACGCCTACGTTCGCTTCGGCGAACTGGGCACACGCCTCGCGAGCGGTTGCCAGAAGGTGCTCGAGGAGAACAGCATCCCGTCGCACGTGCGCGACTTCGGATGCAAGGGCGCCATCTCATATCGAACCGAGCCGTTCCGCAACTACCGCGACTACCTCGATGCGGATGCAGAGCTGTTCTACGGCTCATGGCCGTGGATGCTCAACCGGGGGATCTTCATGACCCCGGGCGACGAGGAGCAGTGGACCATCTCGATCCAGCACGACGAGTCGGACATCGACAAGTACGTCGACGCCTACGCCGCCTACGTCGAGGAACTGGTCAAGGACTAGCTCCGTTCGGTCTAGATGGAAGAGGCCGGGGAAACCCGGCCTCTTCCTTTGTAGGCTAATCGCCTCGGGTAGCCCGATCCCCTTCACGACGGGCGAAGGTTCGACACAAGGAGGGGAACCATGAGCATGCACCGATACGAGGAGAAGACCGGGGCCCTGGCCCAGGCGATCCTCGAGTACGCCATCTGGAGGATCAAGACCGAGCCGCCTCTCGACGGGCCGCGGACCGCCACCGAACTGCTTTCCTCGGCGGGGCGGACCATCACGGAAGGAGGACTAGGCGGCACCGAGGCACTCCGCGTCTTCACGGAGGAACTCGCTCCGCACACCATCTCGACCGACAATCCGATGAACTGGGCGTTCGTTCCGGCGGCCCCCACCAAGGCTTCCGTGCTCTTCGATCTGGTCGTGGGCGCTTCGTCGATGATCGGCTCTTCCTGGCTCGAGAGCTCAGGAGCCGTGTTCGCGGAGAACCAGGCGCTCCGATGGCTGGCCGACCTGGCGGGGATGCCTGACGAAGCCGGGGGCGTCTTCGTTTCGGGAGGCTCGGCCGGGAATCTCTCCGGCCTGGTAGCGGCGCGCTTCACGGCGGCAGAGCGGCGCGATGGCCGCCCGGCGCGCTGGAAGATCGCAGCCACGGATGATGCGCATTCGTCTATCTGGATGGCGGCCCGAGTGATGGATGTCGACGTCATCCCGGTCCATACCGACGAACACGGACGCCTCACCGGTGGAGCACTGCGCGAGAAGCTGAACGAAGAAGGGACGGATACCGATGGCCTGTTCGCGGTTGTCGCCACCGCTGGGACGACCAACGCGGGGATAGTCGACGACCTGACGGGCATCTCCGAAGTGTGCCGCGAACGGAACCTATGGCTTCACGTCGACGGAGCCTACGGAGGTGCGGGGCTGGCTGCGCCTTCCATCCGACATCTATACGACGGCATCGAGAACGCTGACTCGCTGGTCGTCGACCCCCACAAACTCCTGTTCGCTCCCTTCGACTGCGCGGCTCTGCTGTACCGGGACCCGGCTCTCGCAGCGCGGGCCCACATGCAAGAGGCGTCCTACCTTGACGACATCAACTCAGGCGAGGAGTGGAGTCCTTCTCACTACGCGTATCACCTGACCCGACGGGTCCGGGGCCTCCCGTTCTGGTTCTCGCTCGCGACCTACGGAACGAAGGCCTACGCCGAAGCGATCGAAACCGTCCTGCAGCTGGCACGCGATACCGCCGACGACATCAGATCCCGGCCCGAACTGGAGCTCGTACTCGACCCCGAGGTGACTGTCGTCGTCTTCCGTCGTAAGGGATGGAGCGACGACGACTACACGACCTGGTGCGAGAAGCTTCTGAAGGAACAGAAAGCCTTCGTCCTTCCTACCACTTGGCGAGGCGAGCGCCTGATGCGGTTCTGTTTCGTCAACCCGAACACGACCATCGGATCCGTTCGGTCGATCCTCGACACGATGTCAAGGAAACCTGCCGCGGGCAGTTAGCCCCCCGAGGACAACCGTCGCAGCCTCAGAGCCACGTTGCCCGCGACGAAGGAGGCGAACGCCGCCAGGATGGTCACGAACGGAAGCGCACCGATGAGGTAGACGACCGCGGCCGTCGGGTCGAAATCCGACGCACTCTCGGCTGAGACTGGAGCCATCCAGCCCGTTCCCATCGCAAGCAGAAGGACCCCGTACCAAACGAGAGCGGGAGCCAAGTAGGGAAGGATCTGCGGCCGCTGCAGGATGGCTCCAGCGACGACCGGGCCCAAGAACCAGAGCCAGAAGAGCGCTCCCGCCATCGGACCCTTGATGTGGAAGTGCTGGGAGATCGGGACGGCCAACCCTATCCCCGCAGCCGCGGCGCAAGACGCGAACATGCGCGCGCTCGACGTCCTCTCTGCCTCGGGTCGGGTCGGAGCGCCGCCCCCGCTCTCGGGAGTACCGACCACTAGCCGGACGTCTCCCGCGAAGGCGCCCGACCCTCCTTGCGGAGGGCAACCCCTGAAAGGGCCTCAAGGATCACCCTGTTGGCCAGGAGGGCCGTGATGTCGGCGGAGTCGTATGGCGGAGAGACCTCGACCACCTCCATGCCGGCGAGGGGAAGGTCGGTGGCCAGCCGACGGATCGATTTCAGCAACTCGCGCGCCTGCAGGCCGCCTGGCTCCGGCGTTCCGGTTCCAGGTGCGAAAGCGGGGTCGCATACGTCCACATCGACCGAGATGAACACATGATCGGCTCCGCTCATCTCGGTGATCACGTCCGCGATCACATCGTCTATACCCCGCTCGTAGATCTCGTCCATGAGGTGCCAACGGAAACCCTGCTCACGAGCCCAGGCGAAATCCGATGGGGGCGGCCAGTATCCCCGCAATCCGACCTGAACGATGTTCTCGCCCTTGACGGAGCCCTCTTCCACCAACAGTCGCAGCGGAGTCCCGTGTGAAAGGCGAGGCTCCTCATACGCGTCGTCCGCATGGGCATCGAAATGGATGAGCCCGACCGACGCGGGAGCCAGCACCTCGGCAACCGCCCCAACGTCTGGGTGGGCGATGGAGTGATCGCCGCCCAGGATGATGGGTATCGCTCCCGCCATCCGGATACGCTTCACCGCTGCCCGGATCTCTGCGTGTGTTATGAGCGGGTAGCCAGGCGTCGGGTTCACGTCGCCGTGATCGACGACCTCCAGCACCTCGAACGGATCCAGGCCGACGTCCATGTTGGGCATCGAGGTGGGAGACCAGCCGATCGGGTCACTCTGTCTGATGGCCCTGGGACCGAAGCGGGCGCCCGGGCGGAAACTGACCAATTCGTCGATCGGGGCGCCGAGGATCGCGGCATCGACGCCGGCCAAAGCGTCCGCGTCGAGGACCAGCGGCAACTTGGCGAATGTTTGGATCCCGGCGTACGCGGGCTCATCAGGTCGGCTGACGTTCATCCTCTGCCTCCTTGTCGGGAATGGCTGCCGTTCTTCTTGGGGATGAGTATGCGCGGGACGAAGGTAACAGCGAATATGAGCAGCAGCGCGGATACGATGATCCCTACCGTCTTCCTGCCGTTGATGAAGGCTACCGCCAGCGCGCAACCGGAGATCAGCGCGCTCCACAGATACATGAGTAGGACGGCCTGGCGGTGCGAATGCCCTATGTCCAGGAGACGGTGATGGATGTGCTCCTTGTCGGCGTGGCTCACGGGGTTCCCCTTCTTGACCCGGCGGATGATGGCCAACGCAACGTCCAGGAACGGGATGGCCAGGATCAGAAGCGGCATTAGGACCGGGATGGAGAAGGCAGCCACGTCGCCACCGCTCGGTGGATACGCGCTGCGCCCGACCCCGGATATCGTCGCCGCGGCCAGGAACAAGCCCAACAGCATCGCTCCGGAATCTCCCATGAAGATCTTCGCCGGATTGAAGTTCCACGGTAGGAATCCGAGAGCAGCGCCCGCGGTCACCGCGCTGATCAGCGCCGCAGGAGACGCGAGCCCGTAGAGGCCCGGCGTCCTGTATATGAAGAGGAAGAAGGCGACCGAGGCGATGGCCACCTGTCCGGAGGCGAGGCCGTCCAGACCGTCGATCAGGTTGACGGCGTTGACCATCGCAAGCACCCAAAGGATGGTCAGGGGAACCGACAGGTCCGACGAAAGCGAGATGATCCCCTGTCCCGGGAACCACACGTACAGGAGCTGCACCCCCAAGAGCACCAGCAAGCCTGCCGCCAGGACCTGTCCCGCCAGCTTGGCCACCGGGAGAGACCCCTTTATATCGTCGTAGACGCCCACGGCGAAGATCACGGAGCCCGCAACCACGGTGGCCCACAGCTCAGAACTGTTCCGATACAGACCCGAGAACCCGGGCATGACATATGCAACCGATAGGGCGACGAGCATCCCGAAGAAGATCGCCGTCCCTCCCAAGGTCGGCGTCGGCCTGGGGTGGACCTTACGGTCGGAAGGCTGGTCGATCGCCCCCACCCTGAGCGCCAATCGACGAGCCAGCGGGGTAGCGAGGAACGTGGCCAAGGCGCTGACGGCGAAAACGATCAGGTACTTGCTCAATCCCGGCTACCCGAACCTTCCCCTGCTCGACGGCCACTCTGCGGGGCCGGGACCATCCTATGTGCTGCCGCAACCCCTGGGGAAACGGACCTCGCCCTATCCCGGATACGCCGGGAAAGCTTGGAGCAGCGCGCCAACACGTGCGCGTGCTTCCTCTTTCACGCTCTCGTCGTCGCGGTGCTTGAACACCGCGCCCATGATCGAGGCGATCTCGCGCGCCTCAGGCTCGTCCATGCCGAGGGTCGCGGGACCCGGCGTTCCGACTCGGATCCCACTCGGCCTGAGCGGCGGGTTCTCGTCGAAGGGCACCTGGTTCTTGTTGATGGCTATGAACACCTCATCGGAGAGGGCTTCAGCGTCGGCTCCGGTGATGTTGAGGGGACGCAGGTCCACGAGCGACAGGTGCGAGTCGGTCCCGCCGGAAACGACTCGCATGCCCTCCTGGGCAAGCCCATCAGCCAGGGCGCGCGACGTCCTCACTACGCGTTGCGCGTACTCCTTGAACGAGGGATCCATCGCCTCCTTGAAAGCGACGGCCTTGGCAGCTATCACGTTCTCAAGGGGGCCTCCTTGGAACATGGGGAACACAGCCGAGTCGATCTTCTTGGCATACTCTTCGCGACAGAGAATCGTGGCCCCACGAGGACCGCGAAGGGTCTTGTGCGTGGTGAATGTGACCACGTCGGCGTAGGGGACGGGACTCGGATAGGCGCCGCCCGCGACCAGGCCGATGAAATGAGATGCGTCCACCATGAAGGTGGCCCCGACCTCATCGGCGATCGAGCGAAACGCAGCGAAATCGATCTGCCGCGGATACGCCGTGTATCCGGCCAGCAGCAACTTGGGCCGGTGCTCCTTGGCCATGTCGCGGATGTGATCCATGTCCAGCTGCTCGGTCTCGCGATCCACCGTGTACTGGATGAAGTTGAACCACTTCCCGGAGAAGTTGGCGGGGTGCCCGTGGGTCAGATGTCCTCCCTGATCCAGAGCGAGCCCCAACACCTTGTCCTCGGACATCGGCTTCAAGAAGGCTCCGTAGACCGCGAGGTTGGCCACCGCACCGGAGTGCGGCTGGACGTTCGCGTGCTCGGCGCCGAATAGCTCCTTGGCGCGATCGATGGCAAGCTGTTCCGAGACATCTACGAACTCGCAACCGCCGTAGTAGCGATGACCCGGATATCCTTCCGCGTACTTGTCGACCATGGTCGAACCCAGTGCGGCTAGGACCGAAGGACTCGTGTAGTTCTCCGAGGCGATCAGACGGATCTGGCTGCGCTCCCGAGCGAGTTCGTTCTTGATCGCTCCGGCGATCTCCGGGTCCGTTCGCTTCAACGCCTCCCAATCGGCCGCGTACTCGCGCATCTACATCTCCCCTCTCTCTATCTGCGCTATCTGTTCGATGCGGGAAACGTGTCTTCCCTGCGCGAACCCGGTTGCAAGCCAAACCCTGCAGATCTCGATGGCAAACGTCGGGGAGATGATGCGGGCTCCCATGGCCAAGACGTTCGCGTCGTTGTGCTCGCGAGCCAGAGCCGCCGTATACAGATCGTTGCAGAGGGTAGCCCGAATCCCGTGAACCTTGTTGGCCGCGATCTGTTCGCCCTGACCACTGCCGCCCAGCACGATCCCGCGGTCGGCTTCCCCCGCAGCGACAGCCCGCGCCACCGCCGCACAGAACGGCGGGTAGTCGACCGGTTCAGCTGAATCCGTCCCGAAGTCCGAGACTTCATGCCCCTCGGAAAGGAGGAAGACCTTGAGGTCTTCCTTCAGTTGGAATCCAGCGTGGTCCGAGCCGATGGCCACCTTCATATCCCTACCTCCCGGTCAACCTCCGACATCGAGATCGCCTCCCTGGCCCCGAACAGACCGTCCATGAGTCGGATGCACATGGTGTCTATCTCCCAACCGACGGCGCGGAAGGTCTCGACCGGCGAGCCGAGCGGGTCCACGACGTCCTCGTCATGTGGGTTCCCTTCGAATCCGCCGAACCTCAACGCGTGCGCCTGGTCAACCCTGGCTTTCAATGCCCCCTCGTCGAACCGCTCCATCAGATGGAGGGCGGGCAGTCCCTCCACCAGGCGCACCGCTTCCTTCAGAGTGAAGGAGCGGGACGCGGCTTGGGGAACCATGGCGACGGTCGCGTTCGCGTGTTCGGTCGTCATGCCGATCACCAGATCTGCAGCCAATATGAGCTCGGGCTCGAGAACCCGAGCCCGATGTTCACGGATGTCAACGCCCCTTTCGGAAGCCGCCTTTATGGACTCCCCGACCGCAGGCGCATCCTCCCAACCTATGGTCCCCGCGGACAGGACGGCGAGGTCGCCATCCGGGAAGCGTTCCTGCAGCTCACGCCGCAGGAAGCCCTCCGCCATAGGCGAACGACAGATGTTGCCCGTACAAACAACGAGGATCGAGGCCATTTGAGGGAGGTGAGTCTAACCGACGTTCATAGCGTCGAGCAGGGCACTCTCGAGCACGACGCCTTCTCTGATCAAGCGCATCGGCCCGTGCGCCAGGTCGGCAACGGTCGAGGCGATCCCAGGTACGGGACGCTCCTCGCAGATGTAGACCGCAACCGCCTCCCCGAAGCATGCGACCAACTCCTCTGCCTTCGTCAAAGGAGGCTTGCCTGAAAGGTTCGCACTGGTTACAGCCATGGGTCCTGTGACCTCGAGCACCAGGGACGCCAAGCGGTGACGGGGGATCCGCACCCCCACGGTGCTTGGGTCTCCACCAAGATCCCACCCCCGACTCTCCTCCCCTCGGGGAAGGATCAACGTGAGAGGCCCAGGCCAGAACCGGTCGGCCAGCAGCAGGGCGCGTTCGTCGAAGACGGCGACCCGCTCAAGCTCGACCCGCGACGACGCCAAGACGGGCAGCTCCAGTTCGGTCGGCCGTCCCTTCGCCTCGAAGAGCCGACGGGTCGCTTGAGGGACATCCGGCCGGCTTCCTATGCCGTACACGGTGTCCGTCGGGAAGACCACGAGGGAGCCATCCCGCACGGCGACGGCGGCGTCGTCGATCGCGCTCAACTGAGCCTGCCTGAGACGATCCGGTCACGACCCGCGAGATCCTGCGTCAGTCGTGCGTCCTCGAAGCGCCCTCGAACCAAGGCTAGGACTTCGTCGCCCTGGGTCTCCCCTATCTCCATGGCCAGCCAGCCTCGGGGGCCAAGTAGACGGGACGCCTGCTCGACCAGCCGCGCGTGGAATTCGGTTCCTCCCAGCAATGCGAGCGCGGGGTCTGCCCGCACCTCGGAAGGGAGGTCATCGTATTCCTCACGCGCCACGTAGGGGGGGTTGCTCACGACCAGGTCGACGAGACCGGTCAAGGATGCCGGAAGCGCCTCCAACAGATCCCCGGTGAGGACCTGCACGTCCAACCCGAGAAGCTCTGCGTTCTCTTTCGCCAGCCGTACAGCTTCGTCGGAAATGTCGGTGGCGACGACCGCCGCGTCGGGGCGCTCGCTCTTGATGGAGAGAGCTATCGCGCCGGTCCCGGTGCAAACATCCACTACGACCGGCGCATGGTCCAGAACCTCGATGAGGGCGAGGGCAGTCTCCACCAGCTCTTCGGTCTCCGGCCTAGGTATGAATACACCCGGTCGCACGACGAGACTCAGCCGGCGGAACTGCTGCTCTCCGGTGAGGTGCTGCAAAGGAACCCCCGCGCACCTCTGGCACAGGGCACGTCCGAACGTCTTCGCCTCGTCAGGAGAGAGCGGGGTCGATCGTGCGTAGACACCCACGCGGTCGACTCCGAGCACGCTCATCAGGAGCGTCTCGGCATCCTCGCGGGGGCTTTCGATCGCGTGTCGGGAGAGGTAGTCCTCAGCTCGCATCAGGACCTGGGCGGGGCGCACCTCGTCAATCCGATCCGTCTTCGCGGGCCCCCAGCTGCTCGGCTCGCTCACGGGCCAAGAGCGCATCCACGAATCCATCGATATCGCCTTCAAGGACGCTTGGCAGCTGGTGGACCGTCAGCTTGATGCGATGGTCCGTGACCCTGCCTTCCGGGAAGTTGTAGGTACGGATCTTCTCCGCCCGCTCACCCGTGCCGACCTGAGCACGCCGAGCTTGAGCCTCCTTGGCGTGGGCTTCCTCCTGGGCGATCTGAAGGAGCCTGGCGCGCAGGTACCGCATCGCCTTCTCCTTGTTCTGGAGTTGTGACCGCTCTTCGCCACAGACCACGACTATCCCGCTCGGCTTGTGGGTCATCCGCACGGCGGAGTCGGTCGTGTTCACCGACTGGCCTCCGGGCCCTGTGCCACGCATGACCTGTATCTCGATGTCGTCGCGAGGGATGGCGATCTCGACCTCTTCCGCCTCGGGCATGACGGCCACCGTGGCCGTCGACGTGTGGATCCGTCCCGACGACTCGGTCACGGGGACCCTCTGAACCCTGTGCACCCCCGACTCGTGCTTCAGTCGCGAGTAGGCGCCCTTCCCTCGGATCTCGAGCGCCAGATCCTTGAAACCCCCGATGTCCGAAGGGGAGGAGTACAGCACGTCAGACTTCCATCGACGTCGCTCGGCGTACTTGCGGTAGAGCTCGTACAGCTCCCCGGCCCAAAGCGCGGCCTCCTGACCGCCGGCGCCGGCGCGTATCTCCACAACGACGTTCTTGAAGTCGTTGGGGTCCTTCGGAACCAGCAACTCTTCCAGCTGAGCACGGAGGCTGTCGACCCGCGCTTCTGCGCCCGCAGCCTCGCTTCGCATGTACTCGGCCATCTCTGGATCCGGCTCGGATCTAGCCATCTCACGTGCCTCTTCAGCCTGCCTGACCGCCGCCTTGAACTCGCGATACGGCGCGACGACATCCCGCAGGTCGGAGAAAGACTTGCCGAGTTCCCTCAAACGTGCGGGGTCCGAGGCGATATCCGGCGCGGACATCTCCTTCTCGATCTGCACATAGCGCGTTTCGATCTCTTCCAGACGCTGCTCGAAGCCCATGCGCTCGATTATCCCGGAAGAGCGGGCCGGCGGACCGGCCAACACACCGCCGCGGCTCCGCCAGGAAGGAAGAGCGGTCCTAGATCGGAGACGGGTCCTCCGGTTCGGCGTCTTCCAGAGTCGGAGCAGGAACGTCGGCCGAGGAGTCTGGATCGTTCCAGAGTTCCGCGAACTGCGGATCAGAGAACGTCACGGAGGTTCCTGGGTCCACCTTAGGCCTCGAACTGGGCTCGGTCTCCGACAGCTCAAGACCCAACACCTCGGACTCATGCTCAGAGACCGACCCGATGCTCTGGGCCATAGAGAGGAGCCTGTCTCTCATCTCCTCGAGCTCGGCAACGAGAGCATCCCGCTTCGCGTGCAGGCCTGACAACATCTGTTCGGCCTCGCGCCGAGCGTCACTCAGCACCTCGTCGGCTTCCTGGCGCAGCTCTTCGGCCTTGCCCTGTGAATCGATGCGGATCTTGTCAGCCGCGGCACGCGCTTCTGCAACCATCTTCGCGCATTCCTCGTCGGCTTCCTTTCGAACGTCCTCGGCGTGCCGCTCGGCCGTTCGCAGCATGTCAGCCATGCGCTCCGAAAGTTCCGTGTAGATGTCCTCCTTGGTGGAGGCGGGAGGAGCCTCGAGTTGCCTGGCCTCCGCTGCGACCTCCGCCTCGGCTTTCGCCTGCAGGGCTTCAGCGGCTTGAGCACCCGCGACGCGCACCTGCTCCTCCAGCTTCTCGACCTGGTCCCCCACCTGTGTCAGATACGTACGGACCTGCTCCGGGTCGTAGCCGCGGCGCACCGAAACGAACTCTCGGCGGCGGATCTGATCCGCGCTAGGCGTCAAAGGCATGTCTAGTTCTGTGGAAGACATCAGGACCCTCCGGAGGTGTCGAGGAATGTGCTTTTCACTGTAGGCCTGGAGCGTTCGGAATCAACCATCTCCACCCACCTTCTCTGCTTCACGAAGCAATACGGTATTGAAAGACGCGATGGCAACCTCTATCTGACTGTGGTCCGGAGGCTTCGTCGTGATCATCTGAAGCCACAGACCCGGGGCCATCAGTACGCGCATGGTTCGCGTGTCCTCGAACTTGGCGCCGAGCCGCAGCATCTCGTACGAGACGGCCGCGATCAGGGGGACGCCAAGGAGCCTTGACGCTATCCACACGAGAGCTCCCTGGCCGCTCAGCAAAGGCGCCACGGAGGTGAAGAAGATGATAGCGATGAGCATCACGATCATCAGGAAGTTCGTGCCGCAGCGAACATGCAGCGTGGAGTACTTGTCCACGTTCGCGGGCTCGAGTTCCTCCTCGTGTTCATAGGCCGCGATCGTCTTGTGCTCGGCCCCGTGGTACTGGAACACACGCTGGATATCCTTCATCCGACCTATCAAGAACAGATAGCCGACGAAGAGCCCGACCCGGAATAGCCCTTCGAGCGTGTAGACGATCAGGCTCGAGTCGATCCAGTGCTGCTGCGTGTACCGCGCCCCCGCCAGTGGTATCAGCATGAACACGATCACGAACAGCGTGAGGGCGACAACCATCGACACCCCCATCTGCCAACCCTCGAGCTTCTCGTCCTCGGGCTGCGTCTCGTTGGCTGCGATCATCAACGCGCGGTATCCGATGGCCATCGCTTGTCCGAGCGCGATCACTCCTCGGAAGCCAGGTTTGGCCAGGATCGGGTGGCGGCTCATCACCGAGTCGATATCGTGTGCCTCGGTGTGGATACCGCTATCCGCGCGCCTTACCGCAACGGCCCACACGTCCTTGCCGCGCATCATCACACCCTCGATGAGGGCCTGTCCGCCGTAGAGGTGGTCGCGGCGGCTTGCCGGCTCCGCCACTAGTCCTGCGCCGCGGCCGGCTTGCCGTATCGTCGCTGGAACCGCTCTACCCGCCCACCTGTGTCGACGAGCTTCTGCTTGCCCGTGTAGAACGGATGACAGTTGGAGCAGATCTCGACGTGGAGCTCCGGCTTGATCGAGCGAGTCTCGAACTGGTTACCGCAGGAGCACCTGACGGTAGAGACCACGTATTCGGGGTGTATACCTTCCTTCATCTCTACGTTCCTCTCCTCCGTCCTGGCCTCGGTCCTAGTTCGAAGCCGGGGCTTTGGATATCTCCTTCAGGAACTGCTCGTTCGACTTGGTGGCCCTGATCTTATCTATCAGCAACTCCAGCGCCGCGCCGGAATCCAAGGCGTGAAGGACCCTGCGCAGCCGCCACACGAGCGCTAGCTCCTCGGTCGGCATGAGCAGTTCCTCCTTGCGGGTTCCGGATGCCTCGACGTTTATCGCCGGGAATATCCGCTTCTCGGCGAGCTGGCGATCGAGACGGAGCTCCATGTTACCCGTGCCCTTGAACTCTTCGAAGATACCTTCATCCATCCTGGACCCAGTTTCGACGAGCGCGCTCGCGATGATGGTGAGCGAACCCCCCTGTTCGATGTTCCTGGCGGCACCGAAGAAGCGGCGCGGCGGGTATAGCGCAGTGGAGTCGATACCACCCGACAGGATCTTGCCCGACGCCGGTGCAGCCAGGTTGTAGGCACGCGCCAGCCGGGTGATCGAGTCGAGGATGATGGCGACATCCTGGCCCATCTCGGCTAGGCGCTTGGCGCGCTCCAACACGAGTTCGGTCACCTGGATGTGCTGGTCCGGCGGCTTGTCGAAGGTGGAGTACACGACTTCGGCGGCTGAAACCGTCCGCTGCCAGTCGGTGACCTCTTCGGGGCGCTCATCCACGAGCAGAACCATGAGATGTGTCTCCGGACTCGACGTGAGGATCCCGTTGGCGATCGCCTTGAGAACGGTCGTCTTTCCGGCCTTGGGGGGCGACACGACCATCCCTCGCTGTCCCTTCCCGATCGGGGCCACCATGTCGATGATGCGCTCGGTCACGCCGGTAGGTACGTGCTCCAGACGGAAGCGCTCTTCCGGGAATAGCGGGGTCAGTTTCTCGAAGTTCGCTCGAGCATTCGCAGCTTCCGGTTCGAGGGCGTTGATGCTGTCAACACGCAGCAGGGCGGAGTACTTCTCACTGTCCTTCGGCTGACGAACCGCGCCCGTGACCATGTCTCCCTTGCGTAGAGCGAACCTGCGCACCTGGGAAAGCGAGACGTAGATGTCGGTCTGGCCCGGAAGATACCCGGACGTCCGAAGGAAGCCGTAGCCCTCCGGAAGGATGTCCAGGATCCCCGTTTCTATCGGGGCGTTCGCGAGTTCCTCCTCGCGGGCCTCCAACTCCTTGATCCGTCGCTCTTCCCGCAAGCGACGCCGGTCCTCCCTGGACAGGCGTCGGCGCTGACCGTCAGGTCCACGCTCGTCTCCGCGATCGTCTCCGCGATCGTCTCCGCTGTCCTCCCCGGCATCTTCGCCACGCTCACCCTGTGGGCGGGCGGCTCCGGACTGAGGCCGCTCGCCGCGGTCGTTGCGTTGCTGGTTGCGGTCGCGGTCGCGGTCGTTGCGTTGCTGGTTGCGGTCGCGGTCGTTGCGTTGCTGGTTGCGGTCACGCCCCTGATTCCGGTTGCGGTCGTTGCCGCGGTCGTTGCCGCGGTCGTTGCCGCGGTCGTTGCCGCGGTCGTTGCCGCGGCCACCGATCTCGTCCTGCAGATCGTCGACACCTGCGACAGCTGTCTTCGCTTCTCCGTTGTCGCGTCCGTCCTTCTGGGGCTTGATCTCCGTGGCCGCACCTGCTTTGGCCTCGGCCGATGCGGTGATCTTGGCGATAACGGCGCTCTTGCTGCGGAGGCTTCTGGCGCCTTCAACACCGGCGGCCTCGGCTATCTCTTTCAGCTCGGGCAGGGTCTTACCTTCGAGCGAGGCCTGGTCGA
>Ga0315287_10004260_pt1 | contig 13926 bp, 4 predicted proteins | sample YL17G11_0_MG_FD_205037 | JGI IMG/M metagenome (GOLD analysis project Ga0315287, IMG submission 205037) | Sediment microbial communities from Yellowstone Lake, YNP, Wyoming, USA - YL17G11_0 | ecosystem: Environmental > Aquatic > Freshwater > Lake > Sediment | place: USA: Wyoming | collected... | reverse complement strand
TGTTGCAACCGATGACTGGAAGGTCGCACACCTCGCCGCCGCTGACCTGGCGGCCGATGTCGAGCGGGTCACCGGGCGCAAACCCGCGTTGAAACAAACGACTGAAGGGCTATCAGAAAATGCCGTCCTGGAGGGCACGCTCGGCAAGAGTCCGGTGATCGACCGTCTGGTCAAGGAGGGGCGGCTCGATGTAAAGGATGTGCAGGGACAGTGGGAGTCGTTCGTGATCGCGACGGTCGCCGACCCCTTGCCGGGTGTCCGCCGGGCTTTGGTCATCGCCGGCAGCGACCGCCGCGGGACGGCGTATGGAGTGTATGAATTGTCCAAGCGCATCGGGGTTTCGCCCTGGTATTGGTGGGCCGACGTGACGCCCAAGCGAAGCGACGCTCTCTACGTCTCGCCGGAGCGCCTGCGGGTCGGCCCGCCGGCGGTGAAATACCGCGGTATTTTCATCAACGACGAGATGTGGGGCATCCGGCCGTGGGCCATGAAAACCCTGGCGCCTGAGGAGGGGCATGGGCTCGGACCCAAGACCTACGCCAAGATCTTCGAGTTGATGTTGCGGCTCAAAGCCAACCATGTCTGGCCGGCCATGCACGATGGAGACGGTGGGACGATACCCTTTAACTGCTATGAGAAGAACAGGGTGGTGGCCGACGAATACGCCATTGTCATGGGCTCCTCGCACATCGAGCCCATGCTGCGCAACAACATCCGCGGCGCTGAGTGGGATCGTGAATATCCCGGCGAACCCTGGGACTATGTGATCAACAAGGATCATATCTACAAATACTGGGAGGATCGCATCAAGATTAACGGTCAATACGAGAATGTTTATACGATGGGCAAAAGGGGAAAAGATGATGAGGCCGGAAGCGACGTGACCGTGCCGGTGCTTGAGCGAATCATGGCCGACCAGCGAACCATTCTTGGGAAGTGGGTTGATAAAGACATCACCCGTGTGCCGCAGGTGCTGATTGCCTACACGGAAGTGCTGGGACTTTATAACAAAGGGTTGAAGGTTCCCGATGACATTATTCTCTGCTGGCCGGATGATAACTTCGGGTACATCCGGCAACTGCCCGATGCCCGTGAGCAGAAGCGTTCCGGCGGCTCGGGAGTTTACTATCACATCCAGTGGCTCAACGGCGCCACCAACGCCTATCCCTGGCTCAACACGACGCCGCCGGCCCTCATCTGGGAGGAAATGAGCAAGTCCTGGCAATACGGCGCAAAAAACCTCTGGGTGCTCAACGTCGGCGACATCAAGCCGGGCGAGATCGGCGTCGAGTTCTTTCTCGACATGGCTTGGGACCCGCAGCGCTACCGCCACGACACTGTGCGCGATTTCCTGGTGCGCTGGGCCGCACGGGACCTCGACCCGCGCTTCGCCGACGAGATCGCCTCGCTCATGGAGGAATACTATCGCCTCGGCTTCACTCGCCGCCCCGAACATCTGGTGCAGGCCAGAGGCAAGAATCCGCTGCAATACTCGTGGTTCAGCCACACCCAATCCAACGACGAGGCGATGCAACGCGTGGACCAATACGAGGCCATCGCCCGCCGCGCCCAGGCGATTTATGACCAACTGCCGACAGCCCGCAAGGACGCCTTCTTCGAGTTGGTGCTCTATCCGGTCCAGTGCGCCAGCCTGATGAACCGCAAAGTCATTTTCGCCGACAAGAGCACGCGCCACGGAGCCGAGGGCCGCGCCTGTGCCGGCGAGGATGCCGCCAAGGCGCGGGCCGCGGCTGACCGCATCATTGAACTGACCGACCATTACAACACCGGGCTCGTGACTGCCGGCGCCAAGTGGAATCACATGATTTCCCCGGCTCCGGGGCCGTGGGGCACCCAGTTCCGCCAGTTCGAGATGCCGCCGCTCAGCGACTGCTCCGGCGACGGCCCGCCGGCCTTGGGCGTGGCGCTCGAAGGCGGCGATCCGCAAACCCTGGCCGACTTGAGCGTCTATACCCAGGGCAAGCGCTTCGTCGACCTCTACAACACCGGCAAGGGCGAGATCCGCTGGACCGCCACCCCGTCGCAAGCGTGGCTTCAACTCGATCAAACATCCGGCGTCTTCACCACCGAACAACGGTTGTGGGTCAGCGTCGATTGGAACCGCGCGCCCACCGGCGAGGATCTAACAGCAATGATTGAGGTGACCAGCAACGCCGGTAAGCGGCGGCTCACGGTGCCGGTTTTCAAACCCGCAGCACCGGCGCGCGATGATGTCACCGGCTATGTGGAAAGCCACGGCTGCGTCAGCATGGAAGCCGAGCACTTTACGCGCCGGCACGACCGCGGCGGTGCAGCGTGGGAGGTCATCAAGGGCCTCGGTCGCTCGGGCGATTCCGTCGCCGTCCTTCCCCCGACCGTGCCCAGCCGCACCGAACCGGCGGACATCACGACGAACAGCCCGGCGTTGGAATATGATATCTATCTGTTTCACTCGGGCGAGGCACGCTTGGACATCGATTGCCTGCCCACCAAGCCGGTCGCGCCGGGGCGGGGCGTTCGCCTGGCGATCAGCATCGACGGGCAGGTGCCGCAGATACTCGCAGGCACTGGCGGCGACGTGCTGTCCAACCTGCGGCGCGTCAGCACCAGGCTGCGGGTCGAGTCGCGGGGCGCTCACAAGCTGACCGTCTGGATGGTCGATCCGGGCGTTGTGATCGACAAGCTCGTCCTGGATTTTGCGCCACCGAAAGATTATTATCTGGGACCATCCGAGTCGTATCGGCGGTGACTAGGATAATCAGTTTATGATGAAATGCAACGATACCCCATAAAACCAATCAAACCATGCGTCCATCCATTCACATGAAGAATTCAAAGAAATCAGCCATCGCGCTGGCGAGCGTTCCGGCCCTGTTCCTGCTCGTTGCCGCCGGTGCGCATTCCGCAAGCGCCGCGGAACTCGCAACGCCCTCTGCACAACCCGCAACTCAAGCCGCCGCCGCAACGGCCGCCGACCCATACATCGTCCGGGAGGGGGAGACGATCCGGATCAAGGCCGGCATGATCGAGCGGGTCATCCGCGTGTCCGGCGGCAATGTCGCCACCGACCGGCTCACGGTGTCCGGGACGCCATTGCTTGACGGCCGGGCCGACGAGTTGTCGTTCCGGATCGCTAGGGCTACCCCCAACCGCAACCCGCTGGAACTGCACGCGGAAAGCGGCGCGGCGGCGGTGAGCGTCACCGAGGCGGAGGCCGGCGGCACGGACTCGCTGAATCTCAGCGCAACCGCAAAACCGCAAACCAAAAAAGCGGCCGCGCAAGTGGCTTGGGTGGATGCCCGGTCCTTCACCGCCGGTTCCTGGGGGCAATGCTTCGACATGGCCAATGTCACCGTCACGGCTCCGGAGCCCGGCACGCAACGGCTCGTGGTCCGTGCCAGGCCCCTCAAGGATCCGGCGCTGGCCGGCGTCAGCGTCAACCTGATCTACGAAGTCTACGCGGGTTACCCGGTAATCCGCAAATGGGTGGAAATCTACAACAACAGCGCGAACTGGCTCAGGCTGGACAACCTGCTGACAGATGACATCAAGCTCGGGAATGGTTTCGTCCAGGGATTGCCTCTTACACCGTCCGAGCGCGGCGCTACAGCTTCCATCATTGCCTTCCCGAGTGCCGACAAGACCAGGGGTGTCATCGTTGCCTCCGAAGTTCCGTCCGCACTCCGGAGCATTGCCGAACACGGCGCGTCCGGCTACAACCCCGAATATTTCGAGTGGGTTATCGGCCCCGCCGAGTCGTTCGTTTCCGAGCCGACCTTCCTCTACGGCTTCAGCGGCGAGGTGGTCAAAACGCCATCCACAGAGTCGCTCCCGCTGGACCGCGCCGTGGAAGGCGGATTCAAGGATTTCCTGCGTGAACACTTGGGAATTCCCCCGGTGCAAACACGGATCCCTGCGCCCTTGTGGTGTTCGTGGTCGAATTTCGGTCCAATACTCAGCGACGCTATCGTTCGCGAACAGGCGGATATCGCTGCCCGGTGCGGGTTTGTCACCATGGTTCTGGACGACGGCTGGCAAAAGGGACGACTGGGTACTCATCCGAACGAAAAGACCTTCCCGCATTTCAGCGAGACTTGCGAATACGTGCGGTCGAAAGGGCTGCGGCTGGGTCTTTGGGTTTCCTGTTACCGCGACCCCGACGCCGATGACTTCAAGGCGTTGCCCGCCGCCGCCGTTGCGCCCGAGGTCCGCCGCTTGGATGGCGTGGCCATGAGCTTCGCCAGTTCCTGGAAGCGGTACTTTGCCAATGACCTGGTATTACTCCACGACCGTTACGGCGCCACCTACTTCAAGCAGGATTTCACCAACATCAAGTTTGGCGACCTCGCTGCCGGACACCTCAGCCGCACCCGCAAGGAGTCGTTGCTGCGGGGCCTGCGCGGGCTGCTGGAGTCCCAGTCGTTGCTGCGTCACCTCGCGCCGGATGTCGCCAACAACATCTCGCACGAGATTTACTGGGGAACGCCCGGCACCCCGTGCGATCTGGCCGCTCTTAAGAGCGTATCGTTCTTTCACATTCCGCCCAACGACTACAGTGGCTGTGGGCATTTCAAGGAACGCCCCGGCGTCGGCTGGAGCAAGTACGACCCCGACACCTTGCGCGCACAACTTGTCAAAGGCTGCATGAATGCCCGCACGCGGTTCTACGCCCACCGCGGCCTGCCGTTGGAGTGCGCCGAATATTACGGCGCGGCCACGGTGAACTGGAAGGGCAGCCTCACGCCGCAAGTCCAGGACCGCCAGGTTTGCAGTTGGCTCATGGGCGCTCCAACGGTCTATGCCGGCGACCTGGCCTCCCTGACCGAAGAAAACGTCGCCCGCTACCGCAGCCGCTTCGACATCCTCAAGCGACTCGACTCGACCTACGGCATCTACCGCCGCTTCCAGTACAGCGGCGTCCCCGCGCCCACCGACACCGACTGGCACTGGTGGGGCAAGCTGGACCCGCGCGGCTGTGGCGCCGTTGTCGTCCTGCGCGGAAGCGGTGGTAAAGACCAGCACGCCATCAACATCCCGTGGGTTGACCGGACCCAGACCTACAAGGTCACCGCCCTGTTCCAGGCGAAGGAATTGGGCACCTTCCCCGGCAAGCAATTGCAGGACGGCATACTAACACTTTCTCTCCCGTTCCTTGGACAGGAGATCCTTGAACTATCGCAAACGGAGGAATACAGATGAACCACAATTCTGGCATCCATTTTGTGTTGGCTGCAATCCTCGTTGCGCTCAACGCGCGCGCCGGTGAATTGGAGAGGAGTTTCGCCGTCCCGCCGGAGGGGACGAGGCCGCGCTGTTATTGGTATTGGATGGACGGCCACATCACCAGGGAGGGAATCACCAAAGACCTCGATGCGATGAAGTGTGTCGGGATCGGCGAGGCCTACATCGGCATCATCAGTGGCCAGAGCGGGATGCCGGCCAACCCCGGACCCAAGGCGCTTACCGAGGCGTGGTGGGACAACATCGAGCACGCCGTTAGAGAAGGCGGCAGGCTGGGAGTGGACATCGGCCTGTTCAACTCGCCCGGTTGGAGCCAGTCGGGCGGGCCGTGGGTGAAACCAGAGCAGGCGATGCGATACGTCGTATTGCCGGAGACACGGCTGCGCGGACCGCAGCGCTTTGAGGGCAAGCTGCCCGCTCCCACGGGCAAGTTCCAGGATGTGGCGGTGCTGGCATTTCCGGCACCCGCCGGCGAAGATGAGTTGGCGAAGATCACGACTCGCACGCCGACCCGGGTTCAATTCGAGATGGCCACGCCGTTCACGACGCGGAGCGTGTCGGTCCAGCCGGTCGCCGCCGTCAATGTCTCCGCCGAGCTGCAGGCATCCGATGATGGCCAGCACTATCGAACCGTGAAGAAGTTCACGATCAACCGGCACAATCTCAAGATCCAGGTCGGCCCGGTGCCGCTCGCCTCCGTCGTGGCGTCGTTTCCGGCGACGACGGCCAGGTACTTTCGCTTGGAATTCTCGGCTGGATGCGAGTTGGGCGACATCCGGCTTTCGCCCGCGGCCCGGGTCGAAAGTATTGCGGAGAAGTCGCTGCTCAAGGTGTTTCAGGAGCCGTTGCCGCCCTTTGACTTTTACACTTGGCCGCTGCAGGCGGAGTCGGAATCGGCGGGCCTGACGGTCACGCCGGCGGCCGTTCGCGATCTAACAAAACTGCTGGCCGCCGACGGCACCCCGCGCTGGGACGTGCCGTCCGGGGAATGGATCGTGCTGCGCGCGGCGATGACGCCGACGGGCACGCAAAATGCTCCCGCGCCGGTCGAGGCGACGGGCTTGGAAGTGGACAAGATGAATCGGGCCGCGCTCAAGGCGCATTTTGATGCGTATGTTGGCTATTTGTTAAAGCGGATGCCGGCGGACGAACGCAAGGCATTGAAGCATGTAGTGGCGGACAGTTACGAGATGGGGCCGGAGAACTGGACCGACGGCTTTGCGGGGGATTTCCGGCAACGATACGGGTATGATCCGCTGCCGTGGCTGCCGGTGTTGACGGGGCGCATCGTGGGCAGCGCGGACCAGTCGGATAGGTTTCTCTGGGACCTGCGGCGGTTGGTGGCCGACCGGATCGCGCGGGATTACGCCGGCGGCTTGCGCGACCTGTGCCATGAACACGGACTGAAGATGTGGTTGGAAAACTACGGGCATTGGGGATTTCCCGCGGAGTTCTTGCAGTATGGCGGAGCGTGCGACGAGGTCGACGGCGAGTTTTGGGTTGGCGCCCCGGGACCGGAAGACGGCGTCGAGTTGCGCGATGCCGCCTCGGCGGCCCATATCTATGGCAAGCCGGCGGTGTGGGCGGAAGCGTTCACCGGCGGGCCGTCGTTCAAGACCGCGCCGGGTGCGCTCAAGGTGCTCGGCGATTGGGCGTTCTGTGAAGGCATCAACCAATTCGTGCTTCACGTTTACATCCATCAGCCCTGGGAGGACAAGCAACCCGGCATCAACGCCTGGTTTGGCACGGAGTTCAACCGGCATAACACTTGGTTCGGGCAAGGCAAGGCGTGGATTGATTACCTGCGCCGGTGCAGCGTGATGCTGCAGGCCGGCCAACCGGTGGCCGACGTCGCGTATTTTATCAGCGAGGACACGCCGAAGATGGCCGGCTGCCGTAAACCCGAACTGCCGCCGGGGCGCGATTACGATTACATCAATGCGGAGGTCATCCAGAAAGACCTCGGCGTGCGGAATGGCTTGCTGACTTTGCCACACGGCGTGAGCTGGCGCGTGCTGGTGCTGCCGGAATCCGCAACAATGCGCCCGGAACTCCTGCACCGGATTCGCGACCTGATAAAGGCCGGCGGCACCGTCGTGGGCACGCCGCCATCGCGCTCGCCGAGCCTGGAGAATTTCCCGAAGTGCGACGAGGAGGTGCGGCAACTGGCACGCGAAGTCTGGGGCGAGCGAGCCGCAGGTCCGTCCGGCGAACACAAGCTGGGAAAGGGCCGGATCGTTTGGGGCAAGGGCTTGGACGAAGTCCTCGCGGCGCTCGGCTCGCAACCGGATTTTGAAAGCCCGGCCAAGCTTCGTTTCAAGCACCGCCGGCAAGGCGCAACGGAGATTTACTTTGTGGCCAATAGCGCGGCTGCATTCGTGACGACCGCGGCTGCCTTCCGCGTCGATGGCAAGGTGCCGGAGCTGTGGTGGCCGGATTCCGGGCGGATCGAGCGGCCGGCCGTCTTCGAGGTGGCCGACGGCGTGGTGCGATTGCCGCTTTCCCTCGGGCCGCGCGGTTCGGTGTTCGTCGTGTTTCGCGAGCAGGCGGCGACCGCCGAACCGCAACTCGTTTCTATCACGCAAGCGGGCGCGGAAGTCCTGGGTACAAAAATGAATGTGCCGAGCGCAGGCAATGCCCTGATTCCGCCGCGGGTGACGCGCAACGCCGCGGGCCGAATCGAGGTTCAAGCCACGCAATCGGGCGACTATCAATTGCGGTTCGACAACGGCAACACGCAAACCTTAACAATTTCAGCCGTGCTCGCACCCGTGGAAATCACCGGCCCGTGGGAGGTCCGCTTCGCTCCCGGTTGGGGCGCTCCGGAAAAGGTCGCCTTCGATTCACTTACCGACTGGACGAAGCGCGCCGAGGACAGCATCAAGTACTTCTCCGGTCAGGCGACGTATCGGAAGACGTTTGAACTGTCGCCCGAACAGGTCGGTACGGGAAGTTCTAACATCACCCTGGATCTCGGAGACGTGCGCGATTTGGCGACGGTGCGCGTGAATGGGCGCGAGCTGGCCACGCTCTGGCTCGCTCCTTGGCAGGTGGACATCACCGCGGCCGTCAAGCCTGGCGGCAACACTCTCGAGATCGTCGTGGTGAACACTTGGAATAACCGGCTTGCCGCTGATGCGGCCCGGCCTGCCGCCGGGCGGCGGACATTCCTTTCCACATGGAAGATGAAACGCAGCGGAGCGTTGGTCGAACGCGGCGCAGCGCTCTTGCCCGCCGGCCTGCTCGGGCCGGTGACGCTGCGAACGTCTCAAATGATCGAATTGAGGTGACCCCCTCCCATGACCTGACTATTTCAACTTCTATCAGCGCAACGCAAGGAAACCGGGACGCACAACGAAGCATCCCCTGAAATGAACAAAAGGATAACATGCTTACAGCCATTCCAATGAAGCGCTCAAGGAAATCAACCATGGCGCTGGGGAGCTTTCTGGCCCTGTTTATTTTGGCTGCGGCAGGCCATTCCGCCCGGGTGGATGAAGCCACGCTGCCGTTGGCTTCCTGGAAATTCGACTCGTTCGGAGTCACTCATCAGGGCGCGGTGAATACGGTCGCCGATGACGCAGGAGGCATCAATGATCGGCTGACGGGCAACGCATGGACTGTGGCGGGTGTGTGCGGTAAGTCGCTGCAATTCGACGGCATCACCACTCACATCCGCCGCCCGGCTGCCAGGATGTTAAAAAACGGTGGCGCGTTCTCAGTTCAGGCATGGATCGCAATCGGGGCCTACCCGTTCAACTGGTGCCCGATAGTCCAACATCAGGATGAGGAGTCCGCCGGCTTCTTCTTCGGGATCGGGGACAGAGGAACGGTGGCCTTCCGTCTCGCCGCAGGGGGCAAGTGGCAGGGGGCAGAGACGACGCAGACGATCCCGACCGGGCGCTGGGCGCATGTCGCCGGGGTATTCGAACCAAGCAAAGGCGTGACGATTTACATCGACGGCCAGCCGGCGGCGTCAGCGCCGGTGAGCGGCGAGTTCATACCCGCCAGCAAGAACGATCTGTGGATCGGGCGCAATATGTATGAACTGGAGCAGACGGCGCCGGTCGGTAAAAACCGGCAATACAAGACCAAGATATCATTCGATGGAATTCTCGATGAGATTTTGGTTGCAGGCGGCGCGCGCCCGGCCACCGAGATTGCCGCGTATCACAAAGCCGCCAAACCCGCAACCACACCACCGCTGCCAGCCCGCGTATTACCCGCAGGTCCGCCAGGGCCAGCCCCGTTCGGTGCTGTGTATGCTCGTCTGAAGTATTACAAGGGCTGGGACGACACCTGGCGGGTTACCGACTATCCCGATGTGGTGGTGCGCTTCGACGAAGCGCCCTATCGCTTCGTCTTCTGGCGCGGCACCAGCTATATCCCGCATTGGGTGACCGAGAATGGCATCTGGTTTGACAATGAGTTTACCGAGTCAAACGATCCCGGATCCCATGGCAGCGCTGAACCCATGTCGGACAAGCAGTGTTTGTTCTCGCACGTGCGTATCATCCAATCGAGCGACGCACGGGTGGTGATTCATTGGCGCTACTCGCCAGTCGATGTCGGACTCAGGCACGTGTGGGCCGACCCTCTGACCGGCTGGGGCGACTGGACCGACGAGATTCACATCATCTACCCCGACGGCATTGCAGTGCGGAAGATCACGGCACACAGTTCGAAACTTGCCTGTTGGCGAGAGTGGCAGGAGAGCATCGTGGTAATGGGGCCGGGCATGTCGCCCGATGCGGTCATCGATCCTGCGGGGCTGACCTTGGCCAATACCGCCGGCGAATCATTTACCTATTCTTGGGAAAAGCAAACGCCTCCAAAAATTCCGAAACGACCTGCAAGCGCCAGCATCCAGATCATCAATACAAAATCGAAATACAAACCATTCAGCGTGGTTCGTTCCGTCGATAAGCCGTCCTTCGATATCTACAGTGGTGAAGTTCGTCGCGAGATAAGTGTTTATCCGTGGTGGAATCACTGGCCAACGGCATTCGAGCCTTCCAACGGCCGCTACGCCCAAGCCGCGGATCGTGCCAGCCACTCGTCGTTGGCTCACATCTCCTGGGCTAACTATGCCACGGGAGTAAATTGGCAGACCAAGATTATGCTGACCGGCATGACCGATGCGACGATCGGCAATGTGGTCGCCATGGCTCGCTCATGGGACACCCCCGCGCGGATGACCTTGACGGGAATCGGATTCAGCGGCGGTGATTTCGACCAGACGGAGCGTGCCTATGTGCTCGAGCATAAGGACGGCGCGGATAACACCCCGCTCGCTTGCACCTTGGCCGCGAGTGCGGAATCGCCAGCCAACAATGTCGCGCTTGTTGTGAAGCAATGGAACGAAGCCGACATCCGGTTAACCATCAATGGAGAGACCATTCCACGCGGCAAGAATTTCCGCTTCGGGCAACGTGATACGCTTGATGGTTCCGACCTGGTTGTCTGGATGCGCATTGTTGCGACAACCCCCGTGAAAATCGTGCTGACACCGGCACGCTAAAATATGAAACAATACTTGGTGATGAAAGGAAAGAGATAGATATGAAGACATCAAATACAGCAATGAAATCAGCCATGGCGCTGGGGAGCGTTCTGGCCCTGGTCATGCTGGTCGCGGCGGGACACTTCGCGCGAGCGGATGAGATGACGCTCCCGTTGGCCGGAGCCTGGAAATTCCGCCTCGACGCCAAGGACGTCGGGGTCGCGGAAAAGTGGTTTGCCCAAGCGTTCGACGACACCGTCCAACTGCCGGGCACCACCGACGAGAACCACAAGGGCATCAAAAAGGACGAACAATGCATTGATCGGCTCTCTCGGGTCTGGTATTGGAAGGGGCCGGCGTGGTACCAGCGCCGGATGACGATTCCCGATTCCTGGCATGTGAAGCGCATCGCGCTGCTTTTGGAGCGGTCCAAACATACCCGGGTGTGGGTCGATGGGACCTTTTGCGGCGGAGAGGACACGCTCAGTGCCCCGCAGTTTTTCGATGTGACCAAGGCGATGACGCCGGGCGAACACACGATTACCGTGCTGGTCGACAATGCCAAGCTGCCGCCGGTCGGTCCGGCCCATGCCGTGGACGAACGGACGCAAACCAACTGGAACGGCATTGTCGGCAGGATGGAACTCCGCGCCACCGACCCAGTGTGGCTCGATGACGTCCAGGTCTATCCGAACGCCGGGAAAAAACACGCCCTTGTCCGCGCGGTGATCGGCAACCTCACCGGCAAGGCGGCCGCGGGCCGAATCACGGTCGGGTGCCGGAGTTACAATGTCGCCAAGCCGTCCGCCTTCAAGACGCAATCGTTCGAGGTCAAGGCTGCCGGGCGGGAGAACGTCGTCGAGTTCACCTATGCACCTGGCGACGATGTGCCGCTCTGGGACGAATTCCAGCCGGCCATGCTCCGCCTGCGTCTCCATCTCGAAGCGACGGCCGGCGGCGAGGCGTTTGGCGATGAGCGCTCCGTCAACTTCGGCATGCGCAATTTCAAGAGGGAGCGGAACCGGCTCACCGTCAACGGCCGCCCGGTCTTCCTGCGGGGCAAAAACGATTGCTGCCTGTTCCCCCTGACCGGTTATCCGCCCATGGACAAGGCCGGCTGGCTGCGCGTTTTGTCGATCGCCAAGTCGTACGGCATCAACCACTACCGCTTCCATACCTGGTGCCCGCCGGAAGCGGCTTTCGAGGCGGCGGACGAATTGGGAATGTATTTCCAAGCGGAAATCCCGAGCAAGCGCGACGACTATCAGGTCCCCCAAAAAAAGGAGGCAGCCATCCACAACATCGACTGGCTCGACGTGGAAAGCACCTTGCGAGCAAAATCGCTCTACGAATACGCCAAGCGCGAGGGAGAACTGATCTTCAGGGCCTTCGGCAATCACCCGTCGTTCGTCATGTTCACGCTCGGCAACGAGCTGGGGCGCGACCCGGGCATGTTCGAGATGGTCGCCCACTTCAAGAAGACCGACCCGCGCCACCTCTACGCCCAGGGCACCAATAACATGCACTGGAATCCAAGCCTCGCCGAGGGCGACGATTTCTGGGTTACCGGCAAGACCGGCAAGACGCTCCCGCTGCGCGGGGCGTTCTTCACACTCGACTTTCCCAACCCGCACATCGAAACCCGTCCGCCCTCGACGATGGTCGATTTCAGCGAGTCGATCCGCGGGTTTCCGGTCCCGCTGATCGGCCACGAGACCGGGCAGTTCCAGGTCTACCCCGACTACCGGGAAATTCCCGAGTATACCGGCGTGCTCAGGGCGCGGAACATGGAGGCATTCCGCGAGCGGCTCAAGGCAGCGGGCATGCTCGATCAGGCCCATGATTTCGTGCGGGCCTCGGGGGCCCTGTCGGCCATCTGTTACCGCGAGGATATCGAGGCGGCCTTGCGGACACCCGACATGGCCGGGTTCCAGTTGCTCGATCTGCAGGACTTCCCCGGCCAGGGCACGGCGCTGGTCGGCATGCTGAACGTGTTTATGGAATCCAAAGGGCTGATTACGCCCGAGGCGTGGCGTCAGTTCTGCTGCGAGACGGTTCCCCTGTTGCGCATGAAGAAGTACGCCTGGACCACCGGTGAGACCTTTATCGGACGGGTGCAGGTCGCCCACTACGGTCCGGCCGACCTGCGCGACGCGCAGGTCACGTGGACGGTTGCTGACAGCAAAGGTCATAAGGTTGCCGGCAATGCGTTCGATCGGGTAACGATCGAGCAGGGCAAGGTCTTCGAGGTCGACATGTTCTCGCTGCCCCTGGCCGATATCGCCGCGCCGCAGAAGCTGAAGGTCACGCTGGCAATCGAGGGGACAAAGTATCGCAACAGCTACGACATCTGGGTCTATCCGCCGAAGGCCGACACCAGCGTGCCGAAGGGCGTGATGGTCACAGATCGTTATCTGGCAGAAGCAACCCAACAGCACCTCGCATCCGGCGGCAAGGTGCTGCTGCTTCCGAAGCTGGATCAACTGCCCCACAGCATCGAGGGCGAGTTCCAGACCGACTTCTGGTCCCCGATGTTCGTCGAGGCGGCCAAAAAACAGGGCGGCAAAGTGCCGCCGGGAACCTTGGGCATTCTCTGTGATCCCAACTCGCCGGCGCTATCGGGTTTCCCGACGGAGTTCCACAGCAACTGGCAATGGTGGCGCCTGGTGAAAAACGCGCGGCCGATCATGTTCGATGATACGCCGGCCACCTATCGCCCGTTGGTTCAGGTGATCGACAATTTCGTAACCAACCACAAGCTGGGGCTGATCGCAGAAACGAAGGTCGGCAAGGGCAAGATGTTGATCTGTGCAATCGATCTTCTCGCACACCAGGACAAACCCGAGGCCCGCCAACTGCTGCACAGCCTCCTGCGATATCTCGACTCCCCGGCCTTTGCCCCCGGGGTGGAACTGGATGCCGGGCTGTTGAAAAAACTGCTGCCGGGATAAGGTAAGCGTCCCGCGGAATGCGTCTTCCGACGGCTCGAAGCCATCGGGGTATAACCTTGATTCGTCGCTATCGTGAGGGGTTCGCTTCTCCATCACGTCGGTTGTCTGAAATCGGTGGACGGGTGCATACCAGCTTTTGCGCGAGTTGGCAGGGGGACAAAAAGGTCAATGGAGAATTTGGGGATTCTTTGGTAAACTGGGCGTGGTGGCGTGTTGTAGAGAACGGATTTT
>Ga0315287_10004257_pt1 | contig 13930 bp, 10 predicted proteins | sample YL17G11_0_MG_FD_205037 | JGI IMG/M metagenome (GOLD analysis project Ga0315287, IMG submission 205037) | Sediment microbial communities from Yellowstone Lake, YNP, Wyoming, USA - YL17G11_0 | ecosystem: Environmental > Aquatic > Freshwater > Lake > Sediment | place: USA: Wyoming | collected... | reverse complement strand
CGAGCCGGGCGGCGAGATCGGGATCGTCCGTCAGCACCGCCCCCGCGTCGCCGAGCGCGCCCAGGTTCTTGGCCGGGAAGAAGGAGAGCGCGCCCGCCCTGCCGAACGTCCCGGCGGCCTTGCCGCGGTGCGTCGCGCCGATCGCCTGGGCCGCGTCCTCGAGCACCCACAACCCGCGGCGATCCGCGATCGCCCGGATCTCAAAGGCCGCCGCGCACGCGCCGAACAGGTGCACCGGCACGACGCCGACCGTGCGGGAGGTGACGAGCGCCTCGATCCGCGAAGGATCGATGTGGAAGCCGCCGGGCTCGACGTCGGCGAACATCGGCCTCGCGCCGAGCCGCGCGATGCAGCCGGCTGTGGCGAAGAACGAGAACGGGGTCGTGATCACCTCGTCGCCGGGCCGGACGCCGAGGGCCATCATCGAAGCGAGAAGGGCGTCCGTGCCCGAGCTCATCCCCACCGCGAACCGCGCGCCGAGACGCGCGGCGAGGGCCGCCTCGAACCGCGCGACGGCCGGGCCGCCGATGTACCTGCCGCTCGCGAGCGTCTCCCGGAACGCTTGCGTGAGCTCCTCGGCGAGCGGGGCGTGCAGCCGGGCGAGGTCGAGCATCGGGATCATGGCATCACGGTTTCACTACGTTCTCCGCCGCTTCTTTTTCGTACCAGCCGATCGCTTTGCGCAGCCCGGACGCCACGTCGAACGCCGGCGCGAACCCGAGCAGCTTTCGCGCCTTGCCGATGTCCGCCTGGCTGTGCAGCACGTCGCCCGCCCGCGGCGCCACGTGCACGGGCGCGACCTTCGAGCCGACGAGCGCGACGATCTCGCGGCACAAGTCGTTGATCGTCACCCGCGCGCCGCCGCCGATGTTGAACGCCTCGCCGACCGCCTCGGGCCCGGCCGCGCACGCGAGCAGGTTCGCCGCGATCACGTCGTCGACGTACACGAAGTCGCGCGTCTGCTCGCCGTCGCCGAAGATCACCGGAGGGTCGCCCGCGAGCGCCTTGCGCGCGAAGATCGGGATCGCCGCGGCGTAGGCGCTCTTCGGATCCTGCCGCGGCCCGAAGACGTTGAAGTAGCGCAGCGACACGGCCTCGAGCGCGTACAGGCGTTGGAAGAGCGCCGCGTACTGCTCGCCGACGAGCTTCGTCGCCGCGTAGGGCGACTCGGGCCTGAGCGGGTCGTCCTCGCGGCACGGCACCCGCGCCCCGTCCCCGTAGACCGCGGAGGTCGAGGCGAGCACGAACCGCTTCACCCCGGCGTCGCGCGCCGCGACGAGCGCGTTCAGCGTGCCCGTGGCGTTGTGATCGTGCGCGAGGGCCGGCTCGGCCACGGACCACGGCACGGATGCGAGCGCCGCGTGGTGGAGCACGAAGTCGGCGCCGCGAAAAGCGCGCCGCAGGAGCTCGACGTCGCGGATGTCGCCCTCGACGAGCTCGAAGTCGCCCGCGACGCCGGCGAGGTTCTCCCTCTTCCCGGTCAGGAAGCTGTCGATCCCGACGACCGCGTGCCCACGCTCGAGGATCGCCCTCGAGAGGTTCGAGCCGATGAAGCCCGCGGCGCCCGTGATGGCAAATCTGGACAAGCTGTTTTTGGGTAGCACAACCGCCCGGCGCCGACCAAAGAAAACCGCGCCCCTACGGCCTGCGGCGAGAAATCGCCTTCACCCCTCGGAGAAGATCCTCCCGCTCGGCCGGCGCGAACGCGCCGCCGCCGAACCGCACCTCGTTGTAGCGCGCGGTGACGCGGCCCGCGAGGGCGACGAATTCGCCGAGCTCCACCGGGAGCGCGGCGACGTGCTCGCGCGGCGTCACGTGGGGGGGGCGCGGCCAGCCGAGCGCCGCGAGCCGCTTCTCGAGCGCGAGGTAGAGCGCCGTGGCCCCCACCTCCTCCCGCCGGCGCGGTCCGCGCGCCGCGGGGCCTCCTCTCAGAGCGGCGAGCCTCCGGCGCAGGAGCCGATACGCGGCGGCGAGCGCGAGCGCCGCGAGCAGACCGATGCCGATGACGCGCCACGGGACGCGCCACTCGCCGAGCGGGTCCTTGCGGCGACCGCTGTCGGAGAGCCAGGCCACGAGCTCCATCTGCGTGTTGATGTCGAACCCGACGACGTACTTGTGCCAGCGCATGCGCAGGGTATCGAGGGCGAGCGACAGCGTGGACGGCGGGCGGCGCTGCAGCCCCGGCGGCGCTGGCGGCGTCGCCTCGATCGTCTGCCACGCGCCGTCGAGGAACGCCTCGACCCACGCGTGGGCCGTGCTCGCCCGCACGGCGTAGTAGCCGCCCAAGGGGTTGAGCTCCGCGCTCCCGAAGCCCGTGACGAGCCGGGTCCGAACCCCGATCGCGCGCAGCATGAGCGCGGCCGAGGTCGCGAAGTGCTCGCACGTGCCGCGCCGCGTCTCGAACAGGAACCGCGAGATCGGATCGCCCGGGCCGCCCGGCGGCGGGGGGGACGGGAAGCCGTAGGCGTGCTCCCGCCGTAGCCAGACCACGATGCGCATCGCGCGCTCCCGGTCGCCGTCGCCCGCGCCGACCTCTCGCGCCAGCGCGGCGAGGCGCTCGGTCCCGGCCGGCAGCGCCGCGTAGGCCGGATCGTCGGCCCCGCCGCCGCTCGGCGGCGCCCCGGTCACGAAGACGCGGTAGCGGATCCCGACCTTGGCGTCGTCGTGGTACTTGATCATCCCGGCGTCGCTCGCCTCGAGCTCCCGCACCTCGAACCGGCCGTCGCGCGCGACGGGCTCGGTGCGGATGCGGCCCGTGCCGACCGGCACGAACAGGTACGGCGGCTCGAGCGACTCGAGCAGCACGTCGAACGCCGGCGCGTCGTCCCCACCCGCGGCGCCCGGTGCGAGCCGGAAGTCCTGGCCGCGGTGCGCGAGCGGCCTCCACGCGATCGCCGCCTTCCGCTTCCAGACGTCGCCGCTGTACGTGTCGAACACGGCGCCGCGCAGCTTGAGGGGCAGCGCGGACGGCCACCCGGTCGCGGGCGGCTCCCCCACCGGCTCGAGCCGCGCGACGATCGTCGTCTCGTCGCGGCCGCGGTCGAGATCGCCGATCCGCACCTCGCCGGTCATCCCGGCGATGGACGGCGGCGCCGGGAGGCGGCCGAAGAACCCCAGGCCGAGCCTCGGGAAGCCGAGGAACAGGGCGATCGTGATCGCGAGCACCGGGATCGAGAGGGCGCCGACCCCCACGATGAACCCGGGCGACACCACGCGGCGCGACGCGAGGAGCCGGTCGAGGGAGTGCCGGCTCTCGGCCGTGTCGTCGTGGCGGAACCGCCGCTCCATCTCGCCGCGCAGGTGCGAGAGGGCGAGCACGATCGGGATCAGCGCCACGAACGCGATGAACGCGCCGGCGTACGCGAGGTCGAACGTCGTGACCGTGGCGCCGATGATGTTCAGGAACGCGAGCGCCGCGATCTGCTGGTAGTCGGCGAACCGGCTGCGGCTGCACAGCTTGAGCCCGAGGAGGACGAGCGCGAACTCGAGCGCGACTCTCACGATCGGGGCGCCGAGGGCGGCGCGCGCGATCTGGAACGCGAGGAGGAGGCCCGCGATCAAGAGGATCGCCCTGCGGTAGCGCGGCGCGTCGATGCGCGGCGGCTCGAGCCAGAAGCCGATCGCCCCGAGGGCCGCGAGCGCGGCGACGGCCAGCGGGCTCACCTCTTGGGACAGGGCCGTGGGCAGCGCCGACGCGGCCGCGAGCAGGTACGTGGTCGCCTTCTGTGCGAGGGAGAACCTCACGCCGCCACCTCGCGCGCCGGAGGGACGGCGAGGCGGACCGCGGGGCCGAGGGCCGACGCGCGGGGGCCGATCAGGATCGCCCCGCTCGCCACGGCGACGGGCGGCGGCTCGGCCGCGAGCGCGAGCGGGTCGAGGAGGGCGAGCCTGTCGAGCAGGGGCACCGTCTCCGCGTGCCCCGGGGCCCCGTCGGCCCGGCCCGACGTGACGAGCGCGACGGCGAAACCGCGAAGCGAAAGATCGCGGACCAGCGTGCCGGCGGCCCGGATCCGCTGTTCGACCTCGGCGCGCGCGGCGGGCGTGTCGGCCTCGAGGGCTGCGTCCAGCGCGATCTCGACGAAGCCGCGCACCTCCCGATCGGTCTCACGGATCATGGGCTCCCCGCCGAGCCGGGCCGTCGAGCGCCAGTCGATCCGCCGCGGATCGTCGCCGGGCACCATCGCGCGCAGCTCGCGGAACTCCTGCCCCAGCCCGCGCCGCTCGACCCAGCCCGCGCCCTCGTGCGCGGCGTGGGAGAGCGGGGGCGGCGCGACGTCGATCCGGGCTGGCAGCACGAGCACCTCCCCCTCGAGCCGGAAGAACCGCGTCTTCTCGAAGAACCCGAACGGAAACCGCGTGGACACGACGATGCCGTCGAAGGCGCGCCGGCCGCGGCGGTGGAGCTCGCACCGGTACGCGATCGAGCGCTCCTCGTTCGGGCCGACCCTGAGGAAGAAGCAGCGGCGCTTGAACGGCGCGCCGTCGATCTCGTCCCGGAGCTCCACGGAGAACGACGCGGTGCGGCGCTTGTCGTTCCTGAGCGTGAGCTCCACCGGGAAGATCTCGCCCTCCTCGGCGCGCCGGCCGAGCACCCTGCGGACCGAGATCCGCCGCAGCGCCACTTCGGACAGCACGCCGCTGATGATGATCAGGCCGAGCATCATGCCGAGCACGAGGTAGAGGAGGTTGTTGCCGGTGTTCACGGCCGCGAAGCCCACGCCGAGCGTGACGGCGACGTACACCCTTCCTTCGCGCGTGAAGCTGAGCCCGCGGGGGAAGAACCGCCTCCGGAGCTCGAGGCGCCGCCTGCGCCGCTCGATCTCCCGGTCGGAACTCGCGGCAGGGGTCGTCGCCGCCGCCGCGAAGGTCAAAGCGGGATCCCCACGGTGTCGATGATCTCCCGGATCGCGAGCGACGCGGCGGCCCGCGCCTCGCGGCCGATGCCGCCCGTCGCCGGGATCACGCGGTGGCACAGCGCCGGCTCGGCCAGCGCCTTCACGTCGTCGACGAGGCAGTACGACCGCCCGTCGAGCAGCGCGCGCGCCCGCGCCGCCCGGTGGAGCGCCATGCCGCCGCGCGGGCTGACGCCGAGCGCGAGGATCTTCGAGCTGCGCGTCCGCGCCACGATCTCCATGAGGTAGTCGAGCACGGCGTCGTCGACGCGCACGCGATCCACCGCCGCGCCCACGGCGAGGAGCGCCTCGGGCGAGGCGGCCTGAGTCACCCGGTCGACCGGATCCTCGAGCGTGGGGCGGGACACGACGCTGCGCTCCACCCCGCCCTCGGGATAGCCGAGGGAGATGCGCATCATGAACCTGTCGAGCTGCGACTCGGGGAGCGGGTAGGTGCCGTAGTGCTCGTCCGCGTTCTCCGTGGCGATCACCATGAACGGCGCCGGCAGCGCGCGCGGCACGCCGTCGACGGACACCTGGCGCTCGCTCATCGCCTCGAGGAGCGCGGACTGGGTCTTGGCCGGCGCGCGGTTGATCTCGTCCGCGAGCACGACGTTGCCGAACACCGGGCCGACCTTGAACTGGAACTCGCCGACGGCGGGGTTCCACACCGCGACGCCGGTGATGTCCGCGGGCAGCATGTCCGAGGTGAACTGGATGCGCCTGAACTCCCCGCCCGACGCCCGCGCGAGCGCCCGCGCCAGGGTGGTCTTGCCCACGCCCGGCACGTCCTCGATGAGCAGGTGTCCGCCCGCGATGTACGTGCACACCGCGAGCTCGATCGCCCGCCGCTGCCCGAGCAGCGCGAGCTCGATCGCCGAGGCGATCCGCTTCGCCGCGGCCGCAGCAGCGTCCCCGGCATTCCCGTCCGTCCTTCCGAGCGCGTCTTCCATCATGACAATCTAACCTTCGTCGGGCTCCCGGTCCAACGGCAGGACGACCGTGAACACCGGCTCGTCCGCTTCGGCCGCCACGGCGAGCTCGCCGTCGTGCAGCCTCAGGATCCGCTCCGCCAGCGCGAGCCCGAGCGCGAGCCCGCCGTTCTCGCCGGGGATCGACACACCCTCGAGCGAGGCGTACACGTCGAAGCAGCTCTCACGCCACACGGGATCCGCGCGGCCCTCCTCGTCGACGAGCTCGAGGAGCACGTAGTCCCGGCCCTCCTCCAGGCTCGACACCTGGCGCGCGCCGAGCAGGAGCGTGCCGCCGTCCATGGCGTCCGCGGTGCGGGAAATGAGGCCGAGCAGCACGCCGACGATCCGCTCCTTGTCCACGAGCACCGGCGGCAGCCCGGGCCTGAACGCCGTCTTGAAGGAGATGCCCTTGGCCGCCACGGACCGCCCGGCGCCCTCCTCGCAGGCGGTCAGCAGCTCGACGGTCGGGACCCAGACCCGCTCGAGGTCGAACCGGCCCGCGTCCAGCTTCGCGGTGTCGAGGATGTCGCCGGTGAGCACGAGCAGCCGCTCCGCCTCGCGCGAGATGTCGATCACCGCGGTCCGCTGCTCCGCGGACAGCTCGCCGTCGATCCCCTTGAGCAGGAGATCCGAGAACCCGACGATGGAGTTGAGCGGCCCGCGGAGGTCATGGCTCATGCTGGCGAACACCTTGGCCTTCTTCTCCCGCGTCTTGCGACGCTCCTCGATGAGCGCGCCCTGCGACGCCAGCGTCTCCGCGAAGCGGTCGCAGAGCAGCGCGATCTCCCGGTCGATCTCGGCGATCTCGGCGGGGGAGGGCGACGGGGGAAGGACGGGCGCCTCGTCCGGAACGCCGGCGATCGCGACGGCCCGAGGCGCGATTCCGCGGCGCGCGCGCCGCGCCGCGAACGCGGCGAACGCCGCGGCGATCACCATGACCGCGGCCACCTGCGCGGCGATCGCCGGGATCCCGCCGCCCGCGACGCCGGTGAGGTGTGCCGCGCGATCCGCGAGCGGCAGCGCGACGATCGCGGCGCTCACGGCGAGCCACTCGAACAGCGCGCCGCGGAGGGGCCTCGCCGCGGTCGCCCGCGACGAGGCGGTGAGGGCGCCGAGCTCGACGGCCGACACCCTGGCCCCGGCGCTAGCCCAGAGGTGGAGCGGGACGACGAACGCGAAGGCCAGAAACGCGGCCGAGAGCCCGTAGGTCGCCGGCCACGTCCAGGGGCCGATCCCAACGGCGTGGCCGGCCGCGCCGAGCGCGAGGATCGCCGTGCCCGTGGCCGCGGCGGTCACACCTGCCGCGAACGCCGTCGGGAAACCGCGAAGCGCCGCGCCCGGATCGACGCCGGGCGCCGCGAGGCGGGCGTTCAGGCGCTTGCGCAGGACGGCCGCCACGGCCACGGCGACCGCCGCCGAGAGGGCGAGGGCGGCGGCTACGATCGCGGCGTCGCTCGCGCCGCTCTCGGGCAGGCCGTTCCACGCGAGCGGGATCGCGGCCCACGTCGCGGCGAGCGCCGCGGGCAGGCCGAGGCCGATCCGCGCTTTTGCCCCGGACGTCACGCCGCGCCCTCGGGCGGGGGCAGCGTCACGGTGAAGCGCGTGCCCTGGCCGATGATCGAGCTGACCACGATCCGCCCGTGGTGGAGCTCCACGAGGCGCTTGCAGATCGCGAGCCCGAGCCCGGCGCCGCGCGCGCGCCCCGGCTTCATGCCGATCTGCTTGAACGTGTCGAACACGCTCGCCTGGTCCGGCGACGCGATGCCGACACCCGTGTCCACGACCTCGAACCTGCCGCCGCCTTCGTGCGCCGACACCTTGACCACGACGCTCCCGATGTCGGTGAACTTGATGGCGTTGGTCACGAGGTTCATGGCGATCTGCCAGAGGCGCTGGCGGTGCCCGGAGACCGGGACCCGCTCCGCGGGGGCATCGAGCCGGATCGTGAGCTTCTTCTTCGTGCCGATCTGACCGCGGCCGGTTTCGACGACCTCGCGCGCGATTTCGACGAGATCGATGATTTCCATGTCGAGCGAGACGTCCAGCGCAATGAGCGACGAGAGATCCAAGATCTCGTTGACCATCTCGCGCAACCGCACGCCGGCGTTGTGGACGATCCGCGCGTCCTCGGCCTTGACCTCGTCGATGGGGCCGGCGCCGCCGGACTGGAGCTGTCCGGAGAGGGTGACCACGCGATCGAGCGGCCCGTACAGCTCGGAGGCGACCGCGGTCAGGAGGTCGGTGCGCTGGCCGTCCAGGGTCTCCACCTCGGCGAGCGCGTCCTCGTACAGCGCCATCTCGGCCGCGAACCGCTGATCGAGGCCTTCCAGCGCCGCGGCGATCGTCTGGAGCTCCGCGATCCGGCTCTCCGGGGGCCGCGCCGCGCCGCGCGGCCTCCTGCGCCGCGCCCCGCGGACCGACGACGCGACCCCGCGGAGCTCCGCGCCGAGCTCCGCGCCACCGGCGCGGCCGACGAGACCCGCGGCGACGACGAGAAGCGCGGCGAGGGGCAAGAGCTCGAGCACGAGGGACGAGAACCCGGGCACCGTGAGCGCGTCCGTACGCGCGGCGGTGGTGCCGAGCACGATCGCGACCGCGATCGCGGCGATGGAGAGGGACGCCTGCACCGCGCGGCGAGAGACGGACGGCTCCGGGTTGGCGCGCGGGCGTTGGCCGATCGTTTCCATCGCGGCTTGGAGCATATCACGAGGAGAGGAAGAACAGGATGGACCGCGAGCATAATTCCACCTGTCCCAATGGTCCCACCCGTCCCAATCGTCCTATACTGTTCTTCATGTTCTCGAGAACGCTCGCCGTGCTGATCGTCGCTGCCGGGATCGCGGTCGCGCCGGGCGGCGCGCGCTCCCAGGACGACGAGGCCAAAGGCGGAGAAGTCGCGATGCCGCTCGTCGACCAGGCGCTCCGCATCCTGGAGTCCATGGCGCTCGCGCCGCCGCCCGAGGGCGTGCTCCTCAAGGCCGGCGCGCTGCGGGTGTGCGGCGCCGATCTGTCCGGGCCCGGCTGCAAGGGGCCCGGCCTGCCGAGGCCGAACGCGAGCGCGACCGGCGCGGACGCGGCGCGGCAGTGGCGGGCGCTGCTCGAGTCGGCGCTCGCCGCGGCGAGCGCGCGCGAAGGGGACGCGTTCGACCGGGTCGGCTTCGAGCGGTACGTCGCGGACGCCATGGCCGAGGCGGTCGGCGATCCCGGGAGCTTCTACCTCCTGCCGGCCGTGTACCGGAAGATCGCGTCGATCCCGGGGTCGTTCGTCGGTTTCGGGCTGACCGTCGTGCCCGAGGAGGACGCGCTCGTCATCGCGGCCGTGCACCAGGGCTCGCCGGCGTGGGACGCGGGGCTCAACCACGGCGAGCGGATCACGCGCGTGAACGGCCAGGGCGTGACGAGCTATCGGCGGCCCATGGCGCTCGCGGCGCTGTGGGGCGCGGACGGCGAGGAGGTGCGCCTGACCGTGCGGCGCAAGGGCGGCGCCGCGGACGTCGACCTCGTCTACGAGCCGTGGAGCTTCACGCCGTTCTCGACCGTGCGGTTCGGCGACATCGGCGTGGTGCGCGTGCGCACCTTCGGACCGGGTCTCGCGGACGAGGTGCGGCGGCAGCTCCAGGCGTCGTGCTTCGGCCTCGTGATCGACCTTCGGGACGCGGCCGGTGGCGGCGAGGACGAGATGGTCGCGCTCGCCGATCTCCTCCTCGGCGGCGGCTCGATCGGCGCCAAGGAGATGCGCGACGAGCTCGGCCGCCGCACGTGGGAAGCGGCCTCGGGCTCACCGGGCGAGCGGATCGACGTGCCGATCGCCGTCGCGATCAACGGCGGCACGAGCGGCCTCGCCGAGGTGCTCGCGGCGGCCCTGCGCGCGCATGGCCGGGCGATCCTCGTCGGCCGCCTCACCGCCGGCATCGACACGATGGAGACGCTCGCGCCGCTCCGGGAAGGCTCCGCGATACAGGTCACGTCGACGCGGCTCTTCGGGCCGGACAGGAGGTCGATCGCCGATGGCGTGAAGCCGCACGTGGAGACCGACCGCGTCGAGGTCGTCGATCTCGCGGCCCAGGTGGTCGAGCTGAGCCGGAGCGCTGCCATGGACGATCTCCTGGCAGCGGCGCGGACCGCGGTGGGCCTGCCGTGAGCCCTCCGCGACTGCCCCGCCGCGCGATCGCCGTGCCCGTGGCCGCCGCGATCGCGGCCGTGGCGGCCCTCGCCGGCGCGGGGCCGGACGCACCGCCTCCGGATCGCGCCGCGGCGTGGATCGCCTTCGCGAGGTCGTGCTTCGCGGGCGTCGACACGGCCGAGGCGAGCGTCGTGCACGAGGTGATCCATCCGCTCGGCGCCGCGACGGAGCCGCGCTCGGGAACCCTCCGCGCCGGGCGCGGCGGGCGGTTCCGGCTCGAGATCGGGGTGCCTGATCCGATCGTCGTGGTTTCGGACGGGCGCGCGATCCGGGCGTGGGAACCGGTCAGCCGGATCGCCGTCGAGGAGCCGGTCGAGGGATCGGCGCTCGCCGCAGCGTTCGCGCTCGCGCTCGGCGGGAAGGATGCGGCGGCGGCACCGGCCGTGCGGTGGCTCGGCGGCGGTGCCAGGCCGGAGGACGGACACCCTTCGGCGCTCGCGATCGATCTCCCGAGGAGCTCGCCGTCCGTCGCCCGCATCGCGCTCGCGCTCGCCCCGAAGTGCCCCAGCCTCGTCCGGATCGCCATCGCCGATCGCGCCGGCACGGCGATCCGGATCACGCTCGGCGACGTGCGCCTCGGCGTCCGCTTTCCGGGGCGGCCGTTCGCGTTCACGCCGCCGCGCGGCGCCCGAATCGTCCGGCCCTAGAGCTTCTCGCTGACGGTCTTGTGATCGCCCGCCTTGACCGTGAACTCGATGGCGCGCGCCGCGCCGGAGACCGGGTTCGTGAGCACGAGGACGTGCTTGCCCGGCGAGATCCCCCGCATCACGATCGGGGTCTTCCCGATCGGCTGTCTGTCGAGCGTAACCTCCGCCCACGAGGGATAGACGTTGACGCTGAGCAGGGCCTTGCGCGACGCCACGGGCGGGGTCCGGACGCGATCGTCCTTCGGGTGCGGCGGCGTCTTCGGCTCTACCGCGGGGGCTCCGGGCGCGGCGTCGGCGAGCTCCCCGCCGTCGGGCGGCGTCGGCCGCAGCGACACCCGTGGGGCGGCGCCGGCGCCCGCGTCGGCCGCCCGGTCCGCAACGGCCGAGGGGCGATCCGTCGTCCTTGCGGTCGACCCGAGATCGTCCGGGGCGACGAGCCAGAAAACCAAGCTGGCCGCGGCGAGCGCGGCGAGCGCGGCGAGCGCGATGAACCGCGGCCGCACCCGCGGCTTCGGACGCGATGGCTCCTCGAGGACCACGGTCCTAGGCCCCTTGGTCTTGTTCCCGTCGCCTTCCGCGATCAGCACCGTCGCCGGCGGGGTTTCCTCACGGAACGCCGGATCGGCCGAGTCCCGCTTGGCCGCCTCGAGCGCGGCCGCGAGGTGCTGCTCCACGGCGGACGACCGCATGTCCCAGTTCGTCCCGGGCGCCGTTGCGCCGCGCACGCGTTCGATGAACTCCGCGAGATCCCGGGGGCGCGGCCGTGTGTGCCGGGCGTCGAGCACGTTCATCAGCTCGGCCTGGAGCTCGCGCGCCGATCCGTGCCGGTTCTTCGGGATCGCGTCGATGGCGCGCCGGACGATCGCGTCGAGATCGGGGTCCGCGAGGGGCCGCCGCTCGTCTCTGAGGCGCACGCCGGACAAGAGCTCGTACAGCACGGCGCCGCACGACCACACGTCGGCGCGCGCGTCGACCTCGGCGCCGCACGCCTGCTCCGGGGCCATGTAGCCGGGCTTGCCCTTGACCACGCCGGTCCGCGTCTGCCACTCCCGCGCCTCGGACCGCGCGATGCCGAAGTCGAGCAGCTTCACCTGGCCGTCGAGCGACACGAGGATGTTCGACGGGCTCACGTCCCGGTGCACGAGCTCCAGCGGCCGGCCCTGGTCGTCGCGCTTCTGGTGCGCGTACGCGAGCCCCTCGAGCACCTCGACCACGACGTGCACCGCGAGCTCCGTCGGCCACGGCATCCCGACGATGCGCGCCCTGCCGTTCAGGGTCGCGAGGTCGAGCCCCTCGACCCACTCCATGGCGAGGTAGTAGTGGCCGTCCACGTAGCCGAAGTCGAACACCGGCACGATGTTGCCGTGGACCATCGACACGCCGAGCCGGGCCTCCTCGATGAACATCTCGACGAACACGCCGTCGGATGACAGCGCCGGGTGGATCCGCTTGATGCACACGACCTTCTGCACGCCCTGCCCGTGCATGGACCGGGCGCGGAAGATCTCCGCCATCCCGCCGACGGCGACCTTCTCGAGGAGCTCGTAGTTTCCGAACCGCTCGCCCATCAGCGGCAGCGCCTCAAGCCCACGAGCAGCGCGGCATCGGCGAACGCGGCGAACGCGATGATGCCGGTGTTGCCCTGGATGAACGGCCCGAGCTTCAGCGCGAGATCGAGGAACACGACGCCGAGCGCCGCCGCGGCGTACACCTCGAGGACGCGTCTCGTGCGGGCGCCCAGGCGGCCGGTGAAGAGGAGCTTGAGCCCCGGCCCGAGCAGCCACAGGTGCGTGACCGGGGTCACGAGCAGGTTCTCGTTGTAGTGCGTGTCGGTGTGCGTCGTCACGGTCCAGTACAGGACGAGCATCAGGCCGCCGAGACCCGCGAGGAGCCCGTATGAGAAGAGGCCGACGCCGAGCGCGCGGTTCGCGAGGCCGCGCCGGCGGGCGAACAGGGGCACGAGGAGCCCGAACGCGAGCACCGCGCCCAAGGCTGCGATCACGACGATGTCCGACGTCGCGATCTCCGATCCCACGGCCGGGCCGCGGCGGGTCAGGACGGCGCGGGAGCTCTCGACGAGCTTGCGCCCGTCGGGCAGCCGCGTCGCGTCGAGATCCTCGGAGAGCACGGACGGCAGGAACTCCTCGTCCCACCGCGTGATCGGCCTGTCGATCGCCGGTCCGAGCGAGTACAGGATCACGGTGCTGTAGATCGGCATCCCCTCGAGCTCGCGCCGCGTCCAGTCGCGATACGTGCGGCCGGTCGGCTCCGAATCGCGGCCCCGCCGGATCGCGCCGCCCGTGGCGTTGTCGATGATGTCGCGGATCCGGGTGCAGCAGTTGTCCAGGTAGTGGCGGTACTGGTACTCGCGATTCTCGGGCCGCGCGTTGATGTCGAGGCGCGTCGCGACCTCCTCGGCCTGCGCGGGCGCGAGGGCGAGGGTGCGGAGCCGGACGTCCCGGTTGTCGTACTGGTAGAACTCCAGGAGGGTGCGGTACGACGCGATCGACAGCCAATAGATCAGGTAGCCGCGGGCGTACCTGATGCGCAGCGCCGGGTCCTCGAAGTCGAACGTGCCGAAGTTGTACACCTTGCGCGTCCTCTGCGCCCGGTCGTCCACCACGAGGCCGATGTGGCCGAAGCGCGAGAAGAGCGCGTCGCCCTGTCCGATCGTCAGCACGTGGACCTTGTACCGCCCGCCCTCGACCGGCCCCTGGCCAGCGGCCGCCGCCGCGGGCAGCGCGGCGAGGAGCACCGCCGCGGCGAGGAGGATCGCCACGCCCGCGGATGCGCCTCTGACCGGTTTCTGCATGGGCGCATACTACGACGAATCCCGCTCTACGTGTAGTGGCTGAGAGTGCGCGGGCTTGATACAATGGCTCTCGTCACGAGGAGGACGCGCCATGAAGCTTCTAGCCAAGTCGTTGTTGTGGTTGCTGACGACCGCGATCCCGGTGTTCATCGCCGCGTGCTACGGCGCGCCCATGGACGGCGATTGGAACGACGGCGGGACGGATCCGGAGAAGAGCGTCGCCGGCCGCGTGCTCTCCGCGCTCACCGGCTCCGGGATCCCGTACATCAAGGTGAGCTGCGTGATCTCCGGGTACAGCGGCGAGGAGGTGTACGACGACACGTACTCCGCGCCGGACGACGGCGCGTTCGAGCTGTGGTCGTCCGAGTACACGCCGTGCGAGATCCTCCGTTTCGAGGACGTCGACGGCGCGGACAACGGCG